>MPLX02274116.1_pt1 | contig 13877 bp, 18 predicted proteins | sample 1617341 | NCBI WGS metagenome assembly MPLX02 (sample SAMN05944804, study PRJNA350692) | marine metagenome | biome: marine; feature: ODZ; material: water; isolation source: 120 m water sample filtered on 0.2 um supor filter | place: Pacific Ocean | collected 2012-04-08 | depth 120m m | reverse complement strand
TGTTTTTTTGTTTCGCTCATAATTTCATTTACCATCAATAAAAAAATGCAAAAATAAAGACCCACACCAAATCTACAAAATGCCAATATAAACCAAGAATTTCAATTTCTACATAATCGCCTTTGATTGAAGTAAACCAGCCTCTTTTCTTTTCGTCATAGTGTCCTTTAAAAGTTTTATATGCGTAGATAAATAAGAAAATTACCCCTATCGATACATGAGTGCCGTGAAATCCAGTTATCATGAAAAAAAATGAACCAAATTGTTTCGCGCCGAAAGGATTTTTCACTAGCGTAACATCTAACTATCGTGCAATTGAAATTATGGGACTTTACTGGCACTTCGTTGATTTGGTGTGGGTCTTTATTTTTGCATTTTTTTATTTATGGTGAGGAGGAGATAAACAATGCCACAATACAAAACACAAACACATAAAATTGGTATCTACCTATGGATCTGGGCGCTGTTGTTTGTTTTTAGCTTTTTTTCCTACATGGTGGATTATCTAAATTTTGAAGGTTTGTTAAGATGGACTCTGATTTTAGCATTTATGGTTTCAAAGGCAGCATTAATAGTGACAGTGTTCATGCACTTATTTTGGGAACGTTATGCAATTGTTAACGTCCTTTTATGGCCAATGACCCTTATGTTACTTTTTGTTGGGATAATGGCTGCGGAATCAGAATATACTCTATTCACACGACTACTTTATTTTGTAGCAGGGAGTTAGAAGTTAGTTTAAATAAACTTTTGATAGTTGAATGGATAATATTAAATCAAAAACATTAAAGATTGATTATTTTAGTTATCTGAAAGCTTTATTTGACCTTATGAAGCCAAGGGTGATGTCATTAGTAATTTTCACCTGCGTTGTAGGTTTATTAATTGCACCGGCTAAAGTAAATTATTTAGACGCTATATTTTCTATTTTAGCGGTTGCTTTAGGCTCTGGGGCTGCTGGTGCATTAAATATGTGGTACGAATCTGACTTAGATTCTTTAATGACAAGAACATGTTTAAGACCAATTCCAACAGGAAAGTTAACAAGAAAACAAGCTTTTATTTTTGGAATTTCTACTTCTATAATTTCAGTGGTTGCCTTATATTTCTTTTCAAATTTAGTTTCTGCTTTGATATTATTAACTACAATTTTATTCTATATTCTTGTTTACACAATTTGGTTAAAGAGAAAAACTCCTCAAAATATAGTTATTGGAGGAGTAGCAGGTGCGCTACCGCCAGTGATTGGATGGACAATTGCTACAGGAGAAATATCACTTCAACCAATTATTTTATTTTTAATTATTTTCATATGGACACCATCACATTTTTGGGCCTTAAGTCTTTATAGGACAGAAGATTATAAGAATGCCAAAATTCCAATGCTGCCTATTACCTCAGGTGTTAATGTAACTAAATTAAATATTTTTATTTATTCAGTATTTTTATTTCCAGTAATCCTAGCTCCATTTTTTTTAAATTATTTTAGTTTTTTTTATTTATCTATTTCAGGAAGCTTAGGAATTTATTACATGTATATTTGTTATAAATTATTTAAATATAAAAGTTCACGATCTGAAAAAAAAATGGCAAAACATATATTTGTATTTTCAATTTTGTTTCTTTTTTTAATATTTACATCTATCTTAATTGATAGCTTAGTATAATTATTTAATTTTATGTTTTCGAATTTAAAAGTAAAACTAGGGTTATTTTTTTTATTGATAACAATTTTTTCTATAAGTGTAATTAATTTACAAAAAAAAGAAAATTCGTCTATAAGATTTAAATTAATTACTAGTACCCATACAGATCTTCCCTGGGAGTTTAGTTCAGCTAATTCAACTTTAGAAATTAAAATTGGAGAAGTAACAAATGTTGAATATATTGTAAAAAATTTAGGTGATAAAAAAACATCAGGAATAGCGACCTTCAGCTATTATCCAAAAGAATTAAAGCCTTACATGATAAAAATAGATTGTTTTTGTTATGACACTCATACACTTGAACCAGGAGAAAAACGTAAATTTGTGCTTACTATGATGATTGATCCAAAGGTGACAAAAGATAGCAAGACAAAATCGTTAGAGGAAGGTATTATGCAATTTATATTTTTTGAGAGTGAAAATTTTAAACAAAAAAATAGTTAAAGATGATTTTAGAAACAGTTAAATTTCAGCCAGACACATTATTATCCATGTGTGCAGTTTGTGTTAGTGACAGGTCGGGTGCTCAAATAGCATTATTCATTATTGTATCTTCATTCATTTTTTTGGGCTTAGCAAATTGGGCTTATAAAAAATATATTAAAAATAATCCAAAATTTCTCAAAAAATTTAAATTATAATTAAAATTTTAGTTTTTAGGTAGCTAAGCACAAGATTCTATACTAAAAAAAGCCATGAAGTACATTAGCACTAGAAATTCAAAAAAAACTTTTTCTTTTAAAGATGTATTTTTAAATGCTCTGGCTCCTGATGGAGGGCTTTTTGTTCCACAAAATATTCCTTTTTTTTCAATAAAAGAGTTAAATGAGTTAAAAAAACTTTCATATAATGATCTGGCAGCAAAAATAATTATAAAATTTTGCTCAGAAGAATTTGAGGAAAATGAACTTAAAGAAATAGTAGAAAAATCCTACAAGAGCTTTAGATCTAAAGAAATTGTTATTTTAAAAAAATATGAAGATATTTATTTGCTTGAATTATTTCATGGTCCAACTTTAGCCTTTAAAGATATTGCCTTACAAGTAATTGGTAATATGTATGAAAAATTTCTTCTAAATCAAAAAAATAAAATCAATATAGTTGTTGCAACATCAGGAGACACTGGATCTGCTGCAATAAATGCAATTAAAGGAAGAAATAAATTAAATATATTTGTACTACATCCTCAAAATAAAATTTCTGAAATTCAGCGTAAATTGATGACTACAGTTAAGGAAAATAATGTTTTTAATATAGCTGTCAAAGGTAACTTTGATGATTGCCAAAATTTAGTTAAATCGATGTTTGTTGACAATGAATTTAAAAATAAAATTAATATGTCAGGTGTAAACTCAATAAATTGGGCGAGAATAATTTCTCAGATTGTTTATTATTTCTACGCATTTTTTAAAATAGAAGAAAAAGGAAAAAAAAATAAATTTTTCAGTACCTACTGGAAATTTTGGGGATGTTTATGCAGGATATATTTCTAAGCGAATGGGTTTGTCAATAAATAAATTAATTGTTGCAACAAATCGGAATGATATTCTTAAAAGAGCTATTAATACAGGTGAGTATAAAATTGCAGATGTGGTTGAAACTATTTCACCAAGTATGGATATACAAGTGGCTAGTAATTTTGAAAGATTAATTTTTGATATAAATTCAAATGATGATTCAAATGTAAAAGAAAAAATGAAAAATCTTAAAGAGCAAAAGTTTTTTAAAATAGATAATAATCAATTAAAAAGTATTAAACATGATTTTGTCTCTGAAAGTTTAAGTGAAAAGGAAACACAAAACATTATCAAAAATTTTTATAATAAATTTAATGTCATTTTAGACCCTCATACAGCAGTTGGATATGGTGTTTTGAATAAAATTTCTTCTGAAGGAATTAACATTGTTTTAGCAACAGCACATCCTTGTAAATTTCCTGAGGCTATTAATAAAGCGATAGGTTTAAAGCCTAATTTACCAAAAGAGTTAGATTATATTATGAGTGCAAAAGAAAACTATGATCTAATTCCAAATAATTTGGATAAAATTAAAAATCATATACTGGAAAAAATTTAATTTTTTTCAGCTGCTTTTTTAGCCAGTTCGTCTGCTAAGTTATTGTAAATATTTGTTGAATGTCCTTTTATCCATTCCCATTTAACATCATGAAACTTAACCAGCTTATCTAATTTTTTCCAGAGCTCTTGATTTTTAACCGGTTTTTTTGCCGATGTTTTCCAGTTGTTTTTTTTCCAATTTCCAATCCATTTTGTTATTCCATCTTTCACATAATTTGAGTCTGTAAAAATTTTAAAAGATTTTTTTTTATTAAAATTACTCAAGGCCTTAATAGCGGCAAAAAGCTCCATTTGGTTATTTGTGGTATTGTTTTTGTTGCCTGAAATTATCTTTTCATTTTTACCATCTAGAATTATTGCAGCCCAACCACCTGCACCTGGGTTGCCAATACATGATCCGTCTGTATAGATTTTAATCATTATTAAATACAGTAATCCTCATAGTTTTTGGCACTATTATGAAATTCTAATCTTTTTAAATATTCCATTGGATCTTTAACAGTTAGTAGAGCTCCTTTACTTAAATTTAAATAATCAAAAACTCTAGTTAATAAAAATCTTAATGCGGCCCCTTGACACAAAACCTTAAAATATTTTTTTTCCATTTTAGTAATTTTTCTAATTTTTGAATAACCTTTGAGAAATTTTTTTGCTTTTGTCACATTAAAACTTAAATTTTGACTAAAACCATCAAAACATAAGGCATTTATACAAATAGCTATTTCAAATGCATAATAATCATTACAAGAGAAATAAAAGTCTATAATTCCCGAAAATTCATTATTTTTAAAAAAAATATTATCAGGAAAAAGATCAGCATGTATTACACCGCTAGGTAAATTTTTAGGCCAATTTTTTTTAACTTCATTTAAAGTTTCTTTGATTTTTAAAGGTAAATTTATTTTTATTTTTGAGCATTTTTTTTCAACTTTTTTAAATAATATGCCCCACGAAATTAAAGATAATGAATTATTTCTTTTTATAGAAAGTTTTTTTGTGATTAAATGAAATTTGCCAACTTGAATACCAATTTGATAACAATTATCTACACTTAAATTATTTTTAGAAGCTCCATCCAAAAAAGATACCAAAGCAGCAGGCTTGTTTTTTATCAATGATATATATTTATTATTTAGATTCTTAATTGGTTTTGGACATTTGAAATTGTTCTTATTTAATTTTTCCATTAATTTCATAAAAAAAGGAAGATCTTTTTTTTGTACTCTTTTTTCATATATGGTTAAAATAAATTTATTTTTCGAAGTTTGAATAAAATAATTTGAATTTTCTATTCCCTCTTTAATACCTTTAAATTTTAATATTTTGCCAATATCATATTTTTTAGTAAATAAATTAAGATCCCTTTTGTTAATTTTGGTATAGACAGCCATTATATCTGTTTATTTAGTGTTAATTTTCCAGGAATTTTAAAATAAACATCTTCCTTTATTATATTTATTTCATTTATTTTTATATCAATTTTCTCTTTTATTTCATTTATAAATTTTTTGACTAATATTTCAGGAGCCGAAGCGCCTGATGAAATACCTATAGTTTTACATTTCATGATTTTTTTAATAGGAATTTTTTTTTCAAAATAAATCAATTCAGAATTTTTACATCCTGTTTTTTTTGCAACTTCTACTAATCGTTTTGAATTTGAAGAATTTCTACTACCAATAACAAAAAACATATCACACTTATTGGCAATTTTTTTAACAGCAGCCTGTCTATTTGTTGTTGCATAGCATATATCTTCTTTTTTGGGCCCTTTAATATTTGGAAATTTTTTCTTTAGGAAATTGATTATATCTATTGTGTCATCCACAGATAGTGTTGTTTGAGTAATATAAGAGAGATTTTTACCGGAATTATTACAATATTTTTTTGCATCATTAGTAGTTTCAATTAAATCAATTGCTTTTTCTGGCAATTGACCCATAGTTCCAATTACTTCCGGGTGATTTTGATGACCTATTAGTAAAATGTGAAAATTATTTTTATATAAATATTCAGCTTCTCTATGTACTTTTGATACTAATGGGCAAGTAGCATCTATATATTCGATTTTTTTTAAACTAACATATTTTGGTATTGATTTTGGCACTCCATGTGCAGAGAAAATTACAGGTCTACTTTGATCTTTTATTTCATCTAATTCTTCAATAAAAATTGCACCCATTTTTTTTAAATTATCTACAACATATTTGTTATGTACAATTTCATGCCTTACATAAATAGGTGAACCATATTTGATTAAGCTTTTTTTTACTATTTCAATAGCTCTTTCGACACCTGCACAAAAACCTCTGGGTGCTGCTAAAAAAATAATTAATGAATTATTATTCATATTTAATTCTACTACTTTAAACTTGTATTATATCAAGCTCTTGTAGTTTTTTTTAAGGAATTTTTGATTTGCTCAAGATTTCGTTTAAAAAAAGCATCTAATTTTGTTTTATCAATTGAAGTTTGAATAATTTTTGAAGTACTTTCAATTGCTATTTTAACTGAAGCATCTTTAATATCTTTTATTGCATCATTTTTTATTTGAACAATTTTTTGCTCCGTAATTTTCTTTCTGTTTTCTGAAGATTGAAAAAATTTCTCATTCATCTCAATTATAATTTTTTCACTTTCAGTTTTAGCTGCATTAATAATTTTTTCACTTTCTTTATGTGCATTTTCAATTTTAAGTTGGCTATCGTTTAACAATTCTTTTGTCTCGTTTTTTAATTTTTCAGCTTCTTCAATTTCATTTTTAATTACACTAATCATATTATTCATTTGCTCATTAATTTTTTGAGGAACTTTTAGATAAATTAATCCTCCAATAAATATAACAAAAGAAATAGCTACCCAAAATGTTGCGTCAATTACCATAAATATTTTTCAATTCTTTTTTTAGATACATCTTTTACTATCGTAGAAATACTGCTTTTGTTTAATTCAACTTCCATAATACTTTTAACAATTTCTGTTGAAGCTTCTATAGCAATTTTATTAATATTATTAATTGAATTTTTTTTTAACATTTTAATTTCCTCTTCTGCAGCATAAATTTCATTTTCAATTTCTTTATTAATTTGTTTTTTTTTTTCACCAATGTTCTGATTTATTTTTTTTTTTGTTTTATTTATTATTTTTTTAGCTTGATTTTTTGCTTCATTTAATATGCCGTCGTATTCTTGAATTTTTTTTTCCGATTCTTCTTTAAATTTTTCAGCTTGCTCTAAATGTTGAAGTACTTGTGATTTTCTTGTTTCTAAACTTTCACTAATTTTTGGCAAAATTATTTGAGACAAAATAATATACAGAGAAGTAAATACTATAATTAGCCAAAAAATTTGCGAAATCCAATACTCTGGGTTAAGCTGAGGCATACCACCTTCCTCAGCTCCAAAACTATTAGTAGTTATCCCAATAAAGATTACTAAATAACTAATTAATCTAGTTAACATTAATTTTTCTTTAGAATGCGAAAAGTATTATTAATGCAACAACTAGTCCAAATAAACCTGTAGCTTCAGCTAAAGCAAATCCAAGCAATAAATTTGGGAATTGTTTTTGCGCTGCTGAGGGGTTTCTCATTGCACCTGATAAGTAATTACCAAAAATAATTCCTATACCAACTCCTGCACCTGCTAATGCGATTGCTGCAAGTCCGGCCCCTATCATTTTTGCTGCTTCTAGTTCCATATATCCTCCTTTTTAATGGTGTAAGTTAAGTGCATCATTTAAGTAGATGCAGGTTAATATTGCAAAAACATAGGCCTGAAGAAAAGCGACAAGAATCTCTAAACCTGTTAATGCAACCGAAAAACTTAGTGGTAACCAACCACCAATTAATCCAAGGCTAATTACAAAGCCTCCGAATACCTTTAACATTGTGTGTCCAGCCATCATATTGGCAAACAGACGCACAGATAAACTTATTGGCCTGCTTAAATAAGAAATAATTTCTATAACGACAATTAATGGTAATAATATTATTGGTACTCCAGTGGGTACAAATAATTTAAGATAACTTAATCCATGCTTAACGAAACCAATTATTGTAACACCAACAAAAATAAATGAAGCCAATATAAAAGTTACTATTATGTGGCTAGTTACAGTGAATGAATAAGGTATCATTCCAAGCATATTACAAAACAGGACAAACATAAAAAGTGAAAAAATAAAAGCAAAATATGGTTTTGCTTTTGATCCAGCTGTATCATTAATCATTTTAGATATAAAAGTAAAACTTAATTCTGCAAGCAGCTGTACTTTAGTTGGAATTATAGATTTTTTTCTTGTTCCTATAAAAAACAAAATTAAAATAGTTAATGAACTTATAACCATAAATAAACTTGCATTTGTGAATGAAATATCGAGATTTCCTAATTTTATTTCGGGACCAATTCTATGAACATTGAATTGATGCATAGGGTTAGTTGCCATTAATTTTCCTTTTATTGTTTTTTATTAACATTTTTTTGCATAAGTTTTGCTGATCTAACGACATTAGTTATACCAGCTGCTGTTCCTACAAAAAAAAATATTATAATTAACCAAGGTTTACTATCAAACCAACTATCTAAAATATACCCTATAATTGTTCCTACTAATACTGCAGCTACCATTTCTGTACTTAATTTCAAAGCCATTCCTAAAGAAGCAGGTTTATTATTATCATTATTTAAGGTTTTTTTATCTATTTTAGCTTTTGCAATTTTTAGGCGAGTTTTTAAATTATCAGATTTTTTCATTCAAAAAATCTATGCAACTAATTCTTCTGCTTTTTGAAGATCAACAGCAACTAACTGGCTAATACCTTTTTCAGGCATAGTAACACCATATAACCTATTCATCTTTGACATCGTAAGTGCATGATGAGTAACAATAATAAATTTTGTTCTAGTAATTCTTACCAACTCTTCTAACAAATTACAAAATCTTGTAACATTAGCATCATCTAAAGGTGCATCAACTTCATCTAAAACGCATATTGGTGCTGGACTAGTTAAAAAAACTGCAAAAATTAGTGATAGAGCTGTTAAAGCCTGTTCCCCTCCAGACAATAAAGTTATGGATTGTAGTCTTTTTCCAGGTGGACTAACTAACATTTCTAATCCAGCTTCTAAAGGATCATCAGAATCTACCAATTCTAATTTTGCGTTTCCTCCACTAAATAATTTTGTATAAACTTCATTGAATTTTCTATTAACTTTATCAAAAGCTTCGATCAATCTTTCTCTACCTTTTTGATTTAATTCATTAATACTAGATTTTAATTTTATAATTGCTGATATAAGATCTTCTCTATCTTGTCCCATTTTCTTAATTTCTTTTTCATACTGATTTGTCTCTTCATCAGCTCTAAGGTTTACAGATCCTAGTTTTTCTCTTTCCCTTTTTTTGGCATCAAGTTGTTCTTCTTGCATTAAGCTGTCAGGTAAATTATCTTTACTAGTCAAATTAGAAAAGTCAAATAGGCTTGACTCGTTTAAATTTAATTCTTGGTCTATTCTTTCAAGTAAATCTAATCTTCTTTTTTTTAAGCCCTCTAATGTAGCAACTGAGGTAGCTCTTTTTTCTCTTATCAACATCATTTGTTCTTGAATATTTTTTAAACCATGATTATGCTGATTAAAAATTTCTTCAGCTTTATTGAGTTCATTTTCAATATTTATTTTCTCTTTTTCTGCAGACTTTATACTTTCAATAGCCTGTCCTTTTGATACTGCTAAATTTTGAGGTTGTTTTTCTAATTTATTTAAATTGTCTAGAATCTTTTCTTTTCTTAAATTTAGCTCATTCAACATTTTTTCTGAATTTAAATTTAAATTTTGCCATCTGTCAATTTCACTATCTATATTTATGGTTCTTTCTTTTCTTTTTATTCCATCACTTTTAATTGATTGATTTTTGCTTAGAGAACTAGCATATAGATCTTGTAAATTTCTAATTTTTTTATTTGATTGACTAATTTCTTCTACTCCATTTTTTTCTGAGAAATTTTCAAATTTTGAAATTAAGCTTTTTAGTTTATCAATTGAAAGGTCAATTAGTTTTGAGGCTTCTGTTATATCTCCACTATTAATTAATTTCTTACTTTGTTCAATTTCAGATAAAGAATCTCTTAAAACACTAGTGTTTTCTGCAGTGTTTAAACTAGAAAATAAATCATTTGAAGCGCTTTCAAGTTTTTTTTGTTCTAAATTTAAATTTGTTGTAGCTCCCTGAAGTTCTTCATCTGATTTTTTTTCAATATCAAAATATTTTGTTTCTAATCCTAGTAATTCTTTTTTTTCTTCTTTTAATCTTTTATTGTTTGAATTGGAGTCTGTAATAATACTTTTTTCTCTATCCATATCAACTTCTAAAGTTTTTAGAGAATCTGACATATCTTTGATATTTTTTTCTGCTCTTATTCCTTCATCCTCAAGAGCTTTAAGTTCGAGATTAATTCTTTGAAGTTTTGATAAGTTTTCTATATTTTTCTCTCTCAATGGTTTCAATTTGGAATTTTCTTCTTCTATGAGTTTTGTATAGTGGTTAATTTCAATTTTTAAAGCACTCACCTCATCTTCAGCTTCGCTATTAATTTCAGCCTCTAATTTAATTTCTTTATCAATATCTTGAAGTCTTAAATAATATAACCCTGCTTCAATTTTTTTAATTTCTTCAGAAATTAATTTATATTTGGTTGCTTCTTTTGCTTGTTTTTTTAAATTATCTAATTGTTTTTCTTGTTGGCGTCTTAATTCATCAGCTCTTTTCAAATTATTTTCAGCAGCATTTAATCTTAATTCTGATTCATGTTTTCTTGCATGAATACCAGAAATTCCAGCAGCCTCTTCAAGTATAGATCTTCGGTCAGATGGTTTTGCAGTTACTAGAGAACCAATTCTACCTTGACTAATTATAGAGGGAGAATGGGCCCCAGTCGAAAGATCAGCAAATAACATTCTAGCATCTCCCGCGCGAACTTCTTTTTCATTAATATAGAATCTTGAACCTTTATCTTTTTCTATTCTTCTTTTTACACTGATAGTATCAAGTTCATTAAATTGCATTGGACCGTCTTTATTTGAATTATCAAGTGTTATATTTACTTCAGCGATATTTTTTGAAGGACGATTTGCATTGCCTGAAAAAATTACATCTTCCATACCCGAACCACGCATACTTTTTGCTGATGTTTCTCCCATACACCATCTTAAAGATTCAACAATGTTAGACTTTCCACAGCCGTTTGGTCCAACAATTCCTGTTAAACCATTTTCAATAGCAAAAGTTGTTTTTTCAACAAAAGATTTAAAACCATTTAATTGGATTTTTTTAAACTGCATACACAAACTATATCAGTTTTTCGATAGCTTTTTTTAAATTTTTATACTTAAGCGGTTTATCAAACTTTTTTTCATTAATAACAACCGTAGGTGTAGATTGAATTTTGTACTTTTTAGATGCCGCGATTCGTTCATTTAGAACCAAGTCTTCAATTTCTTTATCATTAATACATTTTTGAAAATCAATTTTTTTAATCTCAAAATTATCTAATGCCCTTTTAAGATTTTTATTAATATCCTCAATTGTTTCTCCTTTTGTCCATTTATTTTGAGTTTTATATAAATGATGTAAAAAAATTAATCTTTTATCATTATCTAAGCAATGAGTAATTTTAGCAGCATTTAATCCTGCTAAATCAAGAGGAAAATTTTTAAAGTAAATTTGAACTAATCCCTTATCAATAAAATCGGTCTTTAAGCTTGGATATATATTTTTATGAAAATCTGCACAATGTGGACATGTTAAAGATTCAAATACAAATATTTTAACTTTTGCATTTTCATTACCTTCTTTTATTTCATATTTATTATAGTCTGTCGCAGCATTAGTTTCTAATGAAAAAAAAAGAAAAAAAAAAATTAAATATATTTTTTTCATTTTAAGTATTTTGTCAGATTGATTAAAGAATTTTTAATTAGTTCATTATTGATATTATTTATATTTTTTAAATATCTATTTTTTGAAGCACCAGAAACTAAAGAGCTTCTATTTTTTTTTGAATTTGTTTTCATTTCAAACGTTTCTAGCCGGACTTTATCAATAATTTTATAACCAAAATAACTATTAATTTTATTAATAATTTGAGTTTTGCTATACTCTATGTCAACCTCATTACCTCTTTGAACATTTATAATTAATGTACCAGCTGATTTTTTTCCATTAGGTTTAAAAGATTTGGGGTAAGAAACATTAGATATATTTGAACCAACTATGTAACTCCAGTTATTAATAATATCAGAATAAACATAACCTCTTTTATTAAGAATTTTTTTTAAATTTTTAGGCAAAGTGTCTTTAAAAGATCTTAGTCCTTGAATGTAAAAGGATCCTTGTTTTATACTCTTTTTGAAATGCATAAAGTTCAATCAATACTACCAAAAAAAATACTTTATTGGTACGATAAAAACAAAAGACATCTTCCGTGGAGAATAAAAAGTTCTCAAAAAAGAAAAGAATATTATACACTTGTAAGTGAATTTATGCTCCAGCAAACCCAAGTTAAAACAGTGGTACCATATTTTAAAAATTTTGTTAAAAACTTTCCAAATTTGAGAAGCCTTTCAAGGGTTAATGAAAATAAACTTTTTAAGAATTGGCAGGGTTTAGGCTACTATTCAAGAGCAAAAAATTTAAAAAAAACTTCTGAAATTATAGTTAATAAATATAAAAATAAACTACCTAATAATTTAGGTGAATTAAAAAAACTTCCTGGAATTGGCGAATATACAGCTAGCGCCTTAATGGCAATTGCGTTTAATAAACCCATAATTCCATTAGATGGAAATGTAGAAAGAGTTCTTATAAGAGTTTTAAATTTGAAGACTGAAAAAGAAATAGCAAAAGAAAATTTAATGAAAAAGAGATTTTTTTTTTGTAACGCAGTTAGATCTAGTGACTATGCACAGGCGATCATGGAAATAGGTGCATTAATTTGTAAACCAAAAAATCCTTTGTGTCATCAATGTCCTTTAATAACAAATTGTTTATCGTTTAAAAAAAAAGATTTCACAATTAAATCTAAAATAAAAAAAGAAAAAAATAAATTTTTTGAGGTAAAATATTGCGAAAATAAAAATAAGGTTTTATTAATTAAAAATGAAGAATATACATTTCTAAAAAACTTATTGATTTTTCCAATGCGCAAAATTTCAAAAAAAAACTTTTCCAAAAATTTGAAAAAAGTGACAAATATTAAAATGTCAAATATGAATATGAAAATAAAAGTTAATTATATAAAAAGTTTTAAAAAAACTGATAAAATTCAATGGATAGATAAATCTAAATTTGAAAAATATGTATTACCGTCGTTTACAAAAAAAATTTACAAATCAATTCAGGATCAAATATGAGAAAAATTGCAATTATTGGATCAGGAATAGCTGGATTGGTTTTAGGCAATTTTTTAAGAGAATTTAATCTAAATTTTAAAATTTTTGAAACGAAAAAAGAAATTAATCCACATGAAGGTTATGGAATTCAGCTGAGCACAAATAGTATTAAAATACTAAATAAAATAGGTTTCAATAATTTTGATAAAGATAAATTCTTCAATCCAAAAAAAGTCTGCTTTAAATCATTAAATAATCAAAAACTTATAAGCGAGATTAATATTAATACTTTTAATAATGAAAATGAACTTTATACCTGTTTAAGAAGACCTTCTTTGTTAAAATTTTTATCAAAAGATTTATCTGAATTTATAAAATTTGATAAATATGTTACAAATTTAGAACATTCTGAAAATAAAATTAAAATTAATTTTAGGGATGGTTCAAGTGAAAATTTTGACTTTCTAGTTATAGCAACTGGCATGGATTCGGATACAAAAAAATTTGTATGTGAAAATAGTACAAATCCTCACTACAGCGGTTCAATAGCAATAAGAGCAACTTTTAAAGATGATATAAAAATAATTGATAAAGAAAATATTTCTCTATTTCTGGGAAATAATGTTCATTTAGTTACTTACCCAATTAACAAAAACCAAGACTTGAATGCAGTATTAATTACAAAACTGCAAGTTGAAAAAGAT
>MPLX02007107.1_pt1 | contig 13900 bp, 15 predicted proteins | sample 1617341 | NCBI WGS metagenome assembly MPLX02 (sample SAMN05944804, study PRJNA350692) | marine metagenome | biome: marine; feature: ODZ; material: water; isolation source: 120 m water sample filtered on 0.2 um supor filter | place: Pacific Ocean | collected 2012-04-08 | depth 120m m | reverse complement strand
GTGGATGAACCTCTAGATCTACTGGTGGTTATCGGCGGCTTTAACTCCTCAAACACCACGCACCTGCAAGAGATTGCTATGAGCCGAGGGATCCGCTCATTCCACATTGATACCCCAGAACGCATTGGAGAAGACAACACCATTAATCACAAGCCGTTAGATAAAGATCTAATAATCGAAAAAGACTTTCTCCCTGCTGGGAAGGTGAATGTCGGCATCACCTCCGGAGCATCAACACCCGATCGAGCAGTTGAACATGTAATCCAGAAACTGATCGAACTCAGCTCTCGCTGAACAACACTCTGGCTTTACATTGGTTAACATCTACGGCCAACCCCCTTTCCGGGCAATCCATCCGTGCTGTTATCTATACCCGCAACCGACAGCCTGCGCCATAACAACGAGGCTCAGGTCCGTTGCTATCGCAGTCTTTTTTCAGATCGCATGGAGATGCGTGCCTCGCCTGAATGCGTGGCTGAATACCTCGACCACCATGAAGGCTGGTTTCAACGCTGCGCGGCTCCTATGAGGGTCAAGGCTCTCGACTCGCAGTCCTACGCCCTCACTCTTGGTCGTTTTAGCAATTTCGGCTTTGAAGTAGAACCGCGCATCGGCTTAAGGCTGCTTCCTCAGCAACTTGGTGACTATCAAATCATCACCATCGAGCCACCTCATGATGACCAGCCCCCTTGTCATCACTACGACGTGGACTTCAAAGCGGGTCTAAAACTGGAGCCACATGAGACGCCAGTCAGTGAGATGGCCGTTAGCAATACAACCGAGCAAACCACATTCGTAACCTGGAACTTGGACCTTTCTGTATGGATCCAACTACCAAAAGTGATCACTCTCCTGCCGGATGGTCTTGTGCAGACAAGTGGAGACCAGCTGCTCAGGGAAATCGTGCGACAAATCTCACGGCGACTGACCTGGAAGGTGCAAGAAGACTTCCACACAAGCCATGGACTGAACTGCCCACCTCGTCGCCGAGCAGCCTTCTAAGAGCGTAAAAGCACTTGAGGGAAAGGTAAGGGTGCAAACCGATTCCCTAAAATGATCAAACGCAGTTCTTGGTAACGATGGCCGGCTCCGAAACCCCTACAGCAAAGGGATCCGACTCAGAAAAAAGCCCTCAAGCCAGAACATCGTCAGAATCAATCAACTATTTTGCCGAATTTGGAATTCTTGTACTCCGGCTTGGGGTGAGTATTTTGATGATCCACAACGGATTAGAGAAGCTCCAAAATCCAGACGGATTCTCAGAATTCGTGATCGGGCAATATCTTGACTTTTTACCAGGTGATCCTCTGCTTTGGACCTATACAGCAGCTTTAACCGAAATTATTTGTCCAATTGGAATAGCACTTGGTTTTGCAACCAGGCTCTGCGCACTTGGCCTGCTATCAACAATGACCTTCGCTATTGCCTTCCATCTGTTTGATACTGGGCTACAAGGCTTCCCCTTCGCCGTGGTCGAAAACCACAGCTATGCCTTTGAATTATCTGGCATTTACGCTACTACTTTCTTTTACTTCATTTGTGCAGGCCCGGGCAAATTCTCCCTTGCCGCAAGGAATAGAGCCAAGGCAGACTCAGTAAGAACAAAGCTTATCAAGGAAATAAATAAAGTTAAAATCTGAAGGGGCAAGATAACTCTTAAGCCAGAAGATTTTCACAGCTAAATATCAACTTTCATCCTCAATGCAAAAAGTGGCGCTTGCCGGTTAACACCATCGCAAGATCTAGCTCGTCGCAGACTGCAACTGAATCACCATCCCGCTTACTTCCACCAGGCTGGATCACAGCACTTATGCCATGGTTAGCCGCAAGACGCACTGTGTCGTCAAAGGGGAAAAAGCCGTCACTAGCCAACACCGCGCCCCTGGCCTGATCACCCGCAGCCTCAAGTGCTAAACGGGCCGCACCTACACGGTTCATCTGCCCTGCTCCAACTCCAAGACTCTGTCCCGCGCGGGCGACCACGATGGCGTTAGATCGCACGTGGCGCACCAAGCGCCAGGCAAAGGTGAGGTCTTCATTCTCCCCAGATGTAGGCAAACGTTTGCTGACCACCGTCCAAGCCGTGGGATCTATCAACTGATCATCCTGGTCCTGCACCAGCACCCCCCCAAGGATGCTGCGAATGTGATCACGACCAGCCGCATCAACGGCTGCTGGAGCTAATTCCAATACTCGTAGGTTGGCTTTACTAGCAAGAATTTCTCGAGCTTCCGGTTCAAATCCTGGCGCCACTACACACTCAACAAACAAACTGGTGAGCTCCCTTGCAGTAGCAGCATCCACGAGTCCATTGAGAGCCACGATCCCCCCGAATGCACTCACTCGATCGGCATCTAGGGCACGATTCAAGGCCGATGCCACGTTATTGCCAATCGCGACACCACAAGGATTGGTGTGTTTAACCACCACGGCAGCATGTTGCGCAACAGGATGAGCACCATCCATGCCATAGCCAAACTCCCGAACGGTGGCCAGTGCCGCCTCCAAATCGAGCAGATTATTGGTACTGAGTTCCTTGCCCTGCAACTGCATGGCACTGCCCCAACCCTGCTTTGGAGCGCTGTACCAAGCTGCCTGCTGATGGGGATTCTCGCCGTAACGCAGCTTCTGCTTTAGGGGGAGAGCCTCAAGCCAAGGGGAAGCAGCCTCAGCCAACTGTCCCTTCATCCAACGACTTATTGCCACGTCATACGCAGCCGTGTGTTCAAAAGCTTCAAGGGCAAGCTCCCGACGATGCTTGCTATCAACTTCACCCATGCCATCAGCTAAGACCGCCAAAAATTTGTCGTACTGATCCGGCCTAGTCAAAACAGCCACATGAGCATGATTCTTAGCCGCCGCCCGAACCATCGCTGGGCCACCGATATCGATATTCTCAATGGCGTTCTCCCAACTCACCTGCGGATTAGCCACTGTTTCCCTAAACGGGTAAAGGTTCACCACCACTACATCAATTAAAGGAATCTGCTGCTGCTGCAGATCAACCTCATGAGCAGCATCACCTCGCATGGCCAGGATGCCGCCATGAACCCGAGGATGAAGAGTCTTCACCCTTCCACCGAGAATTTCGGGAGCACCTGTGTGCTCAGCCACCCGCGTCACAGGTAGACCGGCCCCTTCAAGGACCTTGGCTGTTCCCCCACTAGAGAGCAACTGAAAGCCATAAATGCGATGCAAGGCTTCCGCTAGAGGCACAACCCCCTGTTTATCTGAAACGCTCAACAAGGCAATCGGAGCCATGGCAGCAAAGACGAGAGGCATTTCTTGGGCCAACCTACGCAGTAGCGATACGACTACTGGCGTGAACAATGACCTTGGCCTACTGCGCGAGACTCCCGCAGGGGCGCTAAACAGGCTAGTGCTGCTCCATGGCTGGGGAGCCGATGCAGACGATCTAATGTCCCTCGGCCGTGAACTCTGCCAAGGCATCGAACATCGAATCGAGCTCGTAGCCCTACAAGCACCAGAACTGCACCCCCAAGGTATTGGCCGACAGTGGTATGGACTATTCCCCGCAGACTGGGCAGCCGTTCCTGATGCGGTCTGCCAACTTCAAACTCGTTTGCAAAACCTAGAGACCCCAACGATCTCATTAAAAGCAACGGCAATGCTGGGTTTCTCCCAAGGGGGAGCTATGGCACTAGCCAGTGGTTGTGCCCTACCGCTCGCAGGCCTTATCGGCTGCAGTGCTTACCCTCATCCAGGCTGGATGGCCCCAAGCACCCGCCCCCCTGTGCTGCTAATGCATGGTCGCCAAGACGACATAGTCCCCTACACAGCCTCAGAGGAACTAATCAAAAATCTAGAAACCAGCACCCTTGAAAAGACGCTAGTCGGCTTCGATGGCGGCCATGGCATCCCGGGGGAGTTACTCCCCCGGATGCAACAGGCTCTGAAATCCTGGTTTCTCTAACCAACCCCTACCCCTTCAAACGAAGGCGTACTCATATTCCTCAATCTCCTCCCAATCGTCAGATGTCAGTTCAAGACCTTCAAAGATGGTCTCTTCTCCGACAGAATCAACGATTAAGCGCAAAGAAGGGAAGAGAAAATGGTTCTCTTCGGCGTATTGAGCACTAAACAGTCCTTTCTCGCCCCAGAAAAAGCGATCAGTCGTGTGCTCGTTACGACGAACATTAAGAATCGCCGGTGAAACCAAGCCTGATTCAGCGATATAACGGCGAGCTGCCGTCACAGGCTTGTGTTCACCAGTTTCGAGATGGAACGTAGGCACATGAGCTAACACCCGTTGACCAGCCAATCGTCTGCGGCTGATCCGCTTGCGCTTCTTAGACATAAACGGGAAACTCCTTTGAAGGAGTGCGATGGAGACGGGAACGGGGCGACTTAGAGCCGTCCACTAGATGGTGTTCAGGCAAAAGTCTGAACATGACAGCGCCCAGTTATCAGCTGTCCGGAAGACAGGAGTAGCCGCACTGCAACTACACCCTGAGGTATCACTTTGAAAATGACCGGCCTAGGGCCGGTGCACAACAAAGGGCGCATCTACCTCTGCTGTAGCTTTGGTGGCACTATTTGTGCAACCTCTGCTGAGTCCGACTTTGGGCTTCCACCTCTTAGCGAGGCGGTTTTGATTAGTCGGTTCTCAAATTTTAATGCTTTTCTCTTAACTTTCAACTTGCGGGTCCGATCAGCCTCTTGGTGTCGGTGTCCATCAGCACATCGATTGCCATGCAGCTATCGAACCGGTTCCTAAATCTGGCGCAGCAACAGCTCAATAGCTTCGAGGCGGAAGCTCCCCTCACCCAACTTGTCGTCTACATAGCTCAAGCAAAAGACGGGCACCCCCCCAGCTTGGAAGCCGTAAGTCAATGGCCCACAACAAGAAACAACTCCCTGCCACCAGTAGAAGCAGACCCAGAGCTTCGCGCGGCCTCACCTGATAGACGCTGGTACCCCCTTCAAGAAGGCACGATCCTGCTTGGAGTGCTCAGAGCAGAAAAGCTCCTAACAGCTCCATCCTGGCCCGCCCGTCTAGATCGGCGTCTGCAGGCCACCGCCGGCGCCCTAACCCAATGCCTCAGTCTTGAGCTCGACCGCAACAGGCTGAGCAAGGAGCTAGCCGAGCAGCGCGAACAAATCAGCCTGATGGTGCATCAACTGCGCAATCCACTCGCAGCACTGCGCACCTATGCCCAACTATTGATGAAACGGCTTGAGCCAGACAATCGAAACCAAACCTTAGTGAAAGGTTTACTGAGCGAACAAGCACAACTTGATCGCTACATCTCCAGCCTCGATCAGATCGGCCAGGACAAGTGCTCCATCCAACCAGGCATTAATGCTCCATTGCTGCTGCCTCCATTACTGCCTCAAGCCACTGATCTCACTCTCAGGTCCTTAATAACACCACTAATCGAACGAGCTGCAGCCACAGCGACCCTGCAAGGGCGTCACTGGCATGGACCATCCCACTGGCCTGCCTGGACTGATCAGCTGCGTCCATCAGGAGATGGAGTAATAGCGGAAGTCGTTGCCAACCTGCTTGAGAATGCTTTCCGTTACAGCCCTACAGGCAGCGCTATAGGCCTTCATCTACAGCAAAACGGACTATGCGTTTGGGATAGTGGCAGCCCAATTGCCAAGGGAGATCGTGAGCGCATCTTCAGCCGAGGCATCCGGGGTGAAGTCAATAGCGATAGCCCCGGAAGTGGTCTGGGCTTAGCCCTGGGACGTCAACTTGCTGAACAACTAGGAGGCTCGCTAGAGCTGATCTCCTCGCCAGCAAGTCTCGATCCAACCCTGCCAATTGAGGGGAATGCCTTTCTGCTCAAACTGCCGGCAATAACACCGCTAACAACAGAAGCGTGATTGTTTCCACCAGCACTAGCGACGCACCATAAGAATCGCCACTGTGGCCACCTAAGCGACGTCCAAGCACTTCAGGCACAAAAAACGCTGGCAAGACGCCCACCACGATCCCAACCATCAAGGTCATCTGACTAAACCGCCCCGCCATCAAAAAAGATGGCACCACTGTTAATGCGACAAGCAATACCAAGAATGCTGGCAATGCTTCCCGCCAGCCCTGGCCATAACGACGGTGAAAAGATGCAGTACCACTACATCCCTCACGCAAATAACAAAAACGACCCATTGCCCAAAGAGGCGCACAACGCCCCCAAAAAGCAGCAATTGGCAGCGCTAAAGGAGCTAAGGGACCTAACCGAAGCAAAGCTGCAATCTGAATTAATACGACCACAAGCAGAGCCTGAACCCCACTGGCTCCGACACGACTGTCTTCCATAGCTTGCAGACAACGCTCCCTTCCAGCCGCCAGGCCATCGGCCATATCCATCAACCCATCAAGGTGAAGACCACCAGTGAGCCAGGCACCCAGGCCTATCACCAACAGTGCCACCGCTGCCGTCGGCCAATTGGCACCGGTCAAGATCAGCCAAAGTAAAGACTGCAGCCCTCCCAACACCAATCCAATCCAAGGCGCAAAGCGAGCAATCCGCTCAAACCGCGGCTTAAGCAGAGGCCAAGCAGGCAAAACGGAATAAAAAACCCATGCTCCAGCCAAATCCCGGAGCCAGGAGGGAGCAGGCAAAATCTCCAAGCTCCATGCGAAGGCAAAGTCCAACGTAGGGTCAGGGACGGCCTGATGCCGCCTGACGCTGGAGCATCGCCTTACCACTGCCCGTGTTTGATTTTCAGATCAGCGCCAACTGTCCCCATACGAGTGCTCGGGTCGGCTCATTCCGTACGCCTCATGGGTCTGTATCTACACCTCGTTTCATGCCAGTAGGCACGCTGGGAACTGTGAAAGGGGTCTCCGCTACTCAACTAGCTGAAACCGGTGCCCAAATGGTGCTAGCAAACACCTATCACCTACACCTACAACCAGGCGAAGAAATAGTTGCTGAGGCCGGCGGACTGCACCGCTTCATGGGCTGGAACAGCCCACTACTTACAGACTCAGGCGGGTTTCAAGTGTTCAGCCTGGCGAAGCTGAATCGTATTGATGATCACGGGGTCGCTTTCCGCAATCCCCGCGATGGCAGCAAAATCCAACTCACACCAGAACGAGCTATCGAAATTCAAATGGCCCTCGGCGCTGATGTCGCGATGGCCTTCGATCAATGCCCGCCATACCCAGCAAGCGAAAGCGATGTGGAGACTGCCTGCCAGCGCACCCATAAATGGCTTGAACGTTGTGTAAACGCTCATCAACGCTCAGATCAAGCCCTATTCGGCATTGTGCAGGGAGGGTGCTTCCCTCACCTAAGGGAGCAAAGTGCTCGTGCCGTCGCCAGCTTTGATCTACCTGGCATCGCCATCGGTGGAGTCAGCGTAGGGGAACCGGTCGAGGAAATTCATCGCATCGTGCGTCAGGTCTCGCCTCTTCTTCCGCCTGATCGCCCGCGCTATCTAATGGGCATTGGCACCCTCCGAGAAATAGCGATTGCAGTCGCAAGCGGCATCGATCTATTCGACTGCGTGCTGCCTACCCGCCTAGGAAGACATGGCACAGCACTTGTTGCTGGCGAACGCTGGAATTTACGCAATGCACGCTTTCGTGAAGACCACACACCCTTAGATAACAGTTGTATCTGTACTGCCTGCCGCCACCACAGTCGCGCTTATCTCCATCACCTGATTCGCAGCGAAGAACTACTAGGGCACACACTTTTGAGCCTGCACAACCTCACTCACCTGATCAGATTCACCACCGCTATAAGCCAATCAATTCAAGATGGCTGTTTTTCAGAGGATTTCGCTCCTTGGCAACCCGACTCCACGGCACATCACACGTGGTAACGTCCATAAAACGCCGATGATCTTCTAAGGATGGCAGCCTTCACACTCGATCTATTGGCTCAACTGCCAGAGGCCTACCAGGCCTACGCGCCTGCAGTGGATGTTCTTCCACTCATCCCCATTTTCTTCTTCTTGCTTGTTTTTGTTTGGCAAGCAGCTGTGGGTTTCCGCTAAATCATCAATTTCTTCGCTTTCTCTCTCGCCGCCACACCTTCCAAGCGAAGGTCGGCAGACAAAGCATTCGTCGCCATCGACTGGGCTCTTTAATCAGCCTATAGAGCCATTCGATCTGAAGACGCCCCATCCAAAGGGGCGCTCTTTTTTTAACGCCAGCCCATACATCGAAGCTGCCTCCCACGCCCATCCAAAGGCCTGGGCATCCCTGGCGAACACGGGGTATCCAGGTTTCCTGATGGGGAACTCCTAATGCCACAAGCACAAGATCAGGACGTAAAGCTTTCAACTGCCGTTCTAGGCCTGGCCAAGCCTCCGGAGATTGATAACCATGCGAGGACATGACTAACCGAAGAGCTGGCATCTCCTGCTTTAACTGCATTCTCAACCGATCCATAACCTTCGGAGCCGCCCCCACGAGTGCCACCTTCCATTCGTGGGCCTCGGCATAGGCCAGCAACGAATGCGCCAGTTCAATTCCCGGGCTGCGCACCACCACTATTCCCTGACGGCGCAAAGCCCAAACCACACCAGCCCCATCAGGAATGACCAGATCTGCCGCTGCAATGGCATCTCCTAGCTTTGGGTTCTCCCTAGCTGCCATCGTCATCTCCGCATTGAGAGTAACGATCTGGCCACCACCGCGAGCATGCAGACCTAAGGCCGCCGCCCAAACATCACGACATGCGTCAACAGGTACCCCCAGCACACTGCGACGGTAGTGATCGCTAGGTCCGGTAATGGTTGCTTCCATCGGCGACAAAGCTGAGGCTGGAAATTTAGTGCTCTTCAAGATGAAACCCAAAGGTGGAGCTAAAAGCCATCCTCGAAAAGGCCAAAATCAAACCAAAGGAAAACCCAAGTTGGTAAAAAAAACAAACGAAAAAATTGCGATCAACAACTCAAAAGCATTGAGCTAACACGCCCAAAACAACTCAGATTGGTTCGGCCAAGGAAAGTCCCATGCTGGGGTGCTCGACAGCATGTTCAATCAGATCAGCCAGCCGTAGTGCACGCGAAGCCTGCTCACCATCAACAGCTGGGGTCTCACGACCTCGCAAACACTGGAGAAAATGCTCCAACTCGGCATAAAGAGGTTCGATAGAAGTAGTGCTGACCTCTTCGATAAAACTGTCATTGCGATACAACAACTCACCGTGATCAGCTGAGTACCACTCATGAGCACGGCGATGAATATGAAGGGTGTGATTCAGGAAATCAGTTTCAACAAGACTGCCTCGACAATGAGCACTGAGACTACGGATTTTGCGATGGCTCATCTTGCTGGCCGTGAGGCTGGCGACTACACCATTACCAAAGCCAAGCGTGGCATTGACGTAATCGATCGGCCCCTCAGCAGTACGTCCTCCTGCTGCAGCTAGGCCCACCACCGGAGCCCCAGCTAGCTCAAGCACCAAGTCAAGATCATGGATCATCAGATCAAGGACCACCGACACATCGTTGGCTCGATCAGCATGAGGACTGTGGCGGCGTGCCTCAAGAACCACCACCTCCTCACTCTCTACCACCTTGATCAACTCTCTAAAGGCAGGGTTGAAACGTTCAATATGACCAACCTGCAAGAGCCTTCCAGCCTTGCTTGCCGCTGCAATCAGAGCCGTTGCCTCCTCCTGGCTTGCCGCAATTGGCTTTTCAATCAACACATGCAGGCCTGCCTCTAAGCAGGTCAGCCCCACTTTGTGATGGAGCAACGTAGGCACAGCAATGCAGACGGCCTCGACCTCGCTAAGCAGGCTTAAGTAGTCCGGAAACCAAGCGCAGCCAAATTGTTCAGTCGCCAACTGACCGCGCTTTGGATCTGGATCAGCAACTGCCACCAAATCCGCATCCTTGAGCAGGCTCAGCACACGAGCGTGATGCCAGCCCATATTGCCGATTCCTATCACCCCAACCTTCACAGGAACCATGGGATTGGTCATCGATAGGCCATGGCGCATCGGGCAAATTATCGGTGATCAATCAACAGGATGATCGTGGCTAGGGAGAATAAGTCGCACCCGCTCGATACGCGGTCCCTTCATCTCAACAATTTCAAACTGCATACCGTTGCAGCGCAAGGCCTCTCCGACCGAAGGAATATGTTGCAATTTTTCGAGTAAAAAGCCAGCCAAGGTGTGGTGGTCGTCAGCTTCAGGTAACTCCAAATTCAGCTGTCGATTGAGCTCGATAATCTCCAGATCCCCGGCAACCAACCACGTACCCGCCTGACCCTCAATGGGCTGAAGGTCTGGCTCATCATTGTCAGCCTGAAGCTCATCGCCAACGATCTCACCAGTGAGATCAGCAGCTGTTACCAATCCTTCGGTACCGCCATGTTCATCCACCACGAGTAGCAGAGGCTGTCCACTACGAATTATCGGCAGTAATTCTGCCAAGGTGCTGGTCTCAAGAACCCTCACCACTGGTTGCAAAAAAGGCTCAAGCGGTGAGTCTGCATGCAATGCACCCCGAGAAATAGGTTCCGCTAATCGACGAAGATCAAGCACGCCCCGGACATCATCAAGGGATTGACCGATCACGGGAAAACGCGCATGACGGGTGTTGTGCACCGCTTGCATCAATTCTGCAAAGCACACCTGCAAAGGCAAGGTAACCATGCCCGAGCGTGGCACCATCACCTCTCGAACTTGGGTATCGCGTAAGGCGAAAACGCCCTCGAGGATATTGCGCTCATCAGGGCGAAGTCCTGTAACACCTCCGATTTCGATCAGCGATTCCAGCTCACCGGCCGACAGCGCAGGCACTAAAGAATCCCAATGTGCATTCAAGCCAACCAGCCGCAGCAACATAGAGGCGACGGCTTCCAAAAGTGCCAGAAGAGGAGCAAGCACATGCATTACCGCTTCCAACAGCGGAGCCAATCTGAGAGCTGCAGCCTCCGGACGATTCAGTACCCAGGCCTTAGGGAGCAAACCAGCCAACAAGGTAGCTAGCACCACAATCAACAAAAAAAGCCCGGCATCCAGCCAACGACTTGCTGCATCGGTCAATGGCCACCAGCGATGTGCAACACCGCTGCCAACCCAGCCCAGAGCCACCAAAGCCAGCATTCCACCCAACTGAGACACCATCAACGCTCTCCTCAAGCGGCGCTGAAGACGATGCACAGCAAGAGCACCAGGCTGCCCCTCTTCCAGCAAAACCTGCACTCGACTTGGCCGCAGCCGCAATAAGGCAACCTCTCCTGCGGCAAAGAAAGCAGGCAAAGCCAGCAATACAGCCAGCAATACAGCCAGGAGAAGCAAACGCATCAAAAAGGGGAAATGGGGGTCGCGAGGATCGAACTCGCCTTAGGCGAATTATGAGTTCGCTGCATTCACCAGATTGCTAGACCCCCTTAGGCACGGATCTACCACATGCCGCGGACAGGAGTGAAGGACTCAGGCGCCACATTGGTTTCAGGCACATCATCCTCTATCACAAATTCTGAAGGGCCATCACCGGCAAGGCTGCGATCGAAACCGCTAGAGATATCAACAGTGCGCCAAGGCACAGCAGGACTCTGCTGCTCCAAAAGCACCTCGTAGGTGTTCTGCAAAACAGAACCATCCCAGCTAATCGTCTGATCAGGGAAACCAAATCCCATTAAGCGATTCCCCTCCTTACCCGCCACAGCAATTCCGAGCAAATCCGTAACCTGATGGAACACATCCACCCCCCTGGCATAGGGAGCAGTCCAACTGTAAAAACGATTCTCCACCAAATTGGCAGTGGATTCCATCGGCTGACAATTGGTCACCTCAACTGGGCCCATCGAGGATTCAGGCAATCCTCGATTTGTTAATACAGCTGAGTCAGAAGGACTCGGCGCTTCAAGGGTCGTAGTGCAAACAACAGGTCGGCCCCAAGCCAAGCCACCAACAGCTTCAGTGAATAGCAATGGCGTCGCCAGGGCCATACCGAGAAGCATCAGCTTTTGGAAACACACCCGAGCCATAGCAGCAATGAGCACGACTAAGCGCAAACTAGGCAATGAATCCCTGAGACACCAGCCCAATGAGCTCTCTTCCCCCCACGGCGGAGGCCTGCCGCGATGAGCTGCTCAACCGACTAGCCCAAGAGGCCTACCGCCATGGTGACTTCACCCTGGCCTCTGGTCGCCAAAGCAACCACTACGTGAATTGCAAGCCCGTGAGCCTAAGTGGATCGGGTCTAGAGCTACTCAGTCTTGCTCTACTCGAACATGTGGAGCCTGATGCTGTTGCTGTAGCTGGCCTTACCCTCGGCGCGGACCCGCTAGTAAGTGCAGTTGCCATGGCAGCAGCACAAGCCAGTCGCAGCCTCAATGCTCTGATCGTGCGCAAGCAGGCCAAAGGCCATGGCACAGGTGCCTGGCTGGAAGGACCGCTACCTCCTGCCGGTGCACACATCACCGTGCTGGAAGATGTAGTCACAACAGGCGGATCGTCCCTAAAAGCAGTACAGCAGCTACGCGAGGCTGGATATGTAGTCAAACGAGTGGTCACGATCGTGGATCGCCAGGAAGGTGGCGATAAGTTCTTAAAGGCTGCTGAGCTAGAGCTTGTCAGCTTGTTTGAGCTCAAGCAGGTGGCTGAGCGAGCCAAAAAACTGGAGGCATGAACAACTCGAACAACCAACGCTGGGATGCACTGCTGCCCCTACTGAGGCTGGAGGGTACTGGTAGTCAAAAGTTTCTTCATGGCCAGACCAGTGCCGATTTAATGGCTGCCGAGAAAGACTCCCTACTTCGCAGCTGCTGGCTCAGCGCCACAGGACGGCTACGGGCGCTGTTGGAGATCCGGCTGGATAAAGATGGTGCCGATGTACTTGTGCTCGCCGGCAATAGCAATGCCGTAGCCAAGGGTTTTGAACAGGTGATCTTCCCTGCAGATCAGGTTCGTCTGCAGCCCATCAACACAATTAGACGACTACAGAGACTGGACCAACTCAAGCCAGGGCAAGCTCCGCAGGTGAGCCTGCTGCTGCCAGACGAACCTCTGCCAAAACACTGGGCTGCGATGGAGCAAGCCAATAAAGAGCAAGTAGAACGCTGGCGGCTCAAGCAAGGATTCCCCCTTGAACCTGGTGAAATCAATGGCGACACCAACCCATTTGAGCTTGGACTTGCAGCATGGGTGAGTCTCAGCAAAGGCTGCTACTTGGGGCAAGAAACTTTGGCCAAATTGGCCAACAGCGGTGGCATCAAACAACAACTGCGCTATTGGCAGACAGATAGCCCGCTTGCCGTAGGCCAGAAGCTGATTACTCGTCAACCAAAGGAAGGCGCCAGCAATCGCGCCGGAGTGATCACTTCAGCGATGCAAGACCCAGAGTCAACAGGCAGTCTTGGCCTGGCCTTGGTGCGCCACCAGTCGCTAGCAGAGCCTGAACTATTTGAGGAGGAAGACTCAACAAAAGTGTGCCTCTCCATTCCTAGTGGATTTGAGCCTCCATCAAGGAGTGACTAGGGACACCCAGATAACTTTACAGAAGGGAACTCTGCAAAAACACTGACATATAAATTGCCACTACATAAGTGCATGTATAGATATAGAACATGCACTTATTTGCCGCGATTTCTTTGAGATTTATTCTTGAGCCTCTGTAAATATACTGTTGCACTTTTGCTATAGCCATATACAATCTATTTATGCAATATAATTCACATAATAGTCCTCATTTTTCGATTGGAGAAGCGATTGGCGACTTGTCAGCTGATGCAATTAAAGACATACTGCAAACTGATAGCTACACACTCCAGCCGGCAACAGGTGGCTTATCTGGCGCAAAACTTTATAAAGTTTGCGTCGATGGCCATGATCATCTTATTCGCCATACTTCCGGCATTTTTGGGAGCAAAGAAATTCACCAAGAATTTTACATTCAAGAGTTCATGAGCACTAAGCAAATTACACCTAAAATTTATTACAGTGATTCC
>MPLX02046518.1_pt1 | contig 13908 bp, 10 predicted proteins | sample 1617341 | NCBI WGS metagenome assembly MPLX02 (sample SAMN05944804, study PRJNA350692) | marine metagenome | biome: marine; feature: ODZ; material: water; isolation source: 120 m water sample filtered on 0.2 um supor filter | place: Pacific Ocean | collected 2012-04-08 | depth 120m m | reverse complement strand
GGATGATGACCATCGGGCCATTGCCTTCCAAAACCCAAAACAATTGAAGAAAATCTCCATCATCAAGTTCGATTCGTTCCTTCTCCATTTTGGGGCATGGAAGGCGGCGAAACTTCGATGCCCAAATGGTCTGGAAATGAGGCCCAGGGAGCCAAAAAGCAGGTGCAAAAGTGGATCGGTTCATGGAATCCATTCATGAAATGCAGGAACTTTGATCACTCTTTCGGGTCCGAATCCAAATTTCTTCCCATGAATTGGACTTATCAGGGTCAAACAAGAATTCCATTTGAGGAATTCTGAATGACTTGGATTGATTGGAATGTATTACAAAAAAAATTGATGCAGTTTTGGGAACAGTATGAATGTTCCTGAAGCCAGAATGAAGAACTCTGAGGTTTCCATGCTTTCGGTGTGATCCTTCACAGTAGGATCTTTTCAAGGAATGAACACTTTGGAAAAGTGCCATCGTTTTGTTCAACAAATTCAACACTTCCATTCAGAAGGATGATCATCAATCCCCTTTGATGAGGGATGGGTTTTTATCACTCACACCAATTATAAAGCTTTTTCTGTAATCTTTTTTAACATTTCTTGAAGTTCGAAAAAGTAAACAAAATGAATCTTTTAAGAAACCTTTTTATCATCATTTAATGCGTCACCAGCGATCAAATTCCCAGTTAATATCTTAACCCAACCTGACCGGCATATGGGTTTGGACAGACTCTTCAGCGGCTGCCCCGATACGGACTGCTTTCAGTCCATCCTCAAGGGTCACCTCAACAAGAGTTCCGAGTCGGATGGCATCCAGAAATTTGCTGTGCTGATAGAAACTTGAGCCATGATGATCTCCCGCCGCAAGATGGGTAGCATCGACATCAACGGTTTCGGTGACCGGTTCTTTGGGCTCTCTTGGGGAAAACGTGACTTCTGCGGAACGCTCTTTGGCTCCGGGCCAAAAACGGGAGGGGCCTGGGACTTTGGCCTCGAATTTAGCCTGGTCTCCCAGGACCGCGATTTCTTCCTGAAAGTAGGACCCCTCACTAAACATACACAGTTCCAGCAGTCCACGGACTCCAGATTCAAAATCTACGATGACAAATGCATGGTCGAGAATATCCGGAGTTCTTCCATTGTAGCGTTCGTCCAGGTGATTCACGGCAATCCCTCCTGAAGCATAAACCTGAATCGGTTCACTCTGGGTCAACAGACGCATCAGGTCGAAAAAATGACAGCATTTTTCCACCAATGTTCCTCCGGTCTTTTCTGAAAAACGATTCCAATCTCCAACTTTTTCAAGAAAAGGAAACCGGTGTTCAGTAATGCTTAACATTTTTAACTGTCCTATTTGCCCTTTTCGAAGAGCTTGAATCAGACGATCTACAGGTGGCATGTAGCGGTATTCCATGGCAACCCAAATGGGAGCAGGATGTCCCTCTGCCAGTTCAACTGTTTTTTGACAATCGGCAAGGGTTGTACAAAGGGGTTTTTCCACCAGAATCGGTAAACCACTGGCTAATGCATCTGGAAGTAAATCGACATGAGTATGATTGGGACTGGCAATCACCAGCACATCGGCCAACCCTCTGGAAAGCAGATCACGATGATCGCTGAAGGCCTGGGCCCTACCCCCGGTGAGTGAAACCGCCTTTTCCCGCATCCCGACATCTGGGTCTGAGACCGCAGAGACTTCGGTCTCCTCCAGAAGATGAATGTTCCGGATGTGTTCGTGCCCCATCATTCCTGAACCTAAAATAGCGTAACGTAACTTGGACATGATTCCTTTCTTGGATCCGAATCTGTTGAAATAGATTTAGCCCCCCTAACAAAACGTTCGGCATCCTATTAATTGGAACCCGAAAAACCAGGCCAATCCAGCTAATTTTTTGTAATTTGAAAAGAATTTAAGGCTGTTATTTGTTCGAGATGCCCATCATCTCGACAAATCTTTGAAAGAGGTAACGCGCATCTCTAGGACCGGGCGCTGCTTCAGGATGGTATTGCACCGAATAGGCAGGAAACTGAAGAGATTCCAGACCTTCAACCGTCTTGTCGTTGAGGTTTCGGTGGGTCACCCGGACATGATCCGGAAGACTTTTTTCATCAACAGAAAATCCGTGGTTGTGGCTCGTGATTTCAATCTTATCGGTTTGAAAATCGATAACCGGATGGTTCCCCCCGTGGTGTCCGCATTTGAGCTTGTAGGTAGTGCATCCCAGAGCCAAAGCCAGAATCTGATGACCCAGACAAATGCCGAAGATCGGGAAAATCCCAAGCAGGCTACGAACTTCCTCGATGGCTGTTTCGACCGCAGCAGGGTCTCCCGGACCATTGGAAAGAAAAACCCCGTCAGGATTCATTTCTTTGACCACCTCAGCCGGGGTGTTCCAGGGTACAACGGTGATGCTGATCCCCAGGGCGGCCATCAAACGCAGGATGTTCCGTTTGATGCCAAAATCATAAGCCACCACCCGGTAGGGAACCGGCCCCGTATCGGCCGGCCAGAAATAAGGCTCTTGGGTAGAAACCTGTTGCGCCAGATTCCTGCCTTCCATCGATGGGAGTGCCATGGCCTCTTCCCTCAGAAGATCAAGGGTGTGGAGTGAATCCGAAGGAACCATCAGCCCTTTGACTTCCCCATCGGAGCGGAGCACCCGGACCAGTGCACGGGTGTCAACCCCCTCCATCACCGGAACCCGGTGCTCCATCAGAAATTCTGGTAAAGATTTTTTTGAGCGCCAATTGCTGGGGGTTCTTGATAACTGTGTCACCACCAATGCCGAGGCATGGATTCCGGAAGATTCCATATCTTCCGGGTTGGTTCCATAGTTTCCAATATGTGGAGCCGTCATCGTCACAATCTGACCGGAATAAGAGGGATCGCTTAAAATTTCCTGATATCCACTCATCGAAGTATTGAAGATCAGTTCTCCCGTTGCCTGGAATGGTCCATGGATCTTTCCACGAAAGAACATTCCATTGCTTAACACCAGAAGTCCGTTACTGATCAAAGGACGCTCAGATAAACCAGATTGTGTTTCTGCAGTCGGAGGAACGAGGTTGAAGGCTGGATTCATTTGATGATGATCCAGGAATCCTTGTAGAAGTTCACGGTGGGATTAATTTTTTTGATTTCCTTACAGTACCAGCCTCGAGCATGAACGAAAGTTGCAATCCTGCGAGTTTCTGCATCATGAATGCTGTAATGACTGGCACCACCTTCGGCAAGGCGGTTGCGCATTATGTTCATCGCTTGTCGGTAGCTGTTGAGTTCACCGGTTAACGCCACTGTTTTCACATCTCCCAACTCACTGCAGCCGGTAACCTTTTTGGGATTGGCGATGGCTTGCAGATTTTCTGCTTCTGGAGTGAGAGGAACATAAGGCTGCGTGCAGCCGATGAATAACACCATTCCACAGACTTTCAAAAGGAGTAAGAAAATAGGGGATTTCAATTTTTTGGTTTGATCCATTAAACTGATCCTTGGTTCTTGTTAGCTGCCAGTGGTATTTTGTGACTCATCCAGTTTCCAGGACTGACCTCCGGTTTCCCTGGAAATCCACTCCAGCCATGCATGATGCGGCCCGATTCTGTTCATCTCCTGCCAATCAGAAACGACTCTGATTGGGTGACTCACATCCTCCATATCCCCACAGCCGCAACTGGCCTCCAAACGATAAGCTCCCGGTTCCAGCATAGGCAGTCTGAGCTTTGCCTTCCCTTCATTCAGCGGAAGTTCCGTTTCAAAACGGATTCCGGAATTGGATTCCTCCACGAGCCGGAAACTGGCACTCGCAGACCGTGTCGGAAGATGAACCCATCCCTGAATTGTTTCCATATCATGGTAAGGCCGGCCTGGAGAAAAATCACGGAAAATCCTCTGACGCATCCTAATCGGCTGAAAAAGCAATGTCTGCCAGAAGGACGCGTGACGATGTCGGATTCCCAAAAAATCAGCAGCAGCAACGGGTTTCTGGAGAGGCTGAGCATTTCCCAGTTTCCAGCTCCAACTTTGAGGTTCCAAAACCCAGTCCACTCTTCCTTTGCGATAGGGAGTACGAAGCAGCAGTTCGGATGATTGGTTGTAATCTTCCTCCAGATCCCCTGCAAAGGCAGGCTGGTGCTGCAGATCATGGACCGGAAGCAGTCTACGCTCTCTGAAATTCCAATCGGTTCGGTGTCTGAATTCGAGCTTCAGCTTTTGGCTCGAGGTTCCTGAAAGGAAAAGTTCCTGGTAATCCCGGTGACCAACCACCTGTTCCCCACCGACCACAATGATTCGTTTTCCTCCTGCCAGAAATTTCTGGAAACTCCTTTGAAATTGCGCATTCCTCAGAAATCGGCGGATGTCGAAATTGTGAAAAACCACGGTGTCAAATTTGAAAAGTTGGCGCATGAACAATTCCTGGACGGGAAACCGGATCAAGGCCAATTCCTTTTCCGGAACCGTCTGAGTGTCTTCAAATGGATCACGCAGGATGAAAAAGGCAATCATGTCCACCTCAGGCATTTCTTTGAGCAGACGCCTCAGGTGGAACACGTCCCAACTAGGCCGGCCAGCAATATGAAGAACCCGCATCCGTTTTTCACGGATGCTAACCGGCAGGTACGAAAAATTATTATGAAACTGTTCCTCTTCCAAAGATTGAAGTTCCAGGCTGAGCAGAGCCTCTCCCGAACGGACCGGCATCCACTTCAATTCCAGTTCCTGAACCGGGTTGTCAGGGTTCAGGTCGATCCGTTTGCGGTGCAAAATTGACTGACCGTCAAGGAGCAGCAGATGGGTACTCACTGCCATTGAAAAGCTGGAACGTACCCGAACCCGGATCGTGGTCAATTGATCCACAAAGGCAACCCGGGGATGAGCCACGCTTTCCACAGACAGGTCCCCTTTCGCATAATTTGCTGAGGCCAAAGTGTTGAGGCGGATTCCTGCTTCACGGAAGTGCTTTGCAGCCTGTCTCGGCATACCGGAATGAACGGAATCCTGCCCGTCACTGAAGAGCAGCAATTCCTGAGTGCTTTTGATACCAGAACGGTCCAGAAAACGGATGAGTGCTTCCGAAATAGGGGAACCCTTAGCTTCTCTTTCTTCATCAACACGGAACAGATCATAGGCATGAATTTCCCTATCGGGATATTCTTCACGAATGAAGGTCTCCGCAGCACGAGGAAGTTTTATGGGGACATTCTCAGAAAATCCATTTTCCTCGATTCTCATGCTTTCACTGCCGTCAAATAGAACAAACAAAGGCTTGGGGAGGGAAAGGGAGCTTTTCAGGGTTTCCAGGGTGAGGAAAATGATTAAGGCAAATAGGGCTGTGCGCAGGATCAGGCTCGTTTTTCGGAGCATCCTTTTTTCCCGGAAAAGCCAAACGCCATACCAGGCCGTTACCAGAAAAAGGACCAGTAATCCTGCAAAAAAATAGGGAGGCATCAAAAGGTTCCAGAATTCAAAGGAGCTTCACCCGGCAAAGGTCGGGAAATTCGCTGCAGAAGAGGCCAAAGTGGTTCCAGATCAATTCCAGTGGCATTTCTTTCTGGATGAAGCAATCTCCCAAATCCCGAAGAAGAATAAAATTGACCGCCTCACGACTGGCTTTTTTATCATGAAGGAGAAGGCTGCAGAATTTCTCAAAATCGAGTGGAGGTAGACTGACGGGACGCATTTTGGGTTCCAGGAAGCTTCGGATCATTTCCCATGAAGACAGACCGAGCAGCTTTTCCCGCCATGAAAGATAAGACGCAAAAAGCATCCCTGTTCCCACCGCTTCTCCATGGAGACAGTTCCCATAACCGCTGTGGGTTTCAATCAGATGCCCGAGGGTGTGGCCAAAATTCAGGGTTGCTCTCAGACCTGTTTCTGTTTCATCCTGCTCCACAATCCGAGCCTTGACTCGGCAGGAGCGGAAAACCGCTTCTTCCAGAAAATCCAAATCCAGAGGTTCCAGTTGGTTCTGATTCAGGAAATCAAACAAATCACGGTCATGAATCAGCCCATGCTTCGCCAGTTCGAAGAAGCCTGCCTGGAGCTCACGCGATGGCAAAGTTTTCAACAGTTCGAGGTCCATGCTGACATGATTCGGCTGTTTGAAGGCACCAATGGTATTTTTCCCAAGAGGATGATTGACCGCAGTTTTTCCACCAACGCTGCTGTCCACTTGAGCCAGCAAGGTTGTCGGCACCTGGATCATCCTGATTCCCCGCATGAAAGTCGCCGCCGCAAAACCGGCCATATCTCCTATCACCCCGCCACCGAATGCCACCATGACGGTACCCCGGTTGGCCTTTTTTTCCATCAGAAAATCATAAATGGCCTGGAGCGTTTCCAGGTTTTTGAATGACTCACCATCCGGAAGGACACAGGTTTCATTGCTGAAACCTTCGGGATCCAGGAGATTCCTAATTTTTCCAGGATAGAGTTGTTCCAGAGTCGTGTTGGTGACTGTAACCACAAGTTCCGGATCCAAAAGGCGGATGACGGAAACCAGTGATTTCTGGAGATTTCCAACACCAATCTCGATTTGATATTCCCTTCCGGGTAACTCAACAGGGAGGGTACGCATAGGATTGATTATAGGATCTTTATGATTGAATTGGGAGTCTCTCAGGCGGGCCGGTCCAGATTGCGATATTGGATCGCTTCTGCAACATGAGGGGTGTCAATCGAGTCTGCTCCATCGAGATCAGCAATCGTTCGTGCAACTTTGAGAATCCGGTCGTAGGCTCTAGCACTGAGGCCCATCCGGGACATGGCATTTTCCAACAGTTTTTTTGATCCCACCGAAGGCTGGGCATGGACTTCCAATTCCTGTCGGTTCATTCCACTGTTGCTGTTGGTCTGAGAATCTTGAAAACGCTGCTCCTGCCTTTTACGTGCCATCATCACTCTTTCACGGACGATTTCTGAAGATTCTCCCCTTCGTGAATCTGCAAGCTTCTCATAATCGACCGCCGGAACTTCCAGATGCAGATCGATACGGTCCAGCAACGGCCCAGAGATACGTGAACGGTATTTCTGGATTTGAGTCGAAGTACATCGGCATTCCCTTCGGCTTGCCCCCTTCCCCACCGGGTGCCCATGAAAACCACAGGGACAGGGATTCATCGAGGTGACCAGCATAAAATCACATGGAAACTCGAGTGACATCGCCGCCCTGGCGATGGTCAACCTGCGGTCTTCCAGAGGCTGCCTCAACAATTCCAGCACCGTGCGGGGAAATTCCGGCAGTTCATCCAGAAAAAGTACTCCATTGTGGGCCAGTGAAATTTCTCCGGGTCCCGGGATGCTGCCACCACCCACCAGACCTGCCTGAGAAATCGTGTGATGTGGAAACCGGAAAGGCCGATGCACAATCAGCGGAGTCGAATCGTTGAGAAGCCCGGCAATGCTGTGAATCTTCGTGCATTCCAATGCCTCCTCAAAACTCAACTGCGGCAAAATCGATCCAAGCCGTTTGGCCAGCATCGTCTTGCCTGAACCCGGTGGACCCAGCATCAGCAAATTATGGGCTCCTGCCGCAGTCACTTCAAGAGCCCGTTTGACGTGTTCCTGCCCTTTCACATCCTGGAAATCCTCACGGTAGACTCTTTTTGCTTCAAAAAGCGTGCGTGGGTTGTACGCCGTCGGCTGGATCTCCAGTTGGCCCTGAAGATATCGCACAACCTCATCCAGGCTTTTGACAGGAACCCTGCGGATTTCTTCAACAACAGCTGCCTCGGCCTCATTTTCTTTGGGCAGGATCAGTTGTTCAAAACCCTGATCCCGTGCCGCAACCACAACCGGAAGAATACCCCGAATCGGCCTGATGGCTCCATCAAGCGAAAGCTCGCCGACCGCCATCACCTTTTCCAATGCTTGCTGGGGAAAATAACGTAGAGCGCCGAGCAAAGCCAGGGCAATCGGAAGGTCGAACCCGGAACCAATCTTACGCAGCGCAGCTGGCGCAAGATTCACCACGATGCGTCTCACCGGAAAATTGAACCCCGAATTCGTGACTGCAGCGGTGACCCGATCCCGACTTTCCTTGATCGTTCCATCCGGCAGGCCGACAATATTGAAAGTGCTGAGTCCAATCGACACATCGACTTCCACATCCACCAGATGAGCATCAATGCCCAGTACTGAGGCAGAATTCGTCTTGGCAATCATTTCCTGCAGCCTTGTCGCTGATTCTTTTTTCGCCTCCTATTCGTTCGTCGTATTATGGAATCGATTCCCTGCAAGCCCGACCTGCATTGACAAAGCCAATCAATTCTACTAATGATTTGAAGGGAGAGTCGAAGGCACTTCAAGTTTTTTCATCCTGATCCAAACAAGTTTTTTATGGCTGAACCGAGCATCCTTCCTGTGACAGGAGATCATTTTGAAGACTTCCTTGTCCTCACCGAAGCCGATTCGCGGGAAAAGGCGCTTCCCAAGGCATGGCGGATTCTGGAACAGCAAACCCGATCCCATGTCAGTGGTGGATCGACCGTTGACCTCAACCGCATCTATGTCGACCTCGCCAGACTGCAGATGCTGGCGTATCCAATCGTGGAAGATTGGAAAAGGCCGCTTTCCAACAAGGAATGGCAGCAGATCGAGGAGCAGTCGAAAGAACTCGAACAGCAGATGGACCGGATGCGTAAGCTGTCGGTTGATGTGCGAAAAAAAGGCGCGGAATCTTTTTCCCAAGTTGCCCCGCTTTTCAATCAACTTTTTGAACAGAATCAGGAACTGCGCAAAAACTGGAACCGTTTCAAACAAACCTGGACGGTCTACAAACAGCAGTGGAAACGCTTCCAGGAAGAACAGGAAGAGTCTCAGAAAAAAAATAAACCAAAAAAGACCTCTTCGGAAGAACAGGAAGCCCCGGAACCTCCAAAACCGCCACAGATGTTTCAGCGTGAACGCTGGCATGCACTGAGAATCACCACGGGGCTTCTGGAAGTGGAACTTCAACAACAGACATCAAAAGGGCCCAAGGAAAGCTCCGAGTCCCACGATGGAGTCGAATACCTCGTGGAACAGCTAAGGGACATCTACGTCCAAACCCAGGGGTTCGAACTGCTGGAAAAAGTGAAAATGGTGCAGGAACGTAACACCCAGTTGATTGCAGAATTGCAGCAGGTCTATCCGGAACCCATCATCACTGCCGATTTGAAAGAACAGGCCCAGTCGGGCGATCAAAACCAGGAAGATTCCGAGCCTTCCAAAAAAACCCCGGTCCATTCCTGGAAAAAAAGTCTTTTCCTGGCTGCTGGAATTGTTGCCGCTGGAGTGCTGGCTGTTCTGTTCCTCCACAGTCCTGTTGTTCAGGACCCCAAAGTCAAAAAGAAAACCCTGGAATTTCGTCCAAAGGGCAAGACCATCACCACGGAAAGTCCTGCGAAAGATCCAGAACTGATCAAACTGAGCGACATGATCAACAGTTTCAACCTTGATATTCCAGTGGTTCAACCCGATGAGAGATTACTCAAGTTGATTGGAGAAAATACCGAAAAAGCAGAAATCGCCGCAAACAGTATCATCGAGGACTTGGGGCGTAAGGTGACTTTTGCTTTTGCCCAGGCAAATTCCTATTTTCTATACTGGAAAGGGCAAATCAGCCGTTTTTCTGATACTCGTGAAATGCGTCAAATGATGCGCAAACTGGATAAAGAAAAAGGTGAATTGCAGGCCCTGATGCGAAAATGGGGAGGTGAAGCCCCAAAAGACGCGGAAATTGTCCCTGAAACCCTGGACGGCGAGCCAGTTTATGGATTGGAGATGCTCGATGAAAACGGAGAACCACTTCAAATTTATGTTAATCCTGATGGGGTTCGTATGCGTCTGAGCAACGGCCAGTTTCTTGAAAAAACCTACCAACCCGATGAAGCACTGAAACGGATCCGTCAGTGAAGTCCGTCAAGCGTCCTGATTCATGTTATTCCTGAAATATCACGCCCTGGGTAATGACTACCTGGTCCTAAAAAATGAACTCTTTGGAGAGCAGACTCCAGGCTGGGCGGTCGAACCCGATAAGAATGCCATCATCCGCATCTGTGACCGTAACCTTGGTTTGGGGTCGGACGGAATCCTGATTGGAGAACAAATTTCGGAAAATGAATTTGGCTTCCGAATTTTTAACCCGGACGGCAGCGAAGCAGAAAAAAGCGGCAATGGTTTGCGTATTTTCGTCAGGAGCCTTTGGGATTCGAAACGGGTTGAGGAGGAACCTTTTTCCATCCGAACCTTGGGAGGGCAGGTTCAGGCCAAAGTTCTGGAGCAAGGGGCTCAGGTGGAAGTGGATATGGGTCAAGTAAGTTTCAGCAGTTCTGCCATTCCAATACAGGGAAACGATCGTGAAGTGATCCGGGAAACAATCGAAGTCGGAGGACGATCCTTGGAATTCTGTGGAGCGACGGTAGGCAATCCGCATTGTGTGGTGCTTTCACCGGAAGGTTCGGAAGAAGCCAAACGTCTAGGACCGCTGATTGAAAATCACCCCTTCTTCATCCATCGGACCAACGTTCAGTTTCTGGAAGTCCTTGACCGTCAAACGATACGGATTGAAATCTGGGAACGTGGTGCTGGTTACACCCTTGCTTCTGGAAGCAGCAGCAGTGCCGCCGCCGCCGTGGCAAGGAAACTCGGGCTTTGTGATGAAATGATCGAGGTGCAGATGCCCGGAGGCTCTCTCATGATCGGGATCGATGAAGATTGGTCCGTGATGATGCGCGGCCCAGTCACCCTGGTCGGAAGCATGACAGCAGACAAGGAAATCTTCGAGTGAGCGAGGCCCTTTGGAGCGCATTCGGGGCTGGAACGGTCTTCGGGCTCAGTGGAGGTTTTTCCCCGGGGCCTTTGCTGGTGCTCGTGATTTCAGAAACCATGCGTCATGGTGTGCGGGCAGGAATCATGGTGGCGATAACCCCGCTTTTGACCGACCTGCCTGTGATGGTCGTGGCCGTTGTACTTTTGAATCAACTGTCCCATTTCGAGATGCTGCTTGGAGGCATTTCCCTCGCAGGAGCCATGTTCCTGATGCGTATCGGCTGGCTTAGTCTGAAAACAGCAGGGGTCATGCCTGCGGAAGCGAATCTTGAACCCCATTCGCTGGGAACCCGGATGATGACCAACTACCTCAACCCCAGCATGTACCTGTTCTGGTTCACCGTCGGGGCCCCCTTTCTGATGCGTTCGAGTTGGAGCGATCCTTGGCCGGCATTGATCTTCACCTTTTCATTTTACATTTCTATCGTCGGCGCAAAAAGCCTGGTTGCATTTGGCGTAGGACGTTCAAGCAGATTGACCGAAGGGATCTGGTACCATAGGATCATGCAGTTGTTGGGAATTTTCCTGATTGGATTTTCCTTCCTCTTTGTCAAAGACGGACTCGGATATTTTGGACTGATCTGAACCATGCCGATTTTTCACTACCAGGCCTTTGATGCTTCCGGAGCGCTGCACAAAGGAACTCAGGATGCCGCCAACGAAAGTGAAGTTCGCCAGCTTTTACGTTCCAAAGACCTCTTTCCTAAAGAAATCCGCACTAGTCGTTTTACCCGGAAGTCGGTCAAAACCAAATCCTCGGAACGTTTCAAAGTTCCTGAATTCGCAAAGAGACGCAACTACGCCAAGTCACTGATGCTTTTCACCCGTCAGTTGGAGGTTTTGCTGGATGCCACCATTCCTTATGACAAGGCCTTCCAGCTCATCATTCCCCAAACCGAAGATCATTCCTTCCAAAGTATCCTGTCGGACATCCGTGGACGTCTTCTGGAAGGTGAATCTCTGGCCAATTCCATGGAAAAACATCCGCAAGCCTTTCCAGACATGTACGTGAGTATGGTCCGTTCCGGAGAAAATGCAGGGACCCTGGGAATGATCATGAAAAGACTGGCGGACTATTATGAACGTCAGGACCGTCTTCGTTCGCAAATCCGTTCGGCGATGATCTATCCCGCGTTCATGACCGTTTTCGGATTCGCGGTGGTGGTCTTCATGGTCACCAACATCGTTCCTAAAATCACACGCATCTTTGAAAGCCGTGATGCCGCCCTCCCACTGCCAACCCGACTGCTGATCGGACTCAGTGACCTGCTCAGTGGAAACCTCCTCTTGGTTGGAATCATGCTGGTGGTCCTGTTTTTTTCCATGATGTTCTTCCTCAGGAGTTCACCCGGCAGGCGTTTACGGGACTGGGCCGAGTTGAAACTGCCCATGTTCAGTCGAATCTGGATCAAGATCCTGGTCGCACGTTATTGCCAAACCCTGGGGACCCTACTCAAAAGCGGAGTGGATCTAAAAACATCCCTCGAGATTTCGAAGCATGTGGTCGTCAATCGTCGCTTTATTCAAGGGTTGGAAAAGATGATCATTGATGTCAACAACAAGGGGATCCCGCTTTCTGCTGCGATGGGGAAGCTGGAATATTTTCCGGAATACGTTCGCCATGTGGTAGCCATAGGAGAGGAGGCGGCACGCGTCGATGAACTTTTGGAAAAAGTCGCCGAGCGCATGCAGGAGGAAGTCCAGTCCTTAGTAGAAGCCCTGACCGCCCTGCTCCAACCTGCCCTGATCCTGCTGATGGGAGGCATCGTCGGTTTCATCGCCCTCGCTGTTTTGCTTCCGATGCTCAGCATGAATCAGCTTCTGCAGTAGTTTCCCAGTCTTCCGTTTTTTTGAAAATAATTTACAAAATCATTAACTTGCATTAATCTATAAGGCTTGCCTTCAAGGCTTTCTTGTAGAAAATCCAATGACCTTCCGCCTTTACAACTCCCTCAGCGACAAAAAAGAAGATTTCGTTCCACTGCGTGAGGGACAAGTCACCCTCTATGTCTGTGGACCCACGGTTTACAGTGACAGCCACCTTGGGCATGCAAAAACCTATGTCAGCTTCGACGTCATTCTCCGATACCTCAAATACCGTGGATTAAAACCCTTCTACGTCCAGAACATCACTGATGTCGGACACCTGGTGGGAGATGCAGACGAGGGAGAGGACAAGCTGCTGAAACGAGCCAGGGAAGTGGAACAGGAACCTATGGCCGTTGCAGAAACCTACACCACCAGGCATTTCCAGGCAATGGACCAGATGGGGGTAATCCGTCCTGACATCTGCCCACGTGCTACCGGACATATTCCTGAACAGTTGGAAGCCATCGAAAAACTGATTGATGCCGGACTCGCCTACGAAATCAATGGCTCGGTCTATTTCGACGTGAGCCAGGACCCAAAATATGGAGAACTCTCCAACCGTAGTTTTGAGGAAATGCAGGAGGGCACACGGGTTGAAGTCCGACAGGAAAAACGCAACCCCCAGGATTTTGCTCTATGGAAAAAAGCCGATCCAGGTCACCTGATGCGTTGGCGAGATCCCTATTCTGGATGGGGTTATCCAGGCTGGCACACCGAATGTACTGTGATGAGCACCCGTTACCTCGGTGATCGATTCGATATTCATGGCGGTGGGATGGATCTCAAGTTTCCACATCATGACTGCGAAATCTCTCAAGCAAGGGGCTTAGGGAAAGCCTTTGCCAATTACTGGATGCACAACAACATGCTCACCATCGAGGGGCAGAAGATGAGTAAGTCCACTGGAAATTTCGTCACCCTCATCGATGCCTTTGGACAGTATGACCCCCTTGCAGTGCGTTATTTCATTGCCGCGAGTCACTACCGCTCGGTGGTCGATTACAGTGAAAGTGCTCTCAAGGCTGCTGGAACCTCCCTGAAAAGACTGCATCAGACAGTTCGTACCCTGCGTGAAAAAAAACCGGCAGATCAAAAGCCATCCGGCAAATGGTTTGAAGAATTCCGAAACCGTTTCGAGTCATCGATGGACGACGATTTCTCCACTCCTCAAGCCTTTGCCGCATTGTTCGATTTGAATCGGGAAGTCAACAGCATGCTCGTTTCGGAAGATCCAAACCCGGAGG
>MPLX02221659.1_pt1 | contig 13934 bp, 11 predicted proteins | sample 1617341 | NCBI WGS metagenome assembly MPLX02 (sample SAMN05944804, study PRJNA350692) | marine metagenome | biome: marine; feature: ODZ; material: water; isolation source: 120 m water sample filtered on 0.2 um supor filter | place: Pacific Ocean | collected 2012-04-08 | depth 120m m | reverse complement strand
CCTGCCAATCGATTTCTTCCTCAGCGATTTTCAAAGCCCGGACTACCAACCTCGCCATGTGGTGGCTAAGTGCACCAAATCCATCGATTGCCCACGACTTGCCGCGAAGTTCTTCCGGGCTGGTGATGTCAGGTTGAACGAATAGATTTTGTGCCAAGGCCCGCGCCATCGAAACAATGATACGAACCGGCTGGCTCTCAGCGCGAAACTTCAATACTGGACCGAGCCCGCCATAAGACACATCTGTTTCACCGCTGAGCACCGACTGCATGGCAGCAACTCCGCCATGTACCGGCGTCCAGGTAACATCAAGTCCTTCTTCTTTCCAGCACCCAAGATGGGTGGCGGCGGCGCAGGCCAAATCATCAACCCCGAAGGTCGGTCCCGATCCCGCCGCCATGCGGATTGGCAAAGTTTTTGTCATGAACTCTTCTAGTATTTTTACGGTGCTATGGTCGTATCCAGATAAATGTGAACCGGGTCCCCGCCGTCATCAATTTCTCGGCCCAGCACCCGCACTGCCTTTTCAGCCTCACCGATGGGATATGAGTGGGTGCAGAGGACTTTAAGTTCCTGCCAATGTTCTTTCAGAATTTCCACGGCCTTGGCGGTATCCGTCCAATCGGAGGAGAGCACACCAAGCATTGAGATTTCATTGAAAATTAATTTATCAGTATAGAAATCGTTTAACGCGTTGTGGGTTTTAACCCCGGCGACGACAAAGGTGCCGCCTTTTCTGATCATTTCTATGCCTTGCAAAATAGGTTCCGTCGAGCCCGCCGATACGTCCAGCACCACATCGACTTTGCGCCCATCGGTCAGTTCAATAACCCGTTCTACCGGGTCCTCTTTCTCGACATTGATGGTGGCGGTGGCGCCGAATTGGCGCGCCACCTTCAATCTGTTTTCGTCGGTGCTGGTGCCGGTAACGATTATATTTTCGGCGCCTAATTCGCGGGCGACGATAACGCTCAGCAAGCCGCGTTGCCCTGGACCCTCGATGACGATGGACTGGCCGGCTTTAAGGTTGGGTTTTGCCGCCACCCAGCGGACCGCATTCGAGAGCGGATTAAACAGGCTCATAGCATCGGTTGGAATGTCGTTCGGCACTTTATGTAGCCGGGATTTAGGATGGAGATAAAGATGTGACGCATAGCCGCCCCACAGGTGGGGAATTCGATCAAAGCCCAAGCGAATGCCATAGCCCATATTTTCATCACAATAAATCGGGCGGTCATCCTGGCAGGGTATACAGTCACCGCACGGGATTGAGGTTTCGACGATTACGCGGTCGCCTTCCTTGACGCTCCAGCGCTTGGCAGCATTGGCGCCGAGCCGGTCGATCCAACCCAATATCTCGTGACCCGGCGTCATCGGCAGGGTGCCATAGACTGTGCCAGTGAAATGTCCTTCGAATTGTTCGTAATCAGTACCGCACAGACCCGCCGCTTCCATACGGAGCAAACCTTCATCCGGTCCGATATCAGGAATATCGACATCACGGTAATCGAATTGCCGTTCTGTGGTAAGAACGGCGGCGTAGGCTTTTTCAGTCATTATCTAAATCCATATTATTACTTCAAAAAGCCGCCAATGCCGATGACGAGGGAGCAAAAAATAGGCGACGTATTGAGCCTCAGTGACAATACGGAAAGAATAAAGTACTAACAACAAATAACAATAGAGATTACCTCCTTGGAAAGATTTTTCAGTTCCACCTTAAGGTGCTTTAATACCTAGTATTCTGCGGTATTTTGGATTTTTATATGCTTTCCAAAGGTAAATTTTTTAGGTATATTTTGGGCTCATATTGGCTGTGAAACGCCACTGATTTTACCGTTAATTTTTTTATTAAAATAAGGAACGAGCATCGTGGGAGAACATATTTTAGACCGGCCAATCAGGGGAATCGCTGCAGCGGTCCGGAAAGGAAAAACCAGCTTTGAAGAAGTGATGGGTGAAGCCGTGGCGCGCCACGAACGTCATGATGATATTTTGCAAGCTTTTAAGCATTTTAATGGCAAGGGTGCCATTGAAGCAGCACGCCTTGCTGATGCCTTGCTCGCTAAGGGGCATGATGTCGGACCGCTGATGGGGCTGCCCATTTCGGCCAAGGACATCTTCGGCGTTACTGGTATGCCGACTTTTGGCGGCACGAACCAGGAAATGGATCCGGAATGGGAGGTCGATGGCCCGGTGATGCAAGCGCTGCGCCGCTATATGGCAATCCCGACAGGTAAAACCCACACCATCGAATTCGCCTTTGGTGCCGTCGGTACGAGTTATCATTATGGCGCACCGCGCAATCCATGGGATGCCAAGGAACATCGGGTCAGTGGCGGCTCCAGCGTCGGTGCCGGGGTCAGCCTGACTGAGGGTTCATCTTTATTGGCGCTCGGTACCGATACCGGTGGCTCGATCCGTATCCCCGCTAGCGTCACCGGCAATGTCGGCCTCAAAGTCACTATTGGACGGTGGTCGACCGATGGTATCGTGCCGCTCAGCACGACTTTTGATACGCCCGGTTATCTGACACGCTCGGTTGAAGACGCGATTATTGGCTTCGGTGCTGTTGATCCGGATTATGATGATTCGGAAGCGCTGTTCAACGATCTCGACGGTATCGATGCCGGTGATTTACGTCTCGGCATTTGTGACGAGCATTTTTGGGACAACTGCGCCCCCGGCGTTGCCGAAGGAGTGCAAGGGGCGATTGATGAATTGGCCAAGAAAGGCGCACATTTAATTAAAATTCCGATGGCTGAAGCGACCGAGGCGCGCAAATGTTTGTATGATGCCTTTATGTTTGGCGTTGAAGGACTGTCTCATGTGCGCCAGTTTTTTGAAGACCGTATGGATTCCGTCGATCCGACCATCGAGCGGCGGCTTAAAGCCGGCATCGATATTACCGGTGTTGATTACTATACCAGCGTCCGCACATTGGAGCGGTTGAACGGCGTTGTTTGTGATCGCTTGCGCCATGTCGATGCGCTGGTGGTGCCGACCGTACCGCATACGCCACCGACCGTGCAAGAGGTTGAGGACATCGATGACTATTTTGCCGCCAATGGTTTGATGACCCAAAATACCCAGCCGATTAATATGCTGGCGCTCTGCGGCGTTACCATTCCGGTGGCGTTGGATAAGGCGGGGATGCCAGTGGGCTTGCAGTTGGTCGGTGCATCCGGAACCGAAGAACGGGTGTTGTCGACCGCACTTGCTTGTGAGCGTCATTTTGGTACTGCCCGCGAACGTTTCGGTGTTCCGCCTCTGCTGGCTGGGTAGAAATAGAGAGCGCTATTCAGCAGCACTTTTTTAGGATTTATTTTCCTGGCGCTGCTTGGCGGTTGCCATGATGGCGTTGACGATCCCCGCATAGCCGGTGCAGCGGCAGAGATGGCCGCTCAACATATCACGGACTTCTTCTTCCGTGGGGTTGGGATTCTGCTGCAAATATTCGCTCGCCGACATCAAAATGCCCGGTGTGCAATAGCCGCACTGAAGCCCGTGATGGGTTTTAAAAGCCTGTTGCAGATCAGTAAGCTCGTTTTCCCGCCCCGCCAGACTTTCCACGGTATCAACGCGACGGCCTTCAACTTGCACGGCCAACGTTAAACACGAGCGTTGGACCTTGCCGTCGATTTGCACCGTGCAGGCGCCGCAGACGCCGTGTTCACAGCCGACATGACATCCTGTTACTCCCATTACATTGCGCAGGAAGTCAGACAGCAGCATGCGCGGCTCCGCTAAGCCAGTTTCCGCATCACCATTGAGAGTGAAGTTAATTTTTTGCACAGCTTCCTGGCTTAGCTTCGGCATGAATTGGCCTCCTCTATAACACGGCGGCCTAATCTCCGCACCAGCTCCCGCCGGTACCGCGCCGTCGCGTGAATGTCATCGCTGCCTTTCAATTCCCAGGCTAAAGCGTTGAGCTCTTCGTCCAAATTTTCGTCAACCGGATTTGTCCAGCATTTGACGGTTGGTTTATCGGCAACGCCGCCGACACCTAGACGGGTGGTGTTACCATTCGCTACCGCAGCGACAGCAACAATGGCGAAATCACCGCGGCGCTGGGCCACCTCTGTGAAGGCAAAACCCTCACTGGGTTTTTTAAAGGGATAGCGCGCGGCGACGATCAATTCATCATCGGTCCTGGCCGTCGTCATCATGCCGAGCTGAAAGTCGGCGGCGGATAAAACCCGCTCACCACGTGTCGATTTTAAAACGACTTCTCCGCCAAGCGTCGTCAGACATAATGGCAATTCCGACGACGGATCGGAATGCGCCAAAGAACCGCAGATGGTGCCCCGGTTGCGGGTCTGAAAATGTCCGAGATGGGGGATCGCCTGATGCAGCAACGGCAGCCGGTCGGCTAGTCCCGGCCATGACAATAGTTCCACCTGGGTTGTCGCTGCACCGATTTCCAACTTATCACCTACTTCCTTGATGTAAGAAAGCTCGGCGGTTTGGGAAATGTCGATCAACACGCTGGGATCAAGCAAACGCAAATTCATCATCGCCATGAGCGATTGGCCACCGGCAAAAATTTTAGCCTCACCGCCAGCTTCGCTTAAGGCTGCCAGAGCCTCCGCAGTCGTCTCCGCCCGTACGAGATCAAATTTTCTTGGTTTCATTTACTTTACCCCCAGCCATTGCAAGAGGCGTTGGAGTAGTGATGGAGATCCTGAACCTGGAGCCACCAATCCTGGTGTTTCGGTCTGAGCAACCAAACGGCTGAAAAATTGATTAACCACGACACGGGCGCCGCCTTCGAGCAAGCGGCTGCCGACGGCTGCCACTTTGCCTGAAATCTCGACTGAGTATTCGTAGCTGACAAGGGTGCCGCCATCTTGGGCTTCCAGCCGTACCCGGCCTTCGCCTTGGGAGGAGCCGAGCGGCCCGTCGAGCCCGCCCGCCAGGGTCACTGACTTAGGCTCATCGAGATCAGACAGCATTACGCTGGCTTGGAATTTGCCGCGCACGGGGCCAGCGCCCAGGCTTACCTCGGCGCGGTAGTCATTTTCGGCAACCTGATCGAGGCCGTGACAACCCGGGATAACAGTCGCAAGTTTTACTGGATCGAGCAAGGTATCCCAGACGGTTTGCGGATCAACCGGCACCATCGAACTGCCCGTTCCGGTGATGGCGCTGTCTGATTTACCAGGCTCGGTATCTGCTACTTCCATTTGTTCGGGTGAAGGCGGTTCTTCGCCATGGATCAGTGCGCTGATCTTGGACGGCAATAAGGGGACCTGAACATTTTCTATATCCAAGGCATCGCAAACAGCATTGGCGATGCACACCGGTGTCGACATGCAATTACCATCAGCCAGACCCTTGGCACCCAATGGTGTGTGCGGCGACGGCGTTTCCATATGCAGGATAATTGGTTCGGGCACTTCGGTGGCCGACGGCACCAGATAATCGGCGAAGGTGCCGGATTTAAAACTACCATCCTCGTCATAAACAAATTCTTCGTAAAGCGCTTCACTAACACCGTGGCTGTAGGAGCCCAATATCTGGCCATGGGCAATCAACGGATTGAGGATCGTACCGGCATCATGGGCGGTGACGTAATGATCGATGCGAACCTCGCCGGTATCCCGGTCGATCTCGATACCGCAAAAGTCAAAATTAAAACCGTAAACCAGCGATGTATTAATGCGGTCTTTGTCATCGGGGGCCGTTAATTGGCGCGGCGTCCAAACAGCTGATTCACTTAAGCCGCCCTCCATGCCCTCGGGCAAGCTGCCGGGCGACCAATGAGCGGTGCCAGCAACGCGGTAAAACTTAAGATAATTATCCGGATTATCGCGGGCAAATATCAGATGATTGCCAAACTCGACCTCTTCGACCGGCACGTTGAGATTGGGGGCGGCAATATGGGCAAGCTTGTCACGCATCATCTTAGCCGCCATCTGAGCAGCGACAGCGGGACCACTGGTAAAGCGGGCAGCATAGTTACCGGCGGCGATCGACCATTTATCCTTTTGGGTGTCGATCTCCATGTTGCAGGTGATTTCTGCCGGTTGCAGTCCGAGCTGCTCGGCGACAATTTGCGCCAGTAGTGTCGCATGGCCCTGTCCCATTGGTGGCACATCGGTGGAGACGCTGACCCCGCCAAACGGATCGACGCTTACCGTAGCGTTGGAATTGGTGCCCTGGGTCGGGCTGCGTTTGGCTCGTTCTTCCTTGGTCAAGATTGTCGTGATGTAACCCATATTGGAATGAGTTGGCTCGGTCACAGCGGCATAGCCAACACCATAAATCCGGCCCTCGGCGCGAGCTTCGTCGCGGCGTTTAAAAATTTCATCAAGCTTGCCGTCCTTGACGGCCATATCGACGCAGGCTTGGTAGTTGCCTGAATCAAATACCGCACCGGCAGCAGCGTGATACGGGAACGCGTTGGCCGACACCAAGTTTTTACTAATCACCGCCAAAGGATCGAGGTTTAATTCCAAGGCAACCCGGTGCATGATCCGCTCGATGGCATAATACATCTGCGGTCCGCCAAAGCCCCGGACCATACCGGATGGGCTTTTATTGGTCATCACCAGGCGGTTGCGGACATAAAGATTGGGAATTTCGTAGGAGCCCGTCGCGACACCATGCATACGGTAGAGCGGTCCCGGCATTGGCGCCCGCAGGAAGGCGCCGTAATCGTCCAGCTGACTGAGGCGGAAAGCCGTAACCTTGCCGTCATTCATCGCCGCCGCTTCAATCTCGACAACCCGGTTGGGTGCCGCCGTCGCCGATGATAAATGCTCAAGCCGGTCCTCGACCCATTTTACCGGCTTGCCGGCGATGCGGGCCGCCACCGCCATCAAAACGATATAAGGGAAAATGGCTACTTTAATACCGAACCCGCCGCCGGTGTTTGATGGGGTGCGCAAACGCAGGCCGGTGTTTTTCACCCGTAGGGCACGGCACATTACCGGATGAACCGTGAACGGCCCTTGGAAGTTGGCCAGCACGTCATAGACGCCTTCCGCCGGATGGTAATCCGCCATGACGACATAATTTTCTATCGGCGTAATTGAACTGCGGGGAAAATCAATTTTAAGTGTAACCTTACGGTCACATTCCTCAAACGCCTTATCGGGATCGCCATAAGTAAATTCGCGGTCTGACAGGATGTTGGAGTCGCATTCTTCGTGGATAACCGGAGAGCCCTCACTTGCCGCGAACTCAGGGTCAACAGCCGGATCAAGTATTTTATATTCTACGCGGATGTGATCGACCGCGTCCTCGGCAATATACCTGTCCATGGCGACAACCAGCACCAGGGCTTCACCAACATAGCGCACACGTTCGACCGCAAGCGGCCATAATTTCATCGGCGCTTTAATAATGTTTAAAAATGGATCGACATATTGCTGCACATCTTCGCCGGTGATCACAGCAACCACACCCGGCATGGCCACCGCTTCGCTGGTATCGATTGAGATGACTTCTGCGTGGGCGTGGGGGGATCTGAGCATCGCTGCATGCCGGGTATCATGGCGGGCCGGATAATCGTCGGCATAGCGGGCCAATCCACGCAGCAGCGCTTCGTCTTCCACCCGCTCAATTGGTTTGCCAACAAACTTTTCCGGTACAAAGGTTTCGGCCATTAAATCCTCTTTGAGAAGCTATTTTCCACAATTTGGTGCGGAATTTTGCAGCGCTATGAGTAACGCCAAATCTGACGTGCTACAAATAATGTTTCGGTCAATCAAATATACCGAATTGATATTGGTCACCAGCAACATTTTAGGCCTAGCATTCATCAGGTGATAATAAAAGCGGCGAAAGCCGCATAATATTTTGGTTGTAATCGCTACTTTCGTAAGGTGGTAAGCCAAATTGATCCGGAGTGAGAGCATCATGCAGGACAATACATTTATTATTGATCAATCCGTCAGTCCGGCGGCAATTAAGACTTCGCCAATGTTCAACATTGCGGTTCCTTTCATCGACCGCCATTTAGACGAGGGGCGCAGCGAAAAGGTCGTTTATTTTACCAGTGAGGGTGATGTTACGTTTGCGCAACTGGCGGAACGGGTAAACCGTACAGGCAATGTTTTGACTTCGCTCGGTTTGGCAGAGGGTGACCGGGTGCTGATGGTCGTCAAGGATTGCCCGGAATTCCTCTATATGTTTTTTGGCGCGATAAAAGCCGGCATTGTGCCGGTGCCGGTCAATACCATGCTCTACGCCGATGACTACACCTATATGATCGAGGATTCCGGCTGCAAAGTATTGATTTACAGTCCTGAATTTGCCGAGACCGTAGAAACTGCGTTGGCGACGGCGAAAAATCAGCCGGAAGTGGTTTTAAAGTCGGTTGGCGATGGTTCAGTGGCTGAATTGGCGGCCGAAGCACCGGCAGAATTGGAGCCAGCCAAATCAGCACCCGAGGATGATTGCTTTTGGCTATATTCTTCCGGCTCGACTGGCCGCCCCAAAGGAGTTGTTCATGCCCATCGGGCTATTCTCTATACCGGCCAAGGTGCGGCGATCGACACGATCGGCCTGAACGAAGACGATATCTGTTTTTCGGCCAGCAAGATGTTTCACTCTTACGGCTTCGGCAATGTGCTGACCTTTCCCCTCTATATTGGCTGTTCGGCGGTGCTGACCGACCGCCGGGTGTCGCCGGAAATGACGTTTGAAATTATCGAGCAATTCAGGCCCACCGTATTTTTTGGCATTCCGACCCTCTACGCTCAACAGCTGGAGTATATGAACTCCCATCCAACGGATGCGTCTTCACTTCGCGTTTGCGTCTCCGCCGGCGAGGCTTTGCCGGGTGATATCTTTAATCGCTGGCAAGAGAAAACCGGTACGCTTATTCTTGAAGTTTATGGCTCGACGGAAGTGCTCCATGCCGTGCTCGGCAATACCGCGGCTGCCCATAAACCAGGATCATCCGGGCTCGTTGTCGACCGCTACGAAGCCCGCATTGTCGATGATGACGGCAATACAGTTAAACAAGGCGATATCGGCACGGTCCATATCAGAGGCGGCTCGGTCGCTAAATACTATTGGAACAGCCCAGAGAAAACCGCTGCTACCATGTTACCGGATGGCTGGCTCAGCATGGGTGATAATTCTTACCAGGATGAAGAGGGCTGGTATTTCTTTTGTGGCCGGGGTGACGACATGCTGAAGATTGGCGGCCTCTGGTGCTCACCGTTCGAGATCGAGGCGCGACTGATCGAGCATCCCAGTGTGCTCGAAGCAGCTATTGTCGGACGTTCGGACGAAAACGAACTGATCAAGCCGGAAGCCTGGGTCATTTTAAGTGAAGGCGCCGAAGAAAACGAAGCGCTGCTCGAAGAGCTAAAAGAGCACTGCGTGTCCGGGCTATCGCACTATAAATATCCACGCTGGTATAAATTTGTCGATGAGCTGCCCAAAACCGCAACTGGAAAAATTCAACGCTTTAAATTGCGGGGTTAAAATCGAGCCAGGTTTAGCCGATATTGGCAGTAACGCTCATCGATAGCTCGCCTTCGTGATTGACCGTCCAAAGCTCAACTTTTGACCCGCTGTCATTAAGTTTGCCATAAAGGAAAAAGGACGCATTGTCGAACAGCGGACCGTTGGCACGCACGTTGAAGCCAGTGATCTCGCTATTAGGCAAATTACGCCGAGCTAAATCCAGCAGCATTGTCGCCGTCAGAGGACCATGCACCAAAAGCGCCGGGTAGCCTTCCTCGTTGACGGTATATTCCCGGTCGTAATGGATGCGATGGCCGATGAAGGTCAGTGCCGAATAGCGAAACAACAACACCGTGTCAGGGGTCACTGTCTCGGACCACAGGGCGCCCTCGGGCAGGGGCTTTGGCTGAGGTTTGTTGGCAGGAGTTTCCGATTGTTGTGCCGCTGTACCGCGATAGACAATAGTCTGTAATTCAGTTACGGCGGTGCCATTATTGCCGGAGACCTGATGATCAATCTCAACAAAAACCAGGGTGCCTGTGCGGCCTTCTTTGATCGTGACATCATTGATTGTTGATAGCCGGGTTATCTTGTTGCCGACTTCGAGGGGCTTGAGGATTTCGACTTTACTGCCGGCCCATAAGCGGCTTGGCAGTGGCACCGGCGGCAGAAATTCGCCGCGGGCGGGATGACCATCGATGCCGAGTTGGGAACGCCGGATGGCTTTGTTAAAGAACAGCCAATGCCAACTGGCCGGGATGGCATCGCCAAATTCTGGCGCGCCGTCATCGCGGTCGAGGGTGGCCGACATACCTGCTATGATCGTCGGCGAAATAAAATCCTCAATTGTCTCGGTTTTGCCGATCCAGTCTTTGAGGGCGTCTAAATTTTTTACATCTTCGGTCATTACCATTTTCTCACGTCTTCGATTCACCTTACCATAACCCGATTGGTGCTTAGCACCCAAATAACAAAACGGCATAAGTGAATGATCTAATCGACATTGGACCGAGGCTCCCGTAACGGCTAATAATCCCCATATCTCTGCGAATCTGCAGAGGAAATATTAAATTTGAGGAAAGTTTCACATGACGTTTGAAGCACCAATATCGCAGTGGCAGGAACCCGTTCAAGAGGCGTGGGTTGATTATAATGGCCACATGAATATCGCCTATCACACGCTTATTTTTTTTAATGCCGTAGATCAATTTTATGAAATGATCGGCTTGGGGCAGCCCTATAAAGAAACAAAAAGGATGACCACCTTTGCGGTTGAATGCCATGTCGGATATCAGCGCGAAGTAAAACTAGGTGATGAAGTTAAAGTAACGATCCAGTTGCTTGGGTTTGACGAAAAACGATTGCACTATTTCTGCACCATGTTCCACGTGACCGAGGGTTACCAAGTCGCGACCCAAGAATACCTGGTCCTTCACGTTGACCTTGCCACCAAGAAGGTGATATCTTTCAGCGCAGATCCAATGGAAAAAATGGCTGAGTTGTGGGAGGTGCATAAAGACTTGCCAACTCCACCACAGATTTGCGGTAAGATGAAAATTCCATCACTGCAGAAATAACTAGAGCGGCGAAAATCCGAGATGGGCGCGAAAACGGTTTTTCACATGCACGCCGTCGCGCGAGGGCAGAGCTTTTTCCACGTTTTCCGCTTTGATCTTAATTTGGGCGAAACGTAGGCCCGCATCGGTCGATTGTGTCTGTTGCCTGAAAGGACCTATTTTGTCCATCTCGGTGATGACGACAGAACTGTCAAAGTTACAGGCCGTGGCGACCTCGGCCAAGCCAACGCCATGAGCCGTGTGGGTCAGTTGCATGCCGGTTTCGCCGTACCTTTCATTATCCAAAACAGCGATGCTAAGATTACGGGGATGCTTCGCCCCGGCAGTCGCCAGAGCTCCCAGTCCCATCAGCATTTCACCATCACCCGTGAGCACCAAAACGGGGCGTTTGGGTTGTGCCAGGGATAGGCCAAGACCGATGGTAACCGTACTGCCCATACCGCCCCAAAGATAAAAATTAGCGTCGTTGTCGCCAGCGGCCATGGCGTCGTAACTTGGGGAACCTAAGCCGGTAATCACCAGCAGATCACCCCGATCCTGCAATAATTCGGACACCACTTTCCGGCGCTCCAGTGGTCCAGAGGATTGTAACGTCACTTCGCCCATTCTTTCCTGCCGATCATCCGCTGCGAGAACAGAACCGCGGCGGCAAGATCACCGTTGAAAACCGTATCGGCGACGGCTGAAACGATTTTCACCGCCTCGTTTGATTGTTCGGCGCGATAAACCAAAACATCCATCAGCTCAAAAGCTTGCGCCGTGACCTTGGCCATCGGCGTCTGCCAGCCATTAAATTCAGCCCATTCGCCGCGCATCGTCACCAAAGTTAAAAACGGAAATCGGCAATTCTGAACCAGCGATAGCGTATTAATGCAATTACCAACGCCGCTTGATTGCATGAGCAGAACTCCGCGCTCGCCCCCAAGCCAGGCACCGAGCAGCAAGCCGATGCCTTCTTCCTCAGTGGTCAGCACGCTGGCTTCCATGCCGGGCTCTTCGATCGCGCGCTCAATTAGACGCGCATGTCCAGTATCGGGAACATAGGCGACATGTTTGATGTCAGCAGCCAGCAGAGCATCAAAAACTTGATCTGACCAAATATCCAATGTGTCAGGCCGCTTTTTATTCAGCATAAAAGTTAACTCCAACGGCGGTATCTAGGCCAAACAATTTCCACCACTAATAAATCTTGCTTCGGCCTATTCTTCAAATATAATTCTATTAAATGAGATATGCCAAAACGGTAAATCAAATACTTATTAGGGAGCTAAGGCGTTGAATTTCCGTCAACTTCGGACGTTGGTGCATATTGGCGAGCTTGGCAGCTTGAGCAAGGCAGCAGACCGGCTGCATGTGGCTCAACCGGCCTTAAGCCGGCAAATCAGAGCGCTTGAAGATGAAATTGGCACGCCGCTATTCACCCGCCATGGCCGGGGCATGGTGCTGACCCAAACCGGCGAGCTTTTGGTCGAGCGGGCGAACAATATCCTGCGCCAGGTGGAGGAAGCCCGGGCCGATGCTATTTCGTCCGGGGGTTGGGTGCGCGGCAGTGTGGTTATCGGCATGCCGCCGACGGTTGCCGATATTCTAGCCGGCCGCTTAGCCAAGGAGTTCGCTGATCAGCATCCGGATGTTAATCTTCGCTTTGTTTCGGCTTTCACCAGCCATTTGATTGAAGGATTGCAGAAAAGAAACATTGATCTGGCAATATTATATGATCCGAAATCTCATGGCAGCCTGCATATTGAGCCACTGCTGCAAGAAGACCTTTGTCTGGTTGCACCGGGCAAGGCCAAACTTTCTCTCAAAAAACCAGTGTCTTTTAAAGATCTCTCAGCCGAAACGCTGTTACTGCCGGGCGGTCAGCACAGCATACGGCAGTTGGTCGAATACCATGCGAGGGAGGCCGATTGCGAGCTTAAAGTCACCATGGAAGCAGACTCGCTAAGCTTGTTGAAAAATTTCGTTTCACTTGAATTGGGCAGTACCATCCTGCCGCTCCCATCGGTGTATCAGAATATTGAAGAGGGTTCGCTCAGCGCCGCACCAATCATTGACCCATCGCCAACGCGAACACTTGTGCTGGCGACGGCAACCGACCGCGCGGTTTCCAATGCGACCCAACGTGCTGTCGAAATGATTAAGCAGGAAGTTGCTGAAATGATTGCTAAAAATATCTGGGTCGGGCTGCCGCTTTAGAATGGACGCCACGACATCGCAGCGATAACAAAACGGCATAGTTGATTGAAACAAACAACATTTGAAGGAATAGCCCGATATCATTAATCATAGCGGGTCGGAAAAACTGCAACGGAGAATAAAACCCCATGACATCGAGTGATCCAGGCTCGGAAAAGAAGTACATAATGACAGAAGAACGCGACGTCATGATTCCGATGCGCGACGGTGTTAAAGTCGCTGTCGATATCTTCCGGCCAGATGATGGTGGTAAGTTTCCCGCACTGCTGGCGATGTCGCCATATAGCAAGGGCATCCAGTCTCTACCGATCGCCATTCAACCCGACCGCTCGCCAATTCACCATACGCCGACGGAAGCTGGTAACCCGGTCTATTTTGCCGAGCATGGCTACGTTCATATCATTGCTGATGTCCGCGGTACCGGCCAGTCGGAAGGTGAATATCTCGGCTGGATGTCAAAACAAGAGGCCGAGGATGGTCATGACATCATCGAATGGGCGGCTGAGCAGCCCTGGTGTGACAGCAATGTCGGCATGGTGGGCATATCCTATTTTGGCACCATCCAGCTCCCCGTTGCCGCTGAGCAGCCGCCGCATCTTAAAGCCATCATGCCGTGGAATGCACCGGCTGATTTTTACCGTGAATCGACACATCATGGCGGTATCCTGCAGAGTTTTTTCTATTATCTTTACGTCCAGCGGATTTGCGCCGACCGCAGTACATCGGTGACGG
>MPLX02401029.1_pt1 | contig 13944 bp, 22 predicted proteins | sample 1617341 | NCBI WGS metagenome assembly MPLX02 (sample SAMN05944804, study PRJNA350692) | marine metagenome | biome: marine; feature: ODZ; material: water; isolation source: 120 m water sample filtered on 0.2 um supor filter | place: Pacific Ocean | collected 2012-04-08 | depth 120m m | reverse complement strand
GTCGGATCTATATTTTTTTGAGGAACACCAGGAACAGTTACATAATTAAGAGTCAGAATTGCTGCTGACCATCCAAGAATAATAACTCGGACGAGAGTTGATACACCCTCATCCGCCCACTCAAATTTGTTGTCCTTTTTGTCTTCCCCTTTCCTTGGATTTAATTCCATGAGTAAAGAGTTAGGCTCTTTTATTTATTATTAGGTAGTAATAAATTAATATCGATATTCCTGAATCCGATCCAGTACTCGATTGAGATACTTGTGAGCCAAATCTTTTTCTCCTTGCCAAACAGTCTTTGGTTCTCCATCAACTTCATGCTTGAGTTTAAGGACATGACATATCATTTCATCCTTATTTAATTGATTCTTTGACATAATTTTACAATACTCCTGGAATGATTTGTCCTGTAAGAGAATATGCTCCGATTGCGGCAATGACTCCAATCATTGCTGCCCAACCGTTAATACTTTCTGCGTTTTCGTTCATTGTTTTGCTCCTGTGTTTTGTTTTTGATAATAATTCTGCCTTTGCCTGTTAGGTATTCGATTTGAAATACTAATTCATCATCATGATCCCAACAGAGTTCTTCGTATAAGGCATTTAGTTTCTCCATGTCATCATAGAGTTGATTGGGATTAGGCATATTACTTGTGACTATTCCCCTGGTCCAATGATAAGGGCACCACCAATTACATAATAAGTAAGGAGTTCAGCAATAGAGGTTTCCATTAGTAAAGAGATTCTTCTTGTTCAGTTTCAATTATAGCATCAGAAGTTGGATATGCAACACAAGTGAGCACAAACCCTTCTCCAATTTGATCATCATCTAAGAATGACTGATCACTTTGGTCTACTGTACCAGATACAATCTTACCTGCACAAGATGAACAGGCACCTGCACGACAAGAATAATTCATATCAATACCTGCTTCTTCAGCAGCATCAAGAATATACTGATCGTCCTCACACTGAACAACTTGCTCAGTGCCTCGAGGAGTACGAATGGTAATAGAAAAAGTCATGATAATTAACTATTTGAAAATTTTTTTAATTGGTTTAATTGTTCTGTTACAATTTTACAATCACTTGTTGGTGTGGCGATGCACGGTGAACAATAACCTTCCGAAATATGATCTGGATCTAAGCAAGTACCAATATCCAAATTAGGATGATTTACAGTTCCTTCAAGAACTTTAGCAACACAAGTTAGACATTCTCCATTTTTAGAGCAGTTTTCATTAAGAGATATGTGAATATTGTTTTCTTCACATAATTGGCGAATGGTTTTATTTTCATCACATTCAAATGTCAATTCTTCTGCAATATTTGTCATGTCTCTAACAGTTACGTTATAAAGCATTTTAATCCAACAATAGTACTGTATTTATTTTGAAATTACTTTACTATAATCCAACAACTGATTGTGTTTGATTATCATAACAATAGTAAGTATTTTTACTTACTATACACTCCTGGGGGAAGTGTTCCAAAATAAGGATCAAAATCTAATAATTTGTTCCAATCATCTATCTGTGGAGAAGTTTCTCTCCAAAAATTCCACAAACCTTCATAACTAGATTTGTGGAAAGTATCAATATGATCACCATGAATACTAGATCCTAATTCAATCTTGTACATGAAAACTGGAATTGCATACGTATTACCAGAATTATAAATTAGATCATCGGCAACAGCTCTTGGTTTAACTCCATTATCAATTTTATACTTATCACCACGAACATGTAAATTTGCAAGTTTTGTTGCGTGGTGGCGAGTAATTAAATAACATGCTGTAGAAAAATCATTTACAAATCTTTTATGAAGTTTTACATGAATTTCAGATGGGTTAATAATAGCCATCTGAACTACATCAAAATCATAGGGAATATAACTAAAAAGTTCTTTCCATGTAAATCCCCAATGTCTAATAAGTGAAAGATCACAATCATCTTCCATGATCAAAGCATATGGTTCATCTGTTTTTAAAAATTCAACCAATGCTTTTAAGTGAGATGTTGTACATCCCACCTCGCCAGATGACATATTGTCAGGATAACGACCCTTTAAAATTCCACCAAGATCTCTACCATCTCTACCATCATATGCAGAGATACGTGTATAATTTTTAATACCCCAATATTCAAACTGTTCTTCCATATACTTTCTTCTTTCTGGTTGCTCATCCAGATTTAAATAATATACTGGGGGTAATCCTTTTGCTTTATGTAATGACTTATTTTTATCCATTTTTTTCAAGAACAGTCAGGCCATTGTTATTCTTGTAATGCTTCTTGACACGCCATTCTGGATGTTCAGATAAGAATTCAAAAATTGCATTATTGATACCAACATTATCAATTTTATCAGTATCTAGATCTCTACATAAGGTCTCATATTCAATCTGACTACCATTACCCCAGGACTTCCAGTTTTCTCCACTGCTACCACAACTTACCGTATCATGGAAAACAAGATACTTTTTAACTTTACTAGAGTGAAGTTTCAGTTCCTTTCTTAGTTGATAGTAATGATGCCAACTATCAATGAATAACATATCACATTCATCAATCTCTGCCTTAATACTATTCTGTTTGATGTACTCAACATCATTACCAATACTCTTAGAGTATTCAAATAGTTCTAGAACTCTTGGTTCAATCCACACATCATAAGATCTCAACTTAGTACCCGATGCAAGAAGTGCTCTCGTAGACTTTCCATAACAAACACCAAATTCAACAATAGAATCAACCTCTCTTGCTAGTGAGTAAAGTGTTGGAAGATGCTCATTAATTTCTGTCTTCATCATAGAAAACTCACGATACTCTTTCATAAGAATATCTTCATCACCCAAGAAAGAATTCAACATCAAATTCAATACTTCATTTTTTCTTGAGTTTTCAAGAACATTAAAATTATCATGCCAAGAACAAGCATTCCTAAAATGCAAGAATGTCTGATCTAAATGCAATTCAAATCCATACCCATCATCAACGGATGACAGATCAATAGACCCAAATGATTCTGGATACTCGACGTGAGATGGTTTGAATGAAACTTCCTTTAGAAGAGCATATGTTCCACCGCCAGTATCAAGCATCTGACCTTCAGCAACACAAGGATGGAAATCAAATTCAATATCCTTAGTCTTACTAATATCTAAGATCGTTAAACCTGGCCAAACATACTCCACGTTCTCGCGACTCTGATAGCATCCAGAGACATCATACCCTTTCATATAATCGACAAGATTAAACTCATCGATCAAGAACATATCATGATCCACAATCAAAGCATAATCATCAGCATATTCCTTGAGCATAATTTCATTATATGCCCAAGTAATAGTTGCTCCATGATATCCACTAGGAGACATATTCTTATCTGACTTATGAGAGTAAAATCTCACATCATTATCAGAACAGATAGTTTCAAATTCCTTGAGGTATTTCTTGTCTCTATAATCACAGACAACATTGATCTCATAATCACCAGAAAAGAACTTCTTAAAGCAATCAATTTGCTTTTGAAGAAGATCTGGTCGATTAAAAACGAAAGAAAAGATTTGAGTATTTTTCATAATTACTTCCCAATTTGTGTTGCAACCCAGTCCCCAAGTTTCATCTTAGGTTTCCATCCAAAAGTTTTACAAAGTTTTTGATTATTAGCAAGACTTAAACGCGATTCTGCTGGGCGTGGTGGAATATTTACAGTATTATCTGAAATCATTGCAGCAAGATCATTGACAGAATAATTTACACCACAACCGACATTATAAACTTGTCCAAATGCATCCTCTTCAGGATTACTAATTGCTGCCATAATGTTGGCATTTACAACATCACCAACGTATGTAAAGTCCCTACGTTGCTCCCCATCACCCACAATTGTTAAAGGTTCACCAGCAGCACGTTGTCTCAAAAAGATCCCTACAACAGGCGCATACTGCCCTCTGAGAGGTTGACGTTCTCCATATACATTAAAGTATCGGAAGATAACAGTAGGAAGTCCATATAAATCTGTATACATTGAACAAAGTTTTTCTCCATTTGTTTTGGATATTGAATATGGATTCAAACAATCATCGGGTTGAGTCTCCACATTAGGAAGTTCATTTTTCAATCCATAAGCAGAAGAAGTGGAAGAATACATAACAAGTTTTACACCAGACTCTCTTGCACACTGAAGAACGGTACATGTTCCAACAGAATTAATACTTACCGCTTCAATGGGATTTTTAATAGCAGGTTGAATACGTGCTTCTGCAGCAATATGAAACACATAGTCTACTCCATCATAGAGAGGACGTGTGTTTTCATAATCACGAATATCATAATGATAGTTTGATACTTTTTCACTCTCATTCCAATAAAATTGATCATGAGCATCAGAGTACTCATTATCAATTACAACAACTTCATGACCGAGTAAAAGAAGACGGTCTACAAGATTAGATCCAATAAAACCTGCGCCGCCAGTTACTAAAGATTTCATACAATTCGTTCTGGTAAAAAATAATTTGAATAATATTTAAAACATTCACTAGTTGGATATGACGTTAATTTTCCCTGAGTTCCATTTGAACTAGATTGACAAAATAGGGGAGAATCAAAACTATAGACATTGTAATGTTTTTGAACATCAGTAAGTCCAACGTATATATATCCTTCAGTCTTAAATTGGTGATATGCTATTTTTGTACATACTGACACATACTCATCAGATAAGTATAGAATAGCATGAGTACCCAACATATTATACACCCTTAACATATCATCGTCAATAATATCATATTGAACAAAAGGACCAGAATGTCCATTCATTCTACCCCAAGATGATATTCCAAGATATACCGCATCTGCATCATCTGGAAAACATATTTCTGGATCAAAATCATAAATTTCAGCATCATCTTCAATGATGATGAACGGTGGATCTATCTCCTTCAATACATTGTGATGAGCCATAGAACATCCACCCCTATTTCCAGATGAATGCAAGAATCCAGGAGACCTAATAATATTTTTAAATCCCAACTCCCCCAAAGTTTTTTCTATCTTTTCTTTTTTATCAATATCTCTATCCAAATTGATATAGATTATTGGTATCTCTCTAAGATCTAAGCTCTGCATGATTTTTCTTAAGTGCAATAATTGTAGGATTTTTATAGGGATACTGCTGAGACCCTATAAACTCTTCAGCAAAACAATAATTTGGATTCAATGAAAGAGTGGGTGGATTATCAATTAAATATCGATTCATTTGAGATTCATCATGCCATAAGGCAATCACATCATTTCTCAAATCTTCATTAACTCTATCAGCAATAACTTCCGCCATAGCAATAAAATTTTTAGTTTTTCCACCATTAAATCCACCAGCATAATAGTATTCACCCTCTTCACCTTCAGGAACATACGCTAAGCATTTGGGATTTCTATCATAAGATCTTTTTTCCTTTGGATAAAAAGATTGATAGGGGTGCATTGTTGCAACTAGATCTCCAAGAATTTCTTCTCCAACAGGTGCATCAATTCTCATATCAGCATCAAGGTAAAAACAATAGTCATGTTCAAGAATAAAATCTTTCTCTTTGACAAAATAATTATATCTTTTCAAAGTTGGTATTGGCCAAGGTTCATGTTCTATTTGATGAACACGAACATTATCAGAAGTTTCTACCTCATGATCAGTAAATAAAAGGCAATTTACTTCTGCTTCTGGAATAAATTTTTCCGCAATATCACTATAAAGTTTCTCAACGAAACGAAGATACTTATTCGTAGCAATTGTTAAAATACAAATTTTCATTTTAAACTCCAATTTTCCCAAGCCCATTCAAATTTCCAATCTTGTTATTGTATCGATAAATTTTATCACCACCAATATGGTGCCATTCCTGCAATTCAGTTCTACTCATAAGATTTCACTCTACCGATAACGTTTTAAGTATTTTATAAACAAATAATCACCAAGATTTTTTCTCACCTTTTCAAAAAATTCTTCTTTAAAGGATTCTTGGTCATTATATTGGACCGTTTTATACAGATTTATATATCCTTGTTTTGAAGTGCTATTAAGATCTTTTATGTTATTAATATATTCCCCCCAATTGGGTTGCTCATCAATATTATTAACCGATAATAATGAAGATATAACAAATTTTTGCTTGTCCAAATCTACCAAATTATCATAATATATTAATACACCCCTATTTTCACAATCATCATAATATCTTATGATGTCGCAATAAGAATTAATCCATTGATCATAACTTCCTCCATCCCTTTTAATATGAGAATTTATACATTCAAAAGGATTTCTAATTATTAAATTTACCTTTGCCCCACATATAAGATTTTTCTCATCAAGATTTTTATTAACTAAATGATACTTTCTAAGAATAGGAGGATTTTTTGGTTCTATATTAATAGTTTCTCCAATGGATTTAGTGTGAGAAGAATAAAATTTAATTGCAGATGATGGTATGCTAGTATTATAATCTGCAACAACCCTTTCAGTAATATACTCTACTAAAAATCTTAATAGAGTATTACCACTTCTTGGAAAAGATACTATAACTCCAGTTTTATTTTCTTCCATAAAAAATTAAATCACAATATTTTCCAATGTTCACAGTATATATCATCAGTGATATAACCCTTTAATGAACCACCAAACCAATTTGAAGGTGCTATAGTTTTTTTACTGTTAGATAACCATGATCCCCACCAAGAAAAAGTAGAATTGCATATAATGTGATAACTACACATTGTCATTAAACACATATCAACAAAACAATTATTGGATTCAGAAATTAAAAATCTATCTCCAGAAAATATCTGTTGTTTTTTTGCCCACTGAACATCGTCAGTAAAAACTAAAACTATATTATCTTTAGGAAGAAGATCTAATGCATTTATATAATATTCAATGTCTTGTACTGGATGATTTGGATTTGTAACATAATCATCTCTTCTAATATGGAGAGAAATAACATCAGATGACTCTAAAGAATCAAACAAATCTTTAGATGGATTAAAAATTTCTGGAATAAAAGTAAAATCTTTTTTTATTTCATTCCCAATATGTTTAAAATATTTTTCACTTTGAAAATATCCATAAAAATCAATATTATCTTTTGGTGGATTTTCAAAAAGATCTTTATCAAAATGAAAATGTTTTTCCTGAAATATCTTATATGAACTTATTTTTCTATCACAAGTTAGATTAAAACATTCGTCAAATCTACTGCGAAGATTATATCTAGATCCAAATGTTTCTGGTGGAGCTATTTTAAATGGTCTGGAATGTTTGTTGGATATACCCTTTAAAAAAGAATACTGGAACATCTGATTACCAAGATGTCCCAGATTACCAATATGATTAAATGAAAATCTCATAATAGAGAAAAAATATCGCTAAGTAAATTTATTTCTTGTTCTCCAATAAAATGATTATTCCCCAAGTAAATTCCATTATAATGAACCTTATCAACATTAAGTTCTTTTTTCTGTGTGGTTATAGAATAATCTTTTAGGAATGGTTGCTTGAGTAAATTTCCACCAATAATAGGACGGTGTTCAATACCATTTTGATCAAAAACTTTTCTCAACCTATGAGCATACCTATCGTCCTTACAAATAATTGGAAAGCAAAAATTACTCACTCCCTCATGATACTTAAGTACATAGAATAAGTTTGGATACTTTTCCAACAAAGAAATAAGCATTAAATAATTTTCATTTCTTTTTTCAATATATGAATCAAGTCTCTTCAATTGAGATAGTCCAAGAACTGCGCTAAGTTCATCATTTCTAAAATTATATCCATCAGTGACAAATAAAAATTGTTTAGAAATATCTGGATACATCTCTTTATATCGATCAAACATTTCAGATTCCCTTGCAAGACCATGAGAACGTTTGATTCTCATCAAGTCATAGAGTTCATAATTGTTAGTAGAAACTATTCCACCTTCAATTGTAGACATATGATGTCCAAAATAAAAACTAAAAGTTGCTCCAATACTATCAGATCCTACTTTAGATCCATCAGGATTTTTACATCCATGAGACTCGCATACATCATCAATAATTAAAGCATTTGGAAATAATTCAGAATACTTACTACTATTTGCAGGAAATCCTATCAAGTGTGTTGTAAAAATTAATTTAATATCTGGATGTTCTTTTGCAATATACTGTAAATCTTCTTCGCAGAAACTAAAATTATCCAAATTAATATCACAAAAGATTGGTGTGAATCCTAACTGAATAACTGGAGCAATGTTTGTTACCCAAGTATCTGCTGGTACTAATACTTTGTCTCCATCTTTTAGACCATAGTATTCCTTTACTGATGCTAGTAGAAGATAATTTGCAGTACTTCCAGAGGAAACAAACAGTGAGTGTTTACAACCCAACCACTCTGACCATTCTTTTTCAAAACTTCTAACTTTTCCACCATTAGTAAAACGATCAGAAGTTAAAACAAATTTTGCTAGATTATATCTATCACCTAAGGTGATATTATTTTTCATCAAAGGCCACTTAAATTGCATTTTCCTTATACCAATCGTATGTTTGTGAAATTCCGTCAGATAAACTAATTTTTGGAGTCCAACCAAGATTCTTTATAATATCAACATTTAAAACTTTTCTTGGAGTTCCATTTGGTTTTGTTATATCCCAATCAATATCACGATTATATCCAACAATGCTTGATATTAGTTCAGAAAGTTCTTTAATCGTTACGTCTTCACCTGTACCAACATTTATATGATCAGGTTTATCATATTTTTCCATAGCAACATAACAAGCTTCCGCAAGATCATCCACATGCAAAAACTCTCTTTTAGCAGATCCATCTCCCCACATTTTTACTTCGTAATATTTGCTATGAGAAAGTGCTCCATGAAACTTAGCAATCATTGCAGGTAAAACATGAGAAGTTTCTAAATCAAAATTGTCATTAGGACCATAAAGGTTTGTAGGCATCAAAGAAATTGCATTAAACCCATATTGTTGAGCATATGCTTGACACATTTTCACACCAGTGATCTTAGCAATAGCATACCCGTCATTTGTAGGTTCAAGGGGACCAGATAACAATTGATCTTCTGTAATTGGTTGATGTGCATACTTAGGATAAATGCAAGAAGATCCTAAGAAAAGAAATTTTTTAACGCCAAATTTGTGAGAGTATTTAATTAAATTAGTTTGTATCTCTAAATTATCTGTAATAAAATCTGCTTTATATTTTTTATTTGCCATGATACCACCAACTTTAGCGGCAGCATTAAAAACGTATTCTGGTCTATGAGTTTTAAAAAAGTAAGAAGTTTGAATTTGACTGGTCAAATCAACTTCATTTCTGGTTATAGGAATAATATTTGTATATCCCTTTTCTTTCAAGTTTCTGATAATTGCAGATCCAACCATTCCATTGGCACCTGCAACTACAATTTTAGAATTATTGTCCATAGATACACATGTCCTCAACGAGTTCATCAAACGAAATTTTAGGTTGCCAACCTAATTTTTCTTTAGCTTTTGAAGCATCACCAAGCAGTGTTTCTACTTCAGCAGGGCGAAAATATTTATCACTAACTCTAATTACAATTTTCTTAGTATTTTTATCAATACCAACTTCACCAAGTCCTTCACCTTCCCATACAATATTCATACCAAAATAAGGGGCAGTTTTATCAACAAACTCTCTGACAGAATATTGCTGTCCAGTTGCAATAACGTAATCATCAGCAATTTCTTGCTGTAGCATTAACCACATTGCTTCAACAAAATCTTTAGCGTGACCCCAGTCACGCATAGCATTTAAGTTTCCGAGATTAAGTACGTCCTGTTGCCCAACTGAAATTCGTGAAAGTCCTCTAGTGATTTTTCTTGTGACAAAAGTTTCGCCTCTTCTAGAGGATTCATGATTGAAAAGAATTCCAGAACTTGCATGTAATCCATACGATTCTCGGTAATTTCTGACAATCCAGTATCCGTATACTTTTGCGACTCCATAAGGTGATCTTGGGTAGAAAGGTGTTTTTTCATTTTGTGGTGTTTCATAAACTTTACCAAACATTTCTGATGTTGATGCTTGATATATTCTAGTTTTAGATTCCATTCCTAATAAACGAACCGCTTCCAAAATACGAAGGGTTCCTAATCCATCAACCATTCCAGTATATTCAGGAATCTCAAAAGACACTTTTACATGACTTTGAGCACCCAAATTATATATTTCATCAGGTTGTACTAATTGAATAATACTAATAAGATTTGTAGCATCTGTTAAATCACCATAGTGTAATTTAATACTATCATAAATGTGATCAATACGATGTGTGTTGATCAAAGAAGCACGACGCACAATACCATGAACTTCATACCCCTTTTCAAGGAGAAGTTCTGCTAAGTATGAACCATCTTGCCCCGTAATTCCCGTAATTAAAGCAACTTTCATAATGCCTTCACTGTTTCAAGATCTTGAACAAGATAATCAACTAAAATTTCATAATCATCAAGAGGATCGCCAGAAAACACTGTTCCCAAACTCTCATAATAACGTTTAACTTTTTTGTAAAGTTTAGGATTTTTTACATCAAGATAAAATTCACCTTCTGCAGCGGATTTGAGAATGTTGAGATCTTTGATTTTAAATTTTTCAGTCAGTGCCATTCTTTTGGTGTGTTTACTAGAACATTATAGGATAAATATGAACTTCAGTCAAGTGAACCAAACAAAAAACTGGAATCAATTGACGTTTGTGAATCCAATCTTACCACCTTTGGACCAGTGTGCTGCTGTTGGTCCATCATAATAATAATTAAGCGTATGCTTATTTGTATTTAATGGATAAGGTCCATCATCCTGAAGTTCTGTCCAGGTTTTATTATCAGTTATGATGTCTTCATATAAACTAGGCGACCATACATCAAGACTATGTCCAGAAGTTAGATATTGAGATCCACTATTATCAGTTCTCCAACTCAAATATTCATTACCATTACCATCAGTATCACCATAAGATTGAAACCCGTTAGGAGTCCATGTCACGGTTGTTTGATTAGGTGTCGCAACTTCCGTTATTGTAATTGAAGTAGGAATTTCAGTTTTCACTGGAGCTCCTAAAGCACTAACTGTAATAGTTCCATAGTAAAGTACATTTATACTAGTGTCACCTTCATTCTTGATATACATCGAACCGCTAGGAACAGTTGGATCTGTTGAGATTCCTGCCGCAAATTTTTCAGTAAAAGATTGACCCACAGTCTCATAAATGAAAAAATTAATATCTGCCATGATTTTTAAAAGAAATAATTATCAAATTAAGTATACTTTATTTAGATGCTTCTTCCCAATCTTTTTGAAAAATTTCAAGTCCCTTTTCAGTTAAAATATGGTCATACATTTTCCAAAATACTTTTGGTGGAAGTGTGCATATATTTGCCCCAGCAGCAAAACATCTACCAACATGATGCACATCTCTTAAAGAAGCAGCAAGAACTTTAGTGTTAACATTTTGTACCGAATATGTATCACTTATAGACTGTACTAAAGCAACTCCAGAAAATGAATTATCATTTAATCTACCAACAAAGGGAGAAACATAACTTGCACCCGCTTTCGCTGCAAGAATTGCTTGCGAAACAGAAAAAACAAGAGTTACATTTACTGGAATTAAATCTTTAGAAAGATGGTAACAAGCTTTTAACCCTTCAACTGTACATGGCACCTTAATAGTAACGTTGCTTAGATCTTTAAAGTCTTGTGCCTGTTCAACCATTTCCTCCCAACTATCTGCAACTACCTCTGCAGAAATTGATTTAAGTTTTGGAAAGAGATACGACATCTCCCTAATTACATCTACAGGATTTTTACCACTTTTTCTAATCAATGATGGATTTGTTGTGACGCCATCGATTAAATTGGTGTCATATCCTCGCCCAATTTCAGATAAATCTGCAGTATCTAAAAAAATGTTCATTGTATTCTCCGAATTAATATACATAATTAAATTTCAAATTGTCATACTAGTTATAATTAATAAAAAAAGTTTTTATAGGGTTATTTTCAACCAAGGTAATACCTGAAAATAATTAAAAACTTCAAGTTACCAAGCATTTGCCCACGTCGTTTTTGGATGTTTTTTTAAAAAATATTCATAATTGGAAGAATCACAATATCTAAATGCAACTGTTGATCTTAATCGCGTAGTTTTAATGTTTGGACATTGACCCATATGTTTCCAATCAGAAGAAAATAATATTCCACAATTTGAACCATATTCATAATATTTTAAATTATTGGTTTCTGGATCTTGAATAATAAACTCTCCTCCATGTAAAGGATTCCATTTTTTTGAGGTGAAGAGAGCAAATGTTAAGGCATAGTTTTTTTCAGTATAGTCGTAATGAGGTTCTCCATGTTGATTAGAAGTTTGTCCATTAACATGAAAATTAAGTAAAGTTAAATCATTATCACATATTCTCAACAAATTATATTTGATAATAGATGAAATTTTATAATAAAAAATATCAGATTTTATTTCCGATTTATTTTTACCCCAAAAAACATAATCATTCTTTGTCTGTCCAGATCTATTATTTAAAAACCATCCACTATTTCCAGATTCAACATGATCTGAAAAATTAGAAAATATTTTATCATCTAATACACCTGTTATGTAAATGGGTTCCATTATACTATTATTGGAAACGGAAGGTGAGAGAGTCGAACTCTCAAGGGTTTTAATACCTCAACGCTTTTCAAGAGCGATTCCGTCACCAATCGGATTGACCTTCCTTATCTAGTTTCAAAATTCATTTTACGAACTTTACGATGCTTTCTTTGTTCATGCCATAAAATATCTTCCGATGAAAGAACTTGTTTTTTATTTTTAGGTTGATAAGAGTTTAACATAACAACATTTGATAAGTCAACTGCTGAAATCTTATCACCACGAATGGTTGTCATATTCGGACAACCACAACAAACTGTCTTACTTGGGCGTCCTTGCAATTCCTTTCCACAGGAACGACACCTAATCTTTATATTTTCCATTGTATAATTCTTTATACGTCTTCAGTTTTTAAATATTTATACTTTTTCTTCTAACATATACTCTACCGTATTGGCAACATCATTCATTGCATCTCACAATTCTTCACGTTGACCAGCATGTTGTTCTACTTTCGTAACACCATTCTTAAATTCTTTACAGAGAGTCCATCTCCATTGACTCATACTCTTAGAGTACCAAAGATTAATTTTCATTTGTAGAAAAGTCGTCTACGCGACTATTTAGTTCACCCATTTTACGAATCAATTGGGTATGTTCATTTTCTATTTCCTCAATACGACACTGTAGTATCTCAATCATATCATAAATGTTATCACAGTCTGCAATTTTTTGTTCCGATTTTTTCATTTTCTTTTTCATTATTATTCCCTATCTAACGTGATCTATAAGTACATCGTTCTGGGTTTGCCTTGCACCACTGAAATACATATGCATCGGGATCATTACTCATCTGATAGTGTGCATGGTTATGCAGTGCCCCTATCAGTGCTAGCATTCCCAGAAACATAATGGAGGTCAGTGTTCCTGGATTCGTTATGAAAGTTATAAAATATTTTTTCATAAAAAAGGGGGATGCCGTCGCACCCCCAGTATAACATCTAGATGTCTATGTGTCTATAGTATCAGAATGAATACTTCACACCCAATTTGGTTCCATAACCGCGATCGATGTCACTATCGCCACTACCAACGAAGGAGACTTCGCCATAAGCGCCAAGGGCGTCTGTAAAGGCAACGCCTAGACCTGCCTTACCAGAAGGAACAGTGTCGCTCTCAGCGGCGTCAGGGGAGACTACAGTAGCACCACCTTGAACGTAGTACGAAGCGGACTCACCAAGAGCACCT
>MPLX02201054.1_pt1 | contig 13963 bp, 3 predicted proteins | sample 1617341 | NCBI WGS metagenome assembly MPLX02 (sample SAMN05944804, study PRJNA350692) | marine metagenome | biome: marine; feature: ODZ; material: water; isolation source: 120 m water sample filtered on 0.2 um supor filter | place: Pacific Ocean | collected 2012-04-08 | depth 120m m | reverse complement strand
CTGACACCTGTGCCGCAGCTTATCCCGTGCTCAAACTCTGAAAAATTATAAATCAAAGTTGGTGTGTAAAGTTCCACTTGAGCCAAACCGGTACTAATAATCTGAAGAACGTGTCAACCCGGAAGAAACCCTTGTTGCGATAATTGTACCCATAATCCAGTCTGTAGCATACCATTGGCTGAATCTGAGTCGCCAATGGGTACTGAGTGTGAGGAAAGCACCGCCCATTCTGTTTGGCTCAAGCCAAAGTCTTATGCGTTCGTGCTTTCCCTCGCGTACCAGCCGCATTGCCATTTGCTGGTCACCACGTTGCGCCATTGGAGAAGAACAACAAAAGCATTGTCGAGCAGTTCAGTGATGATGCAAGCATCGATTGAGAAGTCTCCGACTCCCGCGGACTCAGAGTCTCGCGTGGCTCATTCACCCCCAACTCCGCTTGACGCTACATTGGAGGGGTCCGGGTACCACGCTCAGCGTGGTAGCGGAGCGTTGGCTACTGCCCGCCCGCTGGTACCCGAGGCCACGCGCACACGTCGTGCCGTGGCTATTGGAGGAGGGGAGAGCGCCAAGAGTCGCTCCGGCGCTCGGAAGCGGTTGGCGGCTTCGGCGCTGTCGCCAGACCCGAAGGTCTCTGCGGACTCGGACACGGCGAGGCTGCAGGAGATGGTCCTGGCGAGCTTGCCGAAGGAGCTCACGGACATCAAGGCGCATGCGGTGATGCTCCAGGAGCACTCAGAGGCGATCCGCATCCTGCGCGGCACGGCCATGGAGCAGGAGAACCGCCTGAGGGCCACTTTGACGAAGCTGAACCTCACGGTGGCGGCCACCAACAAGCTGGACGACGCCGTGGAGATGGTGGAGGCGGACCAGGCGGCGATCAGCTCCGACTTCCAGGAGCTCAAGCAAGAGGTCCAGGCGATGCGGCTCATCTTCGAGACGAAGGAGATTGAGCAGGACGCCAAGCTGGTGCGGCTGGTCGAGCAGCGGCACATTGACGTCCACGCCCTCTCCCAGGAGCTCGAGGCGAAGATGGCCGTGGTGGAGGCCACCTTCGTCAAGGTGGAGGGCCTCATGTTCCAGCTGGAGACCCAGGCCCCGGCGGCTGCTGCCGCCAGCAGCTCATCAGTACTCCCGAGCACTGGCGGTCCTGAATTCATCCTACTGAAATCCAGGGTGGAGCGAATGGGCCGGGAGATCGCTGAGCTGAACGGCGGCCTGTGCGGCGCTCAGCAGGCCGTGGCGGACGCGGAGCTCCGCGTCAACGACCTCGTCATGCAGACCGCGATGCAGAGCGCTCAGACCACGGCCGCATTGGTGGCCGAGAGAGAGCAGCTCCTCTGCCACCAGATCCAGAGCGCCATCATCGAGGTCGGCAAGGGCGCCTGCCAGTGCCCACCAGGGTGCACGGGTCAGGCCGGAGGACCGCCGCAGCTGCCCCCAGGCGTGGGCGCGAGCGGCGCAGGCGGCTACCAGACCTCGGACGCGACGAGCCAGTCGAGGGCCCCGTTCCTCGGCGCTGGAGGGCGCTTCAATGCGCCTGGAGGTCGTGGAGGAGACGGACCGGGCGGCGGCGGCGGCGGCGGCGGCGGTGGCCGTCCTGGCATGCCGGCGCAGCACGACATCTTCAGCGACGACGGCCACCACAAGCTCAAGAAGTCGTCGAAGTCGCCCTTCGACTCCAAGGCGGCCCGGGACGAGCTGCCGCGCTTCAACGGCAAGGACAAGCCGGAGCTGTGGAGGAAGAAGGTGACCTACTACCTCCACTCCAAGAACGCGAACATGCAGAACCTCCTCCGCTGGGCTGAGCTGCAGACGGAGGAGATCACCAGCCAGAGGCTGGCCGATGCTATTAACCACGCGGACTCCTTGGCCATGCTCAGTGACGACCCTGAGACTCTCTCGTACCACCTGTGGGGCTTCCTAAACGTCAACCTCACAGACTCTGCTTGGGACCTCTTCGACAGCGTCTCCATCGAAAACGGCTTGGAAGTCTGGAGAGTTGTCAACTTGGAGATCACCCAGAAGACCCAATCAGAGTTGCTGGCACTCGAGGACCAGGTCCTGACTCCCCACAGGGTCCACGAGATTCGGGACATCGATCGAGCCTTGGTCGCGTGGGACGCGGCGCTCCGGAACTACATCGAGGCCGGCGGGACGAGCCTCTCCAAGCACCGGCAGGTCGGTGCGATCATGCGGCTCATCCCTATCAAGGTGCGGGACCAGGCGCTCTGGGAGTTCGATAAGTTCGACGGCAGGCCCGAGGTCCTGCGCAAGTGGGTCAAGGAGCGCACGCAGTGGTTCACCAAGGCCGATGTGGCGAGGCCTGGCGGCGGCCGAGCACACCTGCTCGACGGCGAACTCGCGGCGGCCATGGATGAGATGACCGAGGAGGAGACCGCTGCCATGGAGGAGATGTCTGACGGCGAGCTCTGCGCCTTTGTGCGCAAGAAGTTCTTGCCGGGCCAGCGGAGGGGCCCGCCGAGGACGGCCCCGCCGCGAGACGCGCGCGACAGCCCGCCGAGGACGGCCCCGCCGCGAGACGCGCGCGACATCACGTGCCCCAACTGCCTGACGAAGGGCCACACCGCGAAAGACTGCAAGGCTGCGAAGGTGATGTCCAAGGACCGCCTATGCTTCGAGTGCGGTGAGCCCGGACACATTGCGTCCCGGTGCCCCAACAAGGGCCGTGCCAAGCCCCTCAGCTCGATGACGGAGCCGCCAGCTGACGGCCCCAAGCGCGTCTGGCTTGGCTGCGTGGCGGATTCTGCCGAGATCCCTGTGCACCGCAAGCGCATGATTCCGATGAGCAAGGCTATGGCCCCGCGGCCCGAGCCTCGCGGCTGCACCCTCGGGGACTGCATGGGCGGTGTATTTGCCCAGTTGGCAGAGCTCGAGAGGGCCGAAGCTGCCGTGGCAGCTTCAGAGGACGCGAAGAGGACCGAGACGGAGGAGATCTGCCCCAACGAGCTCGAAGACAGCAGCGACGAGGAGGAGCAGGTGAACGACGCGCCGCCCAGCCCAGAGGAGGACGAGAGCGACGGCGACGTCTCCCTGGAGTGCCTGAGCCGCGGCAGAGCTCCCGTGCCGGAGCGGCCGGAGGCGTTCTTCGAGCGCTGCCGCACGTGCGAGTGGGTGGGGCAGGCGAGGACTGGCAGGTGCCCCAACTGCCAAGGACGCTGCCAGACCCTGGCAAAATCACTCCCCGATCAGCGGCTGAGTACTGCCGCAAGTCAGTCGGGTGCCGCACTCAGCCACGACGGCTCGAGTGGCGGCGGACTCCCCGGTCAGCGGCTGAGTACTGCCGCAAGTCAGCCGGGTGAGAGTCCGAGTGATGGGTCTGGGGGGCGGTCGCGCGTCCCCACTGACGAGGCAGCGAGGCCGAAACCCAGAGGCGCACGCCGTGCACGGCCGATGTGCGTGGAGGCGTTCAGTGGCGCAGCGGAGAAGTGTGCGGACAAGTGCTGCCACGAGGCGTGTGGTGGCACCGAGGCGGCACCAGCCCCGACAGCCCCACCGGCTGATGGCGCTGCGAGGCTCCAGCAGCGATGGGCAGCCCGTCGCCGCGAGATCCAGCTCAGCAAGGAGAAGCCAGAGGCGACGACGCCACTGGTGCCATCCTGGAGGGGGGATGCGCCGGTGGCCCATGCCGAGCTCAACAACTTCTGGGGCGTGGAGGTGGTCGAGGAACTCAACGCGCTGGGCGAGCCCGAGTTCATCGAGATTGAGATGACGCTCGACACGGGCGCCACGTGCCATGCTGCGGATCGCGTGGACTTCCCTGGCTGCCTCGTGCTGGAGTCGCCTGGCAGCAAGGCGGGCCAACACTTCCAGTGCGCCGGGAACAAGTTGATCCCGAATGAAGGTCAGGCCAACATCTCACTGATGATGGGCGAGGTGGAGATGGCCATGACCATGCAGATCGCCAAGATCTCACGGCCGCTGCTCTCGGTGACTCAGATGACCAAGAGCGGTGAGATCTCAGTCCTTTGCCGGAAGGAGGAGGCCTTGGTCCTTGACAGCAAGGGCAACACGGTGGCCACCTTCCACCGCAAGGGTGGCTTGTACATCGCCATGATGAAGTATCGCAACCCCAAGTTCAAGCCTGAGGCGGATTTTGCGCGGCCGCACGAATAGGCTCCTCGACGTGCGTAAGCCCGCAACCACCTGAGAGCTCGGTGGTCCGCGCGGCATGCAAGTGCTGTGTGGTTGAGCAGGGTCTGACGGAGCAGGCGTTCAGCACGGAGGTGGACATCGGAGACGGCAAAGGTGAGCAGGCAGAGCTGGATGCAGCTGGCCTGGATGAGCTCTTTGGCCCGGACGATGTCAACGATGCCGTGGACGCCTCTGAGCAGCAGTGGCCGGAGGAACAGAGCGACCATGAAGGCGCGCAGTTCAAGGTCAGCCCAGACCCTGGAGAACCCACAGTGAGCCAAGTGGAGGACCATCGAGCTTGCGGGCATTGCCCGTATCGGTCCTGGTGCTCAGAGTGCATCAGGGCGCGCGGAGGCGGCGAGCAGCATCGCAAGCGCACGGAGGCCAAGGCGATTTGCGTCTTCTCGTTCGACTACCTGTTCCTCGACGAGGCGGGGAACGTGGTGCAGAGAGAAGATGTCGCGAGTGGCGCGGCCGTGGCGCTGACCATTCTGGTCGCCCATGACTCGAAGGGCAAAGCGTGCTTCGCCCATGTAGTACCCCAGAAGGGGGTTGACCTGGAGCACTATGCCGTGGACGTGCTCATGAAGGATGTGGCGTGGCTCGGCTGGACCCACATCTCGCTCCGGTCGGACAACGAGCCGGCGATCCTCAAGCTTTTGACCCACGCGCTCACGGAGGCCCGGTACAAAGTTGAGGAGTTAGAGCAGGTCTTGGAGGAGCACCCCAACACCTACGACTCGAGCGGCAACGGCCAGATCGAGGCGACCGTCAAGCAGTTCACTGGCATTCTGCGCACGAACAAGCTTGACTTGGAGAAGAGGCTGAGCCGGGAGGTTCCGCTCAAGAGCCCAATCCTGCATTGGCTGGTCGAGTACGCGGCCTTCATCGTCACGATCCGCGTGAAGGGCGAGGACGGCAAAACTGCCCACCAGAGGGTGCGGAAGTGCGACTTCGCGAAGCGGCTCGTGCCATTCGGGGAGCTGGTCCTGGTGCATCTGCCGATCAAGTGCCCTGAGCGGCAAGCTGCTGGCGCCTTGGACGCGCGCTCCAAGTACGGCCTCGTGCTGGGCTACGGTCGGCAGCGACATTCGTATGTGGTCTATGTCGACGGCGCTGTGAAGGAGTACCGGTCGATTCACAGGCTGCCCCTGTCCCAGAGGTGGGAGGCTGCTCAGCTGGAGCAAGTGGCTGTCACCCCGAAGGATGTCCACGGAGGCCGTGGGGCACGAGCCGTGCCGTTCTCGGACCGCGAGGCGCCGAGCGATGAGCAGCAGCAGCAGCCCAGGCGCAGAGCACCCAGGCAGCTCGAGCTTAGGCAAGCGGACTTCGACCCGGCCATGGGTGGATTCGGGTGGACCGAGCACTGCCCGAAGTGCACCAAGGCCCAGAGGTATGGTTGGAAGAAGTCAGCGAACCAGCAGCACACGCAGGCGTGCCGGATTCGCATGGAGAACCTCCTGGCGCAGACTGCTCGTGGCCGCGAGCGCCTTGGGCACACGAAGGAGAGGCTGGACCAGTGGTCTGCAGATCAAGGACCTGATGGAGCTGTGCTAGGCGCTGGCTCCAAGGGGGAGAATGTGGTCGCGGCAGCCCCTCAAAATCTTGGCAGACCTCTGGGAGTTCCCCCGCCGCCTGAAGCCAGAGTCGGCTACATGCCCAGGATCGAGGAGGACGACGCGGAGGACACACCCTTCGACGTGCCGGGAGGCGAGCAAGCTCCACTGACTCCGAGACCAGCTGCGGACGACAGCGCTGAGCCGATGGAGGTCGAGCACCTCGAGGCCCTCGTGGTGACGCCGGAGGACAAGGATGTTGCGCCGGTCGTGAACCTGCTGGACACGGAGCCGGAGCTGGCGGAGGATGCGTTGAGGGACAACGTCGAGATCCTCAGGCTGGTGGCGCAGTTGGGCGGGTCGGCGTCCAAGTACCGCCGAGAGCGAGCTGGAGCCGTCAGGAACCTCGTGGCCGAGATCTACAGTGCTCCTCGTGTCACGCGAGCTCTGAAGATGCTGCCAGCCCTGGGCCTCACAGCTGGATTCGCCCTAGACCTCACGAACTCGGACGCGGACGGTCGCGCATGGGACTTCACCAAGGCGGACATGCGCGAGCGAGCCCGGCGGCGCGTGGCGGAGGAGAAACCGATGGTCCTTGTCGGCAGTCCCTCTTGCACGCCGTACTGCCCCTGGCAAAGGCTGAACGCCATCCGGCACGGATGGCCGGAGGGTGAGGAAGAGCGAAGGCGAGTGGCAGGCGACGTGCACCTGCGCTTTGTGGCTGAGCTCTACAAGATGCAGCTGGACGGCGGGAGGTACTTCCTCCATGAGAACCCCGACCAGGCCACGTCCTGGGGCCGAGCGGCCTTGGCAGACTTGCTGCGCGACGAGCGCGTGCAGACCGTCACGGGTGACCAGTGCCAGTACGGCCAGGGCGCGCAGTGTGGAGATCCCATCCGGAAGCCGACGCGCTGGATGAGCAACTCGCCTGAGATCCTGAAGAAGCTCGGCCGGCGGTGCACGGGTCGAGGGGGAGCGTGCTCTCGGCGTCGCGGAGGCCGGCATGTCACCGCCAGCGGCAGACTGGCCCGCGAGGCGGCTGTCTACCCCTTCAAGCTCTGCCGTGCCATCCTGGAGGGCTGCCGCGACCAGTTGATGCGCGACGGGACCCTCAAGGCTGGCATGTTCGGTCTCCAGGGAAAGTTTGAGGAGGACACGGTCAGGTACTTCGACCACCTCACCGGCGAGCAGTTGGAGGGGGAGGACGCGGTCGCGGCCGAGCGCGTCTTCGCGGTACAGGTGAAGGAGCACGCCAGCTACAGGGACTCCGTCACGGGCCAGCCCCTGAGAACTGAGCTGGTGAGGGCTGCCAGGAAGCTCGAGCTTGAGTACTTCGAGGCAAAGCAGGTGTGGGAGAAGCGCCCTCGCAGTGAGGCGCTGGCCAGGACCGGCAAGGCCCCGATCACTGTGAGGTGGATCGACACCAACAAGGGGGATGATGAGGCTCTGAACTACAGGTCTCGACTTGTGGCGCGCGAGATCCGCCGCGCGGGTGAAGATCCGATCTTCGCTCCAACGCCGCCCCTCGAGAGCCTACGGACCATCATCTCCCTGGCAGCGACCAACGTCCGCGGCTCGAAGCCGCATGTGCGCGACCCACGCAGCGAGCACCGGACGCAAGTGTCCTTTATGGACATCAGTCGCGCGTACTTCTGTGCGGAGACTGACCCCGACGATCCCACCTACGTGGAGCTGCCGCCGGAGGACCCAAACTCTGGCACCATGGTGGGGCTGCTCAAGAAGCACATGTATGGGACAAGAAAGGCTGCCAGCGGGTGGCACTCGGAGTACGCTGGCAGGCTCGTGGAGGAGCTAGGCTTCGAGAGCGGCGATGCGTCGGCGTGTGTCTTCTACAACCGGGAGCGGGACCTGAGGTGTTCGGTGCACGGAGATGACCTGACGACAGTCGGCTCCAAGGTCAACCTCGACTGGTTCCGCAAGGAATTGGAGAAGCGCTACGAGCTCAAGGAGCCTCACCGGATCGGGCCAGGCCCTGACGACCACAAGGAGGCGCTGGTGCTCAACCGTGTGGTGCGCTGGACGAGTGCCGGGCTGGAGATTGAGGCGGACCCGAGACAAGCAGAGAAGCTGCTGCGCGACCTCAAGCTGGACGGGCCCGGAGTGAAGGTTGCGGCTTCCCCTGGCGTGAAGCTCACACGCGACCAGCTCGACGCGGACCAGCCGCTGGCTCGAGACAAGGCGACGCCGTACAGGGCAGTAGTAGCTCGAGCTAACTACTTGGCCTCTGACCGGCCAGAGCTGCAATTCAGCGCAAAGGAGGTTTGCCGCTGGATGGCGAGCCCCACGGAGGCCTCGCTGAATGCCCTGAAGCGGCTCGGGCGCTACGTGGCGGGGCACAAGCGCATGGTCTTTCACTACCCGTGGCAGGACGTCGACCGCGTGGACACGTACTCTGACACAGACTGGGCCGGCTGCCCGAAGACTCGCAAAAGTACTTCGGGTGGCTGCTTGATGCTCGGCCGGGATCTGATCAAGACCTGGTCCTCAACTCAAGCCTCCATTGCCCTGAGCAGTGGGGAGGCTGAGTTTTACGGAGTGGTGAAGGCCAGTGGAGTGAGCCTCGGCTACCAAGCGCTGCTCGCGGACGTCGGGCTCAAGGTGCCGATCCGGGTGTGGACGGACAGCTCTGCGACGCTTGGGATCTGTGGACGGCAGGGCTTGGGCCGCCTCCGCCACATAGATACCCAATGTCTCTGGATTCAGCAAAGGGTCAGAGACGGGAGTGTGCAGCTCTACAAGGTTCGCGGAGACGACAATCCCGCGGACCTGTTCACAAAGCACTTGGTGAGCCAGGACCGCATCAACAACCTCCTGGAGCTCTTCGGTTGCCGTCATCGCGATGGCCGCGCGGAGCTGGCTCCCAAGGTGCGCGCAGACGCTGGGACGAGCAAGGGAGAGCTGCTCCAGCTCGAGGCCGCTGGCGTCAACTTGATGGACTGGGACGGGCACCAGTTCCCCACCGTTGACTTCGAGGGGGAGCCTGTGGTGGAGGCTCTTCCCCAGCGCCCAGGCCTGCTGCCGCACATGCACCAGGACCTGGAGGAGAGGTTCCCTAAGGCCCAGGCGTGCGACGCGCGGGACGACCAAGACCCGGAGGACGACGACAGCCTGCGAGCGAGGGGAGAACTTCTTGGGCGCGATCCTGAAGCTGCAGGAGCTTCAACACCGAGCGTGGCGGGAAAGATTCACGGCCTGAAATGCATGATGACGGTGCGATGAAAATCGGATAGCTCTACGTAGCGAAGATCCGGACATCGCGTTTCAAGTGATCGCTAGCCAACTCGAGGATTTTCCGGGCGCATAGGCGCTGATGTTGGCCGGTCACAGAGTTTGTACCGTTTCGAAATTAAGGGTGGCACCTTGCGCTATGCTAGGGGTGCCTTAGGGGACGTGCAACTGTCGCTCACAGGAATCCCCCGGATTTTCCAGGATTTTGTTTTGGTTTTCTGCGATGTTGCACGGAGCGACACCATTCCATGGGAATGACCACTCCCGACGGGGACGTCGGGATACTGGGCCAGTCTGTTGACTTGGGGTCACGGCTGACCAACCCCCTTTTCTTCTGTCTACTTTTTATCTCTGCTCTCGCGTGTTGCTTTGGCTTTTACGCATGATCCCTCGGCGCCACTTCGTGCCGAGGGGGAGTGCTGAACTCGGGATCGTCAGGTCCTCAGGTTCACACGCGAGTAGCACGCTGAGTTTCTGAGAAGATAAGTAGTCGGATACCGCGGATACAGGGATCTAGGTTTGGGGTGAAAGGGGTCCCTTAGAATCTCTGTGCACGCACAAGTGATCCTTTGGAGTGCACACCTAAATGCACCTTTTGGAGTGCACACCTAAATGCACCTTTTGGAGTGCACACCTAAATGCACCTTTTGGAGTGCACACCTAAATGCACCTTTTGGAGTAGAGAAAACAACCAACGAGAGTGGCTGCAGATGTTTTTCCTATTCTGCCTACTGGGATCCTCGTTGGCTCAAGATTTCTTGCTTACAAAAGCAATCCCCTCTGCTATTACCATCATTGCATGGTAGCGGAGCGATCTGGTTTACTGACCGATCCTCCGTTTATCCTTGCTCAATCATCAGCCATGGCCTCGAGTGCGGGCACAGTGCCGACGGCGGCCGCAGCAGCCCACGGTTCCCCCGGGGGAACGGCGACCTTGCCGACGCCGACGACGACGATGCCGATGGAGATGTCGCCGGGAGCGATGGCGGCGCCGGACGAGCGCAATGCCGAAGGCGAGCACTCCCTCAAGCGCCGAGCGCGCACCCAGCCGACGTCGCCGACGAAGTTCGAAGACTGGGCACGTCGCCCCCACTCGCAGACTCCGAAGCGAGACGGCAACTCGGAGACTTCGAGCATCCAGGGCGACTGGAGCACCGGGGTGCCCGGCCCGGACTGCTCGGTGAACGACCTCCGCTGGTTCGTGATCCGCGAGATGGGCGACTTGAAGCAGTCGCTGCGCACGCTCAACGCCGAGCAGAAGAAGAAGCCCGACAAGCCTGAGGTGATCGAGGTCTTCGACAAAGGCGCAGCCAGGTTCGCCATGAAGGACCACGTCGACCGGCTCATCCACGAGAACTTCGAGCTCATGAAGAGCAACGTCGACCGCCAGATCGGCGCGATCAAGAGCGACCTTGACAAGCTCAGCAATTGGGCCAATGAGCAACATGGCAAGGCGAGCCCCGCGATCAAGGCGCTGACGGACAAGACCGAGAAGATCGCGAAGGACCTCGACGAGCACTCCGGCAAGGCGATTGGCGAGATCCAGGCGCTGAAGGGCAAGGCCGACAAGCTCACGAACGACCTCAACGGGTACGACGGCGAGATCAAGAAGGCCTTCCAGCACGTGGAGCGGGTGGAGCAGGCGTTCCACGGCCATGTGGGGCAAGCCTTCGACGCCCTCGCAGCGCAGACCGCCCGGCTCCAGGAGCACGTCAACGGCTTGGCGAATGGTACAACTAATCCTGGAGCTGCACCCCGGGACAGTACTCGTACTGCCCAGGGTGCAACTCCAGGAGTCCCTACCTTTAATTCATCTCCGAATAATGGTTTTCCCGGCGGCACAAGTCCGCCGGCTGGAGCACATGACGGTGATGAACCTGGGAGCGCGGCAGCACCGCAGTGCCAGCCATGCGGACGCGACTGTGCCGGGCACTGCTGGCACGTCGACAGCCTCTGGCAGAGCCGCTCTGACGCGCGGCGCGGCGGCGACGGCAGCGGCGGTACGGCGAGCTCGTCCGGAGGGCTTGGCGGCCGCCAAGCATGCCATTGTGCCCATCACGATCGACTGTCCGATCGCGTCGACGCGGCCGAGAGGAGACTCCACGAGGCCGAGAGCAAGCTCCACCTAATCAGGGACCACGACGCCTGGAAGAAGACTCCTGCGGCGTCGCCTGACAAGCAGGATCATCAGCCCGGAGGACCTTATGGCGGAGATCGAGATGGTGCTCCCGGACATCCAGGCAATGTTCATGGAGCTCCACATGGTCCTCACGGACACGGCCCAGGTGGACGAGGCGACGGACATGATCCAGGACGAGGAGGGAGTGGCGACGTCAGGGACTACGACCCGCGTGCGCCCTTCGCCGACGGCCCCATCGAGAACATCGAGAAGCTCTTCGACAACAGGATCGCCCTCTCGGAGAGCTTCCACCACGCGGGTGGCGACGGCGGCGATAAGTGGAGGGCTAAACTCCGAGGCCACTGGGTGGCCCGATGCCCCGTCCTGCTGCCCATGCTGGACTGGGCAGAGAGGCACGACGCCATCCGCATCGAGGAGACCGCGTGGCACCAGAAGCTATGGCGCATTGGCGGACAGTATCGACGGATCCCAGATGAGCAAGTCACTCGCCTCAGTGAGCTCGTCTGGGGATTCCTGAACATCTGCCTCAAGGAGAACGCCTGGACGATCTTCGAGAGCGCCAAGATGTTGAACGGCTTCGACGCGTGGAGAGCGGTGGTGCTGGACATCCAGAAGGGCCGGATGATCCGCCTCGACCAGCTCCGGAAGATCGTGCGCAACCCCCCCCACATCACGAAGATGGAAGACGTGAACAACGGCATCCTGAAGTTCGAGAACAGTATCAGGGAGTACATCGCCGTCGGAGGAGAGCCCCCCAACGACCGTGAGAAGAAGAGCGACCTGCTCGACACGATGCCTCAGGAAGTCCGTGAGAACTTGATGTGGAAGTTGCCGGACGAGGAGCCCTTCGAGAAGTTCAGGAACCACGTGGCGGCGACGGCCAACAACATCCTCTACCACCGTGGGCGGATCGCTTGGCCGTTGAACGCCGTGAGCACGGCGCATGAGGCATGTGTGCCAGGACCGGCCAGCGACGTGAGCAGGTTAGAGGAGATGATCGGCGCCGTCATGAAGAAGATGGGCTACAGACGTGAAGGACAACAAGGGCCAAGGACGCCGCCGACGACGAGACCACCGACCTCGACGAGCACCAGGACGCCGAGGTGCGTCAACTGCGGCAGCGACAAGCACCTGGTCGCCGACTGCACGAGGCCTAAGGTGAGCCTGGAGCGACGACCCTGCTACGAGTGCGGCAAACCTGGGCACGTCGCCAGGGACTGCAGGAACAGGAAGAGCCCGCCGAGGACGACGGCCTCCGTCGAGCAGGACCAGGGTGAGGACTCGGACTTCTTCGGATGCGTCGAGTGCTCTCCCTGGCCCACCCCGAGGGCCGTCACGATGAAAGACTTCGTGCCCACCAAGACCAAAAACCCCTTCATCGCCCTCGAGTCCGACGACGAGAATAGTGATCACTGGGTAAACATCGCCGACGGCTCCGACTCCGACGATTTGCCCGACGAAACCGCTGGACCGTCGCGCAGACAAAGGAAGAGACGTGCAGCGAAAGCTGCCAAAAGCTTGGCACGTCAAGGCGATCGAGCAAAGGATAACAAGAACAAGATGGTGATAATCGCAGACGACGACGACTCGGACGAGGAGTCGACGGACAAGAACAAGCTCGTGGCGCCCATCGAGTACGAGAGCGACGACGAGGAGCTCTTCAACATGGACGACGAGGTCGAGATCGAGGTGGCGCAAGACTCGGGCTCCGTGGACCACTGCGCGAACCCCAAGGACATCCCGAAGGCCGTCAAGATCGTGAAGCCAGAGAACGGCAAGTTGCGCAACTTCGTGGCCGCCAACGGCGACCGGATCAAGAACTACGGCAAGGCCCACGTGTCCCTGATCCAGGAGGGCGGCAACGTGGTGGACGGATCCTTCAACGTGGCGGACGTGACAAGGCCGCTCCACTCGACCGGCAAGATCTGCGACGAGAGCAAGGAGGTCCTCTTCACCAAGGGCGAGGCCACGGTCGTCCCGGCAGGCGCCCTGTCCCAGTTCCTCGGCGCAGTCAGGCACATCGCCAAATACAAACGCGATGGTGGCCTATACCTGGCGAAGATGAAGGTCAGAGTGCGCCGCGACGGAAAGCCTGCCAATAAACCGGGTTTTGGCAGGCAGGGCGCCGTCGTGCAGACCCCCACCGGGTCCCGGCGATAGTCGAGGCGAATCCGGCCCCGAGTACCCGTAAGTCCGAAAAGGTATTAAACAACCAGGACGGTGGGGGACCGCGGGCGCAGGGGGAGAACCTGCGGATGCCACCGGAGGAGATGATCGCACCAATGGCAGCAGAGCACGAGGCTACAGGAGCCCCCGAAGGGCCTGGCCCCGACGAGTCGAAGATTGACGAGGCGCAGATCGAGGACGTCGACGAGGAGGTCGAGCCACTCAGGAAGCCCAGGTCACCTGTGACTCCCAGCCCTGCTGAGATTGAAGATCATCGAAGGTCGCATCTCCCTTACCGCGACTGGTGCATCGAGTGCCTCATGGGCCGCGGCTTGGGCGAGCAGCGCGGAGCCCACGCCGGACGAGCCCACACGATCCCTCGTGTGGGCGTCGACTTTTGGTACATCACGACCGGAGGCATCAAGCGCCGAGACGAGCTTGAGTACCCGGTGAGCGACGACGGCAATGCCCGCCTCCTGGAGGACAGGAAGAAGGGTAAGCTCATCAAGTGCCTGATCATCCGCTGCCACGACACGAAGTGCGTGTTCGCGCACGTGATCCCCCACAAGGGCAAGGACGAGGACTCCTACGTTGTGGACCTGGTTTGCACCGACGTGGCCTGGTTAGGACACGCCAGGCTTATCCTCAAGGGCGACAATGAGAAGGCTTTGGTCTCGTTGAGCAACAAGGCCCTGAACGT
>MPLX02292312.1_pt1 | contig 13996 bp, 11 predicted proteins | sample 1617341 | NCBI WGS metagenome assembly MPLX02 (sample SAMN05944804, study PRJNA350692) | marine metagenome | biome: marine; feature: ODZ; material: water; isolation source: 120 m water sample filtered on 0.2 um supor filter | place: Pacific Ocean | collected 2012-04-08 | depth 120m m | reverse complement strand
CCAAATACCAAGGTTACTGGTTTACCACGGAGATCACTCAGCGAACAATGTTCTCCGGTACGGCTTCCGTTTTCTGTAAGTTTTTCTAACTTAAAATTAGGGGCCGGTTCACCTACTTTTGGTGCGGCATTGTCACGGGCTAGCCTGTTTGTCTGGCGTATTCGGTACTCCTCTTTAGTTATGCCATACTGCTCAAACGCCTCTTCAGGTGTTTCATCAATTTGATCGAGTGTAGGTGGGTGGCGCATCATATCATTTATCCCCTTAGCCTATTTAAATGTTAGTATAAAATTCCTTACCCAAAAATCGCTTCCAATAAAAATAGCCAACAGCGTGGCCATTACAATCTTAGTTACCTGACTAAGCATATTATCTCTCGGAATAAGTCGCAAGACGCTGGGTATTTAGACTACCTAGTTTTGAGACTAATCTAAATGGTGATTGGAATCGATTTATTTTAGTTCAGAAATAACCCATCAAGAGTTATTAGACCTATTGCAAAAGTCTAGTGAATCTTTGTTAACCCGTGTGTGATTCAAAGAAGGAAAAGTAAGGGCGGCTCTTCCGATGGAAAATTTAACAGCACATGGCTTATTGGCAAGCCGCATCGTCGGGGAAAAGTTGCTGAAACTCGGGGAGAGACTGCAACAAAGACAGGTCGGTGAGTTATCCCAGCAATCAACGATGCTGGCAAGCGCTGTGCAGCAGTTCCTCTCTAATATTCGTCAGGATACGTCGAATGATGGTCCTGCAAGCAAGGAGGAAGATGTCGCTTAGATAGGCCATCAACTTAAAGAATTAGGCGGGAATTTTCCCCGCCTATTTTTTGCCAATTTTATTGCCAGTCATTTCCAATTTGTCATGTGCTGGTGAATTTGCTAGTTGTTTGGCGGCTCAATAACGAAAACAGAAGTCACCTGGGAGAGTGAATAATTAACAGTGATAAATTATGCAGTATTTCGGATGCGATTAAAGAATTAGTGCCGGATGGTGCAAGCATCGTACTCGGTGCGGCGCTGGAAAATGCCATCCCATTTGCAGCTACTCATGAGCTGATCCGTCAAGGCAAGTGCGATCTCAATGTTGTCGCGCCAATCTCCGATATTTCAACCGATATGATGATCGGCACAGGTTGTGTGGCCGAAGTTACCGGTGCCTGGGTTGGTAATGTGTCAGGCGGTATGGGGCATAATTTCCGCCGCGCTACCGAGCATGGAGAACCTCATCCGATCAAAGTACATGACTATTCAAATTTCACTATTGGCATGGCCTTTTTTGCCGGCGCCTATGGGCTGCCTTATGTGCCAGTTAAATCCATTCTTGGTTCTGATATTATCAAGTCCAACCCGCAAATAAAATTGGCGGAAAATCCGTTTGTTGATGAGCCGGACCCTGTTGCATTGGTGCCGGCGCTGAAACCGGATGTTGCCTTTTTGGTTGTCCAGCGCGCTGATCGGGCCGGCAATTCCCATATTTGGGGGTCCACCGGTCTAACCCAGGAAGCCTCGATCGCATCTGAGAAAATCATTGTGTTGGCCGATGAAATTGTTGAACCAGAAGTTATTGCCTCCGATCCCAGCCGGGTCTTGATTCCAGGCTTTGGCGTCAATGCTGTTTGCCATATTCCGGCGGCGAGCCATCCATCGCCTTTGATTGGCAGGTGGAAAAGGGACAATGCCTTTTTTCATCACTACCATCAAGAAACCCGCGAGCCCGATGGCTTCAAACGCTGGGTTGGTGAATGGGTGCGCGATCTGCCGGATCATGATGCCTATCGCACCAAACTCGGCGGCGAATTGGAAGAACTTCGTGTTGAAGGCGAGGCCTTTTCGGCGCCCGCTAACTATGCGACGGATTGAGGGGAGAGAGCATCATGCAAGAATACTCGACCCAGGAACTTATGATCATTGCGGCAGCACGCCAGATCAATGATGGTGAGCGGATTTTTGTCGGTATGCGGCTGCCGATCACGGCTTATGGTGTTGCCCGCCTAACCCATGCACCAAATGCGGTTGGGTTGTTTGAAAGCGGAGTCGCACGCTATGAGCCGGCCGAGGATATGCTCTACACCATGTGTGATGGCCCCAACCAATTGGGCGCTGCCTGGACCACCGGGCTAATCCAGATCATGGGATTGCTAAGTGGTGGGCGCGTGCATGCAGGTTTTATTGGCGGTGCCGAGATTGACCGCTTCGCCAATATTAACACATCTTATATTGGTGACTTTGAGAATCCGACGACCAAATTGCCGGGCTCGGGTGGGGCCCCTGATATCGCGGCGATGGCTGAGCGTCTCATTGTTATCATTAACCATCAAAAACACCGGCTGGTTGAGAAAGTAGATTTTATTACTTCGCCAGGATATTTGACTGGAGGCGACGCCCGCAAAAAAGCCGGCTTGCCTGGTGGAGGCCCATCAGTGGTTATTACGGATAGGGCGATCCTGAGACCGCATGGTTCTGAAAATGAACTTCATCTGGCATCGGTCCATCCCGGCCATACGGTCGAGGAAGTCATCGAAAACACCAGCTGGGAATTGAAAAGCACACCCGATCTCGGGGATACCCCGGCGCCAACCAAAGATGAACTGGACGCGTTGCACCGCATCGACAAAGAAGGTTTCTGGCGGAGTTAAGGGGAGAGATTTTTCCCCTATCTTTATCCCCTATCTGAATCTGTCCGGTTATCTATCACCCGGCGAATTTTGTTTCCGTCATCATCACGGGGCAGGGAGCCGGCCTCGACCAGACTAACTTCGGCGTTGACGCGAATGGCGCTTTTGATCGCCGCTGCTGCCCTTACTTGAAGATCGGCAGCAACCTTCCCGGAGATACCATTGCAGGCTTCCAAGTTAATTGTCATCCTTGGCAAGGTGCCGTCACCATCGACAACGATCTGATATTCATGGCTGAGTTCGTCGAAACTGCGAACCGCCTCCTCGATGGCTGAGGGGAAAATATTGGCACCCCGAAACCAAATCATGTCATCTACCCGGCCGATGATGGAGCCTTCCAGCCGTGGACCCGTGTGACCGCAAGCTGGGCAGGGCTCTCCTGCGGTAATCCTGGAAATGTCACGGCTCCGGTAGCGCAGCAAAGGTTGGGTATCGCCGACCAAATTTGTAAAGACAACTTCACCTTCCTCACCTGGGGGCAATTGTTCGCCGGTTTCGGGGTCAATGATCTCAGTGATCGCCATATCGGCGGCAATATGAAGCGCTGTATTGCCCGGGCAATTACCGCCAAGTGGAAACAGCTCAGTCATGCCAAAACCGTCAATAACATTGGCATTCCAGCCTTCTGCAAGGCGTTTTCGGGTAGCCGGAATGGCAGCGCCTGGTTCACCCACCGAGGCGATGCCGCGCAAGCCTAATTGCCGGGCATCTACGCCCATTTCTTCAGCCACTTCCAGCAAACGCAGTAAGTAAGACGCCGTGCTGCTGATGGTGACCGGTTTCAAATCCTGGATTAGCTTAATCTTGGACTTTGAATCGTACATCCCGGCGAGCACCATTATCGCACCCATTCGTATACCGCTCTCATAAGCCGCGGTCGGTCCCATCAGGCCATCAATCGGCCCCAATATGATTGATATATCACCGGGCCCCATATGCGGCGCGCGTTGAAAGCGGTCGAGAATATAATCCCAATCACGTTGCGAAAATACCCGGCGTAATGGTTGTCCCGTGGTTCCTGATGTCGTTATCAACCGAGCCCATTGCCTCTGCTCGGTGCAGGTATAGGCACCATAAGGTGGGTGCGCCTCCTGATCGGCCAGCAATTCTGCCTTGGTGCAAAAGGGGATTTTTGGCAGATCCTCAATACCTTTAATGTCTCCAGGTGTTACGCCCGCAGCGTCGAACTTGGCCCGCCAAAACGGCGCATTGTCATAAACGTAGTTGACCATGGTGACGAGGCGTTCACTTTGCAGAGCCTGGCGCTCACCATCCGGTAGCCGACTCATCATCGGATTAAGTATTGAGTAGTTCGGTAGTCCTGCCATTGATTATATATTCCCTGAAAAAATGACACAGTGTTGTGGATCAACGCTTAACCAGATCTTGTCGCCAGCTTTCGCGCGTAAGGATTGATAAGCAATACAGCGCAAACGGATGGCGCCAACTTGAACAAAACATTCGGCGTAGCCGCCCTGATAATTGAGTAAATCGACTACTCCTATCCAATTACGGTACGCCAATTAAGTTCATTGTTGAATTTGATAATTCATATACTTTATATTTATGAAATGAATACCGTTATGTGAGGGAAGGCTTATGAATTTAGCAAAAGTTGATCTGAATTTATTGAAAGTTCTCGATATTTTGCTCGAGGAACGCAATGTCACCAAGGCCAGTGAACGGTTGGGAAGGAGCCAGCCGGGCGTCAGCAACGCGCTGAACCGGCTGCGTGGTATGCTGGACGATCCTTTGCTGGTACGGGGCAACGGCGGGTTGGATTTGACAGCGCGGGCGGAAACCATGCGCCAGCCGGTGCGGGATATCATCCGGTCAATTGAAAACTGCCTGGCCGATGCGTCAACCTTCAATCCCGCCAGTGCCATCGGTGTATTTAGTATCGGCGCGCCCGATAATCTGAGCCTACCGATCATCCCCCGGCTTTATGAGAGAATGGCGCAATATGCACCAAATATGGAACTCCACGTTGATACCGAGGGACAGGAGAAAGCGATTGACTCATTAATCCAGGGCCGCATCGATTTGGCGCTCGACCCGGCGCCCGTACCGAAGGCGCCGATCCATGTTCAAACTATTCTCCAAGGAAAATTTATTTGCCTGGTCAGAAAAGATCATCCGGCGGTCAAAATGGGGAAAAAATTTGATACCGACGCCTTTTTGTCTTTTCCGCACATATTGGTCGATTCCAAAGGGGCACGAAAGGGGCTTTTTGATCGGAAATTGGCTGAACTTAATCTCTCCCGGCGCATTGCCGTCTCAGTTTCCAATTTCGCCATGGTGCCTCAAATGCTGAGACGCAGCGACATGATCGGCGTTTTTACCCAGCGTGTTTGTGATGTTCTGCGGGAAGATTATGATCTGGTAGTTCTACCGGTACCGGTCGATACGGGAATACTTGACGGTAAAATGGCGTGGCTCGTCCGCTATGATAATGATCTCAAACACAAGTGGTTTCGCCGAGAAATCGAGCACATCGCTGGAAACTTCTAGCCTGTTTCCAAGTTGCTTACGCTAACTTTCATTAGTAGTTTCGTGTAGAACGGTATTTATTTCATGAATATCATATATATAAATTATCAAATTAAACAATGAAGTGAATTGGCGTACCGTATCAATGAGGGGTGAAAATATGGCTCAATACTTGACTGCCATGGCGATCGTTCAGACGCTTATTCGTCAAGATGTGCTATAGTCAGCATAGTGGAGTGGAGCAAGATGGATATATCTGAACCGAATACCAGCGAACAGGATGTCTGGGTGCCGACATCATGCAGTCTGTGTTACGGCTCATGCTCGATCCGGGCCCACCGGGTTGATGGCGTTATCGTAAAAATCGAAGGTAATCCTGATTCAGCGGTTGGTAATGGGCGGCTCTGCGGCAAGGGCATCAGCGGCTTGATGACCCATTATAACCCTGGCCGGGTCAAAATGCCGTTACGCCGCACCAATCCGGAAAAAGGTCTTGATGTTGATCCGGGCTGGCAGGAAATCTCCTGGCAAGAGGCGCTTGATGAAATTTGCACCCATTTGAAGCGGGTGCGTGACGATGATCCCCGTAAGCTGGTATTTCAGCGGACCACCACCGTGCAATCGAGCATGATGCCGTGTTTTGCCTTTACGTCGAGCTTTGGCTCACGCAATGGCGGTGCTGGCGGTGGCGGTTTGCATTGCGGTAATGGCGCTCATTTGATCAGCGGCATTATGCATGCCTCGTGGTCGATCGTGCCGGATTTCGAACATTGTAATTACGCCATGTATTTTGGTGCTTCCAAGGGCCACGGTGCTGGCCACGTTTCAACCACCAATATGCAGCAGGCGGCAGATGCCAGAGACCGTGGCATGAAAATGGTGGTTATCGATCCGATGTCGAATTTTGCTTCCGCCAAGGCAACAGAATGGGTGCCAATCCGGGTCGGTACTGACGCGGCTCTGGCTTTGGCGATGGCAAATATCATGATCAACGAATTGGGCGTTATCGATAAGCCCTATTTGAAGGCCAAGACCAATGCGCCCTATTTGATCGGTCCAGACAAACGCTATGTTCGGGATAACGTGAACAATAAGCCGCTGATCTGGGATGAAAGCTCGAAATCGGCACGGACTTTTGACGATGCCGATCCGGAGATGATGGCGCTTGGTGGGGAATACAATGTCGGCGGTGTAGCCTGTCAGCCGGCTTTTGCCCTGCTCGGCGAGCATCTCAAATCCTATACGCCGGAGCGCGCCGCGGAAATCACAACCATCCCGACCGACAATATACGGCGGCTGGCGACTGAATTTGCCACCGAGGCCCGGATTGGCAGCACCATCGTCATTGACGGTGTTACGGTACCGTATCGCCCGGCTGCCGCTATCGCTTTTAGGGGTTCGCAGGGTCATAAAAACTCGACTTACAACATGTTTGCCATCGATTTGCTGAATCAGTTGGTTGGTTCGGCCGATGTAGCGGGTGGTTGCCTGGGCTTCAATCCGGTGTGTCATGGTTATCCCGAAACCGGCCGCGTCGCCTATACGCCGACACCCGCTGAAGACGGTTTGATGATTACCGGCTCCTGGATGGGGCCTCATAAACCCTATCCGATAAGTGAGCCGGCCCATCCCGAACGGCTCGGCCTGCAGGATTTATTCCCGATGAGCATGCTTTCCGCCATCCTTAATTCATCTGATCAGGATGAGTGGTGGGAGAAGTTCGACCTGCCTTACCGCCCCGAAGTGATGCTTAACTTCGGCACCAATGTGCTGATGAGCATGGGCAATAAAGCAGCGGTTGCTGATTCTTTGAAAAAGTTCAAATTCATCGCCTCTTTTGATATTAATTTGCACGAGACGACGATGTTCTCGGATATCGTTCTGCCCGATTGTGATTACCTGCAGACCTATGATTCGAGATCTAATTTCCCCTTTATATTCAGCCATCCCGCAGGCATGGGAAAATGGAGCTGGCCGGTTCGTCAGCCCGTCGTCGGGCCCGAGAAAGAAGAACGTCTGTTCGCCGATGTATTGATGGAAATGGCCGAGCGGGTTGGCTTTTTGCCGGACATGAATACGGCGCTAAACGCGCTGCTTGACATCAGGCCACCTTATAATCTTGAACGCGGTCAAAAATACCCTTACGTCGAGATCTGCGATGCCGATCTGAAAGATAAATTTGGGCCTGAAAAAGGGCTTGAGTGGTTTAAGAAAAATGGTGTCCTCAGCTGGCCGAAGAAACCTGAAGAAGTCTATTGGCGGCCTTTTGTCGATGTCCGGGTGCCAATCTATCTCGAATGGATGAGCGATTTGTGGGAAAAAGCCAATGCCATAGCAGCACCTCGGGGCCTCGATTTACCGCCGGAGCATTACGACCCCTTGCCGGAATGGTTGCCCTGTCTGTCGCATGAATGCACCGACACTGACTTTGATCTTTATGCTTTTTATTACCGCGATACCATTCATACCAATAGCTTCACGATGGAAAATCCGTGGCTCGACGAAGCTGCCCAGCTTGATCCGTTTTCCTATACCATCGCGATCAATACCGAAATTGGTAATAAAATGGGATTAAAGAATGGCAACCCGGTCAAGGTCGAGAGCGATACCGGCCTATCTGTTGAAGGCCGGATCAAACTGACTGAGGGTATTCATCCGGAAGGTCTTGGGATTGCTGCCCTCGCTGGTCATTGGAGCGACGGCTTGCCGGTCGCTAAAGGCAAAGGCGTATTTTTTAATGATTTATTGGAGCTGGATTGGGCCCATTCGAGCCCCTCCAACCTCAATCTCGACCTTTGTGCCAAAGTTAAAGTGTCCAGGATTTCAGTGAGTTGATCTCAACAGCAGGTGGGTGCGACGTCAATCCGGCCTTCTTCCTGCGGATTAAGCTCCTTGCCGACCGGACGGAACAAGCGTGAATGTGGCACCGTCAATTTGTAAATCCGGGCTGCTGTTCCACCTAAGACTAAATTGAGATCATCTTGGGTGCATTCCAGTTTCAGCAACTGCTTCAAACTCCAGCCCCAGACATCGACCTGGTGTTTGACCAGTTTTTTGCTGCGAATCTGTACGGCGTAGCTCGACGGATAATTGCCGGGCTGGGAATGGAAGGGAATACTGGCACCCCAGTCACACGCCCACATTAGTTTTTCAGCGCCGATATTGGGATCGATCAAGGCTTTGCGGTAAAGCTCGGCCCACCACAGCCCGGTTTCCAGATAGACATTGTCGTTGGAGGCCGCGACCAGCAGCGCTTCCTCGTAAAACCGTTCGGTCCACCAGCCCTGGATGCCGCCATGGTTGATAACAATCGGCACGTCACGGTATTCGACCGCAAGATCCGAGATCCACATCGGATGCAGGGTTTCTGGCCAGTTATGATGGGTCAACGGATAGCCCATGACCACACCGCTATGAACTTGTACAACGGTTTCATGTTTGCGGGCGACATCCATAATCACGCGCATTTGGTCTAGCCGTTCGGTCTGGCTCATGGTTTTTCGCCGCATAGTGTCGTTCGGCACACCTTCACCGATGCCAACAAATTTACCGGTCGCAAGCAGCTTGTCGACTTCCTTGGCGGCAGCTTCGATAGTCCAAGGTTCTTCTCCCATGCGCGATTTTTTCGCCGTTTCCATGGCTGAGCAGACGGCGACGAATTTGTCTGGGTGCCGTTCGACCAATTCGGCATTCATTTCATTAGACATGCCAAACGCCGGTAGCAAGACGCACATGTCGACATCGTAGCAATCCATGTCATATATCAGGCGGGGTGAATTGTCGTAGGCGACGAGCCCTCTAATGGCGAGCGCAAGATCGTTGTAGCTCGCCTTATCAGTATCGATTTTTTTCTCTTTAAAGGCTTTTCCTGCGGCAAACCGTTGGGCGTGAACATGTGTGTCGACAATAAAACGTCCCATCTTCATGACGTATCCTCCCGTTTAAGAATATTTTCCTTATCGTCAATTATTATGCATTCCCAACCATTGTCCACACCTTTGTTGTTGAACGATATTGATTACTTATCTTAATTGGTGTGGTGAAATTGGCAGCGCTAATGTTTCAAGACGGCGATGTTGATGGCTTTCGGCTCGACAATGCAAGCTTCGCGGCAGAGCGCGCAGCCGGTGCAGAGCTCCGGATCGATCGCGGGCTTAATACCGTTTTTCCAAGTCAAAGCATTTGGTACAGGGCACACATGCGCACAGGCGCCGCATTCGGGGCCGCTATAGGGCAGGCAGGTTACTTCGTTAATCGTAACAACAGCGATTTTGGGCAGCTCTTCGGGATTTTCAGCATCGCGCAGGAGAGCCGCCGGCTCACACGCGATAACGCAGGGCCAATCATCACACATATGACAGCCTTTTGTAGATAAATCCATCGCCGGCGTACTATCCCGTAATTTAAACAGAATGTTATGGGGGCAAGCTTTGAGGCATTCATTACACTTGGTGCAAGTCTTAATAAAATCATTCTCAGGCAGGGCAAAGGGCGGGCGTATCCAGTTGATGTTCAACTCGGATAATTTGTTGTTCACAGCCTCGGAGACCGTATCGATGGCTTTGCTAGCACCGAATTTAAAAAACTCTCTTCTATCCATAGCGACCTTAGTTCTGCAAATCTGATTTGTGTTGTGTTCTTATTTTTCCGGTCATCGAGCGGCGGTATTGCACAATGCTAACCAGGAGTAAGATGGCAATAAAAACACCGACAAAAATGCCGATAGGGCCGATAAATTTCGGTGCGCCAACACGTAGGGGAATGTCCAAGGTGTAGTCTTCGCCTTTAGATTTAAACTTGGCGCGGACTAGAAAATCACCGGCGGCGTGAAAATTGAAGGCTTGCCGGTAAACGCTGTCGTCGAGCCGCTGAGTACCCAAATTTTCAGTTTTTCCGCTGGTGCTGAAAAACAAAAATTCATCATCCTGGTGGGCGGTAAATTTCACTACGCCATCAAATGACTTACTGTTGTCGAGGCGTTTAATGTAGACGCTGATGCGGCCAGGCTCCCCCGGTTTTGGAAAAGCAGGGTAGATCATATAGGTAACATAATACTCACCCATTTCCGCTTCACCCTGCAGGCTCGGCGGCGTGTTGGAATCTTCGTTGAGCTGATAAGACGGCCGGCCAAGAATGTGATGAGCAAAGGCTTCACTCATTTGCGACAGCAGAATTACAACCGTCAAAGCTATCAAGAATATCCTCGAAGAGCGCATGCTAATCATAATAGTTTCTTTTTCTCTGCTGGGGAATAAGCTTTTTGATCGGCAATCCATATTGGCAGGCTTAGATGAGGGCAAAACTCAACACATAAACCGCAGCCAATGCAGGCGGCGATGAAAGCTACATCATTTTTTAGCGCGCCGGCGGGCGCAGATATTTACGCCGGTCTTGACGCCGAGTGAATAATTTTATGGCGCGGTCCGAGGGTTTATTTTTAGCTGGGGCAAGCAAACGGGAGACGCCATAGGGCAGGGCGCTAAATCCCAGCAGGGTCGCGCCAGGCGTAATAAGTGACGCCGTTTCATTCCGCTGCTGCCCCTAAATCTACCTCTCTCTCAGGTTGGTATTGTTTGCCAAGGTGGCCCGGACCTTGGGCCGGATAATCGGAAAGACGCAGTGTGAAAGTCATGGCCTCGGTGGGGCAAATCGCCATACAGGCAGCGCAATTGGTGCATTCCTGACCAAAATCATCCCGCAGCGGATCAAGCCCGAACTCACAGACCACATTGCATTTAGCACAATCGTTGCAGTTTTCAACAATGCGGCGGACACGCACCAGACGGTAGCGGCCGAGCAATGAATAAAGTGCGCCGCCGGGGCAGAGATAGCGGCAGAACCCACGCCGGGCCACTAATAGATCAAATAACAATGTAACGATAAATATGATAATGCCGACACCGAAGCCACCTGAAGCAATCACAAAATACAGTTCGCGGCCGATGATGGCCGGTGGATAAATCGTGGCTATAAGCACTGAGCCGGCCAGGGAAGATAAAACAAGACCAATCGCCAGAACTCCATATTTGAAACGCCGGTCAAACTGGAAGCTGGGCAACTTTAACCCGGCCCATTTTAACCACGCTGCCAGATTGGAATTTAGCTCATAGATCAAGGTTGCCGGACACAGCCAACTGCAGAAAAAACGGCCCAATATAATCGTCAAAACGAGCGGTATGAGCGCGGTTAGAATAAATGGCCAATAGAGCGACAGGCCAGCAGCTATTTGGCTGACAACCGCCAGTGGGTCTGATACTTGCAGTCCCCAAAAATGACCTGACCAGGTATTACCTTTGATCGCATCGAGGTCATTGGCGGGATCGCTGATAAAGGGCGAGGTGGCAAACTCAACAATATCATAGAGCCGCTTTTCTGAAGGTGCTAAAAGATCATAAGCGTGAGCAGCGACATAGGTTTGATAGAGATGAAGCACCGGAATTACGATGAGCAGGGCGAAGACCAAACTTAAGATAATCCATCTGACTTTATTGAGATGACGCCATAAATAGAAAGGTCGCGAAGCGTCTTCCATTGGGTTTATCCCTCAGAACTATTATGGGATGTTCCGCGATTGGGCCGAATGCGGATGGCTTGCGGCATTTGGATGCAGGAGCGTTCGCACAACCCGCAACCGACACAAGCATCTTTAACATGGGGTTGTTCCAGCATGCCGACCTTAATAGCGACATCCTGAAGCGGGCAGGCACGGTCACAGACGCCGCAGCTCTTGCCTTGATAGGACAAGCACAGCTCTTTATCGACCACGGCGTGCCCCATCTTGACTTTTGCCATGACCTCATTGGCTTTGCGCTTAATTTTCGGGATTGCGCCGGTCGGGCAGACTTCACCGCATTTCATACATAAAATACAGGCTTTCTCCCGGGGTGTAATATAAGGCGTACCGGTTGATTTTAAGCCATTTTCAAAATTGAAAAATTTGATGCACCGATTGGGGCAAATCTCGCCGCATTGCCCACAATTGATGCATTTGCTTAGAAATTTAGCTTCGCCATGAGCGCCCGGTGGCCGCAGAAAACGCAACGATGGTTTATTGCGCACAGCGCGGGCGGCAGCAGGCGTCATTGTTGCCACTGTGCCCGCTCCAATAACTTTTAAAAATTCTCTTCGATCCATTGCACCTACCAGTTTTGTATCAGGTGGGTTCGGTTCCTCAATCGAACCCACCTGAAACTGTTAAGTCATTGATCAAATTTTCTCTATTCGGGCCGCGCTTTTCTTAAAATCAACTTGTCCAGAAACCGGATCCCAGACACGGCTGGTCACACCATTGCCCAGCCATTTATTCTTTTTAGGATCGGCGCTGTCGGCAACCGAAAGATTCCATGGGCCGAACATATAGCCGCGCGGCACCGAGTTCCGGGAGGGTTTAACCAGCGAATTACTGCCCACCTGGGCGCGCGCCTCCAAGGAACCCCGCCGGGTGACGACACGCACTTTTTCGCCGTCCTTGACACCAAGATCCTTGGCATCATCCGGTTGCATCTCGACATACATCACTGGTACCAGCCGCCGTGTTGTCGGACTGCGGTTGGATTTGGCGGTGTGGAAATGTTCATAGACCACACCAAGACCGAACCAATAGGGATATTTATCCTTTGGCACTTTGTTCCAGGCTTTGCCGCGGTGTTCTTCATCAGGTATATCCGGCGTCAACGCCTGATCGCGGGCGGTATTGATCAAGTCCAGATGATCAATGGTGTGAAGGTCTTTTTCAGGCCCGAACCGCATCAGTTCCTTGGTTATTTTTTCGCGGTTTGTGTAGTCCTGTTCGATCATTTTCATGTGGACTTTGCCGTCTTTGGTGCGGAAATAGCCATATGGTTTGTTCTCCCATTGACCTTCTTGCAACATGTAACGTCGTTTGGAGCCGCCGTTTTGAGCGATTTCGTAGGTTGGCGCCGGCCACTGGATACCCCGCAACTCAATCAATTGCTCATAGGGGGAAATTTTGTCCAGCTTTTCGACTTCAAGGATTCCAGTCAGGTCCGTATCGGTGCCTGTGGAAGCTCGGATAACATCCCGGAAAATCTCCTCAGCGTCGTAAAAGCCGTCTTTTTTCCTCTTATATGGCAGTGTTTTATCCATATCCAGACCGAGTAATTTGCCGATGCTTTTGGCTTTATCGATAACCATATCCATATCCGGACGGCAGCCTTTCGGCGGTTCGGCCGCTTTCTGGCAGATGTTGATACGTCGCTCAGAAGAAATATATACACCCTCTACCTCGCCCCAGGTCGCCGCCGGGAATATCACGTCGGCGTAAAGATTGTTGGGGGCGTGGCGGTAGATTTCCTGAACCACATTGAAGGTTTTTGAAATCGCCGGACGCACAAGATTATACTGATCCGGCAAATCGATATGCGTTGCATAAACAAAAAAGAATGCCTTCACATCTCCTTTTAAGGCCCGCTCCATCATGCCAACCGCGTAACCCGGGTTCTTGCTATTCATCGCATTGATCAAGTTTTTCTCGGGGACCCGCCAGTATTTTGCCATTTGCTTGCGGTGTTTGGCATTTTTTAACGGCTGATTGAATGGCAACCGGTCCGTCAGGCCGCCGGTAAAACGCTCACCCATGGCGTTGGGTTGTCCGGTCATCGAGAAAGGACCGCAGCCAGGCTTGGCTACGTTACCGGTCAAAGTCAGTAGATTGATAATCGAGATAACGTTATGCTGGCCGTGGAGATGCTGGTTGTAACCGATGCCCCACATGATGATGACGCCACCGTAGCCACCTTTCTGCGTACCCTTGGCTCGGGCCAGCCTCTTGCGGGTGGCGTCGGCGAACATCGCGGCGACCTCACGAATTAT
>MPLX02327781.1_pt1 | contig 14043 bp, 17 predicted proteins | sample 1617341 | NCBI WGS metagenome assembly MPLX02 (sample SAMN05944804, study PRJNA350692) | marine metagenome | biome: marine; feature: ODZ; material: water; isolation source: 120 m water sample filtered on 0.2 um supor filter | place: Pacific Ocean | collected 2012-04-08 | depth 120m m | reverse complement strand
CCCTATCATGCATAGACCAACCAACAGTTGACGGAATAAACACATACATGGTTTCACAGGCAGCTAAAAATATGGGGCTTAAGGTTGCGTTGTCAGGACTGGGAGGGGACGAGCTATTTGCGGGTTACAATTCTTTTTCATTAGTACCACGGCTAAACAAAATAAAGAAAGTTCTAAATTCTCTCCCTACAGGTTTAAGAAAACAATTGACCAACCTCGTCTCTATATTAATGCGACCGTCAGATAAAAACACCAAATTAAATCACCTAATTAAAGGACAATATAACGGTGCTCATGTTTATTTTTTATTTCGTTCATTATTTTGCGAACAAGAGTTGGGGAATTTGTTCTCTGACCCTCTTATTCTAAAAAAAGAAATGACAAAAAACTTAATCAGCACACAAGAACTAATCGACTCTCGCTCTGGATTATCTCCCGTGGACTTAGTCTCATACCTTGAGATGACTCATTATATGACCACTACTTTACTAAGAGATACAGATATGATGAGCATGGCACACGGTCTTGAAATCAGGGTTCCTTTGTTAGATCACAAGTTAGTTGAACTTATGTTTTCAATCCCATCTAACATGAAAATAAAACAAGGCACCCCGAAACCTTTATTAGTGAATTCCTTAACTAGAAAATTACCAGACGCTATTGTGCGTAGAAAAAAAATGGGGTTCACATTTCCATTTGAAGTTTGGATGAGAGGTGGAATGAGACCTGAGATAGAGTCTGTTTTGCTATCCCCCTCAGGAAAACTGCCTGATTTTATTTCTCACGATGGAGTGCGAAAAATATGGAGTGATTTTATAGATAAGCGTTGTTCATGGTCGCGTCCATGGTCACTCTATGTTCTTAAAAAATGGATTGACAAAAACCTTTAATCTTATTCAATCATGATGAATTGCACTTTTTATCAAGTTGACGTTTTTACGAAAATTCCATTTGGGGGGAATCCATTAGCTGTAGTTTTTGACTCTAAAGGCTTAACTGATCAAAATATGCAGAACATTGCGAAAGAGATGAACCTTTCAGAAACAACGTTTGTTTTGCCCCCAGGTAATCTACCGGTAGATTTTTTGGTTCGGATATTTACACCTGAAAAAGAGCTTCCTTTTGCTGGACATCCTACTTTGGGGACAGCTCATATTTTGAGAGAAACTGGAAAAGTTCTTTCTGGTGATTACATGATAAAACTTGCAATGAAGGCGGGAGTAGTAACTGTCAGAGAAATGAGAAAAGAGAACCACTTATTTATGGATCAATTATTGCCCGAATTTCAATCTCCGTTAGATTGCTCTGAAGAGATAGGTAAGGCGCTCGGTATTTCTACTAATGATATCTATTCTACCAGTGGGCCGGTACAAATTATTTCCACAGGATTACCTATTTTAGTTGTTCCCATAGCTTCATTGAAAGTTTTAGAAAAAATTTCGGTTGACACTCCTAGGTTAAGTCGACTTCTGACTAGTTTAGGCACAGATTTATTGTACGCATTTACTTGCCAGACTTATGACCCTGATGCCACTATTCATGCTAGAGCTTTTGCTCCCAAGTTAGGAATTCCTGAAGATCCTGCCACTGGAAGCGCTGCTGGTGCGGTGGGTGCTTATCTATCTATGAATAAATTTATACCAAAAGAGACCTGCAGGAATATATTTATTGAACAAGGTCATATGATGGGACGTCCATCATCACTATTCGTCTGTATCGAGAAGAACAAAGATGAAATAAAGTCAGTTAGAGTCGGAGGTGAATCAGTAACCCTTATCAAGGGAGAGATTAGTACTTGAACTAATATTATATAGACAACTTGAATAAACTTTGATTGTTATTTTAATACTATGTATGCAGATTTTCATAAATTCAATAAACTATTTATTTAGAAAGTGAGCACAGTTACTGCATGCATGATTTGAATCACGAGAACACATGATACAAACAGTCCTGTCAAATTCATTTTTCAAAGTACCCCCGCAATGATTACATCGATCCAGCCTAGATTTTTTTTTATTTACGTTAACCTTTGGCACGACATTGATTAAAATTTTGTCACGAGAAAAATTTATTCGCATGTGTAAAACCCCATTGATAATAAAGTCTAAAATTTGTCAGAATCCAGCATTTCTTTTGTATCTTTAGATAACAATAAAAACATAAAGGTTTAAATATTTTAGAAATTTCTTACTGTATCAGCAATTCAGCTTTTGGTTTTTGAATCATCTTAAATATTGGCTAAAACACCTTTATTGACAAGTAATACGCGATCAACCCCGAAGAGGATTTCCACCAACTTGAAAGCGAATTCCATTGCAGTCCCTGGAGAGCGGCTAGTTATAATATTTTGGTCAACCACCACCCTTTCCCCTTTATACAAATCACATGATAATATTTCTTTGACCGATGGATGACTAGTTCGTTTACGTTTTATGAGGAGTCCATTCTCCTCTAAAATAATTGGTGCCGCGCAAATTGCACCTATTAATTTTTTTTTACTGTACATTTCGTTTAAAAGTGTAGTAACTCTAGGATCTTTTTTTAAATTATCTGTTCCAGGTTGCCCACCAGGTAGAACCATCAAGTCAAAATTTTCAGAATTAATATTGTTAATAGATTCATCTGCAAAGAGTTTAACCCCTCGTGAACCTTCAATAATCCCGTCTACGATACCAGCGGTAGATACTCTGGCACCAGATCTCCTGAGAATATCCACAACAGTAATAGTCTCGATTTCTTCAAATCCAGGAGCTAAAGGAATAAGCACATTTTTCATTTGTTTTTTCTCCATGATGATTTATCCGTACTTCAATTCTACCTCTGTGTAATAAATGAGACGTTTTATATTTTTGATATAAAATAATCTGTTTTACTATTATTGATGTAACTAAATTCGAATGATAGAATTGAAAAGCCTAAATAAATATTCTCATTTAATTAATCCATATTCCAAGTCATGATTGGTAAGGATACCATAGCGTTTACACTACAAACTCGAGAGATGTTTTCGTCTATAGCCCCCAGATATGATTTTTTAAATCGGCTACTTAGCGTGGGGCAAGATAAAGACTGGAGAAAACGGGCAGTTGACTTACTTGACCCAATTGAAACAGATCATATTTTAGATGTTGCTACAGGCACATGCGATGTGGTCATAGAAATTGCGAGGCGAAATCTTTCAGCTCAAATTTTTGGAATAGATTTTAGTCAGCGTATGCTAGATCTTGGGAGAACTAAAGTTACTCGGAATAATTATAATAAATCAATTTCTTTGCAGATTGGAAGCGGTGAAAGCCTGCCTTTTGCAAATGAAAGTTTTGATGGAGTTATATGTGCTTTTGGAATTAGAAATTTTGCCAATGTGCAAACTGGGCTGAGAGAATTTTACCGTGTGTTAAAGCCAGGTGGCAGGATTGTTATTCTTGATTTCTCCGTACCTCAAAATCATTTCCTCAATAAAGTCTACGAGTGGTATTTTAATCTCATTTTACCTAAAATTGGAAATCTTATTTCTGGTCACTCGAATGCCTATACTTACCTTCCCGAGTCAGTAGCCAATTTCCCGAACCAAAAAAAATTTGTCGAATGGATCGAAAAGACCGGTTTTGAAAAAGTGTCTTTCGCAGAGCTTACCTTCGGTATTGTTTCAATTCACCGTGGATTTAAGGTCAGCTATTGATAAATGTTAACAAAAAATTACCATTTAAACATTACAGTTGAAAAACTCACAACTTGGCCTCAAACCCGACCTCCTCTATTTTTAATATAAAATCTTCTACTTTCGCTAGTTTTTCATCAAACTCCACAACAACTTGTTTTTTTTCTATATCCACATCAACGCTGAATACTCCATCTATGATGCCCATCGCTTCTTTTATTGATTCAACGCAATGCTCGCAAGTAATTCCATCAACATTAAATATTTTATTCATTGATCTCCCTTTTAAATAGTTTGTTGCCGTATGAATTAATATTGCCGTATCTCATTCAGTATCAGAAAAATTAATGCGTATGATGGTAAATTTTAAGTTATTGTAAAATAAAGGTTTACCACATAAAAGTGAAAAAAATATTTTATTACCGGCTTATTGCTAAAGAAATATAATTTTATGCCGTATTAAACAGTTGCGGGAGAGTATGGAGACTAATCCGCATAATCTCACATTAAAATGTTCTTAGGTTAGGAATATAATATCAATGTGAGTTCAATATCCGTTTTTCTGTTTCATGGAGGAATCAGAACATTGGCTCTGCGAATTTTCAATAATCTTGCTTCATATTCTGCCCAACGTTTATTAGGCGAAAATAATAATAAACTTAGCCAGGTATTTTCTCGTATATCTTCTGGGCAGAGAATCCTAAAAAGCTCAGATGACTCTGCCGGCCTGATGACCTCCGAGGCTCTAAAGTCTGATGTAAGGACCTTGAGACAAGGAGTGCGTAACCTGAATGAAGGTATATCTCTCCTCAATGTTGTCGATGGAGCAATCAACGAAGAAGTTTCTATTCTTATTCGAATGAGAGAATTATCGCAACAATCCTCAACTGGTACCATTGGTGAAACCGAGCGTCAATCAACTAACCTCGAATTTGGTGCAATGAGGACTGAATTAAATAGGATTTCAAAAACCACCGAGTTTAATGGAATTAAATTGTTAGATGGTTCCTTATCCTCGACTGCATCAAAGCATATATCAATTCAGTTTGGACTGGACTCTAAAGAGGGCAGCAATATTAATTTAAATCGGACTGTTAATGTCACATCACTAACATCGCTAAAATTGAATTTGAACGCTCTGTCTATTGCCACCCAGGATGGTGCAATTAAAGCGAATGAAGAGCTGGCAGTAACTATGAATAGCTTAGATAAAATCAGAGGACGACTTGGTTCTACACAAAATAGACTCGAAAGGTCTTTAAATAATTCACTTACTACTGCAGAAAATTTAACTGCGGCTGGTTCAACAATAAGTGACGCCGATATGGCATCCGAATTCGCTCACTTAACTAAACAACAGATTTTAGTACAATCATCGTCTTCAATGATCGGGCAGGCAAACTTGTTTCCACAGGGTGTAATACAACTTCTACCATCGTAAAGGTAAAACAATGAATAAAATAAACATAGTTTTAAAAACAAATGAAATAAATTCTACTAGTCAAGAATTTACTTCAAGGTCAGCAAAAATTGTTAATAGCAGTAGTGGGGATGAAACTAAGCCTGATCGGATATCTCTGTCGAATTCATACAAAGAAAAATCTTCAAAAAATAAGAAAGGTATAGTTTCTGATGTTCGATATGATCTAGTGAAAAAATATCGTGAGATTCTAGCTGATGGCTCTTATCAGATAAAATCTGATGAGTTGGCTGATAAAATTGTTCAGAAAGTAAAAGAAGGTAAGAGTATGCTTATTTTATAAACCTAAACTGTTTTAATCTGGTTTAGTTTCTTGAAGTTTCCTGCTTCGTTAAATTTTTCCTCCCAGCGTTTTCCTAATTTGTTCAACCTCAAGTCAATTTTTTCTAAACATTGTAATGATTTTGACTCTGCGAGCATTTTAACTCCCAATCTAGTAATTCCGTTATTTCGCAAATCCAACTCGCGTAGTTTACTTAATAAAGGTGACCGGGCTATTGCCTCAACGCCCTCGTCGCTCACATAATTTTTTCGCAGATCTAACACCTCAATATCTTTTACCGCTGTATACTGACACAAATAAATACATTCGACAGTTGATACTTCCATATTAGGTATTTTTAAAATGTGGGGATTGACAGCCAAACGATTTTTTATAAACTCTTCAAAAAGAGTGATTTTTCGAAACCCCCTTATTTTAAGATTTTCATCTATGGTTCGGTTAATCTCATCTAAATTGCCGTTGGTTGTGTAAAAAAGATCTATGATCATCTCTCTATTCAATTCACTTTGATCTAGATTATTTTCTTTCATTATTGATCCCTATATATTTTTCATATGGATTTCTGTATTAGTGTGACGTATGGCCGAGAATTGAGCAAATTCTGCAAAACAAACTATTCGAAAATAAACTGCATTATCCTTTCTTTAGCGAACTTCCCGAACTACTGTCCCATTTTATAGTGTCAGGACTTGACACGTGTTTTGCCTCAGCAATCCATTGACTAAAACCAGCATTAATTTTAAGAATTCGAACACACGGATTTATACCATGCGATCCAGCAACATGTGAATAGAGCTCTTGTAGATCTTTCAGAAATACGCCCTGTTCAGATTTATATCGATCCTGTGCTTCAGCTATATTAGCAAGTGTTCCCTCTGCAAGTGCATTGTACGCGAAAACATTTTTTTTTAGATCGGCAAAGTCGACCATAAATTGTACATACCCCCACATAGCTAATGGAAGGATGGATAGAGATAGCGCTGTGGCCTTCCAGGGCTTTTTATCAATAAGAATACCAATAACAAACAACCCAAAACATACGAACAATGAGTATCTGGAGACCTCATCAAAATACGAGAGGGGCTTGATTGCGTCTCCACATTCGCTCGCACCTATTATGCTTGGGAATATTAAAAGAGTGAGAATTGAAATTAGAACGTAGTTATATTTTTTTTTAATTAGCATATTAGATTTTTAAAATTTGATAGGATTATCTCTCTTCAAATGTATTGTAAGATAATATAATATAACCGATTAGGTGGTGGTTATAAATAATTTAATGTTGTGAGGTAGTCGTGGAGAATAAAAATTCAGACAATTCTAAGAATAGGTTTTTGGACAACCATGATGGAACGATTACCGATAATGAAACAGGATTGTGTTGGTGTCAGAAAGATTCATTCCAAATCTATCAAGACTGGTTGACTTTTCAAGAGGCCATAAGTTGGGTGGATGAAATCAATAAAAAAGATTTCTTAGGTTTTCATGATTGGCGTATCCCAGAAAAAGAAGAAATAGAAAAGCTGTTTCTTTCAGATAATATTGTTATAGGTCGTTCCAATCAGGAACTACACATTGATTCGGTTTTTGAATCAGATGGTGGAAATGGTTCTTGGTGTATGCCATTTGATCAACAAGCGGCATTTTACTTTTCATATTCAAGTGGTATTTCCCAACAGTTTGATCAGGATTTCTCGCAAGGATACTTAAGACCTGTTAGGCTTTATCAATATTAGCTAATTTTGACGAATTCTTTTCACCCTTGAAGCATGAAATGATTTTAGGCATTTCTTTGAGGGGAGACATCACTTGATTAATGGTTGTGCCATTTTCATCACGACTAATTGAAGCTATTTGATATCTTTTATTATTAATTGAAACACCTAATAATTGTGCGATAGCTGCTTGTAAAGCTTCCCATTCCATATATAAAAGAAACTGATCCTCGTCAGATTCGAGGGAAAAAAAATCAAGAAGTTCACTAATTTCCAGTCGCAGTATTTCTTCCGCAGGCATTCCTCTGCAGTATTTAAGAAATCCAGTTCCACCACCAATTTCTTTGTTACAAGTAATTTTAGAAAACATGAAATCAATCAGGCAGTCATTATCATCAAGATGAATTGTGATTTCTGCTGTTGTGTCCTTACAAGGCATAGTAAAATTTCAATTATACGATGATTATAGAAAATTCATGCTGATGTCAGAAGCCTTAGATGAGTGTGTAAGCGCCCCAACAGAAACATAATCAATATTTATTTTAGAGAGCATGCTCAATTGATCAATTGATATAGATCCTGAAACCTCGGTGCGTGCTCTGCCATCAATTATATGAACTGCTTTTTTTATATTATCTATAGACATGTTATCGAGCATAATAATATCGCTCTTGGCTTCAATGGCCTCCTTCACCTCAGCAAGCGTACTAGTTTCAACCTCTATTTGAATCGAATTATCATGCCTTTCTTTCACTTTTTTTACGGCTTGAATGATCCCACCCGAAGCCTTGATGTGGTTATCTTTTATTAGAATCGCATCATACAAACCAAAACGGTGATTCTTCCCCCCGCCACAAGAGACAGCATATTTTTCAAATAAACGAAGTCCAGGAGTTGTTTTCCGTGTATCCAGAATTTGAATTGGATAGGCGCTTTTAGCGTATTGATTGGTTAAAGTTGCGATCCCGCTAAGCCGCTGGAGAATATTTAGGGCGACTCTTTCCCCTTCTAAGAGAGCCACCCCGTTAGCCTTGATGGCTATAATTTTAGTATTACTCTTTATGCAGTCACCATCACCAAAACAATAATCCGAAAAACTAACATCAGGATCTAATTTAGAAAAAACTGATTTCAAAATATCCAACCCACATAAAACAATATTTTCTCGTGTCAGAATTTCAGCAACATAAATAGCATCATGGGACACAATCGACCGCGTGGTGATATCGCCCAAACCAATGTCCTCATCGAGCGCAATTGTAATGAGATTATCTATTTGCTCCTTACTGGGTACTTTATTCTCAGGAACTATTTTCATTGTTAGGTTAATTTTTCCAGGATCTCATTAGCCCCCATTTTTAAAAGCTTGGACCCAAGGTCTCGACCAATTTTAATAGCGTCATTAACAGGCCCGATATTTGTTGACCTATATATAATTTCTCCATCCAGGCTGGCAACTAGTCCCTTGAGTGTAATTAAGTTGTCCTCAATTTTGGCATACGCGCCGATAGGCACTTGACATCCGCCATCTAACCTACCAACCAAAGATCTCTCAGAGGTAACTGCATAGTTTGTCTGCTCATGGTTTAAAACCGATATAAAACCATAGGTCGTTGCATCATCAACACGAGTTTCTATACCCAGGGCACCCTGCCCCATCGCCGGCAACAAAACTTCATCGGATATCTCTTCAGTTATATTACTAGCCCAACCTAATCTATTAAGCCCCGCTGATGCTAATATGATTGCATCATAATCGCCTTCGTTTACTTTTCTTAGTCTTGTATCAACGTTACCTCTAAGTGGGTGTATTTCAAAGTCGACTCTATATTTTAATAACTGTGATGATCGTCGTAGACTACTCGTCCCAATAGATGCGCCCTGAGGAAGATTAGCTAATGTTTCTCCATTTTTTGAAATCAACGCATCAAACGGAGATTCACGTTTAGTAATAACCGAAACTACCAATTCCGCTGGAAGTTCCATGGGAACGTCCTTCATGCTGTGAACGGCAAGATCAATTTCTTTAGCCATCAGTGCTTCTTCAATTTCTTTAACGAATAAACCTTTTCCACCTATTTTTGCAAGTGGAACGTCCTGAATTTTATCTCCGCTAGTTGTAATAACACGAATATTAATATCTAAATCAGAATGAAAACATTCTAATTTAGACTTAACCCAGTTTGCTTGCCAGAGGGCTAATTGACTTCCTCTGCTTCCTATAACAATTTTATGAGATTTCATTCAATCATCTAGATGAAAAAGGTGCCGAATAGCCTTAAGATAAATATGGCCATCTTCAGACTGGGTTTTTTGTTTTAATTTTGTGGTGGGTTTATGTAATATTTTGTTAATCATTGAACTACTCATTTGGCGAAGTAGTTGCTTGTCATCTTCTGAGAGGTGGGAAATTTTCTTTAAGGTTTTTTCTATCTCTTGTTTGCGAATGTTTTCTGCCTTTTTACGAATTCCAACTATTGTAGGAACTGCATCCAAGGCCCCAACCCAATTATTAAACTTAGTAACCTCCTGACTAATAAAATTCATAGCATTTTCGGCCTCTTTTTCCCTCTCCTTAATATTTGCGGAGACCACTACATGTAGATCATCGATATCGTATAGGTATACATTTTCAAGATCATTTACATCCGGCTCTATATCTCGCGGAACGGCGATGTCTATGAAAAAAATAGGTTTGTTCTTTCGCTCGTGAATTGCTTTTTCGACGATCTCTTTTTTGATGATGAAATTTGGCGCTGAAGTAGAAGTAATGACTATATCAGCACGATGCAGCTCATTCTTAAAAGCCTCAAAATCTAAGGCGGATCCATTGAGCGATCTGGCTAAATTGGCTGCACGCTCATAGGTTCTACTCGTAACATAAACAGTCTTAACACCGTATGATATCAAATGCTTTGCTGCAAGTTCCGCCATTTCGCCAGTCCCAACTAGCATCACTGTGTGATTTTCTAAGTCATCAAATATTTTCTGCGCAAGTTCTACAGCAGCCGAACTGATAGATACGCTTCGCTCGGCAATACCTGTCTCCTCACGCACTTTTTTTGCAATACTAAATGCTTTTTCGAAGAGTTGATTAAGAACTAGTCCCGTTGACCTAAGATCCCTCGCTAAACTATATGCTTCTTTTACCTGGCCAAGAATTTGGGCTTCACCTATTATCATTGAATCCAAGGAAGAAGATACGCGAAACAAGTGCTCTACAGCTTCTTTATTTCTGTAGCTATAAAAGTGATCTTCTAGTTCGACTAATGATAATTCATGAAAGTCGCAGATAAATTGCTTGATGGATTTAATTGCAGAATCCTGACAATTTGCTCGCGCGTAGATCTCAACACGATTGCAGGTAGATAATATTGTATGTTCTACTATGTCTGGATAGTTCAAAAGGTGGCCAACAGATTCCTCTATTTTGCCTTTTGTAAAAGCAAGTTTCTCTCGAATTTCAACGGGAGTTGTCTTATGATTCACGCCAACAAGTATGAGGTTTACTTCAGCCATTGCTACACCACGTGGAAAAAATAAGAAAAAATTATAGCTACAAATCCAAAAATAGCTCCTTGAGCAGCTTTTTTACCGCGCCAGCCTACTAGAAGTCTTCCAAAAAAAATACCGCAATAAATCAACCAAACAGCTATGAGAGGCCAGGTTCTTAATACATCCCATGAAAATAATGATTCATCTGTTTTAACATTCCAGATAGACCCAGTCATAAAACCAAGAGTGAATAGAGGAAATCCAATAGCAATGACTTTGTAATTCAAATCATCTAAAACCTCAAGCGATGGCATTCTAAAGTACATAACACCAAGTTTTTTATTTTTCACTTGATTCTCCTGAATAAGATACATGACAGCGGCACCAAACGCGATTGCGAATGCTGCATAGCCAATTATGGATAGAGTACGATGTATCGTTAGCCAGAACATAGTTGATGATTCATCTATTAATGAATATTCTCGTGATTGGAATGCTGAATATAAAAAAATAAGAAATACAACCGGAATAACAAAAGCACCCAAGTCTTTTATCTTGTATTTCCATTCCGTAATAAAAAAAATAACGACTATAACCCATGCAAAAAAAGATGTAATTTCAAAACCCGTTGTGTATGGGCCGTGCCCTGTTTCCATTGAACGGAGACATATAGTGATTGTGTGAGAAAATAGTCCCAACCCAAGGGAAAAAAAAGAAATTGTTTTTGCTATAGGCTTTCGATTTATCAAGTAGATTGCGTGCCCAAGCGTGGCAATGAGATAGATAAGTAGACTTGCATTAAAGGTAATATTTGCCATAAATGGGATCCGAGTAATGCAAAATGGCCCTGTCAGGGTGATGCCACGAATATTTAGAAACGATTAAGCCATCGTAACATTTTGTATTCATGGATTCAACAGGCCCTAAAAGGAGGGTCAGGAGGGAAATTAAAAGTTGATAGTTTATGGGGTTTACACGAATACTTTGATCTTTTTATGATGTTAGTTATTTTTCATTTTCTTTGTTTTTAAGTATATCCTTAAGTTCTACCATGAATTCATTCACATCTTTAAATGATCTGTATACAGAGGCAAATCTAACATAAGCCACATCATCTAGGTTGTAGAGTTCTTTTACTATTTTTTCTCCAGCGATAACTGCCGAAATCTCTTTATCTCCTAAATCCTGACAATATTGTTCAACATTATCTACTAGCATTTCCATTTGTTTAATACTAACCGGCCTTTTTTGGCAGGCCTTCTTAACCCCTGACAATATTTTTTCGCGATCAAATTCTTCCCTGCGACCGTCTTTCTTGATTATATAGGGGAGGGTTTTTTCAACCCGCTCATAGGTGGTAAAACGCTCGTTACAGCTAAGGCATTCACGTCGCCTGCGAGTACTATTGCCCTCTTTGTTTAAACGAGAATCAATAACCCGATTTTCAAGATTTGAGCAGGAAGGACATTTCATTTTCTACTAATCTTGATTAGTAAGTTCTGCATAAAGTGGAAACTGGTCGCAAAATTCTCTTATATTTTCTCGGGTCTTTTTATGAAATGAAGGTTCGTCTATATGCTCAAGAGTTTGAATAATCATATCAGCAATCATATCCATTTCCCTGTTTTTCATACCCCGTGTAGTAAGGGCAGGTGTTCCTATTCGAATTCCAGAGGTGACAAATGGGCTTCTCGTTTCAAAAGGAACGGTGTTTTTGTTGACAGTTATCCCTGCTAAATCAAGAGCCTCTTCTGCAGCTTTGCCTGTAATATTTTTATTAGATAAATCCACTAATATTAAGTGAGTGTCAGTACCACCACTCACTATTTTAAAACCAGCCGAAGCTAAGGACGATGACAAACATTTCGCATTTGAAATAACCTGTTTTTGATATGATATAAAGTTATTTTCGAGAGCCTCTTTGAAGGCGACTGCTTTAGCAGCGATCACATGCATAAGAGGGCCTCCCTGAATACCAGGAAATATTTTTTTATTTACATCTTTAGCGTATTTTTCTTTGCATAAAATCATTCCACCACGTGGACCACGCAGAGTTTTGTGAGTGGTAGTCGTTACAAAATCTGAATAAGGAATGGGAGAGGGGTACAATCCGGCAGCAACTAAGCCTGCGGGATGCGCAATGTCAGTCATAATATGAGCACCAACCTCATCAGCTATTTCTCGAAATTTTAAAGCATCAATAATCCTTGGATAGGCACTCCCACCAACAATAATTAACTTTGGTTTATGTTCTTTGGCAAGTCCTAATACCTGTTCATAATCTATCAATTCAGTGTCTTGATTTACACCATACGGAACCACTTGATACGTATACCCAGAAAAATTCACTGGGCAACCATGGGTCAAGTGACCACCATGTGATAAATTCATGCCTAAAATAGTATCCCCTGGTTGAACTAATGTGTGGTAAACAGCCATATTAGCTTGCGAGCCAGAATGGGGTTGAACATTTGCATGCTCTGCATTAAAAAGCTTTTTTGCCCGTTCTATGGCTAGGTTTTCGGCGATGTCTACATGCTCACAACCTCCGTAGTAGCGCTTCCCAGGGTAACCTTCAGCATATTTGTTAGTTAGGACAGATCCCAACGCCTCCATTACCGCTTTACTTACAAAATTTTCTGAGGCGATCATTTCAAGGGAATAAGCCTCTCGCTCAAGCTCACCTTTGACAGCCTCTGATATTTCAGGATCAAATTCCTCTAGCACAATAACGTTCTCCTTATATTTTATTGGATTCGTCGAATTGGTTAATTTTATCAAGACGTTTCTGGTGCCGCCCGCCTTCAAAAGGTGTGCTAAGCCAAGTCTTTACTATTTCTCTAGCTAAACCATGACCGACAACACGTCCACCCATAATTAGAATATTGGAATCGTTGTGCTCACGGCATAATTTTGCTGTATATAAGTCTGAACATAGCGTTCCCCTGATACCAGGAAAACGATTAACAACTATGGACATTCCAATCCCTGTACCGCAAATAACAATTCCTCGAGAATTAGTATTTTTGGTCACAGATTGAGCGATTCTAATACCATAATCTGGGTAATCAACGGAGTTTTGGTTTTTAGGCCCCATATCATTTACTTCATAGCCTAATTCATTAAGAAATGAAACGATATCCACCTTAAGGGAAAAGCCACCGTGGTCAGAAGCTATTGAAATTAAATCCATGAAAAATATTTACTAATCAATATTAATAAGTGGTGCAGTATTAGCACACAAAACAACGGTCAGGACAAATTCATTTTTTTTGGGGAGAAATATAAAAGTTAATTACTAAATAATGGAAAAAAACAAGATACAAGGCAGAAGAATTGATTCATCATAGTAAATAAAACCTTAATTTTTGTCAACTACAGCAATTATATCATTCAAAATTAACTGGTT
>MPLX02332125.1_pt1 | contig 14060 bp, 15 predicted proteins | sample 1617341 | NCBI WGS metagenome assembly MPLX02 (sample SAMN05944804, study PRJNA350692) | marine metagenome | biome: marine; feature: ODZ; material: water; isolation source: 120 m water sample filtered on 0.2 um supor filter | place: Pacific Ocean | collected 2012-04-08 | depth 120m m | reverse complement strand
TGATCTGTGATCTCAAGCCCAGCGGCCATTATGTGACCGTTGACCTGCACAAGGCCGGCGGCATCCCCCAGGTGATGAAACTTCTGCTCGATGCAGGGTTACTGCATGGCCACTGCCGCAACGTGGAAGGCAAGACCCTGGCTGAACTTCTCGCCGATGTGCCCTCACAACCACCTGCTGACCAGGACGTGATCCGGCCCCTGAGCAAGCCGATCTACGCAAAGGGTCATCTGGCCATTCTCAAGGGGAACCTCGCCAGTGAAGGGGGGGTCGCCAAGATCAGTGGGGTCAAGACACCTGTACTGACTGGCCCGGCACGGGTGTTTGAAAGCGAAGAAGACTGTCTGGCTTCAATCCTCGCCAATCACATCAACCCTGGTGATGTGGTGGTGGTGCGCAACGAGGGGCCTGTCGGCGGACCCGGCATGCGCGAGATGCTGGCCCCCACCTCCGCAATCGTGGGACAGGGCCTTGGCGACAAGGTGGCCTTGATCACCGATGGCCGTTTCAGCGGCGGAACCTATGGCCTGGTGGTGGGTCACGTGGCGCCTGAGGCTGCCGTTGGCGGCACCATCGGACTGGTGCATGAAGGTGACAGCATCAGCGTGGATGCCAACCAACTGCTGCTGCAGCTCAATGTTGACGAAGAAGAACTGCAAAATCGCCGTGCCGCCTGGACGAAACCAACACCGCGATACAGATCTGGCGTACTTGCTAAATACGCACGTCTGGTGAGCTGCAGCAGCAAAGGTGCTGTGACGGATTAACTCACTCTGTTGAACCGGTGTCAGCAGGGCCCGCAGACGCCTTGCCAGAGCCTCAAGGGGGCCCCGTCCTGGGGAGGTCCGCAGCGCTCACCGTTTCACTGTTCATCCAGACAGGATGCTGCCCCTGACTGAGGCTGGGATGCACCGGTTGATCCCACCAGCTGAACCCTCAGATCATCCAGCTCATCCTTGCTGGAGATCTCAGCGGAGTTTTCTGCAAGCAAACCGCATGACGCCTGGGTGTCAGACAGACATCAGCGGCTGCAGCAATGACTGCTGACCAACTGAGCGGCGACTCAGGGGACAGCATCAATAGGCGGCGAAGACAATGGGCGGCGAAGACAATGGGCGGCGAAGACAATGGGCGGCCTGAATGCTTCGAGCTGGCAGAGGAGCTCAGAGAGCTGCGATGGCCTCCTTATCGCCAAGGATCAGAACCTCTGAGCGGGGCTGAACCAACTTGGCAGGGGTGCGCTGAGGTGATTCAGACGGATCCAGCAGGCGCTTGAGGGCCTCTTGCTTGCCCGCACCACTGACCAGAAAGATCACCTGACGGGCTGCACTGAGTACTGGAGCGGTGAGTGTGATCCGATCAAGGCCCTTGCCGCGACCGACGGTGGCCCAGCGATCCGTCACCAAAGGAGCCTCAGTGCCAGGAAACAGCGAGGCCGTATGGCCATCATCACCGAGCCCGAGCAACATCAGATCAAAGACTGGCGGGCTGCCAGGGCAAACAGACTGCAGCAACTGAGCAAAAGCTGCAGCACTGGCCTCTGCATCGGCAAGTTCTGTGGTGGGAACTGGATGAAAGGCGGCCTTCGTCCCTGGGCCCTGGGCCATCAACGTCTGGCGAAGCATATGGGCATTGCTGGCCTCATCATCTGGATGAACCCAGCGCTCATCACCGAGAAAAACATCAACACGATCCCAGGGCAGGTGCTCCTGAGCGAGCAGGCCATAGGCCAGCCCAGGCGTGTTGCCTCCAGACAAGGCAATCTGAGCACGATCCCGCTGATCCAGGGCGAGATCTATATAGGAGGCGATGGTCTCGGAGGCTCGTCGAGCCAGATCCTTGGAATCCTTCGCCTGCTCCACGCGATAAGTCGTCATCGAGTCAGCCTCAATCGAGCCATTCGGTGTGGAAAGTGCCTTGCTTGTCGACCCGCTGATAGGTATGGGAACCAAAAGCATCGCGCATGGCCTGAACAAGATTCTGGGGAAGGCGCGCCGTGCGGTAACTGTTGATGTAATCAAGGGTGCTGCTCAAGCAGGGCACAGGAACCCCAGCTTCTGCTGCACCGGCAACAACCTTGGCAAGATTGGGCAAGCGCCGGTTGATCTGCTCTGAGAACCAGGGATCGATCATCAGGTTGGCAAGCTCGGCATCGCGATTGAAGGCATCCTGGATGCGCTTCAGCAGGCGGGCACGGATGATGCAGCCCCCCTTCCAGATCTGAGCAATGGCTGGCATCTGCAGGTTGTAGTTGTGCTCTGCAGAGGCAATGCGAAGCAGCTCCATTCCCTGGGCGTAACTGGCGATGCATGCCAGCACCACCGCATCCATCAACGGTGCCATGCCATCAGCGGCAGTGCCCAGATCGAAAGGCTTGATCGCCGGTCCCTTGAGGATGGATTCAGCTTTGATCCGCTGGCCCTTCATCGAACTCATCACCCGTCCATTGAGGGCTGCATAAATCGTGGGCACAGAGGCGCCCATCTGCAGAGCGCTGACGACAGTCCAGAGACCTGTCCCCTTCTGGCCAGCCTCATCGAGGATCTTCTCGACCAGGGCCTGGCCATCTTCGGGATCCTTGGTGCGCAGACACACCTCAGTGATCTCAACAAGGAAGGAGGAGAGCTCTTCGGTGGAGTTCCAGTGGCCGAGCACATCGGCCATCTGCTCAGCGCTCATGCCGCCGACCCTCTTCATCAGGTCATAGGCCTCGACAATGATCTGCTCGATTCCGTATTCAATGCCGTTATGGACGGTCTTGACGAAGTGACCGGAACCGCCTGGGCCGATATAGGTGACACAGGGACCATCCTCAACCTGGGCAGCCATCTTTTTGACCAAGCCTTCGATGGCGTCATAAGAGGACTTCGTGCCTCCAGGCATCATGCTCGGACCTTCCAGAGCACCCTTGGCCCCTCCGGAAACCCCCATACCGATATATCCGAAACTCTTGCTCTCCAATTCAGCAACACGGCGCTCAGTGTCGTGATATTCAGAATTGCCACCATCAATGAGCAGATCTCCCTTCTCGAGCAAAGGGGAAATCTGCTCAATCACGGCGTCTATTGCAGGCCCCGCCTTGATCATCATCAGGATCCGTCTTGGGTGGTCGAGCTTGTTGACGAATTCCTGAAGATCCTTGGCGCCCTGAATGTTCTTGCCTGAACCGCGACCGTTCAGAAACTCCTCTGTCTTGGCATAGGTTCGGTTGTAAACGACGCTGCTGTAACCGTTGCGTTCAGCGTTGAGGACAAGGTTCTCCCCCATCACACCAAGACCGATCAAACCAAAATGAGCCTTTGCCATCACCCAGGGAAACACTGACTGTTGTCAGTGTGACCATCAGAGGCTGAATTTGGCCGCCATTTCGGCAACAGCTGACAGAGTTGTCTTGTTTGTGAGTGCCTCCAGGGCTGAGCTCTGGAGTTGAGCCCTGGGCTTTGCAGAATGGCTTGATTCAGGCAGAGCCTGAACAATCCCGAAACGGCTGCCCTCAGACCACAGGATCAGTCGATGACCGGATCACTGGATCAGCCCATCACTGGATGAGCTAGATGATCGTGCCATCGGAGATGCTGGCGTTCTTCACCACCACAACCACGCCATTGCGGATATAGAAGCCTTCATCAGAACGATCAGCCTCCTCAATGCCCTCTCGGTTGACGATCGTGACGTTTTCTCCGATCCGGGCGTTTTTATCAATAATCGCCTTCTTGATCGTGGTGCCTCGACCCACACCGAGAGGGATTCCACCCCGTTTTCTCAACTCAGCACGATCCTCAGAAGATTCAAAGAAATCCGAGCCCATCAACAACGTGTCCTGGAGCACAGCCTCAGATTCGACACGGCTTCGGATACCAAGCACGCAATGATGAATGCTGCAGGCTTTGAGGATGGAGCCTTCGCCAATGATCGAATTAGTCACCTGCACATCCACTAATTTGCTTGGCGGCAGATAACGGGGCCTTGTGTAGATCGGGAACTTCTCATCGTAAAAACTGAACGGTGGAGTTGGTTGTTCAGTCAGTGCCAGATTGGCTTCGTAGAACGCACCTATTGTTCCGATATCTTCCCAGTAGGCATCAAAGACATAACTCTTGAGCTTGTCACCACGCTCCAGAGCTTCTGGGATCACCTCCTTGCCAAAATCCTTATGGGTTGGATTCTGGTGAAGCAGATCAAAAAGCGTCTCCCGGCTGAAAACATAAATACCCATTGAGGCCAGGTAGGGCTTCTGTTTTGCAGATTCAGGCGAAAGCCCGAAGCGAGAAGTGTCAACGGCCATTTCCTTCAGTGATTCGCCCTTTGGCTTTTCGCGAAACTCACGAATCTGGCCTTGCTCATCGGTTCGCATCAAGCCAAAGGCCTCTGCCTGCTCTGCATCGACAGGCAGGGCAGCCACAGTCAGATCAGCACCACTTTTGCGATGGTGCTCAACAAACAGGCTGTAATCCATCCGATAAAGCTGATCACCGGAAAGGATCAGATACTCATCAACATCCCATTCCTGAAACAGACACTGAAACTTACGTACCGCATCAGCGGTACCCTCAAACCAGGATGGACTCTCGGGGGTTTGCTGTGCAGCCAGCACTTCGACAAATCCCTGTCCGAAAGATGCGCTGAGGTTGTAGGTCTGACTGAGATGTCGATTCAGAGATGCGCTGTTGAACTGGGTCAACACGTACATCTTGTTGATATTCGAGTTGATGCAGTTGCTTATCGGGATGTCGATAAGTCTGTATTTGCCAGCCAGAGGCACCGCCGGCTTGGCTCTCATTTTGGTGAGCGGATACAACCTTGTTCCTGCTCCTCCACCGAGAATGATAGCCAGAACACGCTTCATGCCCCTCCCCAGATCTGCATTGAGATGCAAACTTACAGGACGGTGGACGGTCCAAGCCCACCAAGAGCTGAGATCGAACAAGTCTGCTGCGAATCAGAACGCGACGCCCCTGAGGGAGCTCAACGATCCTCCTGAGGAGACTCGAGTCCAAAGAGTTGCTCAACCGTTCTCAGCGCCTGCTGTCGCTCAGGGCGCCCCTGAGGGGCCCTTAACCGGGTCACCGGTGTGTGCAGAATCTTGTTGATGATTCCCTTGCTCAGGGCCTCCACAACCTTGAGTTCCCTCGCCGAGAAATCAGGCCCCATACGACTCAGAGCCTTCTGATATTCCTCGGTGCGGATGGATTCAAGCGAGGCCCTCAGCCGATTGATGGTGGGCACCGCCTCAAGGCTGTCCCACCATTCCAGGAAGAGTCTCCCCTCCTCCTGGAGAAGGCCTTCAGCTTCCAGTGCCACCTGCTGACGAGCTTCCTGATTCCGGGAAACCACCTCCTCGAGATCATCCACATCATGGGACTCAACCCCCTGAAGGCCTGCCACATCCGCAGCGATGTTGCGAGGGACACCGATATCGATCAAACGCAGGCAACTGCGTCGATTGAGACTCCGAAGCCTTGCCGCATCGATGATCGGTTGTTCAGCCGCCGTACTGGTGAAAACCAGAGAGCAGGTACTCAGGCAAAGATCAAGATCGTCAATTGAGCGGATCTGCACAGGCAGTCCTGGGAAATCATCCGCCAGGGCCTGGGCGCGATCAAGGGTCCGATTAAGCAGCAGCACACCGGAGCACCCCTTGGCCTGAAGGTGCTGCAGCAACAGACGACTCATCCGTCCTGCACCCACAACACCCACCTGCTCGGATTCAAGGGTCAGCAACCTGTCCTCCCCCCTGGACTGACCGAGCTTCAATTGGGCCAGCTCCACCGCTGCAGAACTGATCGAGACGGCGCCGGTACCGAGATTTGTCTCACTTCGAACCCGCTTGCCTGTGCTGACAGCCTGGGTGAGAAGCCTGTTGAGGATCGGTCCGATCGAGTCATGCTGCTGACCCAATCGCACCATCTTCTTGACCTGGGAGAGGATCTGCCCCTCACCGAGAACAAGGCTGTCGAGACCCGCCGCCACCCGCATCAGATGGGCAACAGCCTCCTCGTGGTGATAACTGAAAATATGTGGAGAGAGATCGGCTGTAGCGAGGCCGGAATGACGTCTCAGGAACTCGTTAACAGCTGAGACTCCAAGCTCCGGATGACGGACAAGGGTATAGATCTCAAGCCTGTTGCAGGTGCTGAGGATCGAGGCCTCAAGCACCTGTTCATCCCCGCGAAGGGTCTGCAGGGACGTCTCCATGGTCTGCTCAGGGATGCTGAGCTTCTCCCTGATATCAACAGGAGCCGTGCGATGACTCAGACCAACGACGGCTATATGCATGGGGACGTTCCTGGGATCCGTTCGATGGTGGTCAGCTCAGGGCAATGCTCTTGGCACCGTCCTTGATGTGAACAGTGTTGGTGAACCTGCAGGTGTCATCAAGAGTGCTGATCACAAGGCTGCTTGTACGGGTGCAGTCCTTTTCAAACTTAACGCCATGGAAAAGCAGACCATCGGTGATGCCACTGCCGGCAAACACCACATTCTCTCCTGAGGCCAGCTCCTCCGCTTCATAAATACGATCGGGATCACTGATGCCCATTTCAGTCAAGCGGGCAAGATTGCCTTCCTTGGTCAGATCCGCCCACTCTGATGTCTGAGCTACAGCGGGGTCATACACAAGTTGCCCCTGGAAGTGGCCGCCAAGGGCCCGCATCGCAGCGGCGGAGATCACCCCTTCGGGAGCCGCTCCGATCCCCATCAGGCAATGGGTGCCGGTACCAGCGAAGCCACAGGCGATGGCGGCCTGAACATCACCATCTGAGATGGGTTGCACACGGGCCCCCGTTGCACGGATCTCAGCAATCAGATCTTTGTGGCGTGCCCGGTCCATCACAACGATTGTCAGCTCACTGACAGCCATGCCAAGGCACTCGCTGAGGATCCGGATGTTCTCGGTTGCCGACTTGCTGATGTCCACCTTGCCTTTGGCCGCAGGGGGCGCAGCAAGTTTCTTCATGTAGAAGTCTGGGGCGTTGAACAATCCACCGGTATCCGAGGCTGCAAGCACAGCCATGGAGCCACGTTGGTTGTTCGCGCAGAGGTTGGTGCCTTCGCAGGGATCCACGGCGAAATCAACGCCAGGGCCGCTGCCACTGCCAACCTCCTCGCCGATGTAAAGCATCGGTGCTTCGTCGCGCTCGCCTTCTCCGATGACGATGCGCCCCTGCATTTGTATCTGGCCCATGCGCTTGCGCATGGCCTCAACGGCTGCGGCATCGGCTTCGTCCTTCTGGCCTAGGCCCGTGAGCTCGGCAGAAGCGATGGCCGCTTGCTCCACGACCTCGAGTATTTCCTGAATAAGAGTGCGGTCCACTTGAATGCGGCGTTGGAGAAAGTGTCTGCGGCAGGAGAATCAAGAAGGTCTTCACCAAGCCCAGCAACACATGCATTGGTTCTTTGATGACCTCAAAGAACCTGCTGTTCCTGGGATTCTCGTCCCTCAAGCGCGGCTCAGTGTATCAGTGCAGCAAGCGTTCTTAACGCCAACACGACCAATTCCTAGTATCTATGGCTTCCCCTCTCTGATCGATGAGCACGAAGCCCCTGGTAATAGCCCCTTCGATCCTCTCCGCAGACTTTTCCCGCCTCGGTGAAGACGTCAAAGCTGTTGATGAAGCTGGTGCCGACTGGATTCACGTGGACGTGATGGACGGGCGCTTCGTGCCCAACATCACCATCGGCCCTCTGATCGTCGAAGCCCTGAGGCCTGTGACCAGCAAGCCCCTGGACGTGCATCTGATGATTGTTGAGCCGGAGAGATATGTGGAGGATTTCGCCAAAGCCGGTGCAGATCACATCTATGTGCAGGTTGAAGCCTGCCCCCACCTGCATCGCAATCTTGGCCAGATCAAGGATCTTGGCAAAAAGGCCGGCGCCGTACTTAACCCCAGCACCCCTCTCGACACCCTTGAGTACTGCCTTGAACTTTGCGATCTGGTGCTGATCATGAGCGTCAACCCAGGCTTCGGCGGCCAAAGTTTCATTGAGAATCAAGTACCGAAGATCCGGGACCTGCGTCGCCTTTGCGAAGAGAGGGGTCTAGATCCTTGGATCGAGGTGGATGGAGGCATCAAGGCCAACAATGCCTGGAAAGTGATCGAGGCTGGTGCCAATGCAATCGTGAGCGGCTCCGGTGTCTTCAATCAACCGGATTATGCAGAAGCCATCCGTGGCATCCGCAACAGCAAACGACCTGAAAGTTAATTAATAGCTAAAACTTAGCGACAAGACATCAGACCAAGCCACAAGAATTCATAGGACCAGGAAGAGGAGATCAAGTCCCCGTCCGATTATCAATCGATAAATTCAACTCATCGAGTCATAGAAATAAGACCCAACAACCAGCCCAGGCATAAGCGCCAAGGCAAAACAAATAACTATGCTGATTAAGCAGGGATCATTCTCCCCAAATTCTCAGCAGATTAGAATAACAACGACAAAGCAGGTCAAATTCCTCACATTTACCATTCTGCTTATAAATCATTCTGCGCGCTGTATCAAGCTCAAACATCAGATCACGGCGTTGTTCATCTCTAATCCGACTCTGGATCCAGCCCACAACAACGATTCGCTCCCCAGAGAGCACGGGTTCAACCCTGTGAAGAAATGTACTGGGATAAAGAATCATCGTGCCAGCAGGCAATCTGTAAGATTGGGAACCAGCTGGATCCTCAAGAACAAGGGCGCCACCCTCATAATCACTTTGCTCACTAAGCCATATCGTGAAGGAAAGATCTGTTCGACTTGGGCCCATGTAAGCATTATCGACATGCTGTCCATAGCCTTGACCTATCCCTGATCGACTAACCAACAGTACATGCTTTTTAACCGGCATGGAAACAGATTGAATAAGTAGTTGCTTTGCAAAGACAGTGTCAAGCCATTCACTAAACCGCAGCATCAGCGAATGACTACGGTCAAATTGAAAATTATTTTTTATTTGACTGGCATGCCAACCAGCAGTGTCTGAGCCTGGAAGCCAGGCATCTTCAGTCTCCAGAAACGGTCACCTCCATTACAACAGTTGCTGATCAGTGAGCAACGAATCAATAACCAGACGCATAATAATGTTCCTTAGCTTCGATAAATAATAACAAGCACAATAAGCACACCTTGACGTAACCAAGCGTCGCTGCCTGTATCACCTAGTTGGTAAAGCATATGTATATAAGAAGGTTTACAGATGGCCGGTCTGAAACGATCAAGCGTCGTTCTCTTCCTTGCGACAACAAGCCTGGTGACCCTCACCACAGCCTGTAGCGAGGCCGAAAAAGGAGCCGACACCAGCAAGGGAAGTGATGGCAGCGAAATCTTTCAACCAGCCTCAGATGGTCATGCCCATGGCGAAGGTGGCGAAGGCGGAGAAGGTGGCGAAGGTTGACTTTGTTATTCAGGAAAATCTGCTCACCAGAAGTTTGAGCCAGACCTGAAGCATCACAATCCTCGCCGTTTGCATTTAACTCTGCTCATTGCCAAATAAAGCTCGTTAGTCAGTCATTACTGTTCAAATTGTGCTGTCTGAGAAGCTCAAGGATGCAACGATTTGGCAAAGGCTTTTCTCTGCGCATGGCCAACTATTAACTTGTCGGTGAACCGGGAGCCAAAAGCAAAGATCCACACCAACAACATCATCAACAGGATCTATCGGTTGATCAGCCAACAGATCAGCCATCGAAAAACCAGCCATAACTGTGCAGACCGATTCCAAGCAAGTTAACGCCGATGTAACAGACCACAATCACAAACAACCCACCAACAGCCACCAATGCAGGGCGCCGACCCTGCCAGCCACGACTTAATCTTGTATGCAGATAGGCGGCATAAACCAACCAGCAGATCAACGCCCAGGTTTCCTTGGGATCCCAGCTCCACCAGCTGCCCCAGGCCTCATTGGCCCACACCGCTCCGCTGATGATGCCAACGGTGAGCAACAGGAAGCCAACGGTGATCGTGCGATAGCTGAGGCTGTCGAGTTGCTCAGCGCGGGTGAGCTGGATCGAACGAAACTGCAAGCCCTGGTCATCGGAAAGGGAAGCGAGTGAAGCCTTACGAAAACCACCGGCACCACTGGAGCTGCTTCTCAGCTCCAGTGCCTGATCTCGATCAATAAACAGCACCACAAAGGAAAGCAGGGAGCCAACCAGAAGAGCTGCATAGCTCACCATGATCACGCTGACGTGCATCACCAGCCAACTGGACCGCAACGCAGGTACGAGGGGAGCCGCCTGTTGAAGATGATCAGGGAGGGCGAAGCTGGCAAACGCCAGACAACCCAGCCCCATGGGCGTGGCTGCCGCGGCCACCAGTGGTGATGACCAGGCGCGTTCCACCAGAAGCTGGGTGAGCGTGCAGGCCCAGGCAAGGAAACAGAGGGATTCATAGAGGTTGCTGACCGGGAAATGACCCGACTGCCACCAGCGCAACACCAGCTGAGCCGTGAGCAGAAGATTGGCAAGCGCAATCAGCAACCTCACGCCCCTGGAACTACTGCTACCGGCTACGGCCCAGAAGGCCGGCGGCAGGGCCAGCAGCAGCATTACAAATGCGCTGAATCCCAGTGACAGCACTGGATCTCCACTCAAAGCAGGCAAGGTGATTTGCAAGCCAGGAACAATCCTCAACAACAAGACATGATGCTGATTCTGACCAATCGGTTCAGCGACTCGCTTGCCGCAACAAGATCAGACCTCCCGAGAGGGAGATCGCCACAGGTGCCCAGGCCGCAAAAACAGGCATCAGAACACCCTTCACACCAAGAGAACTGAAACTGAAACTGAGCACGTAATAGACAAGGATCAGCAAAACACTGATGCCGAATCCCTGGCTTCTACTGGTGCGAGCGTTTGGTTTAGCGCCAAGGCTGCTGCCGATCAAGCCAAAAACCAGACAGGACATGGGCAAGGTGAACTTCTCCTGAATCCTTACCCTCAAACGTCTTGCCTCCTTGACATCACCGGCTTCACTGAGAAGTTTCTCTGCCTGCAAAGCCTCGGCAACAGTCATGTTGTTGGCATCCTTAGGCAAGCGTGCGACCTTGATCGGACCAGAACTGAGTGGATACAGGTAACGATCAAACTGGGCCTTGGTGGTGCTACCCGTTGGTTGAAGCGTCAGGATCTGTCCTTCAAGAAACTCCCATTTGGCCTCTCTGTCATTCCAGATCGCACGATTGGCCATCAACATCTGGGTGTAGCCAGCGCGGGAGAAATCAAGCACGGTCACATCCAGCATTTCGCCGCGCTCAAATTTTCTGGCATAGAAAAGCTGGGTCAGCCCCTTGCCGCTCTGATTCGAATCCGCCCTAGTGATCCTGCCGAAACGGGAATAAACAACGTCTTCGCCTTGTTCCGTGGCGATGGCCTTGCCCAGAGCACGCTGCAGGGTGATTTCTGCGTTTCTGTTTGTTCTGGGAACGATCACATCATTGAACAGAAAGGTGAGACCTGTCATCACAAGCGAGAGGGCAAGTGCCGGGGCGATCATCCGGCGGGTACTCACACCAATGCTGCGAAGGGCTGTGAGTTCACTGCCGGCAGAGAGACGGCCGTAGGCCAAAAGAGTGGCCAACAGGGTTGCCATCGCAAATGAAATCACCAGAAAACTGGGCAGGCGCATCAACAACACCTGAAGCGCGATCAGAAAAGGCAGGCCTGATTCAACAATCTTGCGAACCAGATCAAACATCACCCCCACCGACAGGGACACAACCGTGAACGCCGCCAGGGCAAACAACAGAGGACCGATGAGTTCCCCTAGCAGCCAGCGATCCATCAGGGAAATGCGCCTCCAGGAGAGACGCACCCAGCGTCGCCACCAAGGCTGACGCTGAAACTGGCTGATCAGATCAGCAACCCAGCCAGAAGTCATAGCTGAAAGCCCTCCCCCAGGTAATGACGCCGAACCAGGGGATCACTGGCCACCTGTTCAGAGCCACCTGAGGCAAGGATCCGTCCCTCGGTGAGGATGTAAGAACGATCTGTGATCGCAAGGGTTTCGCGAACATTGTGGTCGGTGATCAGGATGCCCATGCCGCGGCCACGCAGCACCTGAATCAATCCCTGCAGATCGGCGACCGCCATCGGATCAACACCGGCGAAAGGTTCATCCAGCAAAAGGTACTGGGGGCCCTCAGAACCAACGGCCAGGGCTCTGGCCACCTCACAACGCCGCCGTTCACCACCAGACAACTGAAAACCTCTGCGATCAATGAAAGCGCGCAGATGAAAATCCTCGATCAATTCCTCCATCCGATCCCTTGACCGCTCTGAGCTCAGAGCACTCTGATCAAGGGCGATCTGAAGATTCTCACGAACAGTCAGCTGGCGAAACACACTGGGTTCCTGGGGGAGATAGCCGATTCCGAGACGGGCCCGATGGGGCATCGGCAGATCCCCAACCGATTCACCATCGAGCAGCACCCGTCCATGATCAGGACGCAACAATCCGATCACAAGATTGAAGGTGGTGGTTTTACCTGCCCCATTCGGACCGAGCAGACCGACAACCTCACCGGGGTCAAGCAGGAGTGAGACATCATTGACGAGTAGGCGCTCTGCCAGGGTGAGCGCCACGGAATCCAGGCAGAGACTCATGGGGTAAAGGGGTTCTGATCTGGCTGATCAGGCTGGATCCGCATCCTGGTAAAGACCTGACGACCAGGCTTGGGAATCGCTACAACCCTCTCCTCATCGAGCAGATAAACAACGCGCTCTGCCTGCAGAGCCTTGCCGTCCTCCTGGACGATATCGACGTCCCCGCTGAGAACCAGACGGCCCTCCTTGCTGAAGTACTGCACCTGCCGCGAGGTGGCTTGCATGCCCCTTGCCGGGTAAATAATCCGCACATTGCCGATGGCCGTGACCACTCCTGTGATGTTGTCGGCACTCTGAGTGTCCGATTCAATCGTCAACAACCCATCCTGATTGGCGATCGCCGCCCTGGGTGTTCCAAGCCATGCTGTGCCAAACAAGGCAGGAGCGACCAGGCCTGATTCGAGCAGCGCTGTGCCACTGAACAGCGTGATCATGGTGGCCATGATCTTCAGACTCCTGGTGAACAGATGCACAGGAGCTGGCAAGGTCTTAACAGCAGCTTTATTGCGCTTCAATGTACCGAGGCGATCAGGCCTTACCAACGAGGCCTGGGACAGTGCATTCGTCGGGATCCATGTCCTGTTGGAGGCGCAGCAGGCGCGCCGCAACGCAACTGCAGAGCTGATCGAGATCAAAGCCAAGATCGGGTGTGCCGATCCCACGCAGCCTGCCCAGGCCTTCGCCGTAGAGAATCGTGGCTCCCCGTCGGTTCCCTCTCTCAAGGTGCAACTGGGCGACGGCCACCTGAAGAACACCCTGGATGGTCTTGCGCTCAGGTCCAGCTGTTTCATGCCAGAGCTCCTCAAAGACATCATGGGCGGAATACCAATCCCCAGCATTGAAAAGTTCAATACCTTTCTTGAAACGAGGGTCTTCGACAAGATCCAGATCGGCCTGCTGATCAACCACCGCCACCATCAGCGCTTTGCCAGTTTCTTTGAGGGAAGCTTGCGCAGGCGAATGGATTCAGGTGTGACCTCAAGCATTTCATCGGGGCCGATGTATTCGAGGGCTCGCTCAAGGGTCATCTGCACTGGAGACTGAAGGGTGTCAAGCTCTTCGGCTCCAGCAGAACGCATATTGGTGAGCTGCTTGGTCTTGCAGACATTGATCTCAAGATCCTGTGGACGATTGTTTTCTCCAACAATCATGCCTTTGTAAACCTTCGTACCTGGAGTGATGAAATACTGGCCACGATCCTCAGCATTCTTGAGGGCATAGAAGGTTGCAGTTCCCTCCTCAAAAGAAATCAGCACCCCATTCCTGCGGTTATCGAAATCCCCCAGCATTGGACGGTATTCAAAAAATGAATGGCTCATGATCCCATCACCCCGGGTGGCGCGGATGAACTCACCGCGAAAACCAATCAGGCCCCGGGAGGGAACGACGAACTCGAGCTGCGTGCGCCGGTCAATGCCTGTTTCCATGTTCTGCATTTCGGCTTTGCGCACACCGAGCTTTTCAATGCAG
>MPLX02034602.1_pt1 | contig 14094 bp, 17 predicted proteins | sample 1617341 | NCBI WGS metagenome assembly MPLX02 (sample SAMN05944804, study PRJNA350692) | marine metagenome | biome: marine; feature: ODZ; material: water; isolation source: 120 m water sample filtered on 0.2 um supor filter | place: Pacific Ocean | collected 2012-04-08 | depth 120m m | reverse complement strand
CATATCGAGGATTTCCAGGCGCCGATTCTGTACACCATACCGCTGCAGTTACTGTCGTATCACGTCGCCGTGCTGAAAGGCACCGATGTCGATCAGCCCCGCAACCTGGCCAAGTCGGTTACAGTGGAATGATTTTGTATGTAACAGTTTCTTCGAAACGACTACATTCCTGACTTTTACCCTCTCATTCCAATCGAACGACCTTACCCACCATCAAAGATACTCAAAACGACAACAGGTCGTTTTTGAGTTGATCTGGTATATCCATGAGACCGAGGGTCTGGGATATCGAAAAACACCTCAGAAGTTGAATAACTGGGGGATTAAGACGGAAAGAAACAAGACTTGGTTCAATACATCGGTATATTCGATACTGAAACGGAAGAATCAACGTCAGGTGGAGTATCGCCGTTGGGTTCAAGTTCTACTTTGTTTTACCTTTGATAATATTTTTTCTCAGCTACCTGGGAATGGTGCTTAGGAAACTCAATTCTTCCGGCATATAACGCTGACCCCACATGAGCGCCGGTGAATAAGTGTTATCAGGTCCGCCACGATCGGGATTAACGTATTCCCAAACAATCTCTCGCCTGCGGGCGAAACTTCCAACAACCGCCCCCGATCAGATTCGGTAATCAAAGTATTGCCATTCGGCAGAAAATCAGGGTCATGCTGACCGATCCATGTGCCTCGGCGCGCCCACGTAACCTGCGCCACAACCGAATCAATCAATGCAATGACTCCCGGCTGACGCATAGAGATAAGAATGTCTCCAGGCTTTGCGTAAAGATGGGTGCGAGCACTTTGAGCGTGTCTACCTGACGCAGCAACTTGCCTTATGCGGTGGCAAAGTTGGCAAGCTGGCCGGGCGCGTGGGTATGGAGCGAACCCATCTGTACAGGAAACTGCGTGCCTTAAAAATCGATTTTGGTCAGAGCAGCATAGACGATTGACTGCTTTCAAACGGGCGGTGACGCCTGCACCCTTGCAGAACGACAGGCGAGATGTGTGTGGTTTCCACGTTACTCAGGAATGCTTGACTAGCGTGGGCATCAAAGGCGCACACGAAGAAAGAATTAAGAAAGCCCTGAGCTCAGACTGGCGAACGATAGCGCCTTGACCGCTCATTGTCGCCTATTTGATGCAGCACCCCTCTCATCCCTATATTGATGCCCATCTCATTTGGCATGTTTCGGTCTAAGCTGAGTCGTTTGTTTTTTTGTGCGTTGGAGGGCTCGACTACGTTGCTTGGGCGTCATATTTTCCCAGCGATTGCGCAACTCGATGCGTTGCTTGGGACTCAAGCTTTGGAAGTGCTGAAAATTTCTACGAACATTCTTCTTTTGCTTAGGGGTCATCTTCTGATAACGAATAAATTCCCGGCGAATTTTCTGGTGTTGATCCGAGGTCATATTCTTCCAGCGGGCCAGTCGTAGTTGCGCTTGTTTACGTTGTTTCTGGTCCATCTTTAGCCAGCGATTAGCACCCATTGCCAGGCGGTTCTGGCGCAGAACAGGCAGGGCATTCCAAGTTCCGGAGAATTGACCGAGTACGGTTTGCTGATCCGCACTGAGATCATTCCAAGCGATGGCTTCTTCATCGGCTAAGGCCAGGTTGCCAAGCATTACAAACAAAAGAACAGCACCTAGAGAGAGCTTACTTAGCATTCGTAACACTTCCGTTTGTCGTCTTTTCTTCCAGTGTGTCATCATCACTCTCTGTGGCAGCGTCGAAAAAGTCCTGCCAATCATCTTGATCTTCCCAGCTGCCTAAAAACTCCAGAAGTTCGACATCAGGTACTTCTTCATCCATTTCACCTGACGAAACAGCGCTGAGCGTGCCGATAATCGTTGCCAGTAAGCAGAGCCCACGATTCAACCGGGGGCCTCCAATTCTTCTGTTGTCAACCAGGCAAAAAATTCCAACTCCTCAATCATTTCAAGGTCGTCTTCGCCCATGAGTAATTCAAAATCCACAGATTGATCATTTAGTATGTCCTCAGCGATAGCTATTGAACCGATAGCTGTTGGGTCGACAACTATTGGCGAGGATGGTTGCAGCAGCAGTACCGCGACAAGGGCAGCACCTGCCGCCGATGCGGTTGGCACTAACCAGCGCAGGGCTAAGTATCGCTGTCGACCAGGGAGTTCTTCCAAGGCGCGCTGCCGTGCCTGATTCAGACGTGACAAGGTAGCTGCATCCAATTGATCCACACTTGCGCGTAGCTTTTCACTGGCTTGTTCAGCTAGTTTCCGTTCTTCGCGATTCAGTTCGTTGTCAATTGTCATGACCAGTGGTCTCCAAGTACTGCCCTTAGGCTGTGCACGGCTCTATGATAATGCGTCTTAACGCTGCCTGTTGAGCAACCCATTGCTTTTGCTGTGCCAGCAACGCTCATGCCTTCTAATGACCGCAGCAAAAACGCTTGTTTTTGGCGATCCGGTAGTTCTTCAACCGCGTATTCCAAAGCCTCCATGGCATCGTCCAGCGCTGCGCGTTTGTCCGGGGTAGGGTTATAGGTATCCGGCGCTGCAGCGATGGGATCTGGTTCATCATCTTTGTTATATCCAAACCAGGTAATCACGTGCCGACGGACGGATACAGATTGGCTGCGCTGATGATCGATAATACGATTGCGCAGAATCTTGTAGAACAATGCTCGCCATTCTGCCTGGGGTCGTTTCGCATAATTTCGCACAAAACGAATCATCGTGTCCTGAACGATATCCAGCGCGTCATCCCGGTTGCGAACGGCGATATCGGCGAAGCGAAAAGCACGTCGCTCTATATCCTTAAGGAACTGGTCCATGAACTGCTTATGTTCCAGCGTCCTGTCCTCCTGCAGTTGGACCAGGTCCCCATAGGACATCGTAAGTTCAGTTTTACCACAATTCATACTACACCAAATTCAGGTTCTCTAAAGGGTGGTAACGTGCCAGGACGGAAAAGGTTGACAAGGAATTTATAGTTGATTGACCTTCAATGCTGAAGACGGCTTAGGGAGTTCCGCAGGAGCCACTAAGAGCAGTCTATGCAGACAATGGTGGATCAATTGCTTTTAGCCTAGGAACGAGGCCAGGCGCTTTTCACCAGTACTTGACATAACGACCACCAATAAAAACCAGAGCGTCTTCCAGATCACCAGTTTCAATCCCAGCACTCAATTCAAGGTTAGTGGTTTTGGAGAGCGGGAATAACACATACCCCAACCAGATGGTGGTTTCGAAATTATCGATTACTTCCTCTGACCAATACCAATCCACTCCTGCCAGCATCACATCGAATTGATAGCTCACGCCAGCATTGAGAGAATGATCCTGAAAAGAACCCAGCACATCGGTAGTATTCCCTGCTATTAATCTTGCCGGGGGGCGTGCTTTAACCGCTAACAGATCTCGGGTTGGCCGCAACACAGAAATGTCAGGTTTCTTCTTGACAGGAAGATCAGTTTTCTTACTGGCTGCAATGCCAGTTATTTTTTTGGTAGTAGTTGAAGAATAGTTGCACCGCAGGTTGTCGTAATCGTAATGATCACCGCCCACATAAACCCTCCACCGCGCACCGGTCCAGCCCAGGTTAATGCCGAGAATGGCCTGGTCCCACTCGCAATCAGCCATCATGGGCAGTTTCGACACCGAACCGGGAGTCTCATTCACAAGAAACGGGTCAAAATCCTCATGGCCCACCTGTGCGATGAAATCCAATCGCCATGGTCCAGGCGTGAAGGCCATGGCACCACTAAAGCGTGTTCGGTTCCCGAAGTCTTCCGTATCAATCCAGCTGGCCCCGACAGTAAGCGCGGCCGGACCAAAATCGTGACTGACCAGTAACGATGTATAGCCCATCTTGTAATCATCAGCATTGTTGGCATAGCTGATATCCAGACCAACAAGCGTCGACTCCGATGGCCAGTATGACAATCCGGTCAGTAGGAAAGAACCACCGTCACCATCAATTTCAGCTCCGGCATATGATGACCAATAATCGACGTCAGGCTCTGCTGCCACCAGCGGTGATGTTAAGCATGCAACAAGACTAAAAATTATTGAGCCTGGCAGTCGACACTTTACTCTCATGGCTGATTTCACTTGTGACCAGTTCCTGTAACGATCCCAACCACTAAAGCAAGGGTTGGAATTCATTGTGACTTGTTCAGGGCGGGTATTTCAAGCGCGTAGTCCTCTAGTTTTAGTCTTTCTGATACCGGTTGTAGGAGCTAAGTTGTCGCCTGCTAACCAGAATGGCCCCATGCAGCCACCCGGCTGTTTATTGAAAATAAATACTTATCCTTGTCAACCATTGCTCCGCTAATACGTTGTTCCATGTATGTCGGTTAAATCCCTTACATACGGAGCAGGCTATGTTTAATAAGATTAAGAAAGTGACTCAACTGAGAAAAATTTTTCTCTTAATGCTATTGGGCGGTATGCCTGTTTTGTCAGTGGCACAGGTTTTTCCAGTTTGTCCAATACTAACCAATGTGAATGTGGATGCACGCCGGTCATTGATGGTGACCGAAGTCAATGTGGTTAGACGTGCTATTTCATTGCGAGAAGTGATGGATAAGCTAGTCGATGACAGCGGAATTGCCGGCCTTAATCGGCGTAGACTTTGGGCTCAATGGTGGGACACTCAGAACGCTGGGCCTGGTCTCGGTCTGGGGGCCAATTGTGACGACCGGACCGACCCACTGGGTAATCCGACACTCAATGGATTTCCCCTGGATTGTCCGCGCAATGAGGGTAGCGAGGTGAGCAGTAATCCATTTGATCCGAGCCAACCCGGCTTTTATTACCCGATTGCGCTGGTTAATCGCCTCGATCTTGCCCCGGAGGATGGTTCAAACTGTGGCGAGTACCGAGCAATCTTCGCGCGAGATCCGGCTGCTGGAGATGGGCGGAACTTTTTGATTTTTGAAGCCAAGCTTCCCAATCCAAACCCTGATTGCGGAATTGACGGTTGTCGCGGAATCGCGACCTTCTGGGCCAAACTCTCGCGCGTGAATGATCCCGCCACCCGCGCGCGCATGCTGCATAGTTTCTATTTTGAAGGCTTGCCGGCACAAGGGGTGAGCCCAGTGATTGATGTACGTAATTTTGGTCCGGGAGCTGGTCAGATTCGTACCAATCAGTTTATGTCCGGCCCCAATTCTCAAGAATGGCAGTTGCGCGAGTTTAAGCTGGCGTTATTGCAAACACAGCCACAGGGTAGGCAATCACTTCAGTTTGTCCCAGTAAGCACCAAGACTACACCGTGGGGTGAATTATTCAGCGAACAGTTCAATAGCCCGCTGACTGTACCGTTTATGCGTCATTACATCACCCAGGTGGATGAACTTGATGCCCGCAACATTACACAGCTCGCATACGCTGTACCCAATCAATTTAACAGCGGTCAGAGTACAGAGCAGCTGCCTTCAGAAAGCGATTATCTTAGCCATTTTAATTCAAGTGGTTTGTTTTCCCGCGCAATCCAGGCGCGCCTTAATCGCATTGGCAGCAATCTGACTCCTGATGAAACGGTCAAGCGTGCGCGAACTCAGAGTTGTGCGGGTTGTCATGAGCTGAGTAACAACGATGCACTTGGTAATGGCTTGGTTTGGCCGTCCTCACTAGGTTTTGTCCATATTCACGAACAACTGACAGAGCAAATCAACGGTACAGATCACTTCCGTATCTCTCCGGCGTTGGCAGATGTGTTTTTGCCGCATCGGGAACGGATATTCGAATCCTACCTCGGTTCAGATTGTCAGTCTTGCCCCCAACCCTTGATAAGCGGAGGTAACGCCGATGAGGGGTTAAGCATTATTTCAGTTCTTGTGGATGACGGGGTTAATCCGCTGGCATCACAGCTTGAATCACTAGATGCCACTCTCAAGTTCGGGTGGCCTAGCGATACCCTCGGAGGTCCTGCGCAAACACATTAATATCCGTAGGACTTGTTCAATGATCCGGGACCGGGCATGCCTCGTCCCGGATTTTATTATTCACCATGCCTGGAGTTCATTACGATTCCGTTGCAGTTATTGAGCTATCACGTAGCCGTGCTCAAAGGCACCGACGTAGACCAACCCCGCAACCTGGCGAAGTCCGTAACCGTCGAGTAACTCTCGGCGGGCTTGATTGCAGGGGTACGGCTGTGAAGGGCGATTGCCTGTAGCTGTTCCGGGCGCCGGAAGCGACTCCTTCGCTCAATCCATTCTGGCTGTTCGTATATTCTGTCGCGCTGATGTTTTTGCTGGCAGTGCTGCTTGGCTTCATGGGCTGGAAACAGGAACGGACGCTGAATGTCGTGGCTGCCGTGTTCCTGGCTTTCGTGTTGCTCCTGTGAGCGGATGACCTGGGAGATCTCTGGGATGCCATTCAAGCCGGCCGCGAGACCATAGCCAATATGCTGCTCCTGGATTCTGCCTGCAGACGTTCATTTAGGACGACTATCTAACAATTTCTCCGTATGAACCGAGACGCTCGTCAGCGACTTTCCTCCGCGGCAGCAGCAGAATACTTGCTTCCCGTTTAGCAACAAAATGATAACGGATGCTTCTTTTTGTCCTAACCTGCGTGCTGTTGGCCTTTCTCCTGGGCAGTTTGGCATGGTACAAGCAAAGGTCGGCGCGGCTGGAACGAATCGCCGTTGCCGCCGCAGCGGGCCGTCGCAAGGACTTCCAGGCGATCGAGATAAAGCCGGGGGCGGACTATTGTGCAGCGGTTAAGGAGCATTGTGACAAGCGCATCCTGCTGGAAAGCTCACCACGACTACCACTTGAAGGGTGCGACCGGGTCGGCGAGTGCGAGTGCACATATATAAACCACAACGACCGCCGCAATCATGAAAACCGCCGTAATCCTTACGGGTCGCTTTCACAGGGAAGTTTCGGTTTACATGACGCCAATAAGCGTAGCGGTTTTGACCGGCGTGGCTCGTCCGAGCCAGAGCCCAACGAGATCGATTTCAACGAGTAATTGCTGTTCAGCCTGCGTAAAGCCGGCCAGAGATCGCGTAAGCGCCTCGCCGGGGTGCTAGAATTGCATCGTTTTCAACGGATGTAAGCAGTGTCTGAACAACCTATATTCTGGCTGGGCGGAGCGCCCGGCCAATCCAAAGATAAAGGCTTTGTCGTTCCCGAAGCAGAGCGTTACGAGCCCGCGCTGCGTGATGCCTGTGAGGCCTGTGGCTTTCAGGTCGATGATTACGTCGCGGCCCAGGGCGGTTTCGGCGGCTGGCTGGTGCATCTTGTGCGCGGCGCATCGCGGTACCGGGTTTTCTGGAGCGGCAAAACCAATCAACTGAAATTTGAATCAGCCCACTCGGGCGGGGGCTGGAACGAAGCTGGTGTCACCGATATAGAAGATGCAGGTCTGCCCGCATTTGTTGAGGCAGTTAAAGCACTGCTCAGCGATCGTAATGGTCGGGATAAGGTAGACGGTTAGCACGAATGGCAGATCCCGGGAACAGCAAAGTAGTTGTACCGGAACCTGAAACGGGCCAGCTTGATGGTCACTTCAGTCCCGCGGCACGCGAGCGTATAGATACATTCCTTGCGTCCTTTGTCAGTTTTAAACCCACCCTTGCGCTGCTCTATGGCGATGCCGGCGGTTCCGAATCCGGCTCCTGGAGTATGCAGGTCGTGAGCCCGGACATCGTCGATGAACTGGCACATATATATTCAGGATTCGGGGCCGTGGTCTGTTACAAGCTCGACGGCATGCGGGTCTTGGTGCCCCAGCTTGCACATATTGAAGAACTCGATACAGGCATGCTTGAATTCAGCGGTGACCGATTAATTGCCGGCCAATTGGTGCCCCAGTAAGCGCATGACTACTGATACACAGCAACCTCGCTTTGCAGATCCCGCACTCCTGGCAGAGTTGGGAATACCGCCGGAATACGGTACCGATCCTTCGCTGGCGACCTACGCCGAAGCCACAGACCTGGCAGAAGTCGGTGAAAATATTGTGGGTCGAATGCAGTTGCTGACCCCGGCTACAGCCGATGCATGGCAGGCGATGCACACGGCAGCGAAAGGGGAAGAGATAGAGTTGCTGATTGTGTCCGGGTTTCGCAGCATCGACTACCAGGCCGACCTGATCCGGAGCAAACTCGATTCGGGCCAGTTTATAGAAGACATACTAAAGGTTAACGTCGCGCCGGGTTACAGCCAGCATCACACGGGTGACGCCGTCGATATCGCAACACCCGGTTACAAGCCTCTGCTGGAAGAATTCGAGGAGTCACCAGCCTTCGGGTGGCTGCACGAGAACGCGGTTCAGTATGGTTTCATGATGTCGTACCCGCGCAATAACCCGGAAGGCATCGCGTACGAACCCTGGCACTGGTATCGCAACAGTATTTAAAAAATGATTAAAAAGACCAATATTTTTTCAGGTAAATGGAATGAAGCAGGTCATGGCGAAAAATTTCAGCGTGGCCATATTCCGCTGACAAACCTTAACGATGACAACCTGATTGGCTGCGGCGCTTTTTGCGTAAAGCCCGGCAAGCGGGCATTTCCCAGGCATGCGCACCTGGCTAATGACGAGGCTGTCTACGTGGTGTCCGGGAGCGGCATGCTTACGGTTGGCGACAAAAACCAGGCGTTGGTAGCGGGAGACTTCGCCATGCTGCCACGGGGCGCCGGGTTTGCGCATGTGCTGGTGAACGATGGCAAAGATGATCTTGTTTATCTCTGCATGTCGAGCATGATCATGCCCGAAGTTGTCGACTACCCGGATTCGGGCAAGCTGGGAGTGCTGGGCTCAAAAGATTTCTGGAGCGGTGATGACGCAGGTGTAAGCGGGTTCTACAGACTGAACCCGGTGGGCTATTGGGAAGGAGAAGACTGAAGCGGAAGAATTTTGGGGCCTTAAGTCTCAAACAGCGTGTATCGCACCAATAGGAACCTTTTTATTTATATTTTTTTACACAATCAGGCGGACGCTTCGCTCAGCACCGGGCTGCCGCGAAGCGCAAGTATCCTTTGATTGACCAGTGCATTGGCTTCCAATACCGGATTGTCATTCACGGTAAAGCACGGTGGTGAGCGCCGTAATGCAGGCCACTCGCCCGTCTCTATGACGTGCTCCAGGTATGCGATATTGCGCTCGATGAACTCAAGATAGGGATTGCGCCCGTTATACACGGCTTCGATGTAGCGAAAGGCCTTGTCGAAATCCACATCGAGCCGTTTTTTCACAATAGTCTTGTAGAAGGTTGGCGTCTGCAGCAGCAGATCGATGCCTGACTGGTAACGTACTCGCTGCAGGCCGTTGCCTTCGTCTTCTATAGCAATGCCGCCAAGTACAAATTCCAGGTACAGGCGGTCACGGCATTTTTCCAGGTAGCACCGGTCCGCCATCTGCGCGATCAGGTCAGCCGTGCCCAGCAGATGGCCGGTCATGCTGTCGAGCGGATCATCAAGCCTGATGTCAGCAAACCTTTTTTCATAGCCCGTGAAATGCACCATCTCGGCCGCGATATTTGCTGAATCGCGTAACCCGATTCGTGGCAGGTAAGTACACAAAAACTCCGCACTTCGGGAAACATGCCACATCGTGTACTCGGCACCGTTACGGTGCCGGTCGTCACCGCTGTCACGGATATATCCCGAATCATGGAACAGCGCACAGATGATTCCGAGCACCGAGCGATCAGGCCCGAGTTGCTCCGGTGCTTCGACCGTACATTCGTAACCCGTAACCAGGCGTGCCATGGCCAGCGTCATGTCCAGTGTGTGCTGGATATCGTGATAGACCGTGTCGCAGCCTTCGTAGCCCGGCATCTTGCCTTCAAACAGACGCTCAAAATCGTGGAAGGCAAGCCAGAGTTCATCGAGGCTCGCGCCCGGCCAGAGATCAATAAAGAGGTCTTCTGTCTCGTCGCGGACCGCGCTGATGGAACTGACGTTAACCGTGTTGGTTACGTCGTAATCGAATCTCCGGACCTGCGGTGCCGAACCGCTGCCCTGAATATCCGCTACCTGCGCGCCCATTTAATCGTGCCTGCGGGGAATCCGGCTCACGAATGCGATCCAAAAAGAGGGAAGCCCCGAACGGCGGTGATTTTCCCATGTAGAAGCGGTACCGATAAAGAGCGTGAAAGACGTTCGTAGTCAAAGAAAGAGTCTAAGTCTACAGGGTGGACAGTATTGAAATAATGGGCTGCAAAAACCTGAAATGATGCCAGCCGCTCGCATATTCCAGTCGCACTATCTCGAATAGAAATTCGACACTAATTGTAGGATATAATTCCTATCAACAGGCTTTAGATACCTTATGCGTTTAGTCAGCACCTTATTCATCGTTATTGTTTTTTCGTTCATCGCATCGTGCGATAGAAATAGCGACCCGGCGGCTTCAAAGTCACCCGTGCTATCTGGCATGACTGATTCGTACAGGATCGCGTCGGGAATGGTTTTGCACCAGCCAGCTCCTGGCGTGCTGGCGAATGATCGGGATGCGGGTAAAGGTTTAACTGCCAGCCTGGTTTCTGAAACGAGGTTTGGGACAGTTACCCTCAAAGAAGACGGATCTTTTACCTATACGCCAACATATAAATTTACCGGGTACGATTCTTTTAGCTACCAGGCATCCGATGGCGGGAATGTATCCGAAGCTGTATTGGTGTTGATCACCTTCCCTAATGTTGTAGTTATAGTTGTCGACGACCTGGGCCAAGGCGACCTTAGTGCATACAATAGTGGCGCAGCCATCGATACACCTAATCTTGCAGCCCTGGCGGATGCCGGAATTACTTTCAGCCAGGCGCATTCCACGGCGGCTACCTGTTCACCATCAAGATATTCGCTCCTGACGGGCAATCATCCTTATCGGGGACGCCTCTCCAGCGGGGTATGGAATACGTACGAGCCTTCCACAATGATAATTCCCGGCCAGGCAACCCTGGGGAATATCTTTGACGAGGCTGGTTATAAAACCGGGTTCGTCGGTAAATTACACAATGGCGCCGCTTTCTGGAACAGGACAGGAAGTGACTACGCGAATTACCACGGCGAGATTGATTTCACCCGCAGATTCGACAGGGGGCCAACACAGTTTGGATTTGACTATTCCTTCCTTTTACCCGGCGGCGTTAGCAGTCGATTATATGCTTATTTTGAGAATGACCAGCTTGTAAGATTTGACTCGAGCAGTGGCAATTACGAAACATTCATCAATAACGATGATGCGCATCAGAGTTTTGTTCACATAAGCAAGGGCTGGAGAGAAAACCATAATGGCGGACTTATCGGCGCTTCAGGCTGGGCTATTGATAATTATGATAGCCGGAAAGCCGGCAGCATTCTGACGCGAAAAGCACTCAATTTTTTAGATCAGGCAATTAGCGAAAATGAATCATCGTCTATACCTAAACCATTCTTTCTGTTTTTTGCGCCGCCACAGCTACATGTCCCGTATTCGCCTCCTGAGTTTTTTAATGTGACGGATACCAATGATATGGAACCGGCGACAGAAGGTGACCCGGTTGCAGGTGCCAGCAATTTTTTGCCACGCTTCGATATGATCCGGGAAGTTGATTTAATAGTCGGCACAATTATCGATTTTCTCGAAGAGCGAGGTCAGCTCGAAAGCACCCTGATTGTTTTCAGCAGCGATAACGGCCCGCTCAGGCTGCCGAGCTTTGAAAGCTTCAGCCCGCAGGGGGCTGATGGCGGTGTTCCGCTCCGGGGATACAAAGGCCTTATATACGAGGGCGGCCACAGGGTTCCGTTACTCGCGCGCTGGGGCAATGTTGCTACAGGCCAATCGGTAATAGCCCCAGGTACGCGTAGTTCAGAGTTGCTGGGCCTGCACGATTTATCGGCAACCTTTTACTCGATGCTGGGCCAACAACGACCTGTTAACCAGGCTAATGACAGCAAAAGTTTTCTGTCGGTATTACTTGGCAACCAATCTGAAACGACTCACCTTCGCGAGCACATAATAATACAGGGCAGCCCTACATCTGCGAATGGCGCCAACATAAACCTGGTCGATAGGGCGTTCTATAAGCATGATTCGGAAGGTGACCTTTGGAAACTATCGGTAGTTTCAAGTAACGCCGATCCTTTGTCCGAACTTCACTGGAAGGAGCTCTATAACCTGAGCACTGACCCGGGAGAAACAAAAGATTTGATTAATAATCCGGATAACCAGGAGTTACTGGAAGCAATGAAGGCCGAATACCTGGAACTGATAGTTAAGCCGCAAACGGTAACCAGTTTCAGGTAACAAAAAAACTTTGGCCAAAGCGGCTAGAAACTAACCCACACTGGCGCATGGTCCGACGGCCGTTCGAGCATTCGAGGCTCTTTATCTATCTTGCTGGCATCGCAGGTCTTTGCGATCGCATTGCTCACCAGCAACAGGTCTATGCGTAAGCCACGGTTGCGGCGAAAACCGGCAGTGCGGTAATCCCACCAGCTGAATGTAGCTTCGGGCTGATCGAACAGCCGGAAACTGTCCTGTAAACCAAGCGCCAGTAAAGCCTGTAGAGCTTCGCGCTCACCATCACTGCAGAGGATCTTGCCGGCCCACTCCTCGGGGTCATGCACATCGCTGTCATCGGGTGCGATGTTGAAATCCCCCATGACTACCAGTCTTTCATGCTCAGCTAGTTCATCTTTCAGCCATGCCCTTAATACTTTAAGCCAACCAAGCTTATATTCATATTTCTCAGAGCCCACGCTCTGGCCGTTAGGTACGTACAGGTTAATCACGCGGCTGCCGTTAAAAGTGCCTGCGATCACTCGTCTTTGTTCATCTTCCAAGTCAGGAATACCCCGGTGTACGTCCTGCGCCTCAACTTTTGAAAGCAGCGCCACGCCGTTATAAGTTTTCTGACCATCGACAGCACAGTAATAGCCAACTTCCCTAAATGCATCGACCGGGAAGTTATTGGTCTGCATTTTTATTTCCTGTAACCCAAGTACGTCCGGTTGTTCACCATCAAGCCACTCCAGCACCTGTTCCAGTCGGACGCGAATAGAGTTTACGTTCCAGCTTGCAACTCTCATGGTCGGGCGCTTTTGCTGTTGACAATCCCTGCTTGCTCAAGCAGCGGTTCGATTTGCGGTGCTCGTCCACGGAAAGCCTGAAAGGCCGTACCAATATCGGCCGTACCGCCGACTTCGAGGATCGTCTCGCGGAAACGATTGGCGACACCGCGATCAAAAAGACCCACTTCCCGGAATGCCGCAAAGGCATCGGCAGCAAGCACCTCGGCCCACTTGTAACTGTAGTAACCGGCGGCATAACCACCACCAAACACATGCGCAAAGCTGTTCTCGAAGCGGCTGAACTCAGGTGTCTCGATTACGGACCAGCTTTTGCGCACCTCGGCCAGCGTTTCACGAATATGAGCACCCCGCTCGGGATCGTATTCCGAATGAATGCGCCAGTCGAACAAGGAAAACTCAATTTGCCGAACCATCTGTATACCGGAATGAAACACCCTGGATGCCTGCAGCTTTAGAAGCAGATCGTCTGGCAACGGTTCGCCAGTTTCAAAATGCGACGACATATTGCGCACGACATCAGGATCCCAGGCAAAGTTTTCCATGAACTGGCTGGGTAACTCCACTGCATCCCACGGCACGCCGTTAATGCCCGAAACACTCGGGTAATCGACGCGGGTCAGCAGGTGATGTAGCGTATGCCCGAACTCGTGGAACAATGTGACGATTTCTTCATGTGTTAGCAGCGCAGGCTTATCTTCAGCAGGGCAGGTAAAGTTGCAAGCAAGATGCGCGACCGGAAGCTGCACGCCGGAGTTCGAACGTTTGCGCAGCACGCATTCATCCATCCACGCACCCGAACGTTTATTGCGCCGAGCGTAAAGATCAATAAAAAAGCTGCCGACAGGTTCATTCTGGTCATTGATCAAAGAGTAGTATCGGACCTCCGGTTGCCAGCGATCGACGTCCTGTTCTTCGCGCGCAGTCAAACCATAAAGCTGCTGCATAACCTGGAACAGGCCATCCATAATCCGTTCGAGCGAAAAATACGGCCGCAGCTCTTCATCCGAAATCGAGAAATTTTTCAGACGCAGTTTCTCCGAGTAGTAAGCAACGTCCCAGGCCTGTAGTTCCCTGCCTGT
>MPLX02223090.1_pt1 | contig 14101 bp, 11 predicted proteins | sample 1617341 | NCBI WGS metagenome assembly MPLX02 (sample SAMN05944804, study PRJNA350692) | marine metagenome | biome: marine; feature: ODZ; material: water; isolation source: 120 m water sample filtered on 0.2 um supor filter | place: Pacific Ocean | collected 2012-04-08 | depth 120m m | reverse complement strand
CGATGAAGGTATTCAACATCCGCGCCGCAACCCAAATCTAATCGGTCATGAACAAGCAGAAACAACACTACTGGATGCCTTCAACTCCTCCAGGCTGGCTCACGCCTGGTTGCTGAGTGGCCGCAAGGGAATAGGCAAGGCAACTTTGGCCTATCGCTTCGCCCGGTTTCTCCTCGCCAATGGCGGCGGGGAAGGGGATGCGGGTCTCTTCGGCGGCGACTTACCTAAGGACAATTCCGACACACTTTTTGTTGCCTCTGACAATCCTGTATTCAGCCGCGTCGCCGGGGGTGGCCATGCGGATTTGAAATCAATCGAGCGACAGTTCGACGAAAAAAGGGGAAAATACAAAACTGAAATCGTCATCGACGACGTTCGTTCGATCAGTCATTTCCTGTCAATGACCTCTGCGGAAGGAGGCTGGCGCGTCGTCATTATAGACAGTGCTGACGAGATGAACCGCAACGCCGCCAACGCTGTTCTTAAAGTCCTGGAAGAACCCCCAAAAAAGGCGATATTGCTGCTGGTCACTCATAACCCAGGACGATTACTGCCGACAATCCGGTCCCGTTGCCGCATGTTAGGACTTTCAGTTCTTGATGAGGCGAATGTCAGCAGGATGCTTGTCGAACATCATCCTGACATGAACCATGGAGACGCGCTGGCGCTGGCGCGTTTATCGGAAGGCAGCATCGGCCGCGCCCTGGATCTGGAAGTTGAAGGTGGTTTGGACTTGTATCGCGACTTGTTGGGTTTGCTTGAAACCTTGCCTCGCCTGGATGTTGCCGCACTTCATGCACTGGCCGGAAAACTGGGGCGGGCTGGAGGCGACAGCTCATTTCATACCTTTGGCGATTTACTTCTTGGGTGGCTGGGGCGCTTGATTTTAAGCGCCTCGAAAGACGAACAGGGAACGGACACCCCCGAGGGCCGCTTAAACGAGCGACTGACGGCGACCGCTACGCTTGCAAGCTGGCTGGAGGTATGGGACAAGGTCACCCACTTGCTGGCGCGTACCGACGCCATAAACATGGACCGGCGACAGATGATCATTAATATATTTCTGGCGATTGAAAAGGCCGCCCAAGTTTAAATTTTCTGCGGAGTAAGACCAATTAAACCCTATTACGTGACGACGCCAATTTACTACGTTAACGACGCCCCACACATCGGCCATGCCTATACGACGCTGGCCTGCGATGTGCTGGCGCGATTCAAGCGGCTGGACGGTTATGACGTCAAATTCCTGACCGGAACCGATGAACACGGTCAGAAGGTCGAAAAATCCGCTTTGGCCGCTGGTGTCGATCCTAAAACCTTTACCGACAAGGTTTCACAGAATTTCCGTGATCTTGCCCAATTGATGAATTTTTCCCACGATGACTTTATCCGCACGACCGAAGAACGGCACAAACATTCAGTTCAGGACCTTTGGCAAAAATTGATGGACAACGGCGATATCTTCCTGGATAGCTATTCTGGTTGGTATGCGGTTCGCGATGAAGCATTTTACGGCGAAGGGGAATTAACAGAAGGCCCCGATGGCAAGAAAATCGCGCCTTCAGGGGCTGAAGTAGAATGGGTGGAAGAGCCCAGTTATTTTTTCCGTCTTTCCCAGTGGGGCGACAAGCTTCTTAAATTTTACGACGAAAACCCCGACTTTATCGCCCCCAATACCCGTCGCAACGAAGTCATTAGTTTTGTTAAGAGCGGCCTGAGGGACTTGTCCGTATCGCGCACAACCTTCAACTGGGGGGTGCCCGTTCCGGGCGACGATAAACACATCATGTATGTGTGGCTGGACGCGCTGACGAACTATATTACTGGCGTTGGTTATCCGGAAACCAAAAGCGGTGAATATGCCGCGTATTGGCCTGCTGACCTTCATATGGTTGGCAAGGATATTCTTCGTTTTCATGCCGTCTACTGGCCTGCTTTTTTGCTGGCGGCGGGATTGGATGCGCCAAAAAGAGTCTATGCTCACGGCTGGTGGACCAATGAAGGCGAGAAGATTTCCAAGTCCCTGGGCAACGTCATTGATCCGCACGATCTGGTTACCAGATACGGCCTGGACCAGGTTCGTTACTTCTTGCTTCGTGAAGTGCCTTTTGGCAATGATGGCGATTTCTCCCATCAGGCCATGATCAACCGCATGAACGGCGAACTTGCAAATGACCTGGGCAATCTGGCGCAGCGGGTGCTGTCCATGATCGCCAAAAATTGTGATGCTGCGGTGCCGCAGCACGGCGATTTTACCGACGATGATCAACAATTGCTGGATGGGGCGGGGCTATTGCTGGTGACGCTGCGGAAAACCCTTGACCGGCAGTCCTTTCACGAGGCCCTTGAGGCAATCTGGGTAATTATTCGGGCAGCCAACGGATATGTCGATGCGCAGGCTCCCTGGAAGTTGAAAAAGGAAGACCCCGAGCGCATGGCTACCGTGCTCTATGTGTTGGTTGAAAGTATTCGTCGGATCGCCCTGGTGCTGCAACCTTTCATGCCGGACACGATATCGCGCATGCTCGACCAATTGGCGGTAAGTCCTGATCACCGCTCTTTTCCATTCCTGGATGAAGGGCATCACCTTATTCCTGGGACAGACCTGCCCAGGCCGGAAGGGGTGTTTCCCAGACTTGTCGTTGACGCAGAAGGCGGTAACTGAGTCTGAACACAATTTAATGACGGTTCCCGGACATGCTTGTTGACAGTCACTGCCATCTGGATTTCCCAGACTTCGAAGATGATATGGACGACATCGTCGCACGTGCTGGTGAAGCCGGCGTCAGCCATATGCTTTCGATCTGCACACATGTCACCAAGTTCGATCCGGTGCTCGCCGTAGCTGAACAATATGACAATATTTTCTGCACGGTTGGCATACATCCTCATAATGCGGCGAAGGAGCCGGAAGTTACGGCCGAACACCTGATCCGTATGGCCAGGAACGACAAAGTGATCGGTTTTGGCGAGACCGGACTGGATTTCTTTTATGATAAAAGTCCCCGTGATCTGCAAAAAAGCCAATTCAAGGTCCACATAGAAGCCGCCAGGGAAGCCGGTTTACCGTTGGTGGTTCATACGCGAGATGCCGATGAAGATATGGCGGAAATCCTGAAAGAAGAAACGGGGAAGGGGGCGTTTAGCGGGCTTCTCCATTGTTTTTCCAGTTCCCGCGACCTGGCGGAAACGGCTCTGGATTTGGGGCTTTATCTTTCTATTTCCGGTATTGTTACGTTCAACAAGGCCGATGAATTACGTGAAATTGTCAAAGAGGCGCCACTGGACAGGCTCCTGGTTGAAACCGATGCTCCTTATCTGGCGCCGGTTCCCAAGCGTGGCAAACGCAATGAGCCCGCTTTTACCCGTCATACAGCCGAGAAAATTGCCGAAATCAAGGAGATATCCTTTGAGGAGGTTGCGACGGCGACGACGGATAACTTCTTTAACCTGTTTTCCAAGGCCTGATCATGGGGCACTATAACGACATCATGCGGAAATGGGCACATGGGTTTTGATATATGACGATTGGTATCAGGGGTTGATCCGGCCCTCTCATCAGATGGCTCTTCATCATCAAGGATATCCGCCTCTGCTGCGGGAATATCGGGATCATCCATTTTAATCGTTATCAAACGTCCAGATTGGCTACTTTCAGCGCGTTCGCCTGAATAAAATCGCGTCGCGGCTCGACCATATCGCCCATCAGGGTCGAGAAAACTTCCTCGGCGTCATCGGCGTGACTGACCTTGACCTGTAGCAGGGACCTGGCGTTGGGATCAAGGGTGGTCTCCCTAAGCTGTTCCGGGTTCATCTCGCCCAGGCCTTTGTAACGTTGCATACCGATGCCCTTGCGGCCCGCGACCATGACGGTATCGACCAAGGATACCGGTCCGGTAATGGTATGTTCCTTGTCTTTGACGATCAGGGTGCCGTGACGCATGTAAAGTTTTTGCAGTTCGCCGGTTTTTTCATCCAGTTTGCGCGCTTCCGTGCTTTGGATGAGCGCCCCATCGATGATGTGACGCTCTTCAACCCCGCGAAGGGTTCGCGTGAAAGCGAGTCCGCCGTCATCGAGAATTTTTCCGGCCCACCCCCGCTCGGTCTCGGGCTCAAGGGCGTCGAGCCTGTTGGCGGCGTAATCGCCGATTTCCTTGGCGTGGTTTTCATCCGACAGGATTTGTGGATTAAGGGCACCCAGAATAGCGGCCTGTTCAACGATGCGAATGGGTACGTGACGAGACAGCCTTTCAAGTTGCAATTTGACTTTTCGGGCTTCTTCGACCAGATGGCGCAGGTCGGCCCAGGCGATCTGACTGCCGTCAAAAGTGGTCAACACAGTTCCCTCATCGACAGCCGTCGAGAGAAGATAATCTTCAAGTGCCTCATCGTCTTTCAGGTAAACCTCGGATTGGCCTCGCTTGGCGCGGTAGAGCGGCGGCTGGGCGATATATAGATAACCGCGTTCGATCAGCTCCGGCATCTGACGATAGAAGAAAGTCAACAGCAGGGTGCGAATGTGCGATCCGTCAACATCGGCATCGGTCATGATGATGATCTTGTGGTAGCGGCACTTGTCGGGATTGAAGTCTTCGCGCCCGATGCCCGTGCCCATGGCCGCGATCAGGGTGCCGATTTCCGCAGATGAGAGCATTTTGTCGAAACGGGCGCGCTCTACATTCAGGATTTTGCCCCGCAAGGGAAGGATTGCCTGATTTTTGCGATGGCGACCCTGCTTGGCCGAGCCACCAGCGCTGTCGCCCTCGACGATGAACAGTTCGGACAGGGCCGGGTCGCGTTCCTGGCAGTCGGCCAGCTTGCCGGGCAACGACGCGATATCCAGCGCGCCCTTGCGTCGAGTCAACTCGCGCGCCTTGCGGGCGGCTTCGCGGGCGGCCGCCGCCTCGACTATTTTGCCGATCACGGCCTTGACTTCCCCGGGATGCTCCTCGAACCACTGATCCAGTTGGTCCCCGACGACGCTTTCGACGATCGGACGCACTTCCGATGATACCAGTTTGTCTTTGGTTTGCGACGAGAACTTGGGATCGGGCACCTTGACCGACAGCACACAGGTCAGTCCTTCGCGGGAATCATCCCCGGTGATGGAAACCTTTTCCTTTTTGGCGATGCCGCTGGAATTGGCGTATTTGTTGATGGTGCGCGTCATGGCTCCGCGAAAACCCGCCAGATGGGTGCCGCCATCGCGTTGCGGAATATTATTGGTGAACGGCAGGGTCGTCTCGTGGTAGCTGTCGTTCCATTGCAGGGCCATTTCCACGGTCACGCCGTCTTTTTCGCCCGTCGCCACAAGCGGTTCCTGATTGATGGCGTTTTTGGATTTATCCAGGAATTCGACGAATGCCTTCAGGCCCCCCTCGTAATGCAGGTCGACGATGTTTTCATCGACATGACGGGCATCTTTCAGGCGAAGGTGAACGCCAGAGTTCAAAAACGCCAACTCGCGCAGTCTGTGCTCAAGGGTGGCGAAGTCGAATTCGACCATGGTGAAAGTATCGCTCGAAGGCATGAACGTTAATTCAGTGCCTGTCTTGGGGCCGTCCTTGTTGTCAGCGGCGGGGGCGTCACCGACAATTTTCAGTGATTCTTCGGTTTCGCCGTGGGCGAAGCGTACAACATGTTCCTTGCCCTCGCGCCATATCTTCAGCTCCAGCCAGACGGACAGGGCGTTGACCACGGAAACGCCGACCCCGTGCAGGCCGCCGGAAACCTTGTATGAATTGGAGTCGAACTTACCGCCCGCATGCAACTGGGTCATAATGACCTCGGCAGCCGAAACGCCCTCTTCGGCATGAATATCGACGGGAATTCCCCGGCCGTTATCGCCGACCGTAACCGACCCGTCGCCGTTCAGGATAACGTCGACCCTGTCGCAGTGACCGGCCAGCGCCTCGTCAATGGCGTTATCGACGGCTTCGTAGACCATGTGATGCAGTCCCGAGCCGTCGTCGGTGTCGCCGATATACATGCCGGGGCGCTTGCGGACCGCTTCCAGGCCCTTCAGGACTTTGATGGAATCGGAATCATAAGCGGTGTCGCTTTCGGCCGTTTCCGGGGTTTCTTCGTTTGTTTTTTCGTCAGTCATGGTCAGCTCTTTTATCTCAGGTTCTCGATTGAATGGGCGTGATGATGGCGTCTTGAACGCCGAAAAATTGGGCGTCGCCCTGCAAGGGGGAGAACAGGACGGCTTCAGTCCCGGTCATCCAAGCCTGAATGCCGAGGTTTAATATTTCACTGAACAGGGCCTCGCGGCGGGTCATATCCAGATGGGCCGTGACTTCGTCCAGCAAAAGCAGTGGCAAGGAGCCGCGCTCGAGTGCCTGTAGGCGCGCATTGGCCAGGATCAGGGATATCAACAGCGCCTTTTGCTCGCCGGTCGAACACAGTTCGGCAGCCTGTCCTGTTCCCAAATGATGAACGGTCATATCGCTGCGATGAGGGCCGTATTGAGCCGTGCCGTTCTCGCTATCGCCCGTGCGACTTTCCTTCAGGGTTTTTTTCAGGCGTTCTTCGGCCTCGAGGGCCGGGCAATCGCCCAACCAGTCTTCAAGGATACCGGTCACTCGAAGGGTCGCGCCCGGAAAAACGCCTTCGTTTGCGGCGCATCCGGCGATGTCATCAAGCCGGACGGCCATATTTATTCTTGCCGCGCTGACGGCCACGCCCTTCGAAGCCATGGTTTCTTCCAGGACATGCAGCCATTCGGGGTCCGCCGGACGGCCGCTGTCGCCCTGTCCGTTGCGAAGTAGGCGGGAGCGTTCGCGCATGGCGTGCTCATAAGCCGAGACACGACCGGCATGGGCGGGATCGGTTCCAAAAACAAGGCGATCGAGAAAACGTCTGCGCGCCGAAGCGCCCTCAAGAAATAGTCGATCCATTTGCGGCGTCAGCCATTGCGCGCTTAAATGTTCTGAAAGAGCCGCCTGCGATTTGACCGTGGCCCCGTCAATGCGCACGACCCGTTTCTCGCGTTTTCCCAGGTGCTGTGTATCCCTGCCTGAGCCTATGTCGATAGACCCATCCGGGGTTTCAAGTTTGGCCGCGACGGCCCAGGCCCTGTTGTCTGGCGTTGGGGCACCCGGTTCGGCGCGGGAAATTTCGGATAATTTGGCGCTGCGCAAGCCGCGACCCGGAACAAGAAACGACAGGGCCTCCAGAACGTTTGTCTTTCCGGCCCCATTGGGGCCGCTCAAAACAACAGGTTCGGGTCCGGTATCGATGCGTTGGCTTGCATAGCAGCGAAAGTCGCTCAGGGTTAGCCGGGCAACGGAAGCGCTTGGTGTAGGCAAAGCTCTATCGCCAGCCTGGCTGGCCTGAGAGTCCTGTCTTGCCAATCCGGTCGTATGGATCAGGGCTTCCTTCCTTACACACGCATGGGCATCAGCACATAAAGGGCGCTGGCATCGTCTGTTTCACTTAAAATTGTTGGCGAAGCGGCGTCGGCGAACGTGAAGCGCGCACTGTCGCCTTCGATTTGATGCGTAATATCCAGGAGATAACGGGAATTGAAGCCGATCTCCACGGCTTCGCCATTAAAGTCGACTTCCAGTTCTTCCGTCGCCGTTCCCGATTCGGGGCTGGAGGCCGAAAGCACCAGCGTTCCATCGGCAAGCGCCAGCTTGATGGCGCGGGATTTCTCGCTGGAAATCGCCGATAACCGATCAACGGCCTCGGCGAAGGTCTTGCAATCGACGACCATTTCCTTGTCATTTCCGGACGGGATAACCCGTTCGTAATCGGGGAATGTGCCATCGATCAGTTTTGACGTCAGGGTAACGCTATCGAAGGTAAAGCGGATTTTGGTCTGTGAAAGCTCGACGGCAACATCATCGACGGTTTCTTCGATCAGTTTGCGTAGCTCACCCACCGTCTTGCGAGGAATAATGACACCCGGCATTCCCTCGGCGCTTGCCGGCAAGGGACCTTCGACGCTGGCGAGCCTGTGGCCGTCGGTCGCCACTGCGCGCAATACCCTGGTTCCGTCGCGTTCTGCGGCATGCAGGTAAATGCCGTTCAGATAATAGCGGGTTTCCTCGGTCGATATCGCGAAACGGGTTCTGTCAACCAGGCCGCGGATTTCAGCCGCCGGTAATGAAAAAGTGTGCGCCATCTCGCCACCCGACATTACCGGGAAATCATCGGTTGGAAGGCATGTCAACGTAAAGCGCGACCGCCCAGATTTCAGTGCCAGTTGACCCTCGTCGTCGCTGTCAAACTCCACCTGCGAGCCTTCGGGTAATTTGCGAACGATCTCGTACAAGGTGTGTGCCGGTGCCGTCGTTGCGCCCGGCTGGCCGACATCGGCGTCAACCTGATCGATAATGTCCAGGTCCATGTCGGTGGCGTTCAGACTAAGGCGTCCTTCGCCGGCATCGATTCTGACATTGGAGAGAATGGGAATGGTGTTGCGGCGTTCGACGACGCTTTGGACATGCCCCAAAGATTTCAAAATCGCCGCTCGTTCGATGGTAAATTTCATTTTATATTTTACGTTCATTCATGGTTTCAAGGATGCCTATTTTTGCCGCCAGAAGCGCCGTCTAAAATGCGGCCTTTCATATTTAAAAGGCCACCGGCAGGCTGACTGTGGATAAGAATCCGGCCCCTCCCGATGAGGACCTTTCTATTATAACAAATAGGCCTCAAATCAGAAGCCTTTTTCGCACACAGGCAAAGCGGTCAAAGAAGCAGGACTGCAACCTTGAAACGGTAAGAACTTCAGGGGGGAGCCAAGGGCCCTAGCCTTCAAGCATACGCCTTAAGAGTTCGACATCTTCGGCGAAGGATGAATCGCATTCGCGAAGTTCTTCCACTTTTTTTACCGCATGCATGACGGTGGTATGGTCGCGACCGCCAAATTTGCGCCCGATTTCGGGCAAGGAGCGCGATGTCAGCTGTTTGGCCAGGTACATGGCGACCTGCCTTGGGCGGGCGACTGACCGGGCGCGACGGGCCGAATGCATGTCCGAAATCCGGATATTGAAATGAGAGGCGACCCGTTTCTGGATTTCCTCGATGGTGACGCGACGGTCATTGGCACGCAGAAGGTCGTGCAAAACTTCCTGAGTTGTTTCCAGCGTAATTTCGCGCCCCACCAGTTGGGCGTGGGCGACAACCCGGTTCAGGGCTCCTTCCAGCTCACGCACATTGGAAGTGATCTTGTGGGCCAGGAATTCCATCATTTTTTGCGGGACATCGACCTTTAGCTGTTCGGCTTTCGATTCAAGAATGCCAAGGCGCAACTCGTAAGTCGTGGCGTGGATATCGGCGACAAGGCCGCAATTCAGCCGGGACTGCAGGCGCTCTTCCATGCCCTCAAGGTCGGACGGGGATTTGTCAGCCGAAATGACGATCTGTCGGCCCTGATCGACCAAGGCGTTAAAGGTGTGGAAAAATTCTTCCTGGGTCGCACCCTTGCCGCCAATGAACTGCACGTCGTCGATCATCAGGACGTCGACATTGCGGAACATTTCTTTGAAGTCGACGGTGTTTTGTTCCTTCAGGGCGCGGATAAAACGGTACATGAATTTTTCCGCCGAAAGATAGATCACTGTTCGATCAGGGTCCTGCTGGGAAATATGCCAGGCGATGGCATGCATCAGGTGCGTCTTGCCAAGGCCGACGCCACCATACAGGAACAGCGGATTGAACGGCACTGATGGCGCTTCGGCGACGCGACGCGCTGCGGCGTAGGCGAACTCGTTGGGTTTGCCGACAACAAAATTTTCAAAAGAATAACGCGAATCGAGTGGCGCGCTGATACCCGCCGCCCCGTTTTCGTTTGTCCGGCGCTTTTCGCTTTTCGCCCTGCCTACGGCGGCTGTGGTGGCGGCCTCTGCGGCGGCGGCTGTGCTCTTTACGCTCTCGTTGCGGCCGGATTTAAAAGAGCGTTCCGGCTGGACGGAGATTTCCACGTTATCGACGCCGGAATCAATGGCGTTCCATAACTCTCCAAGACGCTCGACATAATGTGCGACCACCCAATCCCGCATAAAGCGCGTGGGAACGGAAATACGCGCGACGCCATCGCCAACGCTCCGCACGGTCATCGGCTTGACCCAGCTTTGATAGGCAGCTTCCCCGATTTCCGACCTTAGGTTTTCACGAACCTCTTGCCAGTTCCCGTCATGTAAGCCGTCAATTATTTCGTTCGTCATTTATGCTCACAACCCCCGGGGCGATACACCTGCAACAACTATCTTGATTTAAAGAGAACCGCAACAATGTCCGGCTTGGCTCGCACCCAGACATTGGGGTTCAGGTATGTCGGCCTGAACCCGATTCTCATTTCCAGAAGCATGACCGAATTACGGTCTGGAAGACTTTCCCCAAGGACTTTTGCACTGTCTTAGACGATGCGGCGACTTAAGCGTCTGGTAGCCCCGATTTACCTCTTTCATTCAAAATTGCTGTCGACCTCGCAAAAAGGTCAGGTGTTTATTTCCCTCTGTTTTTATTTTTCTGCTCGCCTTGTCCAGGACTAACGTTGAACGAGACAAACAAATCCAAATATTTTTCAACGAATAAAGCTTCTTAAAATTCTTAAGAGCGACTATTTGCTGTTTAGGTCTTCTTGTATCGAGTCAGTAGTTTTATAAAAAAATTGGGGCCACGAAGAATTGAATCGAGGCCTTTGGAAAATTACCATCTCAGTTTACGGCCTTATCAAAATATGAGCCAATTTTACCAATGCCATTAATAGGTTTGATTGTGGTTTTTACTATCTACAGTTCCCATTTATTCTTTCCAAGCACTTCACATTCATGATTGATCAAAAGAATATTTTTCTAATGCTTAAACATTCATCAGACTTACTTGATTGAACAGTATCGAATACTTAATTTTAACTGTCAGGCCCCGAAAGGGTGCCCCGCGCTTGAGAAGTTAAATTACAGAGACGCGGCCTCACTTGCAAGGTGATCGTAAGGGGAACGTTGAAAATAATTGGCTTGACTCATTGCCCATCTTCGAGTCCAAGCCATCCCAAAAGTGGCAAAACATTATGGGCAAAGAAAAAGGCCGCTTCCCGTGTAAAGAAGCAGCCTGATATCCTGTTTGCGATAGCGCCTGTTTTTAAGCGGCCATCGCCTTAATCCGTGCAGACAGGCGCGAGAGCTTCCTGGAAACCGTATTCTTGTGGAAGACACCTTTCTGAGCGCCGCGCATCATTTCTGGCTGTGCCGCTTTTAATGCCGCGGCTGCGTCAGGCTGATTGCCACTTTCAATCGCTTCTTCAACCTTGCGGATGAAGGTGCGTACGCGCGTACGGCGAACGTTGTTTACGCTGGCGCGGCGTTCGATCTGGCGGATCCGTTTTTTTGCCGATGCATGGTTGGCCATAGTCTTGATAATCCGTGCTAAAGTCTGTTTTGTGTAAGCGAAGGCAGGCTTATATAGCTCAGCAAGGCCCCCGTCAAGCTTGGAATACCGCCTTGTCCGGCGGTTCCATAAAGGCGGAATTGCAGGACTGTCTATTTGTTCTTGAAAGCGGGTTGGCGCTTCTCGGCGAAAGCCGCCATTCCCTCTTTCTGATCTTCCGTTGAAAACGTCGCATGGAATAGACGGCGTTCGAAATGAACTCCTTCGGCCAGCGTCGTTTCGTAAGCTGTATCGACTGCCTCCTTCGCCATCATCACGATCGGCAAGGACAATTTGGCAATCGCCTCGGCGGTGTTTACGGCCTCTTCGACCAGATCGTCAGCCGGAATAATGCGACTGACGAGGCCTGCGCGTTCGGCTTCTTCTGCATCCATCATGCGCCCGCTCAGGCACATTTCCATGGCTTTTGATTTTCCGACCAGGCGGGTCAGGCGTTGCGTACCCCCGGCACCCGGGATGGTGCCGATGGTGACTTCCGGCTGGCCGAACCTTGCGGTGTTAGCGGCCAGGATAAAGTCGCACATCATCGCAACCTCGCAGCCGCCACCCAGCGCATAACCTGCAACCGCAGCAATGACCGGCTTGCGACATGTGGCGATACGCTCCCAGCCTTCGGTAATGAAGTTGTCCATATAGTTGCTGGCGAAAGTGTTTTTTTTCATCGCCTTGATATCGGCGCCAGCGGCGAACGCCTTTTCCGATCCAGTCAGAACCATTGCCCCGATGCCTTCGTCCGTTTCAAAGGCATCCAGGGCCTCGGCAAGCTCACTGATCAGCTCGGGGTTCAGGGCGTTTAACGCCTTCGGGCGGTTAAGCGTGATCAGGCCGACCCGGCCTTTCGTTTCGACGATGATGTTTTCATAAGCCATTTGGTTCTCCTGCGATCATTTTTGATCTCAATATAATGAAATGGGGCAAGACCTATTTTGCCGGTGACAGCATGAAGAGAACGCTAATCGTGGCGGGGTCGCCAGATGAACCCGTACCGCCCCGCGCCGCTGTCTGGGGAAATTCCAGCTTCAATACCTCGTCCTCGCGGCTGTATTTGCCAGGGGCCCTTTTTTCCCATCCCAATTGCGGCAGGGTGTCGCTGTAAAACTGTTCAACGTCTTCCTTCAGGACCTTGCCCATGGTCAGGGCCTCGACGATACGCCCGGAAGGACTGTCGAAAACCATGACGCCACCGGCGATTTCGTCGAGTTGCGCCATCAAGGGTAAATCGTCAATGGCGCTCAGGAACTTGTCTTCGGCCAGGGCCTGTGTCGAGTGAACTGCGCCTAAACACAACAGCGCCAGCGCCAAGCCTATTGATCTCAAATCGGGAAATGCAGTTTTCATGGCCCCGTCATAGCACTACCTTTGACGTTTCGTACAATAGAAAGTCGATCTTCCGGACTGTTGAATGCGGCGAATGCCTCCTGTTGCGCTGAGCGAACAGTCGCACCCGGGACAGGCCTCGCCTTCGCGCCCGTAGACGGCGAAGGAATGTTGAAAATATCCCGGTTCGCCGCTGGGCTGGCGATGGTCACTGATCGACGATCCCCCGGCTGCAATGGCAAGTTCCAAAACTTCGATTATTGCCCGATACAATTTGCTCGCCCGTCCACCAGCGATGGTTGCGGCCGTGCGTTTGGGGGAAATTCCTGCCCTGAACAGGGCTTCGGCGACATATATATTGCCAAGGCCAGCGACCACCGTTTGATCGAGCAGGGCCGACTTGATAGGCGTACGCCTGCCTTTCAGGGACCGGGTCAGGATGGCGGCGTTAAAATAGTCCCCCAATGGTTCAGGACCGATATCTTTCAACAACGGATGGGTTTTCAACTCCCCGGCTTCGACCAGGTCCATGAATCCAAAGCGGCGCGGGTCGTTGAAACGGATCTCGACGCCCTGGTCAGTGCTCAGGATTACATGATCGTGCTTTTCCAGCGGCGGGACGTGATTTTCATGGATGCGAAAACAACCAGACATGCCAAGGTGGGCCAACAGGGTTACGCCGTCATCCAGTTCGATCAGTAGATACTTGGCGCGCCGCTTGACGCTGGTGACGGTCCTCCCGGTCAATCGCTGGCCGAACCCATCAGGCAAGGGAAAGCGCAGGTCGGGTCTGCGCGCGACGGCTTTTTCAATTCGGCGGCCTTCCAGGACCGGGGCAAGGCCTTGTTTGGCGGTTTCGACTTCGGGTAATTCGGGCATATACTATTCTGTACTATTCTGAGGCCTCTGCATAAGCCCTGATATGGTGCAGGATTTCAACAGAACCGGCGAATTGGTGCGGTTTTGTACTCCGCAACGGCGATTACGTGATGTTTTTAGCTTATATTCGGGAGGTTCCCCGGAATTCAGGCGCACTTATGGCCGCGCGCATAGGCGGCGGCGAATTTGTCATCATTCTGGAAAATGTTCACGATAAAAGCGATATCGACAAGATCGCGCAAAATATCCTGGCGACGGTCAAGAACGTCATAACCCTGACAGATACCGAATGCTCACTCGGCACCAGCATTGGAATAAGCGTTTATCCAGATAACGGGGATAACGAGGATGAACTCATGAAAAAAGCAGACGAGGCGATGTACGCCGTTAAAGATGCCGGACGAAACGCTTATCGTTTCTATTAAATTTGGGGCTGTCCCGGATAACCAGAAATTGGGGTTATCATGGGAATTATGCGCAAGACCCATCACAAGGGAAACGGCCT
>MPLX02393530.1_pt1 | contig 14118 bp, 8 predicted proteins | sample 1617341 | NCBI WGS metagenome assembly MPLX02 (sample SAMN05944804, study PRJNA350692) | marine metagenome | biome: marine; feature: ODZ; material: water; isolation source: 120 m water sample filtered on 0.2 um supor filter | place: Pacific Ocean | collected 2012-04-08 | depth 120m m | reverse complement strand
TGATGCAGATTCGCCAGCAGTTGAGGGGTTGGCCTCTAATGATTCGAGTGTAGCAAAGGCGCGATGAATATGGTCATCTCGCCACGAATCTTCTGAAGGATTATCAAGTTCTTGAATTAGAGATCTAGGATAAAAGCGGCGGCAAATAGATGGGCAACGTGCCAATAATAATTCGCCAGCCAAACCTGCTATATCTTCAAAATCATGAATTTCGGCGCGTTCCTTTAGAACTCTTATTATTCCCTTCAGGCCACGCAATACAACACGTAAATCATCGAGATTTTGCGCCTCTGCTGTAAGTGAGAATCCTGTCTGAGAGGAATTCTGGCCGCGCTCTAAACGCTCAGGTAAAGGTTCAGGAATATGGTGGATAATAGAGGGTTCTTCAACAGGTGTGTAAGGAGCGGGGCAGGCTTCAAGAATTAGTGCCAATTGAATGTGATGAAGAACACGCTGACCAACGGGTGATGAAAATAAATCAGTAAATGATTGCTTAATTTGGTCAATTTGCTCCTTTACTGAATCCTTAGTTTCTTTGGGTTTCAATCCCGAGTATGATTCTATTCCTGATTCCCACGAATTTGATGAAGGAAGATTTGATCTAGGAAAGAAAGAAGGGTCTCTACCCATCAATTTGCTTCCTACAATACATCTCAAGATTTGACCTAACCAAACTAAGCGTTGCCAATCTTCATCGGGACGGTCATTATCTGAAAGATGTGCTAAAGCCCCCATTCTAGTATCTAGTTGCCATCCAGTGGGTGCAAAATGAGTGATGTGTGAGCGAATTAAATCACAGTATCTTCCAATCAACACCTCAACAGACTCAGAAATTAAATCAATATCCTCAGCGTCCGTTGATTCCATAATACGATTCATCAAAAGATTCGAATTTACTGATTGGGATTCATCAATAATTCCTCTTTCACCCTCTGCTAGAAAAACGGAGTTATTGATTAGCGTTTGAAGCATTCTCGCAGCCTTTCTTCGACTCGAATAATGTCGAGCGATTCTATCACGCGCTTCAAGAACCAAACTCACATCTTCGACTTCGATTCCAGCATCCACGGCTGGCCCGTTCTGATGTGAGCCCGCTGGTAACCGCCAAAGGGTATTGATTCCTTGTTCTATAATCCTCATACGCTCAGCATCAGAAACCACATCACGACCCAAAGAATCTCCCAGAAGACTTCGATAAGGCGATACAAGTTGATTGAAGAAAGAATCTATTGTACCAATGGGTGCATCCTCCAATAGCATGAGTAATTGCTCGGGAAAACCATCATTCTTAATCCGTGAATCACTATCTACATCCTCGCTTCTAGAGAATGAACCACTTCGTAATTTTGCTATTTTTTGGCGGAGTCTATCTCGCATTTCATCTGCAGCTAAATTGGTAAAGGTAAGAAGAACAACCTCACTTGGTAACAACCCTCCCCATTCCTCAAGATTGATTCTCTCAGACATCGGTGAGAGAATTGTTCCGCCAGGTATTCTATTCGGTCTCTCAGGTTGAGGTAGTAATCGGGTTGCTCTCTGGTCCTCTGTGAGGTAATGCTCGATTACTCTCTCTACAATTGTCATCGTCTTTCCAGTCCCAGCACCTGCATCTATGGCAATATGAGAATCGAGATTGAGTGCCAATCTCTGAGCAGTGTTAAGTGTCTGACGAGACGAGTGTTGCATAGACATCAGACATCACTCCTGATAGCTACTGAACAAGTAGAAGATACAGGGCAATATTTGCATGTATCCTCACTTGGAGTTGGATGAACACGCCCATTAGCGGCTCCTGCCGCAGTTCCAAGAGCTACGGACAGCCTCTGAGCCATCCAAGCCCGGAATGGGTCACTATTAGGTTTAGAATCCTCATCAGGGAAACGGAAACGGAGATGGGTTGTATTGGTTCGGCTTCCATATGGAAGATTTTCTGAAGGCTGGTGGAGTTGGCTTGAGGTTTCTACCCAATGCTCAGTCTCATGACCCATGACACTAATTCCAGCTCCTACAACTAGATCGCCGGGGTGAGCAATTTCCCAAGCACGAGCATAAAGTGCAATCTGCACCTCTTCAAGCAGACCGATTTTGTGCCTTGTTTCGGACTTCTTTGATTCGGTCGTCTTGAGATCTCGGATAATTACAAGGCGACGGGGGTTCCAAGATGAGTCGCGTAGGCGTATTGGTGCTACTGAGTCGCTCCCTTTTTCATCAATCAAATTTCTTATATCGTCATCGAAAGGAATCAAGTCAACGCGATCTATCTTACCACGAAGACGAATCGCAGGTAGAGACTCTTGGTTGGGGCTAGTAAGTTCCTGAGGGATACTAATTAAAATTCCATCACTATCATGTGATAGTGCCTCCCACTCGTAAGCGATTGGAACGGCACCTCTAACCATATATTCTGATTCAATTATGGTTCCAACTCGGCCTGCCGGAGCGATAGGTGTTTGATTGATATCCCAATCCATCCACTGAGTTCTAGTCATTCCAGTAAGCATGCGTAGTCTATTTGTTGAAACCGCATCCGTTCTATCTAACCAGGGTGCAAGGTGAGCTAATTCCTCTAAAGCAATTGCCTGTAATTCAGAATTACTTAAATTTGAATTCGCTATATTCAACGGGCTACTATTCGAGAGGATTTCTTCAATGGACCGTTCAACTCCTTCTTCCATCCCTAGAACTCTCTGTAGAAGGTGATGATGGACTTCATGTAGTAACTGACCATGAGTACGAGGATCCAAATCCTCTTCCTGTTTCTCCTCATCCTTTGCATTGAGACCCTTTGTCAACCAACCTCTTCGAGGACAAGTAATCCATTCTTTCAATCGACTTGCTGACCATTTTGGAACCGTTTGCTCGGCTCCATTCAAGTGCCCGTGCCTTGAATCATAACTTTCAGAACCGGTTGGTGCAGGACAAAATGGACGGGGATCAATTGTTGCTATTCCTCCAATAACTGGCCAATAGGATGCTGCACGCGGCTTAATTTTTGATTTGGAAGGAGTACGGAGTAATTCTGCCTCACTCACACTAAGAATTAGGGGGCGAGCAGTTGGAGAAAGATATCCTTGATCATCTGTTTGGCGGGGTCGACGGCGAGAGATATCTTGCTGAATTTTAGTATCGAGTGGGATAGAAATTGCATTTGGATTCAGAGGGCTTCGGGATGGGGGTTGCATATCTGACAACTGGCGCCCATCCAAACTTCGAGTGAGCCGAGGATTACAAGAGGATTGAGGAGAAGATTGGAAAGGTGTGGTCTGATTTTTAGGGTCAACTATACTAGCCCACTCTCGAATTGGAGCTGCCGCCGGTGAGGCATCATCTAAACTGGGGTCAAGAATGATAATTTGATCCCGTGCCGCAGCTAGCAAATGCGAAAGATGATGTCTCGCTTGACGTATTGGAGTGTCGGGACGTAGAATGTTGAGATTGTGCCTATCTTCATCACCTAGGAAGGAAAACTTCGGCACTCTCAGATTCCAAGAACTACTGGAAATATTCGCGAGGATGATGATATCAGCAGTACAACCTAAAGCATCTGCAGGGGATAATAATCTAACATTTGAGTGTGTCATTTGACCTACAGAGGGGATAGCTGTAGTGGATAAAATATGTTGTAATTCTTCAACCCATTCAATACCACCAGAAGGCGCACTCTGACCAGTACTTGCTTGCATCCTACGAAGGCGGCGTCTTGCATCTACGAGACCCTGTATGATGCTTGCTGGAAGAGCTTCGGAGCCATCTGAATTAATTATCCCTGACTCAATATCAATTCGAGAAAGGGTGGCAGAAAGCCATTCATCTCCTGAATTAGGACTATCTGGCTTAGGGAGTATGTTTCGAGTATGACAACCTATCCAAAAATCCTCATTATCTAAAGCAGCCCTATCGTATGTTGCAAGTAGAGATTGATTGGCTTTAGCAAGACATAGTACAAACCACTGTGTTGATTCTTTTTGTAAAGCACTACGCTCATCTTTAGGTGGGCGAGAAAGTGTTTCTAACCACCGTAAAAGAGCACCAGGACCACCAAGAACATGTTCATTGCGAGCTAATTCAGTTAGTGTATCAGGATCTGCCATGGGTCGAATATTAGCATCAGTAGGATGCTCAGATGGAGATTCAAAGAGATTAATTGATCCCTGTATAGCAAGGGCTCTCAGCCCCTCTAAGGCGAAACTGTTTGGACCGTGACAAATACCTGCAGCTGATGAAACCCAGTGACCAAGAGATTTGCTAGAAGCCATTCCTTCTTCTGATAGGATATGGATTCCTAGATTGCTCAATTCTTTTTTCCATCGTTCCCGATTATCTGAAAGATTAGGATCAATCAAGAGAATTGATTTGTCAGGATTTTCAATTAACTGAGGTTGGATAATATCAATACTAGTAGAAATAGAGTGCTCTTCACGTTGTACTAGGACTCTGGTTTGAGTTGCTTTTGGTTTGGCTTCTGTAGCAGAATAAATAGAATGATTTGGTAACCATTCAGGTAGATTTTTGTTATCAGATATGGAGTATTCATCAATTAGCAGCATACCGTGAGTCCCTAGTCTGAAATTTCCGGGATTTACCAATTGATGAATGGGTCGATGTTTGGAAATAGACAACAGAAGTTCGCAGTATATGGAAGGAATCATTGGAGCGTGATTTAGAAGTATTATTCCGTGCACCTCACGAAGACTAAATGGAGTATTATCCAAATCTGAGAGTCCTTCGATAACAGTTGAAGTCACAGAATCAGGATGAGTTTGACCGAGTTGGCTTTCAAGCTTAGATATTAATCGAGAGAATGTGCTGATTCCAGGGCCGTCCCAATCATTCAAACAACTCTCTCTAGCAAGTAAGGAATGTAATTCTGCAAGAGCCCTAGTTTTGTGCTCATTCCATTCGAGATCCTCTAAGGGATTCAGAATAGGAAATTCCAATCTTTGTGCTGCATTTGCACAGGCTTCATTCAAAATAATCTCCCAACCACCTGATGATGATAATGCGCGGGGTATCCTAAAATCAGCCAATAGAGCAGTCTCTAAAGACGACAAAGTATGGTGTAGTGTACGATCAATTACCACACTTTCGTCAGCCAAATTCTCTAGTGATTCACGTCTTGCTTCTTCGGTTGGATATAGGATGAGGATACGGGCAGGACCGCCTTCAGAAAACGAACGAGGGTCTCGGCACTGGGCCAGCATATGCTCAATGAGCCATTGAGGAAGAGCACCGGGGCTCGCCTCCTCACTAGTGATATTGAACTTCGTATCGAGAATCATGGCCTCACCGAGCATCAACGATGCTCCCCGAGGGTACTTGAACCCGACGGAGGTATTTGGAGAGAATCGTTCTCAATCCTCTCGAATTGCACGAGCCAAAGGAACCGCTACAAGCAATGAGAGGAAAGTTGCAATACCAACTCCTGGGAGTTCAAATCCGCTCTCACTGCTTTCGATTTCCCAATCTATCAATAGAATTGCAGTCATATCATCACCGTCCCAAGCCACAGGAACATCTGTGGTCAGGCTGGAATTGCTTCCTTCAAGCATAATTGACTCGTGTAGAACATGTCGGTAATCATCCAAACCATTTGAGCCGTCCTCAAAATTCGCACTATCTTCAACAAACATTAGCCACGCTGTGGTTTTTTGGGTCGGACATTCGTCGGCACAAGCGAAGGCGAGATTATCAAAAGACCAAGAAAAGGTGCTGACGTCAGCAATCACATTGACACTAAACTGAATCTCTCCACCCATGAACCATGCCAAATTACCAACAGAAAGAGATAGGTCATAATCGCTAATCAGACTCTCTCCCGTCGGAGTTGAGCCTGTGTGCATTCTAGCACCATCGATTACAGAAGTTGGTGCCGCTCTTTCAAGACCTACTTCATTCTCAGATGATTCTCCATATAATGAAACCCATCTTTCTTCAGTACTATTACTGCCAAATGGATCCTCAATCTCATACCAGTGTCTATGATAAAGAATTTGTACAACATCAAAGTCCTCTACCGCCTCACTCATAGCACCTTCACTAGCTACACAATTCGTACACCAGGTTGCTGTGTAAGTTTCTATAATTTTAGGAAGATTTTCATATTCCATTGAAAGTGTTGAATCATTATCGTCAAGATGCAACGTAAGACCACCGAAAGTACCTGCACTCTCTTGGTTACGAGCAACACTCCATACTGATTCACTCTCAGCAAGTGCAGCACTGGGTGCAAGAAGCATTGCCGTCAAAACGAGGGCAAGGAGAGTTCGCATTGGTTTCGCGAGTCTGAGGTCTAGTTGAAGCATTCGCATCTATTGCATCGAAGAAAAAGCCGAAATAGTGCGCTCAATATCTTCATCGGTTATGTGTAAATGAGTTACAGCACGCACTACAGAATCATTGATTGTTAGAATATCAACACCTTGAGATGCAAGATGTTCGACCACCTTATCTGCAGTCCCTTCTGGAGTTCTTACAAATACCATATTTGATTGAACTGAATCTAAATCAACTTCAAAATGAGAATTAGAATTTACGGCTATTGCAAGCCTATGAGCTCGCTCATGATCTTCTGAAAGACGCTCAATATGATTGTCTATTGCATATAGGCCACAAGCAGCAATTACACCCGCCTGACGCATACCTCCACCGAACATCTTGCGCCAGCGATGAGCCAAGGCTATGAACTCCGATGAACCTACCAATACACTACCCACTGGAGCACCAAGGCCCTTCGATAAGCAAATGGAAACTGAATCGTAGTCCCTAACTATGCGAGCAGGGGCAGTTCCAGTAGCAATCGCGGCGTTGAATAAACGAGCTCCGTCCATGTGTGCAGCGCAATCATTGTCATGAGCAATCTTAGCAATTGCATCCAAGGTTTCTTGCGGATAACAGGTTCCACCACCTCTATTCGAGGTATTCTCAACACAGACTAGAGAACCATTAGGAAAGTGGCCAAGGCTACCATCACCTTTGCGGATAGCCTTAGCAACATCTTCGGGTGTCATGATTCCAAGTTTCCCCGGAACTAAGGCTACTGAACATCCAGAAAGAGCTGCATATCCTCCTCCTTCGTAGACGTAGATGTGACTAGTACTCTCAGTAACTATCTCATCGCCCGGATTCGTGTGAGCCCGTATGGCAATTGCATTCGACATTGTACCACTTGGTACAAAGAGAGCTGCTTCCTTTCCTAGCATCGCTGCTAGCCTGTTCTGCAACTCAATTACTGTTTGATCATCGCCTAGAACATCATCACCAACCACTGCATTTTGCATGGCATCCCGCATTGCAGGAATTGGTTGAGTAACCGTATCACTACGGAGGTCAACCCGGTCGCCCATGTAGTGTCTCATGAGCCGAGCATGGGGTTTTCACATATCAAATAAAGCAGTATTCACTCTTCCTCTTTTACCGGCCTAGGTCTACGCTTTTTCATTGGTTTAGAAGAACGTTGTCTCTTCTTTGGCTTGGGTTTAGAACGCTGCATCATTAATGCACCAACTACTACCAATAACACAACTGCGCCACCAATTACTGCAATAGGAAGACCTCCTTCATCAGCATCCTTAATGCATGAGGTCTGACCAATTAATGGCTGAGATTCACCACTAGGGCATTTTTCTTGAGTGGTACTTCCTGTATTTACAACAAAATAATCAAATGAAGCCAATTTACATTCAGAAGATCCGATTAATGGTTGATAACTTCCTGCCGCGCAAGGTGTTTGATGGTCTGCTCCTTCAGAGTCAACATAATTTCCTCTGTCAGCTGTTTCGCAAGAAGTTTGACCAGCTAGTGATTGATATGAGCCAATTTCACAAGGAGTCTGTTGCGTCGCTATATTATGGCTCACGTAATTTCCAGGTTCGGCATCTAAGCAACTACCTTGTTGAGGTTCGGGTTGGAATGTGCCTTCAGTACATCCAGAAGGTGCTGTGGAACCTTCGGCTGAATAATACCCGGCGATAGTGGGGGTACATTCGGCAGAGCCTGATTCAGATTGGTAAGTACCGGCATCACAAACAGTTTGACTCGCTTGTGCTGGTAACGGAACGTGAGATCCAGGACTTGCATCAATACAGGCAGATGAACTGGTTGAACCTGTGTCTGGATTGTAAGTCCCTGCTAAACAAGCAATTTGACTGGATTGTCCGGTTTGATCGACATAGTTTCCAGCACTTGCATCGTCACAGGATGTTTGGCCCGTATCGGCCTGATAGGTTCCAATAGCACAAGATGTTTGACTGGATTGTCCGGTTTGATCGACATAGTTTCCAGCACTTGCATCGTCACAGGATGTTTGGCCCGTATCGACCTGATAGGTTCCAATAGCACAGAAGCGTTGACTGGATTGTCCGGTTTCAAGGACATAGTTTCCAGCACTTGCATCGTCACAGGATGTTTGGCCCGTATAGGCCTGATAGGTTCCAATAGCACAAGGTGTTTGACTGGATTGCCCGGTTTGATCGACATAGTTTCCAGCACTTGCATCATCACAGGATGTTTGGCCCGTATCGGCTTGATAGGTTCCAATAGCACAAGGTGTTTGACTGGATTGCCCGGTTTGATCGACATAGTTTCCAGCATCAGCAAGTAAGCAAGAACTCTGGCCCCAATAGGGTTGATACTCGCCAGAAGAACATGGTGTTTGGGAAATTGCTGCGGAGGAATCGACATAATTACCAGGGGACGCATCCTTACAATCTGCAAGTCCAAAGTCATCAGCGTATGTGCCAGACAAACATTCCTCTTGAGTGATTGATCCTGCTTGACTAGTATGGTGGCCTGGATCTGTTTCGTAGCATAAACTGCGCCCGAATCCAGGTTGGTACTTACCAGGTTCACAGGGTGTCTGATTAGTTTGCCCTTCCAAAGGAACATAATTACCCGCATCGCTTGCTATACAAGATGTCTGACCGCTGTTAGGTTGGTAGGTTCCTGCTGTACACAGTATTGGATTTACTGAACCATCATCAACGGTATAATGTCCAGCAGGTGCGTCAATACATCCAGTCTGCCCTGTCTGATTTTGGAATGTCCCTGCGAGGCATTTAGTCATGCTAGAAGATGCATTCGAATCGGTGTAATACCCAGGGCTTGTATCAATGCAAGAATCCTGCCCTGAATTAGGTTGATATGTGCCCACGGGACATGGAATCTGTTCAGTCATGCCTTCATTTGGAGTATAATATCCAGGAGATGTTTCCACACATTCGTAATCCACTAGATATTGTCCAGCAGGACAGGTAGGAGGAGGGAACGGATAATCATCAAATATGTTCAAGATTCCATCATCATCGTGATCTCTCTCACCTAGTGCAGCATGAATGCCGGCTGGTTCCAATAAATCAACATAAAGAGGAATATCACTATCTGTATCCCATCCATTACCGAGAGATCCCTGTTCGTGTGCACCCCAACAGTAAACTGAACCATTTGTTACAATTGCACAAGTATGGACGCGTCCGGCACTAATCGATGACACTCCAATGCCACCTGGGAAGGTTACATTGGTTGGCGTAGTTCGATTAGTAGTCGTGTTGTCACCAATTTGACCATACTCATTATCACCCCAGCAAACAGCACTGTCATCATCTAAAACCGCGCAAGCATGTTTGAGGCCGACATCAACTGTGATAGCAGTTCGACCTTGAGGTAATTGTACTTGCCCAGAACTAGAAGGTTTGGATGTTGTTGTTCCATCGCCATGTTGGCCATCTTCATTAGAGCCCCAACAATATATGCTGCCATTTTTCAGTAAGCCGCAGGTGAAACTAGAACTGACTGATATTGACGCTAGTTCGCTATTAGGCGGAAGGACTGAAATTTGATTGAAAGTGGTTTGATTGATCTGAGTGCCATCACCCAATTGGCCGTCTTCATTCCACCCTGCGCAAACCCCAGAAGAGTCGTTTAGTATTACACAGGTTGAATCCCAACCTGTTGCAATCGATATAGCATGCATGCCGGTAGGTAAGCCCGATTGAACAGGGGTATTGGCATCATCGTTGCCTCCATTACCCAATTGGCCCTCATAATTTTGGCCCCAACACCATACAGAATAATCGTCCATTATCGCACAGCTGTGATGACCCCCGTTGGCAACAGTCTTGGCCGTTCGTCCAGTTGGCATAATCACCGAGTATGGTTCATTGTTCCATGGCCAATTCCAACCATCTCCAATTTGACCATAGTAACCCTCACCCCAGCACTTTATGTTGGAATCCATCATCATTGCACAGGAGTGGTGACTCAATCCAGTGCCGACTTCTTTTGCTAAGGCCGACCCACCATCATTTGCTAGAAGCACTGAAACTGGGTCCGCTCTATTGACGGATTCTCCATTGCCTAATCTTCCCCATCCACCGTCACCCCAACACTTCATTCCATTGTTATCTAAAACCACACAGGTGTAGTTCCATGATGCCAAAATTGTCGATGCAGAATATATTGAACCGGGTGCTGAACCGGGATAATTAAGGCCAGAATGAGAGTTTCGAGCATTGTTCTCATCAAGTAAATTATCTCTATCTTCAGTATTGGTCATTGCTGAAGCGGACATACCTAAAAGCAAAACAACTATTGAAATTGCAAACACATTACTCGTACTCGTACCTTGTTCCATAGAGTCAGGACAATCTACTGCCCTAAATATGTTTCAACACCCAACATGTTCGGTTTTGCTATATGTATTTACGAACATGTTCGGTTCAACTAGTAAAATAATGTAAGGCGTTGGTTGGTGTGATTTGGGTATGAACATGATGATGTATTGGATACCAAACGGGTAGTTGTGACAGAGCCAAAGGGAGCCTCAAACTATGGTGAGGATGCTGTATCTGGAGTAGTGGAATCTTTTCTTTCTGACAACTGCCCGCCGATGGGAATTTACGAAACTCTGTACGCCTTCAGAGATTCATTTGGCAGCTTCATGGGAACCGAAGGAACGCACCCTTGGTCGCAGGGTTTTCCTCTTACTACACAATTGGAAAAATTCGGTGGCCCTCCACTTCCATCTAGTATCGATGTTACTTGGAAGGATCGTTTCTACCCGAAGGCTTGGGGTCATCCCGAATTACGTGAGGCAGTGGTGGATTACTACAATTCACAATACGGTTCGAAAATCACAACTGAAAATGTCATGATTTTCGCAGGAGGCAGGCCTGGAATTTACACAGTGATGGCTTTCCTAAAGGAACATGTCAAGGTGAGAATTGGGAACATCGAGTGGCCCGCTTATCTAGACATAATGGAGCAGACTAAAACCGAATACCAGATTGTTCCCTTCACGAAGGAAAACCACTTCCATCCAAGCAACTCAACCTACTTCGACCGCTCCAATATCGACTCCGAGACTCGCCTAATGCCAGTCATTTCCAACCCACAGAATCCATCTGGACAAACTCGTTCATCAGATGAACTCAAAGAATTAATCGAAATGGCCGAGCAACCCAATAACGGTATTTTGCTCGATGAAGCATACGAGATGTTCCATTCTCCTTCCGTAAGTGGTATCGAGTATGTGCAGGATCTTGACAATAGCAATGTGTTCATTTCAGGAGCATGCACAAAGGGCCTTCAGTCACCTGGAATCCGAATAGGCTGGATAATCGCTAGTAAGAAAAATATTGAGACAATGGCAAACTACTCGAGTTTCGGCATGGGTGGAGTTAGTCATTTATCGCAACACTATGCAGTAAAGCTGCTTGAGCCCGAGCGTGTAAAACAAGCACGTAAGGCAATCGAACAACACTACAAATGGCAACGAGAGCGATATGGCAAAGCCTTCGAAAAGATGGGATTGAAAGTCTACACAGGGAATGGAGGATTCTACCATTGGCTAGAATTGCCAGAAGGCATGACCAGCGCTGAACTGAATAAGCGACTTTTCAAGCGTGGGGCAGCAATTCTGTGTGCTTCTGATTGTGACATGGCACGACCGCATTCGAAGGATCCAACATACGAAACACCATACTCTCGATTCTTACGATTTTCCTTTGGACCTCTGCTACCGGAGACCTTTGATTCAGACATCCAACTTTTTGGTGAAGTGCTTGATGAATACAAACAAGATGCTGGAATCAATCAATAAAATTCTATTTTGATGTGCGACCGCTACGCGGTCGAATCGGAAGACAGAGTGTAAACACCGTAGGAATGCAAAGGCGGAGTGTACACATGGACATTTATCAGTTCGTGTTCCGTATCATTAGAAACACGGTGAATATCGGGTTCTTCAGCTGCACAGACTTCACCTGCCGAATAGGTTCTTGCATCGATAGGGACTGCAAAACCTTGTGAGTTGAGTTTGTAAATCGTCTCTGTAGAGACGCCCTCCACTATTCGGAAAGCACAGTCGGAACCAACATGATCGTGAATCAATGTTTCTTGACCTGGCGTCCAACAAATTGCGACGAGTTCGTAGAACTCGGTTTTCTTGATGATGTTTCGCTGATATCCTTCATCGGCGTAGCCGATGCATTCCTTCAATGCTGCAGCATTGAAGTCATTTCCAACGAGGTGCTCGGCAAGTTCAGACAGTCCTGGGCGACGATCTATCGAATCTAGCCACTCGACCAGGCCTGAAAGGCCTGAACATTCTGAAAGCAGATTTTCTCGAACCTCTGGTTCGAGTGAGAACTGCACGACCATGAACCCTGAGAGAGGGTATCGACTCATGACCATTCCTGATTCGGTGCGTAGCACCGATGAATGTAAGACACACTCGATGAAGCAGGAGTTATTAGGTGTGGAATACAACACCGGCATTCGGAAAAATGTCCTAAAATTGGGCTCTATTTCCGGTTTACGTCAGTTTTCATTATATAGTCACCGAATAGCGCGAGAACGCTCACTAAGGTGAGGAGGAATAAAAAATGGATACAAAAAGTTTGATGAACGAAATGGGCGGAGCATTCGCCGTAACTTGGTTGGTCTTCGGAGCAACTGTATGGAATGATCCAGCAGATATGCTGGCTGGCACATCAGTTGTGGGGCTAGGACTTGCCTCTGTTGGTGGAATGTTTGCTATTGGAATAGCCTGGATGGCTTTCAATGGAGCGCACATCCTGCCACCTGTGACCTGGATGAACATAATGACGAGTGACATGAGTGACCAAGACATGTGGATGAACAATGGATTGAAGTTAGTCATGCAATTAGTTGGAGCTGCTTTGGCTATTGTTTTGATGGCTGAAGTTCTTGAGTGGGATATGGTAACATATGCTCAAGCATACCCTGCTGGACAAGGTGACTATGAATTTGATGCTATGGCAGTTGCTGGTCTAGTTGCTGCTGGTGCGGTACTAGGTCACATCAACAGTAAGGTGGACAATGATTGGGCAATGCCTGTTGCTGTAATGGCAATGGCTGGACTAATCAACTTCGAGTCCGCTGCAGACATGGCTTCAATGGTCATGAATGACACTGGTGATGCAATGGCTGTTGCTCTACCATGGTTATTAGATGGTGCATTCGTTGGTGCTGGTGCCTTTGTTGGTGGCTGGATCGACGAAAACCTCTGATTACAATATATCAGAATAATTTGTTTTAATCTGAATTACGTAAGGCAGACTGGGGGACTTCGGTCGCCCAGTCTCGCCGATTCTCAAAACCCCCCACAGGGCACTCTCGCTCTGTGGGCTTCTTTCGTTTCAGGCACTTTCGCTTTGTGGGACTCTTTTCTAACCTCTAGAGCCGAAGTTTAATCTATAATATAATGAAATTCAGTAACATGGCTACGAACGGGGCACCTGAGGGGAAGATAGATTTTCTTGGAATATCAAGCGGAGGGGCGAATTTACAAAAAATTGTCACCTATGGGTTTTATTTTGTATTAGCAGCGAGCATGATCCTTATTTTTGTGATGTTTGAAGGTACAGATGATAGTCCGAATTGGGAACGGATTGCGACAATGAGTGTGATTGTTGCGGCTTTCTTTGGTTTAGGTTTAGTTGCTATTTCAATGGGACTAATGTTGTATGGATTGGAGGAGAACGGAGAGAATCAATACGTCAGAGTTGCTGCTATATTGACGAGTGCATATTTGTTAGAGAAATTCCTGACTGATTATAATCCCACCTCATGGATTGGGGATATATTGTCGAGCATCTTCTA
>MPLX02322912.1_pt1 | contig 14119 bp, 12 predicted proteins | sample 1617341 | NCBI WGS metagenome assembly MPLX02 (sample SAMN05944804, study PRJNA350692) | marine metagenome | biome: marine; feature: ODZ; material: water; isolation source: 120 m water sample filtered on 0.2 um supor filter | place: Pacific Ocean | collected 2012-04-08 | depth 120m m | reverse complement strand
CTCCAGTGTCTCCTACGGAACCTGCACCGCCTCCACCACCAGAAGCCCAAGGCGAACTCCCAAGCCCAGCTCCACCATCAAATCCAAATCCGTATGTTCCACTATCGCCTGATTGACCAGTTTGACTTTCTGACGCCGCATTTGATACATAACTATTTCCTCCAGCCGAACCACCAGCAAGACCTACTCGATCTTCGCCACCGCCTCCACCGCCACCTTTTGCGGTAAATTCGACACTAGCACCAGCATCTGTCCATGTGCTATCAGCACCATTATTTCCATCAGTTACATTTGTTGTTTGACCATCACCACCAGCACCAGTAACCCAAGCATAGGTTTGAGCAGTTAAAGCATGAGAAGGTTTATAAATTAATCCTCCAGCACCACCGCCACCACCATAACCATTACCACCAGAGCCACCACCAGCAACCACTAGAATATCGACAGTAAGATTGCCTCCAACAACAAGAGAGCCACTAGCCGCAGACAAAACATGTGTTGTATATCCTGAAACACTTGTATCTGTACTGGTTGCACCTGTTGGTGCTGATATAGCTGTTCCTCCAGAATAAGCACCACTTGATAATAATTCATTCGTAGAAGCACCAGCATCTATTCCTGTTGCATCTTCATATTCATCTATGATTTGGTCTTGTAAATTGTATTTTGCTAAACTGCCATTCACAGCAGTTTTAAATCCGAGTAAAGCTATATTGCTTTGAAGTTTATTGTCATCATATTCTGAAATTGTTTTATAAGTTGAATCTCCAGCTAAATAAGTTGAAGAAGAAGCTGTACCACTTCCTAAATTAGCTGCTGGAACAACGCCTGTAATTTGATTTGTAACATTAATACCTGTTCCTAATCCAGCAACAGTTGCTGGTAAGGTAATAGTTTTTGAACTTAAATCTTGTGTAGTTGCTAATTTTCCTGCAGTTACATTTACATCTTTAACTTTTGCTGTTTCAACAGCATCAGTTGCTAATTTATCAGCAGTAATTATACCATCTTCAATATCACTTGAAGTTAAAGGTATTTTTGCAGGAGTTGCACCAACATACGCCATTTATATTATCCTTAATATTATGTACTAATTGAATCAACAACACTTAAAACAATATCAACTGAAGTAGCTGCTGAAGCATAAGCTTCAACTGAATCTCCAGTTTGTAATACAACTTTTGAACCACCATCAATTAATTCTAAACTTCCACCTGTAGGGATGGGAGCATCTTTAATAATGTAATAGTTTGTTGAAGTATTTTTTATATAAACAGTAATATCTACTGATACACCAGAAGTATTAGTACATCTAACACCTATGATTGCATCATTTGTAGTAGTAGCTGCTCTTAGTTCTTGAGGAGAAGCTAAGAGAGTGATATTTCGATTGAGTGTTCTTTGAAAATTTTGAGCCATTTGTTATCCTAATTATACCATATTTTTGCCATAATGTAAACCATTATAAAGCAATCGCCATAGCCACAGCAAAACCTGCTGTAGCTTTCGTATCTATTTGAGTTTGTGCATTAGCACTTAATGTATTAATATATTGAAATTCTGTATCTGTTACTGAACCATCTGCTATTTTTGTAGCATCTATTCCAGAAGCTAAAGTTGTTACTCCTAAATTATTAGAAGTAAATGCTCCACTTATTGCTTTATTTTTCCAAACACTTGCAGCATTATCATAAATAAAATAATTAGCATCAGCTAAACCAGAAAGTGTAACATCTGTCATTTCACCTAGTTGGTCTCTAGCTGCTGTAGAATTATCTACATAAGCTGTAGTTGCTAGTTTAGTTGAATTATCTGCTGCTGATTGTGTAGGAGCTGTAGGATTTCCAGTAAAATCTGGAGAAGCTAAAGTTGCTTTTAAATCTAATTGTGTTTGAATATCTGAAGTTAGTCCATCTAATCTTTGAAACTCTGCATTACTTACTGAACCATCTGCAATCTTTGAAGCATCAATAGCTGCTGCTGCTTTAATATCTGCATTAACTATATTTGTAATAGTATTATTATCAGAATCAATTGATTTATTTGTAAATATAGTTGTACTACTTGGGGTAACAGAGTGTTCTTGAGCATCTACATAAGCTTTAATAGATTGCTGAGATGCAACTTTAGTAGCTGAATCAGATGCAAAATCATCTTCATCTAAGAAAGCTGTACCGCTAATAGCGGTATTTAAAACTGGGCTAGTTAATGTTTTAGCTGATAAAGCTTGAGTATCAGTTAATGTAACAACACTACTATCAATTGCAATATCATCTGCATTTGCAGTAATACCTGTTCCGCCAACAACATTTAAAGTAACATCACCTGTTGTTCCTCCACCTGTTAAACCATCTCCTGCGACTACAGAAGTAATATCTCCAATAGGTTTAGCATCAACATAAGCTTTAATTGATTGTTGTGAAGCTACAGCAGTTGCTGAATCAGAAGACATAGTATCTTCATCTTTAAAAGCTGTTCCACTAATACCAATATTTAAAACTGGACTTGTTAATGTTTTATTTGTTAGAACATCTGTAGTAGCTTTACCAACTAATGTATCTGTTGAAGTAGGTAAAGTTATTGTTCCAGTATTTAAAATTGAAGCAATAGTTGGAGTTGTAAGAGTTTTGTTTGTTAAAATTTGTGCTGTTGTTTTATCAACTGTTATTGCTGTATCAATTACTAATTCATCAGCATTAGCAGTTATACCATTTCCACCAATTACATTTAAAGTTGGTATAGGTCCTGATAAAGATGTTCCAGTTAAACCACTTCCTGCTACAATAGCAGTAAGGTCTCCGACAGGGACTGCATCTACATAAGTTTTAATTGCTTTAGCAGAAGCTAAAGTATCATCACTTGCTGAAGCAGAAGTTAAATCTGTATCAACAGATGTTACACCAGTTGAAGTACCGATAACTAAAGTATCTAAATTTACAGTACCATCAAAAAATCCATCTTTAAATTCTAAAGAAGCTGTACCTAAATCTATATCATTATCTAAAATTGGAACGATTGCTCCATCTTGAATTCTTAATTGTTGAACTGCTGCAGAACTTACATCTGTATAAAATTCTATATGTTTATTTGTAGTATCAACTAAAATTTTATTTAATGGTGTAGCGACACCTGCATCTCCAAGGACAGAAATAACAGGACCTTCGGCTGCTGTGCCATCATGTTTATGTCCTGAAGTATTACTAAAAGCTGCTACTAAATCATTAAATTCATTATTTAAATCAACAGCTTCAATTGTAAGGGCATCAGCTATTTCTGCGGAACTTTGTCGTGTATAACCTGCCATATTATTATCTTCTTCCTCCTGCTATAAATGATACAAATAATCCATTAACTGCATATGCAGCATTCGTATCATTACTATAAAATCTAAAACTATTTGAAAAACCACTTCCTATTACTAATATTCTTTTACTTGGTAAAGTTACTGCACCATAAGTTCCACTTCCATATGCTGCACTTCCATATAAAGATGTAGCAGCTAAAGTACCAACACTAAATACACCAGGTTGGGGAACATCTGAAGATTCAAAATCATATCTAATTCTTAATCTTAAATCGTCTTGTACTCCTTCTGGTTTAATATTTGCTTTAACAGCATAAAGACTTTTTCTTAAACCATTATCACCATAATCCATATCTGGTGTTTGAAATATTCCACTAATATTTTCACCATTAAAATTATTGCCACTATCATGCAAATAAATATATCCACTTTCATCTGCACTAAATTTCACTTCTTCATTAGAAGTATTTAAATCTGAAGTACAAGTCTTAACGACTAAACCTTTTGAATTACTCCATTCAAAAGCAGGAATTCCCTGTTCATCAAATTTAAATGTTCCTATAATTCCTTTTTGACTTGCATCTGCTTGACCTGATTGAAAGTAAAATAATCTGTATTGACTTCTTTCTCTAATAACCATACTTGAAAGAGTATAATTAGTAATATTATCTAAAAGGTCATTTATTAAAGGTAAAATTTTTCTGCTAACAGAACCGATTTCAACGTCAGCAATTCTAGCTGTTCCAGCAACTGTTCTTAATCCATCAGGTGCTAAAAATATTAAATCTCCACCAATTTCCTGAATTGTATTTCCATCTATACAACCTATATTCTTAGTTATAGATTTAAGTATAGGGGTAGAATCTAGGCTTGTCAACTCAAATATACTGTTTTTACAAAATATAATAAGAGTATTTCTAAAAACTTTAATACCTACAATAATATCTCCAACATCAATTGTTCCTGAACCAGTAGCTTCAAAATCATAAGGTTTTAAGCGGCTACTATAAGCAACAGTACTTGTTGATACAGACTGTCCAGCTACAACTAATCGTTCTGCAAAGATATTACATCTTTTAGGATTAACTGGAGCTGACCTTTCTAGTTCTTCAAAGTAATAAGTATTAACTCCACCTGAAGTTGTAATCTGAAATTCAGCTATTTTATTGGTACTATCAACAATATATAAAGTTCCATAAGCACCATTTGATTCATAGTTAGCAAACTGATTATTAGTTTGATTTGTTCTTACAACTGTTGTAGCACTTGCTACTTCAGCAGAAGTCATCCCACTTCTATAAATAGTTTGAGTACTAGCAGTAGTTACAACATCAATATCTAATGTTAAATTTGTATTATCTGTAATAGATAAAACTCTATATTTAATACTATTAATTTTTATTCTATCATTTACAGCTAATTCAGTTGTAAAAGATGTTCCAGTTCCAACAACTGCTGCTGAACTTGCAGTTACTGCAACTGTACCAGTTAAACTTTTATAAGTATCTTTATTAATTTGAAGCCAAGTAATACCATCTGTACTCCAATAAATATTATTGGCTTGACAAGCAATAACTCCATTAGCATATGAAACTATTCCTGTTATAGCATCTGTAGTTGTACCGCTTGGACTAGTTGCACTTCCTGCACCCCATTTTGTAAAACCATTTATTCTTCGATAGCCACCTGTTGTAGCTGATTCAAAGTTTTGTAAAATAGTTGCGGCTCCAGGTGTTCTAAATAATGCATGAGCACTTGAAACTAAATCTAAACCTCCTGCAACTGTAATGGAAGCTCCTTGTGTTGGCATTTAAATTTTCCTTATGGTAACAAATACGTAAATCTTACGTCTGACATATATTGCGGTTGTGGTGAATTTAAATTATCAGCCATTGACTGTAATCCTTTTTTATATTCGTCTAATGCTAATTGTGATTGAGCTATATTATCTTTAAATTGATAAATATAATATCTAGCTCTTGCTAATAAAACTGGTTTGTATTGTTCTGGAAATAAAACTGTATCGGTATCTGCTGATAATGCAGCAGGTCTATCATATGCAAAGAAATGTATATTATAAACTTTATCAGGTATAGGAGATAACCCAAATCTTCTACCATCAGAACTTCTAATAACTCTTACTGGAACTCCATAGGTTGAAGTTCTAGCAGCTTCTTCTTCTGCTTCTGCATAATTAGCTCTCCATGTAGTTAAAGTTGTAAAAGCTAATTTATTATTTGTATAAGGTGAGCTAGTGTCTACAAGAGTAAACATATCCCAATTGACTGAATCAAAATCACCATCTACACCTGTAGAACCAGCTTTTGATAAATACCATCTTTGTCCAACAACTGTTGGAATAATAGTATTACCATAATAAGGGTCATCAGGTACATCTGTACTTAACCAAGACCAATTATCTACTGCATCTACTATATCAGAGTAAGCTCTATTTACACAATTTGCAACTTGTTTTTGTACGCCTACTCCACTAGAAATTGCTGTAAGTTCTGGTTCATTAAGTTCTACTAATAATTCATTAGTTAATGCTAAATAGGTCTTTGCCATAATACTTCTTAAAATTAAGTGGCTATAATAAGTACCACAACAACTACTGCTACTGCAATAGAAACTTTTTTATGTGCTACTATGTAAGACCATGCTTTTTTCATATGTTCCATATATAATCCTTTATTTAAAAGACAGGGGGTATATTGCAACCCCCTATCTAGCTGTTAGGTTTAATACTAACAATAACGTAAAAACTAATAAATTAGTCTATAACGTAAATTGTTCTTCCTAATACCTCAGGTCTAAGAACTTTTCTTCCGAAAACAAGTAATCCTCTTACTATGTCAGCGAAAGTAGTAGTACTTCTTAAACTTTCAACAATCTTCAACTGAGACGCACACGCAGTCGAACTCATTTGACCCCATGTTGCCACAGGAGCAGTTGCAGACCCAGCAGGTGTTGCACCTGATAAGTCGTTTTGTCTTAGATTGTTTGATTTGTACATTTGGAAACCTCTAACGAGACCAGATGCTACTAATCCATTTCTAAGACTACCTTTACCAGCGTTGTAATCAACTGATAATAGTTTAGAAGATGTGTTAGCTAAAACATCATACCACTCAGGTGCACCAACAAACCAACGACCTTCTTCAGGTGCGTTTTGAATGTCGAGCAACTTAGCAGATGTACTCATACTATTTAGAGGGTCAATTTCACCAGAAGCAAAACCTATATCAATAGGTGTTCCTGTAGTTCCTAGTCTATTTGCAGTTGTAGACACCGAACCATCGTCACCAAGATAACTAAAGACATTACTGTCTAAAGCATCTCTTAGCTTATATGCTGCGTTGTCTGAAGCAACAGATTGGAAGTTGATATGTGAAAATCTCTTTTCAATATCATCTAGTGCGAATTGAAAGTATTTAGCTTGGTCTACTAGTAGAACAAGCTCTTGGTCAGAAAGTGCTGTAGCTGAAGTCGCTAGACCTCTAGTGTAATCACTTACTGTTATTTGGGGTTCTTGTACTATATTAACAGTATCTCCAAAGTTTTTAATTTCACCCATATAGTCTGTATTGCAGATTGCTTCTGCAGTTGCAGCTTTACGTAGTGCTATTTGAACTTTCTTTGAGTATATTTGAGGTACCCAAAAGGCATTAGTTTGCCCTGCTGTAGCTACTAAAAAGTTAGTAGTTGAACCACCAGCGAAATTTGCCATTGTATGACTCCTTTTGTTTGGTTGATAAAATGAAAGTATTATTATTAATTATTAATAATTCTACCTTCTCTCTGAGCTATCAAAATGTCTTTCTCATTCTTTTCAAACTCAGCATCTGACATCTTTTCGAAATCAGAACTTTTGAAAATAACTTGATTATTCGTTGGTGGTTGAATTTGTTCGTTAGTTTTAACTAACAAATCAGCACCTTGACTAACCTTATTATCTTCTGTGGTTTTTTTATCTAATCCAAGTCCTCGGTCTTTCTTATATAAGTCAACTGCTCTTGCAGCAAGTGTACCATTGGAATTGTTCTCATAAATCCATGATTTAATTTCCATGGGTTGTGAGTCTGCCCAGTTATGAAAATCATCTGATTCTTTAATTTGATTAAAGTCTGGATGAAGTTTCGATAACTCTAATTGAGCTTCTCTTTGTGATAAAGCTGTATTAGCTTTTTTCAAAGAGTTAACTTCCTCTTGTAAACCTTTCATCTCATTTTGAGACTGCAAGTGAGATACAGTTTCCACTACGCCATAAATGTCAGGATAGTCTTTTTTAAAAGCACTAAGTTCATCAGCACTTTTAGGTGGTGTATATTTAGGTCGGTTATCTCTAAGCTGTGCTTTGAGGTCGCCTTCCTTATTAGTCCATTCACCAAGTTTCCTGTCATAATAACGCTTTAGGTCATCATATCTTTTTTTATAGTCAACTTTAGTATAAGGTTTAGATTCAACATTTAATGCTGATTCTTGTAAGACCTTATCCGAAGTGGCTGTTTCAGAAGGGGATAAAACATTTGGGTTAACACTATCTGTAGTAGTATTAGTAGCATAGTCAAATCCTGTCTTCTTCTCAGGGTCAGGCTCGGCTGGTCCACTATCTGCATTTACTAAAGTTTTTGGCATCACATCTTCTGTATGCCAATACTTTTTGCGATTGTATGGATTCGCCTCGACTGTCTTAGTTTTTCCTTCGTTCTCTTTACTCATAAATCCTCCTTTGGGCTTCTTTTACTGAAGGTAGCAAAAAAAGGTTAATTGATTTGAAACGAAGCTACAAGGGCTTCTATTGCTAGAAGGTAGCTTGTCTATTCTTAGAGTACCTCTCTAAAAATTCTGTTATACTATGGTTTCATCTACTGCAAGTTCTGCAGTTTCTTCTTGATTAACCATACCAGCATCATAAGCTTCTTCAGCTTGTGCCATCATTTTTCTTAATTTATCAATGCCGATATTTTTAACAGCTTTTGCTGTAAATACAAATTCGCCATCTGACAATAATGCTGGGATTGAATCTGAAGTTCCTGTTCCAGGTCCTTCTACTAATTCATCTTCTGTAAATTCTGTTGCAACCATCTTTGGTAAAATGGCTTCTAATTCTGGATACATTTCTATAGCAGCATCCACGACTACTTCTTCTTCTTCACTTAACATTGAAGTATCTAAAACACTTTCTGCATCTTCCATAGCTAAATCATCTGCAGCAATCTCATCTTCAATTAATGGTTCTTCCATTCCTACTGGAGCCATTAAAGGTTCTTCAACAATTTCATCTTCTACTAAATCACCTTCTTGAAAAGCTCTATAAGCTTTTCGTCTATCATACTTTTCTTCAAGAGCTGCTGTTCCACCTAAAGCTCTTTTTCCTCTAGATAAAGGTTCTTCTTCAGCAATTTGAAATTCATCCATGTAACCACCAAGAGCTGCTTTTTTCTTTTTCCCATACTGTAGATTATCAAGTTTTTTCCACTCTATTTCTTTATCTTTTTTTTCTAATTCTTTAATTCTCTTTTTTTCTTTTTCAGAAAGTTTACCATAAGTATCTGAATTTTCTTTTTTTATATTTAATCTAATTAATTCTTTTCTATCTTTTTTATTTAACCAAGCTATATCACCAGGTTCTATTTCATGTTGTTCTAATTCAGGAATATCATCTGGCATTAAAGGTTTAACACCATTACCTTTTGAAAATCTTGTTCTTTGTTTTGAAAGTAATCGAGAAGGCATTCCTTTTCTAGCAGATTCAGGAGAATCTACATCATAAGGTGTAATACCTGTATCTTTTTCTTCCTCGTTTTTGAGATAAGGTGGCTTAGACATTAATCCACCTGTAGCCATGTTAATGGGTTTTGACATATTTCTATCCTATTATGTTATTATAACAATTAATTGTTAATTAGTCAACACTATCTTTAACTATTTCTTTAACCTGCTGGGGTAGGTTCTGTAGTCTGTCCAGCAAATTCCACTTCCCCTGGCATTGATACATTACCTGGTCCGATTGGGCTTTCGCCAACTCCAGAGTTGTTTGGTGCTGTACCTTCTTGAGGTACTCCTCCATTACCTTCCATTGGTCCGAGTTGACCAGGTGCAGGAGCTTGTGAGCCATTTGGTTTGTTAGCATTCTGATATCCTATAATTTTAGCATAAATTTCTGCTTCATCTTTAGAGTTAATTATTTCATCAGGGTCTAAATCTAAAGAGTATGCTAACTCTTTAATGATTTCCGAGATTCTAACAAATGGAGCAATCGCAGGATTTTGAATAGTTTGTAAGAACATTGTCAGTCTTTGAGAACGAACTTCTTTTCTCATCAAACTAGAACTTCCTGTCGCTTTAATTTCCAAATCTCCTACAATTGGTAACTCACCTTCATAGAATTGCATATTCCATTGGAACATGGATTCTCCTAAAGGCTTAATTAGTTGGTCGTCAATATTTTTTATAACTGTTTTTATATTTAAAGATGCAGCACCCATAAGCATTGACATACCTGAGGCTGTTCTTGTCATACTTTGAACTCCTGTTTGTCCATGTGAGTATGATGGTATTCCTGTTGATTCATCTGCAAGTTGTCTGAACTTATCAAACATCTGCATATTTTCTACAGCAGTATTTGGAAATTTAATTCCATAGATTGCTTGACCAGGAACTCCTGCTTGTCTTTTAAAAATCTTACCAGGAAATACTTCCATGTTTTGATTATTAACTAAAGCAGATTCATCTATATCAAAAACTAAATTTCCAGCTAAAGCTAAATTATCAATTGCCATTCTTGCATGACCATTCATAATTTGTTGAGCATCATCCATATTTTCTGGAACACCTATTCCAAAAAAGTTATAAGGATTTTTTTCATAAGGAAAAGCTTGATAAGGAAGTCTAAAAGGTTTAAATGGATTTTCAACAATTCTAATTATTTTATTTTTACACATCCAAACATTAACTTGAACTTCTGTTGTATCTGCAATATCAGGGTCTATTGTTAGACCTTGTTCTTTTGCAGTCATAGCATCAATGGTTCCCCAATATTCTAAAATTTCATATCTGTTTTTTTCTATATCTCCAGTTGAACTTCCTTCTAAATCTATATTTGTTTCCCAATTTAATTTTTGATAAGCAGGACCTTCAGCTAAACATTCTTCAATTTTTTCTTTACTAAAATAAGGTCTATTGATTAAATCTAAAAATTGATGTCGGTTAACTCTGTGTCTTTGAATAACAAATTCACACTCATCCATATTTCTAGCATTAGGGTCTGGGTAGAAATCCCAAATACTAACAAATTCTACTTTTGGAACTTTAATAAAATCAGGAGTATATTCTCTAGCAGCACCATTTCCTGTTCCTGTATATTTATGTATAGTTTTATTATAAGTAAATGGACCTTTTAGAATTCCTGTTCCTAATAAACAAGATTCAAAGATAGCATTACGTAAAGTAATATTACCATTTGATTCTTCTAATTGGTCGTGAATAAGTTTTTCTAATCTTCGTGCAGCAATTTGTGCAGGTTTAATTTGAGGGAATTCTGGAAGATGTCCAGGTCCTTCTGATAATTCAGCTTTTTCTAATTCAGGTTCTAATCCACCTAAGAAACTTTCATTTAAAGAATCAAAGGTAGCACCCCTTGATAAAGGGTTACCATCACCAGGAAATCCTAAATTAGAAGTAGGACTCATAGGTTGACCAGGAGTATATTCTAAATTTCCTTCAACAGTTGGAGTCGGTTGCATATTCTCATCCCCCATTTGTTCTTTAAGAGGATTCATATGTGCGTATTCAGCAATACCTTCTGGAACTTCTGTTTCTTGAATGACTAATGGAAATTTACCCATTCCAAATAGAACATCTATAATTTGTCCATAAGCTGCTAAAACTTTAGTCTTAGTAACTTTAACAAAGACTCTAGATTTTTCATGTTGAGTAAAATGAATATCTTTATAATATCTTCCACGATAATTATGATAAGATTGTAACCATCTATTCTCATCATCATTTCTAGTATCTTTACAAGCTTGAAATTTTTTATTAATTAAACCAACAAGAGCATCATAACCCTCTTCTGCAACTTCTTCAGTTTGCATAAGTTGATTCTCTCTATCAGCAGCAGGTAGTAAAGCCATATAATTTAAACCTTCCAATATTGATATATATTAACAATAATACACTTATTAATGTCGTTTGTCAACAATCTTTTTAATTTCTATAATAAGACTTGTAGGTATTAAAGTTGTATTTCCAATCTCTTCAATAGTGCCTTCTTCCTTTTCTGATAGGGCATAATCACCAAAAATCCTTGTTAAACCTTTACTTTGTGAAAGAAGATGTCCTTTAGTTACACATGGAGGAAGCTTTGCTTTCTGACAAGATAATATACTTTGCCAACTTGAATCTGAAATAACATCATACCAATGGACTTCAACAAGAGGATACTTGTCAATTTCTTTCTTAGCTTTTGTATTTATTTTAATCTTCCTGCGGTTCACTAAAATGCTTCCTATCTTTCATTACTTTAAAATTATTATTATCATCTGAAGTCTTAACTTTACCATAAGGTTTGAAAGCACCATTTCCTCTTACTACAGGGTCTCTCATCCAATCTGTTTCTTGGTCTTTAATTCCATTATTATCAGAATACCTAAACATATTAAGTTTATATTCTTGTTCAATATTAGGGTCTTTGATATATTCAATAAGCTCTTCATAAGTCATTATCTTTTCATAGCGTTCATTAGTTAGTTTATTTATAAATGTATATATAGGCATATTAAATAAAATGAATGACTTTAGTAACCAAATACCCTATCTGAAGGTATCCATTTTTTTACTTGATTCATTCTTTCATAAGGTGTTGGACTTCTAGGTCTAGACATAATTAAATATCTTAATGCATCATAAGCATGGTCTGAAGCTTTAGTATCTACATCTTCAGGTCTATTAGGGTCTACAGGTATTCCCTGTAGTTCTCTAATTAAATTAGGACAAGTCTTAAAGATAATCATTCTTGGTCTTCCTTTCTCATTAAATTTTAATCGTTCATGTATTTGTATTTTTCCTTGAATTCTATTCTTATCAGCTCTTCTAAGTTTATGTCCTGCTGTTGTTAGGACTTCGCCTACAGTCGGACCTGTTGTGCCAGTCCTTGCCCAAGCTGCACTATCTAAAACTCCTTGTGGAGAAAGCTTATCTTCTTTTTCATATAGAAAAATAAGTTTAGCTAAATCTTTTCCTGTTAAACCTTTTTTATATAATTCTCTATAAACAATTAAGGTTTCATCTGTTGGGTCTAAGGCTGCCCATATAACTGCAGACTCTGCTGCATAACCATAATCAATTCCTTTTATTCTTTGCCAATGTTTAGGTAACTCATAGGGAGCTACACAATGTTTATCATATTCAAATTCAGCAAAAGCAGCTCCTTCGGAAACATCCCAATTTCCATCTAAGAGTTGTCTTCTTTGAACTGGTGGTAAAGATTGTAACATCTTTTCATATTTACCATCTAAGGCTAAATATGGATTATCATCTAATCGTGCTGGTATAAATTTTCTTGTTAATTCATCAACACCAGTAAAACTATTATTAGGAGGTGCTGGGTCTAGATATCTATTCTTAACCCAACTTCCTCCGACACCTCCAGGGTTTGCTGTGCACCGAATGTAGCATTTTATCTTTTGATTAGTTGTTCTCAATCGTGACTGCAAATATTGGAGTGGGAATTCTGTAGGATACTGTGTTAGTTCGTCAATACCTATCCAGGTATATGATTGACCTTGATATCTATACACATCAGCATCTCTGTCCAGATAACCGAATTCCAATGTTGCTCCTGAAGGAAATTTCCAAATCTTTTCGACTTCCCTAAACTTTGTGCCTGGAAAGGCTTTAGGATAAAGTTCTCTTGACTTGTCAATTAATTCTCTTAGTTCAGGCATAGACTTCCTTAATAATAAGGCTCTATGTTCCTTTATGTGCATAAATCTTAATGGGTCAACAAGCATGGCATAGGACTTACCACCACCTGCGGCTCCTCCATACAAAACATCTTGCTCTGGTGCAGCTAAGAATTCTGTCTGAGGACCATCATTAGGTTTGAATACTATTCTTTCTTTTTCCTTTTCAAGGAGTTCTTTAACTGATTTAGGTAGGACATTATATTGCCCTTCTTCCATAACCAACCCTTTTTTACTTTTTGTTTCAATTTGTTGTTCTCCCTTCTGTACAATATTTAAAGCTTCTTTCTTAGCTTTAAGTCTCGTTGTTTTATTTTCTAAATTCTTTCTTAGTCTTTTAATTTCTTTTTCTTTATCCTTAACAGCTCGTCTTGATGCTATCTTGGCTTTATGGACAAAGCTATAATTATACTGTCTCGTCATTTCTACTTAATAATCCTTTTGGTTTTTCAAAGCTATCTCTGTCTATGATTTTCTTTAATCCCATAGGAGATAACTTGCGACCAGTTTGATGTTCTAAAATCTCAACTGCTCCTCTCAAAGAGAAAGCTCCTGACTTGACACCATCTTTCATTTCACTTAAAGATGAAAGTTCTTTATCAACTTTCTCTAATGTTCTGTTATCTTCCGATAACTTATAACCAAAGGGTATAGTAGAACTATTCCTTGTTTTCATCTAATATCCTAATCTCTTCTGCTTCTCCATCAACTAAAGTTTTCTTTTCAGGTAACAGAAAAATCCCACTTGCAGCAGTATGCGTTACATCTAGCTTATCTCGTTTGGCAACACCCACTCTGTCTAATAAGGTTTGGGCTGCTTGAAGTTTAGCATTGACTTGTGGTATTG
>MPLX02316583.1_pt1 | contig 14135 bp, 12 predicted proteins | sample 1617341 | NCBI WGS metagenome assembly MPLX02 (sample SAMN05944804, study PRJNA350692) | marine metagenome | biome: marine; feature: ODZ; material: water; isolation source: 120 m water sample filtered on 0.2 um supor filter | place: Pacific Ocean | collected 2012-04-08 | depth 120m m | reverse complement strand
GGGCGAGCAAACTTGCGGGTGAACGGGCCGTAGTTAAGGCAAATGATCGCCACATTATCCTGCGTACCGCGTGGTTGTATTCTCATGTAGGCCACAATTTCCTGAAAACCATGCTGCGACTGGCGGCAGAGCGCAAGCCCGTTCGCGTGGTGGATGATCAGGTCGGCTCACCTACCTATGCCTGGGACTTGGCTCAGGCCAGTGTTGCCGTGGTTGAGGCACTGGCGCAAGATCGCGATGATGTATACGGGATTTTTCACGCGACCAACGCGGGGGTGACCAGTTGGCACGGGTTTGCCGAGCAGATTTTCAAGTTCGCCGGATGTGACCCTGTGGAATTGACACCCATACCGACTGAAGCTTACCCAACGCCAGCCCCAAGGCCAGCCTATTCTGTGCTTTCATGTGATCGTCTCGCAGAGGTCTTTGGCGTACGCATGCCCGTCTGGCAAGACGCGTTGGCCCGCTGCATCGCACGGTTGTGAGCGAATCGGCTCAGGCTACATCTTCAGTTCGGGTGCTCGCTGTCGATACAGCGACAGAGGCCTGCTCGGCAGCCTGCTTTTCCGGGGGCAAGCTGGTTCAGCAGGATGCGTTAGACCCCCGGGGACACTCTCGCCTGTTGCTGGGCATGATAGAGGCAGTGCTTGTGCAAGCGCAGCTTACGCGTGGCTCGCTAGATGCGGTGGCCTACGATGCGGGCCCGGGTTCGTTTACAGGGATTCGAATTGGCGCTGGCGTTGCACAGGGGTTGGCGTTGGGATTAGACAAACCATTACTGTCGGTGTCTTCACTCATGGCGCTTGCTGAAGGCGAACACGCAGCACACCCGGAGCATAGCCGGGTTCTGGTCACCATTGATGCCCGTATGGACCAGGTGTACTGGGGTTGTCTTGAGCGTGACGACAACGCGATGGGGGGATGGCGCTGGTTTGAGTCACCGCGAGTCAGTGATCCCGTACAGGTGAAAGACTGCGCCGAAGACTGCGTGGGTGTGGGCAGCGGTTGGGATCGGTATGCCGGAGTTCTTACCCAGAAAAACCCCATACCGTGGCAGGCAGGTTGTTTCCCGATGGCTCGGGATGTGGCCACCATTGCGCGGCGTCTACTGGCGCAGGGTGCTGTTGGCACCTGGCAGGAGGCAATGCCGGTTTATGTGCGTGATGACGTGACGGGCTGAGCCCATTGATTGGTGAGTCTTAGAGTCGCGACAGGGTGATAGTGCCTTGGGTCTGAGATGCGCAACTTGAGTCGGTACTCTTCCAAACGCCACTGTAGTTTCCGGCCAGACTGGAGGAGGAGCCGGTCAAGGTGAAGGTAACGCTGTCGGTCACGGTTGCAGTATCAATCGCTGTCGTCGCGATAGCTCCTGAGCCACCACCCCCAGAGAAGGAGACCGTCGGAGCGATTACATATCCGGAGCCTGGGTTGGTAATGATCACCCCGGTAATCTGCCCGGCGTCGGTTTCAGAGAGTGCCGCGGTGCCAACGCCACCAGTTCCTCCCCCGCTGTCGGTAATGGTCACGCTTGGTGCAATGCTATAGCCGCTGCCGGGGTCGGTGATCACAAATCCGACGATTTCACCACTCGCAATGGTTGCTGTAGCTATTGCCTGAGTGCCGCCGCTAATATTGGGTGCTCCAATTGCAACCGAGATATTAGTGGTATATCCAGAGCCAGCATTGGTTACGGTAATTGAAGAGATTCTTCCGGCTCCACCAATAATAGCGTTACCCGTCGCCCGGGTACCACCACTGGGTGGGGCGCTGAAGCTTACGCCCGGGACCGATGTATAGCCGGAACCACCGGCACTGACCGTTACAGTACTGACGCCCCCAGTGGCTTGCCCTGAGGTCACCGTCAGGCTGGCGGTGCCGCCGTTACTATTTTCCTGATCGGCTGTCAGTGGGTTATCACCTGTGGTGTTGGCCGGGGCCTGTACTGCCGTGCCGGTGAGACTGCCACCTGAAATGCAGGCATGCCCGGTAACACTTATCGTGCCGGTGACAGTACCCCCGCCATCAGAGAGCGTCATGCTCACAAGCCTGGCGGCACCGGTGCTGTCGCTCATGGCACCTGTCCACTGACCGGATAAATTAAACGCCTGGTTATAAATACCTCCGCTGCTGCCACCACTGCAGGCATGCACGAGCGTGCCAGTCAATACCAGCGTAAGTAATCTGATGAGCACTCTTACAGTCATAATCTACGGGATACTCGCCAAGTGAGCTCCATCTACTTTAACCCATATTTGCTGGTTCGTACTCCGGTGATCCACCGTCCGGAGTTGATCAATTCGTTGTGGTGCTTTGCATAAAAACGGTCTTTGGCCAGTTTTTAGCCCAGTAACTGTCTTTTCAGAATTTCATTGACGGCCTGCGGGTTAGCCTTACCCGACGTCGCCTTCATCACCTGACCTACCAGAAAACCGATGACTTTGTCCTCGCCAGCGCGGACCTGCGCGACCTGATCGGGAAAGCGGGCAATAACTTCACTGACAGTTTGTTCGATAGCACCGGTATCGGTGATCTGGGTAAGCCCCCGAGCGGTGATAATAGAATCAACGTCACCTTCACTGGCCCACATGGCCTCGAACACTTCTTTGGCGATTTTGCCCGAGATAGTCTGGTCCTGAATACGACATACCAGTTGGCCCAGCATCGCCGGGGTAACCGGGCTGTCTGTGATGGCGATATCGCTTCGGTTGAGCCAGGACATGAGTTCACCGGTGACCCAGTTTGCGGTGAGTCGGGTTTCGTCGTTTGCACATGCGACCGTTTCCTCATAGTAATCAGCGATCTCTTTTTGTGAGGTCAACTGAAGCGCATCATTCATGCTCAGTCGATAGTCTGCGATAAAGCGGGCCAGACGAGCATCAGGCAGTTCAGGCAATTCGTTGCGCAGTACTTCCAGGTCATGGGCGTCGATCACCAGGGGTGGTAGGTCCGGATCGGGGAAGTAGCGGTAATCATGGGCCTCTTCCTTGCTGCGCATGGATCGGGTCAGGTCACGGTCTGGATCATAAAGGCGCGTTTCCTGCACCACTTCACCACCATCCTCAAGTACTGTGATTTGGCGGGCGATTTCGTGATGCAGGGCACGTTCTACAAAACGGAAAGAGTTGATGTTTTTCAATTCAGTCCGGGTACCCAGTGTTGTCTCCCCTTGGGGGCGGATCGAAATGTTGGCATCGCAGCGAAACGAGCCTTCTTGCATGTTGCCGTCGCAGATTTCCAGCGTCCGCACCAGTGAATGCAGTTTGCGCAGGTAGGTCACCGCTTCGGCGGGTGAGCGCAGATCGGGTTCAGAGACAATCTCGAGCAGCGGTGTGCCGGCGCGGTTCAGATCGATACCCGTCATGCCGTGAAAGTCTTCATGTAGCGATTTGCCGGCGTCTTCCTCAAGGTGTGCCCGTGTGAGACGGATGGTTTTGTCGCCGGCGGCGGTGTGGATTTCAAGCGAACCCCCGCTGACGACGGGAATTTCAAACTGGCTGATCTGATAGCCCTTAGGCAGATCGGGATAGAAGTAGTTCTTGCGCGCAAATACCGATACCGGGTTAACGCTGCCCCCAACTGCCAGACCAAAGCGCGCAGCCATTAGCGCCGCCTGGCGGTTCATCACCGGCAGTACCCCGGGCAGGCCAATATCGACGGCACAGGCCTGGGTATTCGCTTCAGCGCCATAGGCAGTGGAGGCTCCGGAAAAAATTTTGCTTCTGGTCATTAACTGGGCATGAACTTCCAGACCGATCACAGTTTCCCAGGCCACCATCAGAACCCCTTGGGCACAAGCTGGTGCCAATCGGTGGCCTGCTGAAAACGGTGCGCGGCGCCAAGCAGTCGACCTTCATCCATGAACTGGCCGATCAGCTGCAGCCCGACCGGCAGCCCGGCTTCATCGAGGCCTGCAGGTATTGAAAGCCCAGGCAGTCCGGCCAGGTTGACCGTGTTGGTGAAAATATCGTTCAGGTACATCGCGACAGGATCCTGGGTTTTTTCGCCGAGCGAGAAGGCTGTGGTCGGCGCGGTGGGTCCGACAATAATGTCGCACTGTTCGAAGGCTTTTGAGAAATCCTGGGCGATGACCCGGCGGATCTTCTGTGCCTTGAGGTAGTAGGCGTCGTAGTAACCCGCCGACAGAGCGTAGGTTCCAATCAGGATGCGTCGCTTGACCTCCTCGCCGAAACCTTCAGCCCGGGAGTTCTCGTAAAGCGTTAACAGGTCACTGGCCTGATCCGAGCGATGCCCGAAACGTACCCCATCAAAGCGTGACAGGTTGGATGACGCTTCTGCGGGGGCGATCACGTAGTAGCAGGGGATTCCTGCAGCACTGTTGGGTAACGCCACATCCACCAGGGTGGCGCCCAGTCGCTCGAAAATACCCAGCGCCTCGCGTACCCGCGTCAGCACGGCGTTATCGATAGACTCATCAAAGAATTCAGCCGGTAATCCCAGTCGCAGCCCGTGAAGGTTAATTTTAAGACCCTCATCGATATCGGCCGTGTCGCGGGCAATGGAGGTTGAGTCGCGTGAATCGAAACCCGCCATGCATTGCAGTAACAGCGCTGCGTCCTCAGCCGAGAGGGCCAGCGGCCCGCCCTGGTCGAGAGACGAAGCGAAGGCAATCATGCCATAGCGCGACACCCGGCCATAGCTGGGCTTGAGTCCCGTCAGGCCACAAAAGGCTGCAGGCTGGCGGATCGAACCACCGGTATCTGTGCCGGTGGCGCCGGGTACCAGACGGCTGGCAACCGCAGCCGCTGATCCACCAGAACTTCCGCCCGGAACGCGCTGGAGATCCCAGGGATTGTGTACCGGGCCGAAGTGGGAAGTCTCGTTGGAGGATCCCATGGCAAACTCGTCCATGTTGGTTTTTCCCACCAGCACCGATCCGGCTTTGGCCAGGCGTTCGACCACCGTAGCATCGTATGGCGAGATAAAATTACGCAACATCTTGGAGCCGCAACTTGTCAGCAGCCCCTGGGTACAGAAAATATCCTTGTGCGCTAACGGGACGCCCGTGAGCGGCGCATGCTCGTCCCGGGCCAGGTGCTTGTCAGCCTGTTGGGCAGCAGCCAGTGCGCCTTCTTCATCCACAGTGATAAATGCATTCAGGTCACTGTGGCGATCGATACGCTCGAGGAAATGGTGTGTCAACTCAGTGCTGCTGATCTCACGGCGACGCAGCATGTCACGCAGGGTAGTCAGGTTGTGCCGATGGGGCATAACAAGAAGGGCTCAGTCAGAAAAAGCCAACATAGGGCGGGGCTGGTGTCACTCAATCACCCGAGGAACCAGGTACAGGCCGTTCTCAACCTGTGGCGCGCCTTGCTGAAGTGAGGACCGCTGGTCGGCCTCAGTTACCGTATCCTCCCGCAGTCGCAGTGCAATATCCTGAGGGTGCGCCATGGGTTCAACCCCATCGGTGTCGCAATCTTGCATCTGTGCTACCAGCGCCAGGATGTCCGAAAGGCCTGCCTGATAGCGGCCTAGTTCATCTGGCGCCACCCGGATTCGGGCAAGATGAGCGACACGGACAACGTCTTTTTCAGATATGGACACCGCGGATTCAACCCACCAGAGAGTAATAGGCGCGTAATTATATCCCAGTGATTTGGGCTTATCCCGGTGGCCTGTGCTAAATTACGCGCGGCGTCCATTTTCTTTTTTTCTTCCAAGGCGACTCATGATACTCAAGCGTTTAATGGGCCTGTTCTCCAATGATCTGGCGGTAGACCTGGGAACCGCCAATACGCTGGTTTATGTGCCTGACCGGGGCGTGATCCTGAATGAGCCCTCCGTTGTTGCAATCCGGACGGGTTCGCTTGCTCCGGAGAAAACGGTGCTGGCGGTAGGGCAAGAGGCCAAGATGATGCTGGGCCGCACACCGGGAAATATCCAGGCGATCCGGCCACTCAAGGAAGGTGTCATCGCAGACTTCACCGTTGCTGAAGTCATGCTCAAGTACTTTATCCGCAAAGTACAGCAAAACCATTTCTTCTCTTCTCCCAGAATCGTGATCTGCGTACCAGGCGGCTCCAACCAGGTCGAGCGCCGGGCGATCCGCGAGTCGGCGATTACGGCGGGGGCGCGGGAGGTATTTCTCATCGAGGAACCCATGGCGATGGCGATCGGTGCCTCATTGCCGGTGGCCGAGCCGACCGGCTCATTGGTGGTCGACATCGGTGGGGGCACCACAGAAGTTGCAGTGCTGTCTCTGGGGGGAATCGTATACGCGACCTCAATCCGTGTCGCTGGAGATACCTTCGATGAAGCCATTATCAACTACGTGCGCCGACGCCATGGGTTGCTGATCGGAGAGGCGACAGCGGAGCGGGTCAAGAAGGCGATTGGGACCGCTTGGGAAGAATCCGATCACCGGGAAATGGAAGTCAAGGGCCGCGATATCGCTGAGGGCATGTCGCATAGCCTGACTATCGGCAGTGACGAAGTTTATGACGCGATCCGTGACTCGTTGCGCCAGATCATCCAGGTAATCCGTGAGACACTTGAGAACACGCCACCTGAACTTGCGGCCGACATCGGTGATCGCGGCATGGTGATTGCAGGTGGCGGCGCGCTGATTCGTGATATGGACCGGCGATTAATGCAGGAAACGGGGCTTCCCGTGGTAGTCGCTGATGATCCGCTGACCTGTGTCGCGCGGGGTTGTGGCAGAGCGCTGGAGGAAATGAGCGCACTGGGTGACGTCTTTACCCACGAGTAGGCCATCGACACGTGTCCGCGCTTTTGTGCTGGTTACACTGCTGTTGCGGCGATGACCGTTCAGCGTTTCCTTCAAAATGACTTCGGTGAGTCGCGCCCCTAATCAGGTCATGCGGGGTCTCATCCCGTACGTACTGTTATCCGTCGTTCTGATCAGCGCCTATTATTACAATCCGACCGTACGTCGGGCAGCTCAGTCCGCAGCCGTAATCGGGATACCGGTGCATTTTCTGGCATCGCTGCCCAGCATGGCATTGGAGGGCATGCAGGGTAAGCTCAGGCCAACGGGTCAGTTGCGCCGTGACTACGCCGCGCTGCGAGAGCACAATCTGATTCTGCAGACCCGTCTGCATCGCTTTGAATTTCTCGAAAGCGAGAATCGCCGGCTCCGAAAAATGCTGTCTGCAACGCCCCCGGAATCTGAAAAAGTGACCCTCGCAACGCTGGTGGCTGTTAATCCTGACCCCCGAAGTCAAACCGTACTGGTGAACAAAGGTAGTGCCGATGGGGTTTTCGAAGGTCAGCCAGTAGTGGATGCCGGGGGTATAGTGGGTCAGGTAACCCGTCCGGGGGTGTTCCGCAGTACGGTCAGCCTGCTTACACGGGAGAATCAGGCAGTGCCTGCCCAGGTCGCCCGTAGCGGCCTGCGAACTGTGATCTACGGAGGAGGGCGTAATCGCCCTTTGCGCGTGCTCTACCTGGATCGCAATGCGGATATCCGTACGGGCGACCTCCTGATGACTTCTGGGTTGGCCGGCCGCTATCCAGCTGGCTATCCGGTAGCTCGGATCACCGTTGTTGAGCGGAATCTTGCCGAGTCCTTCATGAATATTGCCGCAGAACCCACCTCACACCTGGGCCGTGAGCGCGAAGTGCTGCTGCTGTGGTTACCCGACGCTAGACCGCTTCCACCTGGCCTATCATCGGCAGTGCCGGGAGATCCCGTTGATTAACGTAAGTGCCGCTCCAAGGCGTGCCTGGATTCCTCCGGTAACGGTTCTCATCGCACTGGTACTTTTTGTGCTGCCTGTGAGTGACCCGTTGAGTGGGTTTCTCCCGGACTGGGTGTCTCTTGTGCTGATCTACTGGACCTTTGCCTTGCCGGCACGGATGGGCGTTCCCCTGGCATGGTGCACCGGGTTGGTGATGGATATTGTCACGTTTGGTATTCCGGGCACTTATGCGCTTAGCAAGGCCGTGCTGGTATACCTGGCACGGGTATTGGCGCTACGGGTAAGGGTGTACCCATTGTGGCAGCAGAGTATCATCGTTCTGGGATTGCTGGGAGTCGAATTCGTGCTGTTGGCATTGACTGATCTGATCGCGGGGGATGGCCTGAGTGGGTTGCAGCGCTGGACCGCAGTGGTCGTGGGTGCACTCTTATGGCCCACGGTTTACTGGATGTTACGCCGTACCCGCCACCTGGCGCATCTGGGTAACTAAGGGATCCCCCTATGGCAACGATGGAATCATTTGGCCATCAACCGGTAGAGGCAAATGTGGTTCGGGGTCGACTGAAGTTGGCAGGTGTGATGGTGTTGGTTCTGGGTGTATTGCTGTTGTCGCGGTTATACGTGTTGCAAGTGGTGGAATACACCCGTTACCAGACGCTGTCTTTGGAGAATCACATTCGTTTGCAGGCGCTACCACCGGTACGTGGGCTGATCCTGGATCGCAACGGAGCCGTGCTGGCACGTAATACTGCGGTTTATACGTTGCAGGTGATACCAGAGAAAGTCCGCGATATGGATATGCTGCTACAGCAGGTGGATGAACTGGTTGGATTGGAGGAGGGCGAAGTGGCCTTGTTCCACAAGCGCCTTAAGCGTCGACCTGGTTTTGAGAAGCATCTGCTCAAGGCCACATTGGACGATGTTCAGGCGGCACGTTTCGCTGTCAATGAGTACCGTTTCTCTGGGGTGACACTGGATGCGGCGTTGCACCGAGATTATCCTCTGGCTGATCTAACAGGGCATGTGTTGGGCTACGTGGGGCGGATCAGTGAGCAGGACGAAGCCCGTCTGGACGTGGCTGCTTACCAGGGTGTATCCCATACCGGGAAACTGGGCATTGAGCGTCAGTACGAGGCCGCACTTCTGGGCCGCCCCGGGTTTGAACAGGTTGAGATCGATGCCCATGGCCGGACCCTGAGAACCATCAGCCGGCAGAGTGCAACACCCGGGCACATTCTGCATTTGACGTTGGACGCTGATCTGCAGCGTGTGGCACGTAATGCGTTGGGTAATCGTCGAGGTGCCGTGGTGGTTATGGAGCCGGCCTCCGGTGAGATACTGACGATGGTCAGCAGTCCCGCTGTTGATCCCAACCTGTTTGTTGATGGTATCGACCATAGAACCTATCAGGCACTGCGCCAGCTCAAGGACAAGCCGTTATTGAACCGCGCCCTGTATGGCCGCTACGCGCCGGGCTCTACGCTCAAGCCCATCATCGCTCTGGCGGCTCTGGACGTGGGAGTGAAGCCTCAGGAGAGCATCTTTTGCCCTGGCTGGTTCTCATTGCCGGGCAACACCCGACGTTACCGATGCTGGAAACGGACTGGCCACGGGCGCCTCAATCTGCACGGGGCAATCGAGCAGTCATGTGATACCTATTTCTATCATATGGGCGCACGCTTGGGGATAGAGCAGATGGCGCAGTTTCTTTTTGGATTTGGCCTGGGTCAAAAAAGTGGAGTTGATCTGCCCAGTGAACCGACCGGCCTGGTCCCAACCCCCAAGTGGAAGCGGGCCAGCCGTCAGGAGGCCTGGTACCCGGGCGAAGACGTGATCACTGCGATTGGCCAGGGTTACTTGCTTACCACTCCTCTGCAGTTGGCCCGGGCAGCCGCGATGCTGGCCAACCGGGGCCAGCCAGTAGTGCCTAAGTTGTTGCGCTCTGAGCAGGATGCCTTTAGCGTTGCGGTTCCCCTTGTCTCGCCAGGGCCCGTCACGACGGCTGTCTCGCCCCTGGTTAACCAAAAAGGGATCGATCAGGTGATCCGGTCAATGACGGCTGTAATGCATGGACCCCGGGGCACTGCCCGGGCCAGCGGTCGACGCAGCGCCTATCGTATGGCTGGCAAGACGGGTACAGCACAGGTGGCCGCCATCGCCCAGGGTGATGAATACGATGCAAAGGCCTTGCCGGAAACACTGCGCGATCACGCCTTGTTTATTGCTTTTGCGCCGGTTGATAATCCCAGGATTGCCATCGCCGTGGTAGTCGAGAATGGCGGAAGTGGTGCTGCCGTTGCCGCCCCGATTGCGCGCAAGGTAATGGACCACTTTTTTCTCAAGCGCCTGCGCCGAGCAGCACTCACCGGAATCGGCCGTGTTTTCGGGTAAGCGGTTACACCTGGATGGACCATTGCTGATTGGCCTGCTGGTGTTGTCTGCGCTGGGACTGGTGGTGATCTTCAGCGCTTCAGGCCAGAGCTGGGATGTCTTGTTCCGCCAGGGGTTACGTGTTGGTATTTCGCTGGCAGTGATGGTGGTGCTGGCCCAGGTCTCTCCAGAGAATCTGCGACGTTTCTCGCCACATCTGTTCGCCGTTGCGGTTATTGCGCTTGTGGCGGTACTCGCGGTAGGCACCGCCGGCAAGGGTGCTCAGCGCTGGCTCGACTTGGGCCTGGTTCAGTTTCAGCCTTCAGAACTGATGAAGCTGGGTGTGCCGATGGTGCTTGCCTGGCTGTTGACTCGTGGCCGTTTGCCGCCCAGTTTCCTGATCGTGCTGGTAGCGTTGGTCTTGACCCTGATTCCTGCCGGCCTAGTGGTGGTGCAGCCTGATCTGGGCACGGCCATCATGCTGGTGGCATCGGGATTTTTTGTCCTTCTCCTGGCGGGGATCCGTTGGCACCACGTGCTCATGATGCTCGCGGGCGTCGCCGCAGTGGCACCCTATCTGTGGTTTCGGCTGCATGAGTATCAGCGCCAGCGGATTCTGACCCTGTTTGATCCCTGGGCGGACCCGATGGGTAGTGGGTACCAGTCGATTCAGTCCCAAATCGCGATTGGTTCGGCCGGAATCTGGGGGAAAGGCTGGCTGGCTGGTAGCCAGTCGCAGTTGGAATTTATCCCTGAGCGCAGTACTGATTTTATTTTTGCCGTATTCGCAGAGGAGTTTGGCCTGATCGGAGCGTTAATGCTGTTGATTCTGTACCTTTTTGTGGTCGGCCGCTGCCTGATAATGGCGTACCATACCCGCGAGACTTTTGCTCGCCTGTTAATAGGCGCTCTGGCACTGACTTTCTTTTTTTACCTGTTTGTTAATCTTGGAATGGTGTCGGGTATCCTTCCCATCGTCGGGGTTCCCTTGCCATTGATCAGTTATGGCGGGACCTCGATGCTTACCTTGATGGCGGGCTTCGGGATTATCATGGGCCTGCATGCGCGACGGCGGTTAATGACATGAGGAGAGTACGTTGATCACAGAGCATCGTTCTATCAGGATAATCCAGGTATTGCAGGGGTGTGTGCTTGCAGCGCTGATTATGGTCAGCGCCCCAACCTCTGCAGTTTCTCTCACACAGTATCCCCAGCTTGAAGCGCTGGCTGATCGCCTGGCGAAATCCTCCGGTCTCGACAGTGAAAAGATGAAAGGCTGGTTCCGCGACGCCAAGATTAAGTCGAAGATCATTGAGGCGATGAACCGCCCGGCCGAGCGGTTGCCCTGGCACCGTTACCAATCCCTGTTTGTCAACTCCGCATCGATTAGCGGCGGTGTGCAGTTTCTTAAAACCCATGCGAGAACGCTGGCGCGGGCGCAAGGTGAGTACGGTGTGCCAGCAGAAATCATCGTTGCGGTACTTGGGATTGAGACGCGATATGGCAAAGTGCTGGGCAGCCTACGTGTACTTGATAGCCTGACAACCTTGTCTATGGAGTATCCCCGGCGCAGTAAGTTCTTCTCCTCTGAATTGGAACATTTTATGCACTTGGCAGCAGAGCAGGGCCTGGATCCGTTAACTGTAAAGGGTTCTTATGCCGGCGCTATGGGCGTGCCACAGTTCATGCCCAGCAGTTACCGCAGTTACGCCGTAGATTTTGACGGTGACGGCCGTACAGACCTGATTGGCAGCGTTACCGACGCCATTGGCAGTGTCGCCCATTACCTGGCACGGCATCATTGGCAGCCCGGTGAACCCATTGCAACGCGGGTCATGGATCCGCCAGATGGGCTAGACGCAATGGTGACCCGCGGACTTAAGGCTGAGACCTCCATAGCGAAGGTGCACGCACTCGGCGTGCCGGTATCGGCCGAGGACACTGACAAGGTGGGGGTAATGCGTTTCGATGGAAAGCTGGGCGCGGACTATCGGCTCGGACACCACAACTTTTTCGTGATCACCCGTTATAACCGCAGCCAGAACTACGCGATGTCGGTCTTCGAGCTGGCGGAGCAGATTGCTATAGCGACCGGCAGTTGAATGATCTCTATCCGTCGTTTCATCACGCTCTTCATTCTGTTAACGACGCTGACCGGTTGCAGTGTTTTCCGCGATTCATCCACAGGTGCCTACTTTGAGGATGATGGCCCTCCGACTGGTGGTCCCGATCCGGCAAGTGTTGCCAATGCCCAGCCGCGGCAGGAACCGCTGAGCCGGACGGGTAATGCGCCCTACGAGGTCTACGGTGTTCGTTATGTTCCGGTGCGCGAGGTGCCCGTTGGCCACGTAGAGATCGGCGAGGCGTCTTGGTATGGGCGCAAGTTCCATGGCAGGACTACGTCCAGTGGTGAGGTCTACGATATGTTTGCCATGACCGGTGCCCACAAGACGTTACCGTTACCTTCTTATCTTCAGGTGCGTAACCTCGCCAATGACCGGGAGGTGGTGATTCGGGTCAATGACCGCGGACCCTTTCTCGGTGGACGGATTCTTGATTTGTCGTACATGGCGGCACAAAAACTGGGTGTGGTTGAAACCGGGACTGCCCAGGTTCAGATTAAGGTAGTCGACAGCGTCAAACGGGGTCAGGCACCAGTACAGGCTATTGCACTGGATAGCCCCGAAGCCGTGTTCTTTCTTCAGGTTGGGAGCTTTCGTCTTGCCAGTAATGCAGACCGACTCAAGTCAGACTTGGATCAGGCGGGGGTTGTGGGGATCCGCATTGTTCCCGTCCGGATCGGTCAGAACCTGTATTATCGAGTTCAGGTCGGGCCGGTACGTGGAGCGGCCAAGGTGCGCAGTCAGCGTGGTTTAGTCATGAACGTGACAGGCATGGAGCCTAAAGTGGTCAGGGAGTGTTGTTAGTGATGATGGAAACATGGATAAGAAGGCTTCGTTGGAGCATGTTCTGCCTGGCACTGGTGGTTATACCGCTGGGGGTCAGTGCCGAGATTGAATCGGATCTTACGGGCAAGATGCGCTCGACGATTCCGCCGCCAAAATTGAAAGTGTCATCGTGGCTGTTGATGGATGCAGAAACGGGCCTCATGCTGGCAGGTAGCGCCCCGGACACAGCAGTGGAGCCCGCCAGCCTAACCAAGCTGATGACCGCATTCATTGTGTTTCGGGAGATTCAACGCGGTACGACCCACCTTGAGGACATGGTGGTAGTCAGTGAACGGGCCTGGCGTGCCAAGGGGTCACGTATGTTTATTGAAGCCGGGGCCAAGGTCCGAGTCGATGACTTGTTGATGGGGTTGATCGTGCAGTCGGGCAATGATTCGGCGGTGGCGCTGGCAGAACACGTGGCGGGGAGCGAGGAAGGCTTTGCTGACCTGATGAATCAAACTGCTGCAGAACTGGGTATGCAGCACAGCCATTTTGTAAACGCCGCTGGCATGCCACATCCAGATCATTTTAGTACCGCCCGTGATATCAGTCTTCTGACTCAGGCCATCATCCGCACCCAGCCAGAACACTACGCACGTTACGCGATACGTGACTTCACCTGGAACGACATCACTCAGAAAAACCGTAACCCTTTACTGGGTCGTGATGACACCATTGATGGGGTTAAGACAGGTCATACCCGTTCGGCAGGTTACTGCCTGGTAGGATCAGCGAAGCGTGACGGGATGCGGTTGATTGGATCGGTGATTGGCGCTGGCAGTGACCGTGAGCGTGCTGATGCCGTCTACTCATTGCTGCGTTTTGGTTTTGCGGCCTACGAACGCCACGACCTTTATCCGGCGAACCATAAGATTATAGATGCCAGAGTATTCAAGGGAGCTGCGGCCTCAGTCGAGGTGGGGTTGGCGAGGTCAATTGACCTGGTGCTGCCTAAAGGCTCGGGTAAAAACCTCCAGGCGACCGTCTCACTTGGTGATCCGCTGGTGGCACCGCTGGCACAAGGTCAGCCGCTGGGCACACTCACCATCAAGCTGGGCAAGGCCGAATTGCTGTCACGACCGCTGGTCGCCTTACAGGGCGTACCCAGCGGGACCTGGTTCGGCCAAATGGC
>MPLX02360384.1_pt1 | contig 14144 bp, 12 predicted proteins | sample 1617341 | NCBI WGS metagenome assembly MPLX02 (sample SAMN05944804, study PRJNA350692) | marine metagenome | biome: marine; feature: ODZ; material: water; isolation source: 120 m water sample filtered on 0.2 um supor filter | place: Pacific Ocean | collected 2012-04-08 | depth 120m m | reverse complement strand
TGTATAAATTGACACTTCCTGAATTTAAAAAATTCAGAAAGTCTCAGGCTCGCTCATCAAGCTGTTTGTTTCTGATTCTGTTGCCGAAGATCTGTTTTGCGAAACTATTTAATATAGAGACTAACTTAGACTTTGTCAAATCTTTAACAGTGTTTTCCGGTGAGATTGGAAAAAATTGAAGTGTTGGCTGGAAGAATTGTCATTTTGAATTAGAGCGAAAACAGGATTTCCTTCTGCTGATTGAGCAGTGTGGCCGTCACCCCGCCGATTTGTTTATGGCGTATGTTGCCTTCTGCATCGATGAAAAAGGTTTCAGGAACGCCGTAGATACCATAATCCATGGCGATGCTCCCGGAAGGATCATCAAGGGCAAGAAAATATGTCTTCCCAAACTGCCTGGCAAATGCACGGGCATTTTCCTCACTGTCCTGGATGGATATGCCCAGGACGGTGAGTGGTTTGTCGGAGGTTTTTTGTTTTTGATGGAAAGCTTCCAGGACGTGTGCCTCACCCCGGCATTCAACACACCAGGAAGCCCAGAAATTGAGCACTACCGGTGTCTTGATCTGGCTCAGTCGAATTTCCTGATTCCCGTCGAGTTGACGGACAACAAAATCCGGTGCAGATTTTCCAATTAAGGGTGAGGGAACTTTTTTAGGATCCGTACTGAATCCAAAAGCAAAAACTGCAATCAGTCCGGCGATTGAGGCCCAGGAAATCCAGAAACCAGGCCTTTTCCAGAGGATTTTTTTCATGATGTCATCATGGTCTGTTCCGCAGCCTTAAAACGTTCTTTTAAGATCGTTTCCCTGGCAACCAATCTTCCAGGACGGTACAGAAAACAGATGGCGATGCCAAGGGTGAACACAGGCAATGCCATCCAGGCCCAGCCCACCAGAGGGTTGATGAAAACCCTGAGGGTTACGGATTCTCCAGATTCCCCGTTCTCCGAGGAAAAAATAAGATAGAGGTCTTCCCAAAATGATCTGCGGAGTCCTACTTCAGTCAAAGGCTGAGGTTGGGTTGGGTAGAAACTTTTAGCAGGATTGAGAAACTGCAGTCTTGTTCCATTGTGGTCGAGCACTTCCACATTGGCCGCACGGTGAGTTGCATTTTCCACGGGAAATTCACGAACTCCCCTGAAGATGAGCTGGTAAGAGCCAATCGTTTGCGGTTGATCCTTGATCAGGGTCAGATCTCTTTCAAGACTGAAAAATTTTCCTGCAATTCCAAGAAAAATCAGGACGGCTCCAAAATGAATGAGTATCCCTCCATAACGCCGGTAATTCCTGCGGATGACCTGCAAAAAGGCCAATGTTGCTGAGTTTTCGGACTGTGAACTGCGGATCCTGACCAGCCGGAACAATTCGTTGACCATGGTTGCAAAAACAAAGAATGATAGCCAAAAGATGATGTACCCCCCCCAGGACCAGAGCTGATCTTGAAGCCCATAGGCAATCAATGCAGTTACTGGGAAAGCAAGCAGGAACGGCCAGGCGAAGTTTTTTTTCAGAGTTTCCATACTCGTCCTACGCCATGGGATCAATGTTCCAACACCCATCAAAAGGAGCAGAGCATAACCCATTGGAGCAGTAACGGTATTGAAAAAGGGAGCCTGAATCGAAAGTTTGGTCCCGCGTACTGCCTCTGCCAGCAGAGGGAAAGTGGTCCCCAGAAGGACCGTGAAGGCAATCGAAACAAAAAGGACATTCTGAGCCAAAAAGGCATTTTCACGACAGAGTACCGATTCCATCCGATGCTCTGATTCAAGCATTTGAATACGTTTGAAAAGCAGACCAAACGCCAGGACCAATATTATTGCAAGAAAGACCAGAAATGCCGGCCCGATATCAGATTGGGTGAAAGAATGGACCGAGTTTATGATGCCGGAACGGGTCAAAAAAGTTCCGATGATGGTCAGTCCATAGGTCAGGATGATGAGTACAATGTTCCAGATTTTGAGCATGTTGCGTTTTTCCTGGATCATCACGGAATGCAGAAATGCAGTACCGGTCAGCCAGGGCATCAAGGCCGCATTTTCAACTGGATCCCAAGCCCAGAACCCACCCCAGCCAAGTTCCTCGTATGCCCACTGGCCTCCCAGAATCAGGCCGGCAGAAAGGAAATACCAGGAAAGCAAGGTCCAGCGGCGGGTGGTAAGCACCCACTCGTTGTCCAGTATTCCACGCATCATTCCCCCCATAGCAAAAGCAAAGGGGATACTGAAACCGATAAAACCGAGATAAAGGCTCGGGGGATGGATCGCCATTGCAGGATGCTGCAAAAGAGGATTCAAACCCCGCCCATCTTGAGGAATGACGGCTTGCGACTCTAGGGGATTGGACCAGACGATGAGAAGAACCAACAGAAAGCTCATGATGCCATTCAAAGTTGCCAGGACATAGGGAATGATCTCCCGGTTGGTGTACTGATAACGGAATGCCACAATCATGATGAAAAAACTCTGAACCAGCACCCAAAACAACAGTGAACCTTCAAGCCCTCCCCAAAAGGAAGTGATCTTATAAAAAAGCGGCAGGTCCCGGCTCGAGTGTCCCCAGACGTATTGAATGCTGAAATCGTTGCTGACCAGTGCTTCCAAAAGCACCGCAGATGCGAGTGTGATCAACAGAAAGCTGAGAATCGAGGCATGCTGAACGGAACGGACAAGGTTCCAGTTGTTGGATCGTACTCCTAAATGAGGAACCGCAGTTCCATAAAGACTGAGTGCAAGTGAGCACATCAGTGCGATGGTGCCTAGATCAGACATATTGAATCATCAGTGAAATCAATGTTTCGGTATTTCCATTAAAAAAAATATTTTGAATTATTTTAAACTCATTTTATGGTTGCCGCAAACAAGGAACTTTATTTTAGGCCTTTGATGACGATTTTTCATGAATTTAACCTGGAAAATTCATGAATCTTTAAGTCTTCTTTGAACCCATCATTGCTCATCTAGGTTAGAATACTATACGATAATTCTGGATTCAGGGAGCAGTTGAAAAAAAATCCCTGGTTTACTGCAAATAGAAGGATTGGATTGAAACAATGAGAGACATATGGAATGAACTGACGGAATGGGTCGACAACGATAAGGCATTTTCCATTGCCAGGGTGATTCACACATGGCGCTCAGCACCCCGTGCTAGCGGTGCCGGGATGATCGTGGGAGAAGGTATGGAAATCGCTGGTTCCGTCAGCGGAGGCTGTATTGAAGGAGCAGTCATCGAAGAAGCACTTGAAGTGCTGAAAGATGGCAAACCGCGGAAACTGAATTACGGGGTGGAAGATGAACTGGCACTTTCCGTGGGCTTGTCCTGTGGCGGGGAGGTCTCCGTATTGGTTGAAAAACACTGGGCTTTTTCCGAGGAAGAAGAGACCCGGAAAGTCTGGATGAGGCTTCAGGAAGCATTACAAAAGAACGAGCCCGCAGTGCTTCTTTCAAAAACAAGCAGTTCACCCTCTTCACCCCTGCTGGTTCTCCCTGAAGGTGATGATATCGGGGACTGGGGTGACACGAACGAAAACGCAAAGGAGGCTGCGCTTGAAGCCTATCGAGAACGAGAAAATCGTCTTATGGAAATCGGCGATGAAGAAACCTTCATCCAGGTCTTCCCACGAAGAGATCAGTTGCTGATCATTGGAGCAGGGCACATTACCCTGCCCCTGGTTCAATTTGCGAATGCACTGGATTTTCAAACGGTGGTGATTGACCCAAGGAAGGTTTTTGCAACGCAAGAGCGTTTTGTTTCAAAACCAGATCACCTGATTGATCGATGGCCTCAGGATATTCTTGAGGATTGGCCGCTTCATGAAGACACCTATGCCATTCTGCTGACACATGATCCCAAGATAGATGATCCTGCACTGAAGATCCTCTTGAAACACGACCTGCCCTACATCGGTGCCTTGGGAAGCCGGAAGACACATGCCAAGCGTTGTGCCAGGCTGGAAGAAGCTGGAATCTCGCAGGAACTTATTCAGTCCATCAAGGGGCCTGCAGGCCTCGACATCGGTGCCAAGACTGCAGGTGAGATTGCCCTCAGCATGCTTAGTGAAGTAATCGCTGCAAAAAGAGGCAACCTTTAATCGAATCCAAGGACGTGCTCATGAATTCGGGAAACCGATCTTGAGCACTTCATCAAAGGTCTTGACGAAATAAGGCGTAATGCCTTCGGTAATGCTTTCATCAAGTTCTTCGTAATCTTTCCTGTTCTCATCCGGAAAAAGCAATTGGGTGATACCAGCTCGTCTTGCAGCGATGGTTTTTTCCTTGACCCCGCCAATCGGCATCACCAAGCCAGTTAAACTCAATTCCCCCGTCATCGCCATGTTTGGTATGATCGGTTTTTGTTGGGTCAGCGAGTAGAGTGCACATGCCATGGTGATTCCTGCAGAGGGCCCATCCTTGGGCGTCGCACCAGCAGGAACGTGTAAATGGATGAAGTTCCGATCAAAAAATTTATTAGTCTTCTTCTGGGGATTCAACCTGGCGCGGATGAACGTGTAAGCAATTTCAGAGGATTCGACCATCACATCTCCCAACTGTCCGGTCTGCTTGAGACCAGGATTCTTGGCTTCCACAGCACTTGCTTCGATATGCAGGGTTGCGCCTCCCATGGCGGTGTAAGCCAACCCAGTGATAACTCCGATTTTGGGTTTTTTGAACCGGGTTTCCTCGGCAAACATAGGCTGACCCAGGTAATCCGAAAGTTCGGAGCGGCTGATGGTCACTTTTTCCAGCCCGTCTTCGACAATCTTTCTAGCAGCCTTGCGGAGAAGTTTTTTGATGTTGTTTTCCAGACTCCTCACACCGGATTCTCTGGCGTAGCCATCGATCATGTCACGCAGGACTGTTTTTGGAAGTGAAAACTGAGAACGTTTCAAACCATGTATTTTCAATTGCTTTGGAAGCAGATGCCTGCGGGCAATCTCGAGTTTCTCTTCAAGGATGTAGCCTGAAAGACGGATCTGCTCCATGCGGTCCAGCAAAGGCGCAGGAATGGTTTCCAAAGTATTGGCCGTGCAGATGAAAAGAACTTTTGAAAGATCAAAACGAATGTCCAAATAGTGGTCCAGGAAATCCTTGTTCTGTTCGGGATCCAGTACTTCCAGTAAGGCGGAAGCAGGGTCTCCATGAAAGCTCGCTCCAATTTTGTCGATTTCATCGAGCATGATCACCGGGTTGGACGTTTTACAGGTTTTGATGGCATTGATGAACTTCCCCGGCAGGGCACCGATGTAGGTTCGGCGATGCCCCTTGATTTCTGCTTCGTCCCGCATTCCTCCCAGCGAAAAACGATAGAACTTACGGCCCAGCGCCTTGGCAATCGATTGGCCCACGGAAGTTTTCCCGGTTCCGGGAGGTCCAACCAGGAGCACAATGGTTCCTGCCAGGTCATTATTGATGATGCCGACTGAAATCAGTTCCAGGATACGGTCTTTGACATCCTTCAATCCGAAATGGTCTCGATCCAAGATCCTTCTGGCTCTTTTGAGATCGAAATAATCTTTGCTGTAGACCCCCCATGGTAAGATTGTAAGCCAGTCGAGGTAGGCACGGGAAACATTGTATTCTGGTGAAGCAGGTTCGATGAGCTTAAGTTTTTCAATTTCCTCATCAATCCTTTCCTGGGCTTCTTCAGTCAGCTTGAGCTTACGTATTCTAGCCAGGAATTTTTCAACTTCGGTTTCCTTGCCTTCCTTGGTCAGACCGAGTTCTTTTTTGATTTCCTTCAGTTGTTCACGCAGGAAGAACTCACGCTGTTGTTGGGACATGCGTTCTTCGATTTTATGGCTGATGCGGCTTTGGAGCTTGGAAACTTCCAACTCGTGCTTGAGCAGGATTAGTGCTTTTTCAATACGCTGCTTGATGCGACGGGTTTCCAGGATTTTCTGCAGTTCTTTGCCTGAAGCGGTGGTCATGGAGGCGGAAAAGTCGGCCAACGTTCCTGGCTCCTTGAGGTTGACGCGCCCCATCAACAGTCCCAGTTCCTCCTTGAAAAGAGGATTTAACTGTACCAATTCCTTGATGGCGTTGATGATCGAAACCGAATAAGCCTTAAGTTCTTCTTCTGAGCCAGGATCCTGGTCATACCAGTAACGGACACGAGCCTGCATCACAGGCTGTTTCTTTTGAAGTTTGACGATTTCAAAACGTTCCATTACCTGGACCACCACCTGCAAAGGAGCATTTGCCTGTTTCGATGCCTGAACGATTTTGGCAACCACTCCTGTTCTCGAAAGTTTTCCCTCGTCTTCTTCATTTTCCCGAAAACTGAAAACCAAACCGATGTATTTCAGGGAATCTTTCATCACCTTCATCATATGCTCCTCCAGTTCTTCGTCGGAAATGATCACAGGCAACATCATCTTCGGAAAAAGCGGACGATCGTAGAGCGGAACAATCAGCAACTGCTCAGGAAAAAGATCGCTGGCAATGATGATCGATTTTTCTTCAGTCTTGGATTCCTCCTCTGGCTCAACCAGGTCTGCAGCGGTTTTATCTTCTGTTTCTGAATTATCGGTCATGACATGTCTCGAGCATTACTCAATTTTAAGATAGAGGTTTATTTTTTAGCACTCATCTTACTAGAGTGCTAACAATTAAGCTAGTACAAATAAGAGGATGTCAGACAATAGTTTTTTAAAAATGAGGCTATTTTCTTCATGATTTGTATAAAATGATTTAGAGCTAATGAGAAATATTATGCCGCGGCATGAAATTCGGTGGGGCTCAGCAGTTTGCTGACTGATTTTATAAAAATATTTTAAACTATTGATTTTATTATTGATAATTTTATCAGAACCATTGGTTTAAATCAATCGAAAAATAAGGTAAATTGGTTTTAGAACAAGCATGATCGCCCGAAACTTGTGGGAATTGCCGTGCTGTAGAAAAATATCTCCTAACCCTGAAAACTTTTCTCTGGATGGCCAAAAAATGGGGACAGCATTTCCTGATCCGTCAAGGAGTGGTGGAACGCATGTTGAAACAGTCTCAAATCAGCGAAGGCGATCAGGTTGTTGAAATCGGTCCGGGTAAGGGTTTTCTAACACGTGCTTTGCTCAAACGTGGAGTACAGGTAACCGCCGTAGAGATCGATCCAGAACTTTGCCAAGAACTCCGAGTGAACTATGGAAAACTGGAACAATTTCAGCTTTTGGAAGGGGATGTGATGCAGATTGATCCGTTAAAACTATGCCCGCAAGGCCATGGTTCGGCAAAACTGGTGGCTAACCTTCCTTACCAGATTGCTTCGGCACTGATCCTCCGATTGCTCCCTTTCCGGAAATGCTGGAAATCATTGACCCTGATGGTTCAAAAAGAAGTCGCAGATCGGATCTGTGCCACTCCTGAACAAAGGAAGGAATACGGCTCCCTTTCATTGGCAGCCGGATTGGGCTTTGATTGCCGCTGTTTCCTCAACGTTCCTCCGGCTGCTTTTCGTCCGAAGCCGAAGGTTGATTCAAGCCTGATTTTTCTTGAGCCCCGGGATTCTGGAATAAAAGAGGAGGAGGAAGAAGAGTTTTTGAACTGGAGCCGAACCCTGTTTGAAAACCGGAGAAAACTATTAAGCGGGAGCATCCGCAGGCATTTTCCGGATTGGTATCAAAAGGATCAGGATTACCTTCAGGAAACAATCGGGAAGCGGCGCCCTGAAGCAATTCCACATCAGGAATGGCTCGATCTCTTCCGCAGGTTCATCAATTTCAGGAATCGGAAATGTTGAAAACATTTTTTCTTTTGGTTGTGTTATCCCTGTTTTCCAACGCATTTGGAGAATTGGAACAGGCCAAGGCTTCCGAAAAGCAAGAGGTTCTTGGTGCTTTTTCTCAATTGAAATTCCATCAAAGGATCGATCTTTCCAACAGCTCACCACCTTTTCTGAAAGCCAAACAGGTCCGTGAAGACTTGGAGGCAACGCATTGGCTACTCAAACAAAACTATGCCCGTTACCACCTCTTAAAAGAATCGGGAACCGACTGGGATAGGGTTTTCCAGAAACTTGAGAAAAGACTCCTTTCCAATCCAAATCCCCCACTGACCCATCATTTTCAGCAGAAACTGATGAAGGCCCTGGACTTTACCGAGGATCCTTTTTTGAAGTCCGACCTTTTTCTTCAGAAACGGCATTATCTTCGACAGGTGGAACCCAAAGCCGCATTTTACAGTGGGGTCAAGCTTGTACTCCAACAGGGACGCCACCGGGTGCTTCCGAATCTGAATCACCCCGAAGTCGCGAATCACTTCATGCTCAACTGCCTGCAAAAAGGCCAGATGATGTTCCCGATTATCGGAGATCGTGTGGATGAACCTCGGTTCATGCTCGGAAGACTTGCGAGTTTCAATGAAAAACCGCTGGACTGCCTTTTTGAAAATGAACTAGGAACTCCAATCCGCCTCCAACTCCCCCTGGCTCTGAATCAGGGTGTCCGCAACAAATCCAAAAAACCTTTATACCGTTTTATCGAGGGACACATTCCCTATCTGATCTGGTATCGGGAAGGAGATGATGAGGAACGTTCCACGAGGAGGTTCATGAAGCTTGCGCGTCAGTTAAGGCGAAGCTCAACCCTTGTCCTGGACGTGCGTGGGAATCACAGCGGTTCGTTCAAGTTCATTGAAAAATGGCTGAAGGAACTCACCCGTGCAACATGGGAAAATGTGATCGTCCGCGAAAAGCAAAGCATCCCGATCCTGCTCGGACTGATCAACCGCAATGACTGGGATCTCAAGTTTTCACCCAACCCGCTGGTCAGCCGAGAGATGCTGGACCAACACCAGATGCAGTTGAAGGCACTGCTCAGTCACTTTGAGGAAAACGAGATCTCTGAAAAATGGATTGAAACCAAATTTCTTTTCAAAGGACATCAGGATGCTCCAGCCTGGAAGAAACGATTGATCGTGGTGGCCAACGAACATTGTGGCGACGGTTGCCAGTTCCTTGCGGCACTGGCAAAACAGGAAGAAACGTCCCACCTGGTTGGTTCGTTGACAGGTAATTTTCCTAGGGGATTCAGTGTACCGCTTTATCAGCTTCCACACTCCAGAATTCTGCTTTCCATCAATCACCGGCTGCATCTGAATCATGAAGGATTACCTGTGCTTCCCTCGGGATATCAGCCCGATTACTGGCTTTTCCCGGAAATGGGAATCCAGGATGTGCTGCGGCTCGCAGGAAGCCTTTAAAGTTTCGGATCAAACCCAAAAGGGGGTGTCAGCAATTTGTATTAAACCAATTCAATAAAGCATGCCTTCTACCCTAGAAAGATGGCTCAAATCGCTTTTGGTCCTTCTTAGTCTTTCCACAACGACTCTTTTCTTTGGCGTCCTCATCCTTTCTCTGGTACCGGTCAAGTTCGCGCTGAAAAAGACTCCCTTTGACAGAAGAGTGAAAGAGGCTCTTTTTGGACTGGCTCGAAGCTGGATTTATTTCAACAACTGGGTCTATACAGGACTTCATCAGGTTGAGTGGCGTATCATCGGTCACACCAATCTCAAACCCGAAGGACAGTATCTGCTGATCAGCAATCATGTTTCTTCGGCGGACATCCTGGCAATCTTTGTGCTCGCCTGGGGCAGACTCCCTTTTCCCCAATTCTTCCTTAAGCAGGAACTCCTCTATGTCCCAGTTTTCGGACAAGCCCTTTGGAGTTATGAAATGCCAGTGATGAAGCGCTATAGCAAAGAATACCTTAATCGAAACCCCGACAAACGTGGAAAGGACCTGGAAACGGCGCAAAAATCCTGTGCTCGGATCAAGGATCAGCCTTTCACCATCATCAATTTCGTGGAGGGCACCCGTTTCACCCAACTCAAAAAGGAAAAAAATGGTTCTTCCTTCGATAATCTCCTGCAACCAAAAGCGGGTGGGGTGCATATGGTATTGTCCAATCTGGCATCTCAGTTGGATGGAGTGTTGGATCTGACCCTGGCTTATCCGGGTTGTGACTCACCTTCCTTCTGGAACATCATCAGCGGTCGAGCCCCACTGGTGATAATCCAGGTAAAAAAATACACTCTTGACGGGATCTCAGCCCCGAGTCTGGAGCAGTTGAAGATTCGCCAGGGAACTCAACAAGTCCGAGAATGGATCAATGAATTATGGGCCAATAAAGACCGCAGTATCGGTGAAATGCACGAACGTTACAGACCCAATTAGCGATGATGGGATCTTATTGAAAGAGTAGGCATGCTGAAATTGAATCCTCCAGTCCTTTTCTTCAAAAGTTTTTCCCACCTGGATTCCAACTCAGGCAACCCGCGAACCGTTTTCCACAGAATGGGTGAGTTGAAGCAGAACCACATCCTTTGATTCGGAATAGGCACCAAGTACCAGCACCTCGGATTTCACTCCGGCCACACGTTTTACCGGAAAATTCATCACTGCCACCACCTGTTTCCCAACAAGCTCTTCCGGCTCATAATTGCAGGTGATCTGGGCAGAACTGGTCTTGATTCCAAAAGGGCCAAAGTTGATTTTTAGCACATAAGCTGGTTTGCATGCTTTGGGATTGAGAACAGCTTCGAGCACGGTGCCCACCCTTAGTTCGACTCCCATGAAATCATCAAAATTGATGGGAGCCTGCAATTCGAAAGATGTTTTAGAATTCATGGTCTTACCTGCAAAAATACTTGACTCAAAGCGTGGTTCGGTTCAATCTGGATATAAAGCATTTCATTCGGAATTCATTTCGGATTCTGGAAATTCAAAATTCTCCGATTCATCCATGCCTAAAGCGCCCGCGAAGGCAGGATGAACGATAGGGTCAGCGGGGAAACGTGCTGGCCTCCCGTTTTGGAAAGGAGACCCCTTATGTTGGACCTTCAAGGTAGAAATATCAATAAGCTCCGTATTTCCGTGAGCGAGGCCTGCAACATGGCCTGCAGTTACTGCGTCACGGGAATCAACGAGCATCAGGTCGCGCCAGACCAACTTCCGATGCAAGACCTGCTGAAGTTGGCCACTTTGCTTCATCGTCACGCAGGAATCGAGAAAATCCGTATCACCGGTGGAGAACCGCTGCTTTACCGGGAATTGGTACCTTTCGTCGAAGGACTCAGTGAAAGCGGCCTGGAAGATATCGGCATGACCAGCAATGGACTTTTGCTAGCAAGATCCGTCCCCTCGCTCGCAAAAGCAGGGCTGAAACACATCAATCTCAGCCTCGATTCGCTTCAGCCCGAACGCTTCCGTAAAATGGGCCGTGCCGGGAGTCTCAGGAGCACCCTGGACGGCATTGATGCCAGCCTCGAAGCAGGTCTGCGCCTGAAGATCAACATGGTGGTCATGAAAGGTGAAAACGAGGATGAGGTTGCAGATGTGCTTGAATTCGGCATCGCCCGTGGAATTGAGGTGCGTTTTTTGGAACTGATGCGCATGGGCCCTCTCTACCAAAACGGAGACTTCAAGCTGGTCACCATGGAGGAAATGCTGAACAGCATCCGCGAACGTTTTTCAGTCACAACAGCCCAGGCCGATGAAGATTCGACTTCACAGCGCTTCTGGGTTCCAGGTGGTTATTTCGGCATCATCCCCAATGAAAGCGCTCCTTTTTGTTCCACTTGCTCCAGGCTGAGGTTGACTTCAAATGGAAAGTTGATCGGCTGTCTCAGCAACCCGGTAGAAACTTCAATCCGACACCTGCTCGATCATCATGATCCTGAAATGGAGCTGAAATCTCTGGTGATGGAATCGGTTTCTTATAAAAAATCCCAATTCACCGGATCTGATTTGGTGATGTCCAAAGTGGGAGGCTGAGCCGAGCTTGCTGAGCAGGTCAATCGATTTTTTCCAGGTTGACCAGCATTTTCAGCATGTCCAGTCCAGTTTTTTTCTGAAGAAAGCGAGCACGATCCTTGAGGCTTCCGTTGAGGGAGGCTTTCCCATGCTTTCTACCAAAAATGATTTTGTTCGCGGTTGGACGGGTGCGGGCCTGGTAAAGGGTGGGATAAATCTTTTTCCAACGTGAACACTGTTCCTCAAAATCCCCGTTCATTGTCCAGAAATTCCCTACCGCCCATCCTCCAGGGACAAGAAGTTCTGAAAGCCTAGTGATGAAAGGGATGGAGATCAGCTTTTCAGGAGCACTGGCAGGTCCGTAGGCATCAAGAAAGATCAGGTCGAAATTCTCGTCCAGGTCCAGGATTCCTTGGGCCGCATCGGCGATGATGACTTTCCGCCGGGAATCTTCCTCAAAACCAAAAAACTGACAGGCGGCTTCCAAAACGGCTTCATTGATTTCGATCACCGTTTGTTCCACCTCCGGGAAAAGACGGTGCAGAAAATTCGCAATCGTCCCTCCACCCAGCCCGATGTGGAGCACCTTGCGCGGTTCCGGAACAAGAAGCAGGCATAGCATCATATGACGGGTATAACTCAGCAATAATTGGTTCGGATCGGATCGGAGGCAGGAACTCTGGACCACACGGTTTCCAAAACGCATTTCGAAACGATCTTTCTTGCGCCAAACCTGGATCGGGCTCGGGCCTTCCGTGTTTTCCCAAACCAAACCAAAAATCTCACGGCCTTGGCTTGCAAGCCGGTCCATCACCGCTTCTTCTGCGCTGAACATTTGTTGAATCATCCTACTCCACTGTTCCCGAAGGAAATTCCATTGTTTCATCAAAAGGTTCCGGTTTTTTGCCGGGATGTCTTTTTAATATCTTCTACAAATTGCGTGCCTGCATCGAAATGAAATGCATATGAACGTGAAACCCCAGTAGAATTATTTTCGAGAAGATTTTTATTTTAATGCCCTGAGTGTTAAAGACAGTAGCTCGGGGTCTTTTGCAGGATGCAATTTGGTTTTTGTAAAGATTCTCCGGAAGACCTTCTCCCAATCCGGAATCGATCATTCGCCGATGAACCGGATGGAGATTATTTGCATCGGCACCCATAGAGTCTCGAGCCTTTCCCTTTGCATCGAAGAGCAGGACAAAACCGTCCAACGCCTGCAGCAAAACCTGGGCAAAGTCAGCCAGATTTGGAATCCCGTCTTTTGTTTCCCTGAAAACGTCGTTCATGGTCTTTTTCCCTGTTTTGTTCTCCTCAAATCTTTCACCAAACGGCAGTGGGATTCAAGATTTGTCTCTCCAGAACCTGCATCTTTTCTGGAGGGACCGTGATTTTCAGGTGGTGTTTTGTAGCGACTTGTTTTTCAATCTGGAAAAAATAAAAAACCTCTTATGCCTGCCACCTCAGTCGACCTGCTTCATCCGGGACTTCCGGAAAATCTGAAACGTGTCCAGATTCCCATCGTCGAGGCCTCTGACGAAACACTAAAGGGTTTTGGCCATTTGGTGGAAGATCCGGAAGAGACGGAAATTGAAATTGCACGCTGGCCGTCTCTGGGCTGGAGGAAAGTAGATCTGGACACGGGAGATGAAGGTGGAACGACCGAAGGGATCTTCTCATGTGAGTGGAAAGGCGACGTGCTATATGGTTCCAACGAGGCGGTCTCGGGAAACTACACCCTGGGATATGGAGTCGACCCCGAAAATGCCGATGAGTCCCATCAAAGGCCTCCTGAAAGACTTATGCTCTGGCATGCGAATTACCATCCGGATGGTGGTCAACTGTTCTATCCTCTGGAAAACAAACCTTTTCTGTGCCCTTTAGCCCTTCCAGGAGATGACATCCAACCCCAGGATTTCATCTGCTTTCGCTGCAACGGAAACCAGGGGCTTTATATCCATCCCGACATCTGGCATGAAGGCATTTTCCCGATCCAGGGGAAACAGCGCTTCTTCGACAAACAGGGGGCTGTGCACGCCAGAATTTCCGTTGATTTTGCCCGTGAATTCGGATGCCTCCTCGAGATCCCATTACCCTAGATCCACTCACGTGTGAATCACTCATTCTGGGTTGGCTGGAAAATCTTCTTTAGATTTTTATGGAATAATCTATTTTGTGCCTCAAAACCCTGAATTGAATTAAAGGAAAAAGAACCTTTGATGAAGAAAAAAGCACTGGTAGCCGGAGCCCTGGGGGTGATCGGGCGGAGCCTGATTCAGGAACTGGAACGCCAGGGCGATTAGGAAGTCGTCGGGATCTCACGCAGGATTCCAGATTTTGAAACCTCATCAATCTATCTTTCGCTCGACCTTCTGGACCGTGAGGCATGTGAAAACCAGC
>MPLX02303641.1_pt1 | contig 14150 bp, 13 predicted proteins | sample 1617341 | NCBI WGS metagenome assembly MPLX02 (sample SAMN05944804, study PRJNA350692) | marine metagenome | biome: marine; feature: ODZ; material: water; isolation source: 120 m water sample filtered on 0.2 um supor filter | place: Pacific Ocean | collected 2012-04-08 | depth 120m m | reverse complement strand
TCCTATGATTTCTTCGGGCTGGAACTAGGAAAACCCACCAAGGAATATTCAGAAAAAGATTTCGATATTATTAAAAACGACGGGAACATAAAATATAAGATAAGAGGCTTTATAGATAAGCTGTTCTTATATAAGAGAAAAAAATTTGCTATCATAAGAGACTTTAAAACAAGCAAAGAAGTTTTTAAAGGGAAGGACCACACAGACAACTTGCAAGACCTAATGTATAGCCTTGCGGTTAAGAGTTTATTTCCTGAGTATTCAGAGAGGGTGAGCGAGTTTCTTTTCCTTAAATTTGAGCTTGATCCCGATGCTCGAAAATCAGGGGTGATGAGAATGAAACCCCTTGAAGAAGAAGAGTTGGAAGGCTTTGAAATGCAGCTTTCCGAGATACAAAAATATTTAGATGGCTTTTCGGAAAAGGAGGCGCAGAAAAACTACGCTGCCCACCAAAGCTTTCCCACTGATAATTCCTTTAGTGGAAAATTGTTATGTGGATTTGCTAGAAAAAAGGGAGAACTTAAAAAAGATGGTTCCCCTAAATGGCACTGTCCCATGAAATTTGATTTTTTCTTTTATGAGGTTTGCGATGCTGATGGTAATTTTGTAAAGTCTTATTTTGAGGAAGAGTTTTGTGAAGACTTGGTTCCAGAGGGCGGCACCCATGAAATGAAATATTATCAGGGTTGCCCCCCACATTCTTCTTGACCTCTAACGAAAGGGGTTTATTATAAAGGGGATGATTCCAGTATTTAAGTCAACATTCTCTATTGGGAGAAGTATTCTGACCCTAAATAAAGAAGAAACAGAAGGTGGCCCTAATAGTATCATGGAGATATGCAAAGAACACTCCATTGATCCCCTTGTTCTAGTAGAAGATTCCATGACTGGTTTTGTAACGGCCCACAATCGTTGCAAGGAGGCGGGGATTAAGCTTCTCTTTGGTCTAAGAATTACGTGTTGCAACAACACCTATGAAGATGACGATTCTGATCACAAGATAATAATCTTTGCCAAAAACGATGAGGGGTGTCGGTTGCTTTACAAAATTTATTCATACGCTCATACAGGACAGAGTGGCAAAGTAGATTTCCCTTTCTTGTTTGGAGTTTGGAATGAGAATATTGAGTTGGTGATTCCCTTCTACGACTCGTTTATATTTAATAATAATTTTCACTTTAAAAAGTGTGTTCCTGATTTTTCCACCATCCTCCCTACTTTCTGGACAGAAATGAACGATCTGCCTTTCGACCCCTTTTTGGCGGAAAAGGTCGAAAAGTTTGCTCGGAGCATGATGAGGCCAGTTAAACTTGTTAAAACAATCTTATATAAAAACAGAGAGGATGTCGAGGCCCTCCAAACATATAAGATTCTCTGCAATAGAAACTTCGGTAAGGCGGCGTCATTAAGCAGCCCCAACCTAAATCACTTCGGCAGTAAAGAGTTTTGCTTTCAATCTTACTTAAGCCAAAAACACTCAAAACATGAACGAACCCCTTCTTAGATTTAACAAAAAACAAAAGTATCTTGTATTCGATACTGAAACAGAAGGTTTGAATTTGGTAACCTCAAGACCTTGGCAAATAGCTTGGCTTGTTGCGGAGGGAGATAGGATTATCAAGAAAAATGATTTATTTATTCAGTGGCCCGATTTAAACGTTTCGGAGGGGGCTGCTAGAATCACGGGATTTTCTCGCAAAGAGTATGAGAAGAAATGTCAGTCACCAAAAGAAGTTTGGGAGAAGTTCGCGGAGGACTTTGGCGATCCCGAAACATTAATAGTAGGACAAAATGTGCTAGGGTTTGATATTTATATGCTCAACATATGGAGAAAACTAATAAGCCTCCCCTCTACCTATGAGTATCTTCCCAGAATGATTGATACACGGGCCTTAGCGGTTGCTATAGCCAAACAAATTCCTGTAGAAAAAAAAGACTTTCTTTGTTGGCAGTATAGACTATTAAATTATAGAGAGAGGGGCTTAAGAACTTCTCAAGCTGCCTTGTTAAAGCAATACAATATTCCTCATGACCCCAAGAGACTTCATGATGCCCTGTATGACATAGAAATGAATTTTAAGATTTTTTGTAAGCAGCTTTTTCAATTAGAGATATGAACCTTACCAAGTATACAGGTTATAACGCTCCCTTCCCCGTAGGGGTGAAGCTACCAGAAATTAAAATAGAAAAAAGATATCATGATGAAGTAGCTTGTTCTGATTTGGGAGATAACTTCCAATTTCTCAGAAAGCTTTGCTTTAAAAGGCTTAAAGAAAGGGGTATTGATAAGCTAGAAAACGCGCAAGTTTATTATGATCGGTTAAAGGAGGAGCTTTCCACCTTTAAAGAGCTGGGGTTTGTGGACTATATTCTCCTTAATTGGGATATCCTAAACTACTGTAAGGAAAACGATATCCCCACGGGTGCGGGACGCGGAAGTGCCGCAGGATCTTTAGTTCTATATGTTATTGGGGTGACCAATATAGATCCCATAGAATATGATTTGTTTTTTGAGAGGTTTGTTTCTAAGAGTCGCGCTCGAAAAATTGAGCATGAGGGCGAGACCTATCTTGACGGAAGTTTATTGGCAGATGTTGACAACGATATCTCTTATGATCGTCGTGCTGAGGTTATTAATTATATTGAAAAAAAATACGAAGGGAAGACTTCTAAAATTCTCACCCTAAACACTTTAAGCAGTAAGTTATGCATCAAAGAGTGTGGCAAAATAGTGGGAGAACTCTCCGAAGGAGATGTAAATCAGATAAGCGATACTATCCCCAAACATTTTGGCTTAGTAGCAAAGCTAGATGACGCCTATGAAGAAAGCGAAACCTTTAGGGCTTATGTAGACAAACACCCCAAGGTTTTTAAGATAGCTAAAAAATTACAAGGACTAAACAAGAATACTGGAGTTCATCCGTCAGGCATTTCAATCTCTTATTTTGATCTAGAGGATGTGATGCCCCTCCAAACTACCAACGAGGGGGCGTTAATTTCGGGCTACGACATGAATGATGTGGCGAGCTTAAGTGTTAAGTTTGATATCCTTGGCCTAAGGACTTTATCGGTGGTTCATGATGTTTGTAAGCAGGTAGGCATAGAAGCCTCTGAGATTGACCCTCACCACCCTTCCATCTACGCTGCCCTCTCTCGCCTACGCTCTCCCCAAGGACTCTTCCAGATTGAAGCAGACACCAACTTCAAGGTTTGCCAATTGGTCGCTCCTCGAAATCTTGAACAGCTCTCTGCGGTGGTCGCTATTGCCAGACCTGGAGCGTTAGACTTTAAGGATAGATACGCGGAATATGCGAGAAGCGGAGAATCCCAGTCTGTCCATGAGTTTTTTGATGACATTCTCAGCTACACAGGAGGCATTCCCCTCTATCAGGAACAATTGATGAAAATGGCTGTGAAAGTGGGCTTTACCCTTGATGAAGCTGAACAACTGCGCCGAATTGTGGGTAAAAAGAAGGTCGATCAGATGCCAGCGTGGAAGATAAAGATTGAAGAGAAAATAGAACAAAACAATCTCGACACTACCGTTGGAGATGTTTTGTGGAGAGTCGCAGAAGACTCTGCGAACTACTCCTTTAACAAATCTCACTCAATTAGCTACGCGCACTTGGCGGCTTCGACGGTATATCTTAAATTCAACTATCCCAAAGAGTTCTTTTTAAGTCTTTTAAAGTATACAAAATATGAGCCTAATTCTCATGAAGAAATAGCAAAAATAAGCCAAGAGTTGGCGAATTTTGACATAAAACTTTTGCCGCCCGATCTAAACAAATCAGACATTGACTTTAAGATCGAAGGGAAAGACATCAGGTATGGCCTGAACTCTATCAAGGGAGTCTCCACTAAAATTTTAGAGGCTCTTTTAGAGTTTAGGGAAGATTCTTTTGAGAATAAGTATGAGGCATTCTTATCAGCCAAACAGGCGGGGTTGAATATTGGAGTCCTCTCCGCTCTAATACAAGCTGGCCTCTTGGATTCATTTGTTTCGAGCAATAGATGTAGGTTGGTTTTAGAAGCGCAGACTTTTAATATTCTTACTGATCGAGAGAAGAGAAATTTAATTACACTGGGTCCAAAATACGATTATGATATAATTACCGCTATTCACGATACCCGCAAAGAAGAGATGGTTGGTGATGATAATCGCAAAATGTTTACTGAGAAGCGTTTTGAGACATTTCGCAAAAAATTCAACCCCTATAAGGAAATATATGAGATGAACTCTCAACATATCAAATATGCCAATTGGTATTTTGAAGAGAAGCTCCTTGGCTATAGCTATTCTTATAATATAAGACAGGTTTTTAGTTATGAAGGTGATTTTCATTCCTCTAGAGTGGTGAGGGACTTGGCAGACAGGGGAAGGGTTAAATTTGTGGGCATTTTGACCGATATTATCCGAAGGACTAGCCGAAATGGGAATAAATATGCGAGGCTCAATCTCCAAGACGAAGGGGGAACAGTAGATTGTTTGTTCCTCGATGGCCGACAGGCCCCTCGCCTTACCCACTACCTTGACTCTGGCAAAAAGCTACCTAAAAAGGGGGAAATCATCATAATTTACGGATCTAAAGGTGACGATGTTGTTTTTGTTGACAAACTCCTCCCCTTAAAGGATAAAATCTACATGAAGTTATCTGAACTTAAATAGTGTAATCAATCATGATGGGTCTAACTGATTTTAATTTAACACCGAAAGCAAAGAAAGGTTTAAAAGATGCTCAAAAATTCGCAGAGGCCAATGGCCACTCTCTTATAACAACAGCGCATCTTGTATATGGTTGCTTGGCCAACCTGTCTGACAGTTGCTCCTTAAAACTGAAAGTGTATGGCGTTCCCCTTGAACCCAAAGGATTTATTAAAATCTTCAAACAATACGCTTCAGCAAACAAAGAAAAGTTTGAGACACAGAAGGGGCAAGGGGGTTGGCACGAAGAGGTAAACGAAATTATATATTTTGCTAAAGAGTTCTCAGACAACTTTGATAGTTATTTCATTGGGGTAGAACATATTCTGTATGTCATTTTGGATATGGATGGTCCGTTTATTGGATATTTGCGCGAAAGCGGAATTGATCCCCTTCACGCCAAAGATGTAATAGAAACACATGTCCTAGAGACCAGTATCCCGCCCACGGATCAAGTAAAAAACATTTTATATATTGAATCTAAAAAAAATGTGAGTGTTCGCGAGGAAGGGATTGGTTCCCCCCCAAGTCATTTAAACAAGTATTGCATCAATCTTAATGAGCGCTTTCTAAACAACCCCTCTTCTAAGATTTCGGGTAGAGATGACGAAACTACTGAGTTAATAGAAATTCTCTCCAAAAAGAACAAAAGTAATGCTATTTTAGTGGGTGAGGCGGGAGTGGGTAAAACAGCAATTGTTGAGGGGTTAGCCCAACGAATAGTTAATCAACAATCTCCCCCCCACATGTCCCTTATGCAAATTTGTGCAGTTGATATTAGTGCTATGATAGCTGGCACTAAATATAGGGGGGAGTTCGAAGAGAGATTTAAAACCCTTATAGCGGAGGCGGAAGGAGAGCCTAATGTTATTTTGTTTTTTGATGAAATACATACTATTATTGGGGCAGGTAATTCTGAGGGGGCTGTAGATGCCTCGAATATGCTGAAACCTGCTTTGGCTAGAGGGGACATTAAATGTATTGGAGCAACGACCTCTCAGGAATATAAAAAGTTTTTTGAAAAGGACACAGCGATGAAGAGGAGGTTCGATAAAATTGTTGTAGAGGAACCTTCTAAAGCCTCTACCAAAAAGATAGTGATGCAAACCCTCCCCTTCTACGAGGACTTTCACCATGTGCAGTATAAAGAAACAGATATAGACACAATTTTAGATCTTTCCGAAAAGTTTTTAAGCAATAAAAGATTCCCCGATAAAGCCTTTGACCTTATTGACCAAATTGGGGCTAGAACCAAAATTAAGTATATTACCATTTCTTCTAAAATGGCCTCTGCTAGGAAAAAGTTCTGCGAGTTCTTGGTTAGTAATGGGGAAGACAGAGAGCTGGATGAAAAACAGTTCACAGAACTTCTAAAAAGTTACCTAGAAGAGCTTGCTAATAGCGGGAGACCCAAGGGTCGCAAGCAAAGGATTAGACAGAAAGACATAGTGGCAGTCTTCGCAGAGAAAACTGGTTTGGCGCCCAAAACAATCTCTAAAAACAACTCTTCATTTCTTCATTTTGCCAAACAAATGAATAGCGAAATATTCGGTCAGGAAGAAAATGTTTCAACTATTCATGACGCCCTGTCCTGTGCAAAAGCAGGCTTAAACGATCCCCGCAAACCCCTTTCTAACTTTTTGTTTATAGGTGGCACTAGTGTGGGTAAAACCTTCACTGCCAAAAAGATTGCTAAATATTTTTATGGTAATGAAAAGTCCTTTATTCAGCTCAATATGAGCGAATATCAAGACAAGACAGGTATTTCAAAGCTCATAGGGGCCAACGCAGGATATGTGGGGTATGAGGATGGTGGTCTTTTAACAGAATTTGTCCGCAATAATCCCAATTGTGTGGTTTTATTCGATGAGGTGGAAAAATGTGACCCCAAAGTCCTAGATTTATTGTTACATATTCTCGACGAGGGTTATGCCACAGACAACTTAAATAGAGAAATTGATTTTTGTCGCACCGTCATCGTGATGACTTCTAATATTGGACATAGCGAAAAGTCCAAGCGAAGCATGGGATTTCTCTCTGAACAAGAACCAGATTCAGAAATCTATAAAAAGTCTCTTGAGAAACACCTGCGGCCCGAATTGATAGCCCGCCTAGATGAGATACTTTTCTTTAACAAGTTAAACGACACCCACCTTCTGAAGATTGTTGATCAAGAACTCAAGAATATTGCAGAGAGGCTTGCTGACAGGGGGGTGGCTCTGAAGTATGACTTTAGCGTTAAAAAACACATTTTTAATAAAATAAAAGAGAAAAATAATCACGCCCGACACATTAAAAATCTAGTAAAAAGCACTGTTCAGGTGCCCCTCTCAGAGTTTATTGTAAAAAATAGAAAAACAGAGAAGATTTCCCTAAAAGTAGTTGACAAATCCCTAGCATTTGTATAATATAGCACATATGAAACGAGTAAATACTAGAGTCATGAGGGCGATCCGCAATACCAAGGGCAGGTTTTTCGGCCTCTATACGTCGCAGGGCGAAACCCTCAACGCTCAACTGTCAGGCGAGACCGATAACTACGTTAAGGTCTATGATCGCAATGCTGGTGTAAACCGCAAATTTGCTAAGAGTAGCATTTGTGGTGTGCGCGTTGCAGAACAAACTTTCGGTAAGGTTTTTTAGGGTCACCGAACATCTCAACTAGAATCCCTTATCGAAGAGAAGCTTAGGCTTCTAGCTAACCCCCTTGAAAAAGGGGGTTAGTTTTTTATTATAAGTAGTGAAGCTCAATTCCTTATTCCGACACAAAGCCTACGCTTTTTCTCAGGCGGGTAACCCAGAAGATGACTGCAAGTTCGCGGAGACCTTGTTGCAAAAAACTCATCCCGACTTGGACATACAATCCATTTTTTTATGGCAGATAGGGGATAATTATGATAGCTTTCTTTTGACAGACGATGCTGGACAAACCTTGAAATTAAAAATTTCGCTAAGTGATCCCGAAGGCGTCTTAAAGAGGGAGGGGGTTGTTTTAAGAAGGAGTCCTTGTCCCAGCCTTCCTGTCTTTATGGACTATGGGACAATCAAAATCGGGGACGAGGTAACCTATTTGCTCACTCGGGTTCCCAATGGAGAAAACATTAGGAGCAATGGAAGGTCATCCCTGATGTCTCACTTTGATCTTTTTTTAAAGAGCTATTGGGTGTTTGTCAAGGGTCACAACGTAAAACCCACTTACAAAAAAACAATAAACCATTTTACAAAAAACTTAATACCTGAGAACATTTTGCCCGAAGAGTCACGCGAAGCCTTAAAAAGATACACTGATTACAATTTATGCAAAGAATTTCTAGTAGCCCTTCGGGCCGACATTATAAACCACTTCGAAGACATTCGAAAAGAACTAAACCAAAAATGCCATGCGTCCCTTTCCCTTGATTCTATTTTTTATTACGGAGGGGGTTTTTATTTTGAAGAACTACATAATGTATGTATGGGTCACCCCTACATAGACTTTTGTGATTTATTAATTGAAATGGGGAGTCCCCAACAAAATGATATTTTGTTATGGAGGAGGTTTTGTAACAGTGGCTCTATCCCAGAAGATAGAAAGTTGTATGAGAAGACCTATCAAATGTGCATAAGAAAAAAGCTGGCCGATTCGTTAATCTCTTATATTAAAGAGGTTTATGTTTACGATTCATTTAGATATGAAAATATATTTCATATAGCTGATAGTTTTTCCCATGCTTATTCTCGATTTCGAGACATAGAGTCCTTCGAAAAAAATAAAGACTTTATTATGAAAACCATCTGCGAGCCGATATTTGGTGTAAAGGCTTAAGTAATGCCCCTTCCCACGCCAAATAAAGGAGAGAAGAGGTCTGAGTTCATAGACCGCTGCATGGTCGATCTTTCGACAAAGAAAGAATTCAAGGACAATAAGCAAAGAGCGGCAGTATGTCACTCTCAGCTCAAAAAAGCAGCCGCTAAAGCCTCAGTGGTGGACTGGAATTCGTGGAACGATCAAGATATATTTTATTATTTTTCTGATTGAATTAGGGACCGCAATCCATACAATCTTACATGATTGTTCAGTATTATAAGCCTAATTCCAAGAATACAGGCTGCGCTTTCAGTTTTGATATCGGAGTTAATAATAAAAACCAAGAGCCTTGTGTTTATGTTAGGGCGGTGAAACAGCATTCTTGGGACAGTTCTAAAAGGAGCGGTTCTTTTTCTGCCAATGCTAAAAACCCTGAGAAATCTATCTCAATTAAATTAAACGAGATTGAGGTGGGGGGCTTTATAAATGCCGTGACTAATTATAAAGAATTTTCAGCCTTTCATTCTTATGAAGATAACAAGACCTCAATTTCTTTTAAGCCTTATACCAAAAAAGACGGCACTGAAGCGTTTTCTTTTGGGGTTACGAGAAACTCCTCTAACAAGTTTGGTATTGGGGTGGAAATGTCTGAGGCGTATGGCCTCCTTGAATTCTGTAAGCTGTTTCTTCAAGAACTATACACTTGCAGACTAATGAAGAACTTACAACAAAGGCAATCCCAGAGCCATCCAACCATTACTCCCCCCAAGTCGGGGTTCGATGACGGTTACGTGAACTCATGAGTAAAAAAACCGTCTTAATTCATTCTAATTTTTGCAGAGCCTTTACAGGATTCGGCAAAAACAAAAAGAACATTATGCGGTATCTTTTTGATACCAACAAGTATAATTTGGTAGAGGTAGCTAATGGAATTCATTGGGATGATCCCGCCACACAAACTGTTCCATGGACATGTAGGGGATCTTTGCCGTTCCCGCAGGAAGTGGAGGGTTTGTCTGAGGAGGAAAAAAGGGGCGCGGGTTACGGCAACAAGCTGATAGACCGCGCAATAAAAGAATTTAAACCAGATGTATATATTGGCATCGAAGACATTTGGGCCTTTAATAATTTTCACATTAAATCATGGTGGAATAAGATTAATACCATGGTTTGGACAACCCTAGACAGTCTCCCTATTTTGCCACAAGCAGTAGAATATGCACCCAAGATAAAGAATTATTATGTTTGGGCTTCCTTTGCTGAAAAGGCGTTCAGAGAAATGGGATACAATCACGTAAACACTCTCCGAGGCTCCCTTGACACCTCTAACTTCTTTAGGCTTTCGGACAAAGAAAGAAAGAATCTAAGAGAGTCTCAGGGTCTAGGCAATGAATACCTAGTGGGGTTTGTCTTCCGTAATCAGTTAAGAAAAAGTGTCCCCAACCTTTTAGAGGGGTTTAAAATTTTCAAAGAAAAAGAGCCAAGGGCCAAGCTCCTCCTCCACACTCATTGGGGTGAGGGGTGGGATATCCCCCGAATGCTTCAAGAAAAGAGCATAAGTGCGGCTGATGTTTTAACAACGTATATTTGCTCCAAGTGTAGTGCTTACGAAGTGCGTTCGTTTTCGGGACACGGACAACACTGTAAAAGATGTGGTTCACAAGGCACCGTGAACACCACCAATACTGGAAAAGGAGTAAGTGAAGAACAGCTGAATGAGATTTATAATCTTATGGATGTTTATTGTCATCCTTTTACTAGCGGGGGACAGGAAATACCCATTCAAGAGGCTAAATTGACTGAGCTGGTGACCTTGGTTACTAATTATTCTTGCGGGGAGGATACTTGCGGTGAGGAATCTGGAGGACTCCCATTAGAGTGGAGTGAATATAGAGAGCCTGGGACTCAATTCATCAAAGCCTCGACTTACGCTCAAAGCATTGGAGAACAACTAATCAAGGTGCGCGATCTAGAAGATGATGTTCGACGAGAGTGGGGTCGCAAAGCTCGTCAGTGGACGATTGATAATTTCTCCGTTGAAGTTATAGGCAAACAACTAGAAGAGATAATTGATGAAATGCCCCCCGTAGATTATGACTATGATGGTGGTGCCGTTATTAAACTCGATAGCACTTATGAGCCAAAAGAAAACTATTCCTCTCGCGGAGACTTCCTTATAGATATCTATAAGAATATTCTAAAGGATGAGATAGATGAGAACTCACAAGGGTTTAAACATTGGATGGGGGAGCTAGAAGCGGGAAAGCAACCAGCAGAAATTATAAATCATTTCAGACAAGTAGCTCTAGAGCACAACCAAAAAACAACCACTCTTGATCTGTCTGAGATGCTGGGCGATGAAGATAAAGGTAAAAGAATAGCCGTGGTAATACCTCAAGGCGAAACCGATGTTCTCTTGATAAACTCCCTTTTAAAGAATCTCAAAAAACAATACAAAAAATATAATCTTTATATCTTTACACAGCCTCAATATTTTCCTTATATAGATGACAATCCTAACGTTCATAAACTAATACCCTACTCTCCCTCTCTAGAAAACCCCCTTCTAATGGAGGGGGCGGGGGATCATGAGGGGCTTTTTGAAATGGTTTTTTATCCACACACCACCACGCAGAAAAACATGTCTTATATACATAATGCTCTAGACAAACACCAATTCTCGCTTCGCTAGTCATGCCTCACCTTCTAGAAGAATACGCTAAAAATTTAGGAGTGAAAATTTCACTTCCTGTTGTTAATGATCATTTTTTTCCCTTGATTACAGATAACTATATTACTATTTCTAATGACGACGAGGTGGAATCCAAGCATTATCCGTATTATGATATTGTGCTCAACTTGCTTAAGCCATTTCTAGAAGAAGAGGACATAAAAGTCGTTCAGCTGGGCGGTAAAACGAAAATAGAGGGAGTAGATGTGGCCCTGAATCTTTCTTTCAAGCAGAAAAGTTTTATTCTATCTAAATCTTTATCACATGTCGGCTCTGACAGCGCGTTAAATCACCTTGCCAGCGCCAAACAAGTTCCCACGGTGAACATATTTGGCAATACGTTCCCTAATGTCAATCGGCCTATTTTCTCCGAGCCCTCTCTCAATATTGATATAGCTCCCAAGTGGGACAAAAAACCATCTTTCAGCGATGTTGATCCTAAAAGACAGATAAGTACTATCAAGCCAGAGAAGATAGCTGAGAGCATATTGAAATCACTAAAACTAAAAAAGATTCCCATTAGTTTTAAAACCCTTCACGCTGGGGAAAAGTTTAAACAAAAAGTTGTTGAGGTTGTGCCTACCTCTTTCGCTCCCCTCTCCCTACCCGAGGGGCAGGTCGTTATAGTAAGGGCAGATTATGGGTTTAACGAAGATGCTTTTTTGAGATTTTGTAAAAGTTACAAGGTTGTTGTGTATGCGAATCAACTCATCCAACCCCATGGATTAAAGGAAATAGCCCACAACCTCCAAACTCTGTTTATTTTTGCTGAAGCGAGTTGGGACACCATTCCCACCAGCTATTTTAAAATGTTAAAAAATTCAAACATTGAATGCGTTCTCTTAGTTAGAGAAGAAAAAGATTTACCTGCCTTACGCAACAAGTATTTTGATATTCCCATTCGGCCCTACCTTGCCCCAAAAGATCCACCCTGTAAAACAGGGGAGAATGCTAGGTTTCTTTCGGAAAAACGAATAATCGAGGATGGCAAAGAGTATTTAAGTTACGCTCATTGGGAAAAAGGGCTTGACAAGAATAACGAAGTGCTCGATACTCCTGAATATTGGAGAGAATCAGATCACTTTTATATTTATGAGTCAGACTAAAACAGCCGAAAAGAAGGTAGCTAAGAAGTTATATGGACCTGATGTTTACAAGCGTAATGATCACGGTCTATTAGAAAATGCGGAGTATGTATTCAACGAGGATGGTTCTGTAAACTGGAGAGCCATGATCAAACCAGAGTTTCTCTATCCTAATAAGGGTTGGTTTGAGGCTCGCAATAAGTCAGTCCCCGACTCGATTGAAGGCTTAGACGATAAACAACTCTTGATCATGTTGGGGGGAATCAAAGAGCTGGCCAAAATGAGGGGATACAACTCCATTGATTTTAAGGTGACAAATGTTTCAGACGGCTATGTCACGGCTAAATGCACCATCGATTGGGCTAAAAACTATGAAACCCCTGACACTGGGTTAATATATACGGCCTACACAGATGTGGCTAATGCTACCTTAGATAATACAGATGCTTTTTGCGCCAAGTTTCTTGAGACTATTGCTTGCAACCGAGCTTTCGTGCGTTGTGTTCGCAATTACCTTAACATCCATATTGTCGGAGCAGATGAGATTGACAAATCTCAGGGAAGCTCCCAATCTTATGAGTCGGGTGCTGTAGCGACCCCTATTACCCCTCTAGACCTCTTGGAGAAGACTCTTCGGGAAAAGCACGGGGTTGAGTCATTCGACGGCTGTAAGGAAGTCCTCAGGAACTTGTGGAAGAGTGAGTCCTACAGAAATGAATCGGCCAAGGGCTGGAAGTCCTTTAAGGACATCCCTACCAAAGAAGCGAGGAGACTGATTGCCGTGTTAAATAAATGATTAAACGAATCACCAATCCTGATGAGTTTTCAAGAGTGGTAGACGACATCTCTGATTTATTTGATTCTGAGAATGACCATGAAGGGCATTTTTTAAAGCACGATAAAGAACATATCACCAATGCCTTCGCTCACAAACACTTACTCATGTGGGATTTCTTCGTTTGGGTAAACCTCAATGAAGACAAGAAATTTGATGCTGTCGTTGCTTTTTTAAACCATAAAAGTGAAAAGTTTGGAGAGGAAATTTTCGCTGAATATATATGGCTTTCAAAAAACCCGCGTGTTGGCTATAAATTATTAGCTACTGCGTTAAAGTTTGCGAAAGAAAAAGAATTCAAATACGTGATGATGAGTAGGGTCATGGCCCACTCCAAGTCTGACAAAGTAGCTAGGTTCTATAGAAAAATGGGCTTTGTGAAAGATTCAGAAACCTATATAGCTAAGCTATGAACGATAAAATCGCCAGAGAACTAAGAAAGATTTGCAATCCCGTAGACCCAGTGTCTAAAAGGGTTTACCGTCGCTTAAAAAAACAATATAACAAATTACCCCACCATGCACGAAGAGACTTCATCGACATCCTCAGACAAACAATCTTCGACTTGGACGAAGCACAAGGTCGGAGCCTTCTGGATAAAGACTAAGGAAGACGGGCGCAATTACCTCTCAGGGAACATAGAGATTAATGGGGAAAAGATCTCTTGTTTAATCTTTAAAAATGATTTCCAAGAGGGTAAGACTCCCCACTTCAACATCTATACGATTTCTTAATTGTTGGGCGGATCGGGCGGCGGCGGGGGAGTATTAATCCATGTCCTTAAGGCAGGGATGGCAGCAATAATAGCGTCCATTGCTTCTGCTACTTCTGGCACTTCGTTAACACACTCCCAAAAGCTTTTCCTTCCATTGATGCGGTTGGGAACATTAAGATATTCCACCCCCTCATTATCGGCGGTAGTATAAATATGTTCGGCATCAGCATCATAAGGCAAACATTCAATATGAATGTTCCCTTGGGTGGTCCCTGAGACAGCGGTATCGGGG
>MPLX02168537.1_pt1 | contig 14155 bp, 13 predicted proteins | sample 1617341 | NCBI WGS metagenome assembly MPLX02 (sample SAMN05944804, study PRJNA350692) | marine metagenome | biome: marine; feature: ODZ; material: water; isolation source: 120 m water sample filtered on 0.2 um supor filter | place: Pacific Ocean | collected 2012-04-08 | depth 120m m | reverse complement strand
GATAGAAAAAATTGGCCGCTACGCCTCCTCTCAGTGGCCGGATGATATCAAGATGCAGGAGTATGAATATGAGCGCCAGCTGCAGGCCTATGCCGATTTCTGCGCTCAGCTGGTGGGGGATAATCAAGACCTGCACCAGCGTACCTGGTATGAGTGGTATCCTAACTTTGCGATGATGAATCAATCTTACCTTAAAGATCAGTAGGGCCAAATAATAGGAAGTAGGCAGCATGACAAAGAGTGGATTGTTGACGACGAAGTAGAAAGCAGTGTGACAGCCGTCACATCTTCTTTAACTACTCCATACTAGAGTGAAACCAACGTAGTGGAATGGAAATTGATCCGAATGAGACAGAGCTAAACTTACCTACCTCCAGGAGGTAATAGTGAATAGTAATTCGACAGTACGCCAAAACAATCAGGGATACGTTCTCGTAGTCTCTTTGGTGCTTCTTTTGGTAATGACCATTATGGGATTGGGGTTGCTCCATGTCTCTTTGACAGAAAAGAGGTTGGTTGAGCGCTCGATGGTTAATCAAGAGCGCATCTTTGTGGCTGCTGAGACCTGTGTGCAAGATGCTGAAGTCTGGCTGTCAGATCAGCTGACTGCAGGATCTCCCTCGCTCCCCTTTACGTCTCTCCAGACAAATTTTGGTAACTCATTCAATGCCCTATCGCCCATAGCGACTGATTTAAACCCACAGGAGTTGGCTCAATTTGCTCAGTATACCTATGGTTTTACCACGGATAGGATTGGGGGCTCCGGGGGAAATGACGTCGGTGAATCGGTCGAATATTCCGGCAGTGGCGGTGGTCTGGGCGAGTCAAACTATCGAATTACCTGTGTTGCACAGCGAGCAGCCCCCGATGAAAGCAGCCTGACCATTATTCGTGAACTGACGCTTTGAAGGAACAGACTGATGAATACCAAGATACCGTTTATTCTTCTTTTTGCAGCCAGCATCTCCTACACCTCGGCCTATGGCTGCGACATCAGTTATTTTCCGTTTGGCGCCTCCCTGGAAGGGGTGACACAGCAGTTGCAGCTGGATTTGTCCGCCGCGGAGAGGGCAAGGGAGAGGCGTATATTGAGGCTGACGGGCGATCAACTCTGTCCATCAAATCCGAAATTTAGATCGGTAGAGGTCAATCTTACATTTCTCTACAACAAGCTTGTTCAGATACAAATGATTCTGCCTGCTGGAGGATTTCTGCTGAGGGATTGGGCGGAAGACCGCTTTGGGGCACTGGACAGACCCGTAGGCGGGTATTCGACCAACCCGGGAAATGTTCAGCTTTTCCGCAGGAGTACCGATTATTTATTTTTCTACTCCACACATTTTCAGGGTGGGAGGCGCATAGAGATGGTTCAACTTACATCCCTCCGGCACAAGAAGCTCTATGATCGTTATTACCGTGAAGTGGAAGCGGTTGAGGAGATCAGGTCGGGTGCATCAGGAGATAGCCAATGAAGATCGGCAACAGAATACTATTGACTCTTATCATCTTTGCCGCCGGGGTATCATTGGCGGCCGCCAAATCCCCGCCACCAGGAGTTGGGGGTGCGGCCAGTGTGCCGGCCAATATCCTGATCATGCTGGATAATTCAGGAAGCATGGGCAACAGCGCTACATCAAGAATGGCTCAAGCCAAGGCGGTCATTAATGCACTGGTGACAGATCCTGACCTCTCCAGTGATGTCCAGTTCGGATTGATGGAGTGGAACAGTAAAAACCCATGTGTCCGTTGTCCCATCGGGCCCACCAGCAACAATTGTATTATCACTACGGCCCTGCCTGAGATTGAGTCCAATGGAGGAACCAGTCCTCAGCCGGCCTTCGTTGAAGTCCAGGACTACTTTGATGGCAACAGTTATAACCGCTGCAGTGGTCAGGGATCCTGTTACTATTTTCCGGGAGCTGTGAACTCATGTGTGGTCTGGAGTGATTCCGGGTCCCCGATCGACCCCGCCCTGGCCTGCCAGGTGACGGCGATCGTCTTTATCAGTGACGGCTCTTATGGAGGTTCTCCCGAGATTCCTGCAGCACAGCTTCACGCCCAGGGGATCGACACCTATGTGGTGGGGTTCATGATGGGGAACAATACTAATTACAATAATCTTGCCCTCGCGGGAGGCACTGTCGCACCCCTCTACACCAATAACCAGGCCCAGTTACTGCAGGCATTGAAAGCTGCCATATTACAGATCGTCGCCTCCCGCCAGGCGTCATCCGCCCCGGCCGTCATCCCGGCAAGCTATTCGGGTAGCGGCTATATCTTGCAGTCCTCCTTTACGGTCGAAGGTGAACATCAGTGGCCGGGCCATCTGATGAAATATGAGCTTGATGGGGATGCAAAACCGAAACCAAATCCGGTCTGGGATGCCGGCGAGGAACTCGATAATCGCACAGCCGCTTCGAGAAATATCTGGACAGTAGGCAAGGGGCTGTGTAGTGGGGCAAACTTGCCATCGGGCATCAACAACTTCACTGTTGCCAATGCTTCGGATCTCGCTTGTGCACTCTATGATGGCAATGACACCCCTTATTCCGCTCTGGATACGGCAAATCTGATCAGATTTGTCCGCGGTGTGGACTCATATGATGAAGACAGTGATGGCAGCATTTTAGATGAACGCTGGAAACTGGCTGATATCTACCACTCCGAACTGCGTATCGTAGGGCCGCCCGCACTGGAGGTCTCCGGGGACGCTGCAGCGAATACGGGGCTCTATTATCGCTGGCAAAAGGGCTATGAGACTTTCAAGAATGCCAATTCAAGTCGTCCGGAGGTGGTTTATGTTGGTTCCAACACCGGCATGCTCCATGCCTTCGACTATGCGACCGGTGAAGAACTCTGGGCATTTATTCCCCCTGCGATGCTGCCCAGGTTGAGGGAGATGGTGTCCTTTACTGCCAACACAAGCAACAGCATCTATGGGGTCGATGGTTCACCAATCGTCAGGGATGTCTATATGAATGGCAACTGGAAGACAGTGCTCATCAGTGGTATGAGACAGGGAGGAAAGAGTTATTTCGCACTGGATGTAACCGATGTTGCCAACCCTGGTTATTTGTTTGGTTTTTCCAATAATCCGGCAGATGGAGAAGTTCAATGCTGGGATGCCTGTGGAGAATGGCCATGACAATCAACGATGTAAAACTGTTCTGTTCGGTCAATCGTTCTGCCCTGTTGCTGATCACGATACTCCCCACCCTGATGGGAATGGGGCCGCCTCTACCACCCGGCAGTCAGCAGATCACTACTGAGGTATGGGGTTGCGGCACCATCACTCCGGGAACCACGACAGTGGCGGATCTGGCTACACCCACTTTCTCAATCAATCCATCACCCGGGATGCGCATCAAGGAGGTATGGCTGGATCATGCTGATCCCAATGCCCAGTTACTTGGGGCCGTGAGCAGTTATACCTTCGACCCGGTGACGGCACCGCACACCTTGAGCGCCTCCTTTGAATTGGCTAACCGAAAAACCTATGCAGTTGTGTCTCCTGAGCGTGACCATAGTGAACTGGGTGAAAGCTGGTCTCGGCCCCTGGTGCTCAATATCACCCATTCGGGTCAGAAAAAATGGGTGGCTGTCTATGGAGCAGGATTCAACAATGCGGTCAACCCGGCCTATGGAGCCGGACTCTATGTACTGGATCTGGCAAATGGAGGGGAAGTCCTTGAATTCATTCCCCTCGGTTCAGGCAGCTACCCCAACAGCTATGAACACTCAGCGCCTGCCAGTATTCTTGCCATAACTCCAGACAGTACCAGTGAGGCCACCTATCATGGCGCGATGGTCTATATCGTTGATCTTGAAGGGAGGCTGTGGAAGATCAATATGACCGATCAGGGGACATTGTTCGCCAAAACGATCCTGTACAATGCCGCCGCTACTGATGCCAATGAACGGCTCTCATTCAACGCGCTGACGGCAGCCTTCAGCGGTGGTGAGTGCAATAATCTCTGGCTCTATTTTGGCACCGGTGATATTCGCAGCACCGAGATCGAGAATGCCACGGGAGACATCGCCAACAGGGTTTTTGGAATCAAGGATCCGGATTTTCCAGACTTCAATGCCCCAGCCTCATTGTACGAATCAGATCTCAGCTCTTCGGCTGATGCATGTCCGAGCACCTGTGTTGACACATACAAGGGGTGGTATCACCAACTGGATGCGGATGAAAAAGTGACCGGGAATATCGCTCTCAAAGGAGGCTGGCTCTTATTCTCCCATTATCGGCCTGACAGCCTGAATGCCTGTTCCATGGGTACCGGCTACCTCACAATGATGAATTTTGTCTGTCCTGTCGGAAGCGGAAGTGGGGATCAGAGAGTAACCGGAGAGATCGGCAAGGGGGTTCCGAGCGCGCCGGTCTGTCAGGGAGATCGCTGCTATCTTTTTGTCGCTCAACCAGAAAGCAATCCAGCACCTGAATTTGCAGATCCGGATGCTCATCCTGATGGAATCTTTTCATTTCAGGCCCCGGATGACCTGGTGGAAGCCGATGATCTGAACACCTGGCATCAGGAGTTTTAGGTGCAGGAGACTAGTGCAATGGAACCTAATAGGGGTATGCTGTCAGATAAGTATGAGTTTTCTACTATGAGAGGGTTTTGGGAGGTGTGCTTGTGAGACATTTTTTCACTGCTTCAATTATTCTCGGAATGTTATCTCTTCCATCTGAAGGGGTGGCTTGTGAAATCAATCAATATTTCTTTGGGACTGACATTGAGCGTATCAGAGAGCAGCTTGGCGTTGCTCCGTCTATGCTTAAAATCAGCGACAAAGAGACTCTGACTGTAACTGGAAAACAGGCGTGTCGCTGGAGCAGTGATTTTCATGATCTCAAGATTGAATTCACCTTTCTCTATAATCAGTTGGTTAACATCAGGCTGACTCGATATCCCATCGACAAACCTTCACTTATGATCTGGGCCAGAACACAGTTCGGTGAATTCGACGATCCAGGCAAGGGGGCTTCGTTATCAACCAGGAATGTTCAGTTGTTCAGAGATGGTTCGGAAAAATTGCTTTTTTACTCTATCAGACCGGTTCGATCTGCCTTTGAAGAGATGGTTGAGGTGACTTCCAAACGGCATGAGACACTCTATCAGAAGTATTTTATTGAGGTTGAACAAGTGCTTGAAGGGGGAGAGGTGCAATGAAGATTGTAAATAGAGTGGCTCTCCTGTTTCTCCTTGGTCTTTTGATTCCAAGTTCGGGGCTTGCAAAAACCCCTCCACCGGGGACAGGGACCGGTTCAGCGAACGTGCCTGCCAATATATTGATCATGCTGGACAACTCAGGAAGCATGAGGGGGAATCGGATGATCGATGCCAAGGCGGTGATCAAAACAATTGTCACCGACTCCACCCTGGCAAACGGCGCTCGCTTTGGTTTGATGGAGTGGAACAGCCGAAATCCCTGTATTCGCTGTCCGATAACCAATACGAGTAGTACCTGCATTCTCAATGAGCTCCTCAACATTGAAGCGAGCGGTGGAACAAGACCCTACTCAGCCTTTGTCGAAGCGGAAAAATATTTCAACGGAGGGAGTTATAACCAGTGTTCTGGAAAGGGCTCCTGTTATTATGCTGGCTATAGTTGGGCGAGTGCAAAATGCAAAATCACCAAAAAAAGCGGCAACTCACCCATCGACTCTGGGCTTGCTTGCCAGGTCACTGCGATCATTTTCATCAGTGATGGAGGATATGGAGACAGGCCTGAGATCATCGCCAAAAAACTGCTCGCAAACAAGAATATCAAAACCTTTGTGGTCGGGTTTCACAGCGGATACAACTCCAGATATGTGGAACTGGCAAAAGGGGGAGGAACCTATCCGGATTCGCCCATCTTTTCGGCCAACAAGGGGCAGCTGCAGCAGACCCTGGTGAGCTATATTCGCCAGATCATCGCTTCCAGACTCACTTTTACAGCACCTGCTGTGATGCCTGCCGGCAAGACCGATACCGGCTCTGTCTTTACCTCCACCTTTCAAGTTAAAAAAGACCACCAGTGGCAAGGACGGCTTCAGCGTTATGACCTTGATGCCGACGGCAAGGTTGGAAGTCTATTCAAGACTTCGACAAACAAGGATTGGGATGCAGGGGAACGACTCAACGACAAAAGTGCAAGTTCACGGAACATCTGGACTGTGGGTGCAGCCAAGCTCTGTGGTGGTAAGACACTTCCTTCAAATATCAATAATTTCAAAGAAGCAAACCGTCAGACCCTTAAATGCCTCCTCATGGATGGCGCTGACAAGAATGTCACCGACTCAGAGATCACTAAACTGATTCGGTTTGTCAGGGGGATTGATGCCTATGATGAGAATCTTGATGGGAACACTAGTGATGAACGTTGGAAGTTGGGAGATATCTATAACTCACAGGTTCGTCTTGTCGGCAAGCCATCAAGGCCGTCATCAAAGAACGCTGACCCAAATTCAGAAGAGTACTACCGATATAAGCATGGTTATGATGCCTTCAAGAGTCAGCACACGAACCGTGATGAAGTCGTCTATGTAGGATCAAACGCCGGCACTCTTCATGCATTTGATTATAAGACGGCAGAGGAGCTTTGGGCATTTATTCCGCCTGGAATGTTGCCGCGCCTCAGAGATATGATCTCGACCAAGAGTAATACCAGCCTGAGTATCTTTGGGGTTGATGGTTCACCCCTGGTAAAGGACGTCTACATTCAGGGAGCTTGGAAAACACTCTTGATCGGTGGCTTGAGACAGGGGGGTAAACACTATTTTGCCCTCGATATAACAGATCCGCATAAGCCACGATATCAATTTGGCTTTACCAATAATCCAGCTGATAAAGAGGTGCAGTGCTGGGATGCGTGTGGTAAGTGGCCATGATGTCAACCACGAGTCGTCAGCACAGACACCAAGGAGTATTTATGAGAGTGATGGTTCAAAACAGTATCACTGACTTCAATCGATGGATGAGCAGAGGGCTGCTCCTCCTGATGCTGATCTCTGTGTACGGTATTCAGCCAGGATATGCTGTGGAGAGGGTTCCTGATGAAGCCCGTCATGCTGCAGAAGCAGCGCTTCAGCCCCTTCTTGAGGCCATCCCTGAAGAAGATCTCTATCACTTTAATCTTTCAAAAATTGAACTGCCGGCGGCGGTCATTGGTAATGGATTTCGCCTCAACACCATATTCCCCGATGCGCTGGCTCAATCTGACTCATCAAGTGCTTTCTCATCACTGCTTACTAAAGCGCCCGTCTTTCTCTTTCCAGTGATCTCAAACAAGCAGATGAAGGCCCTAATCTATGTCGAGAGAAGGGGAGGGAAGTGGAGTGCAGTCTCACTGGGTAGCGCAGGTGTTGCCCAACAGTGGGACTTGATCACAACAGACTGGGAGGGAGACGATGGGTTTGGTCATGATTTTATTCGAGTCTATCAAGCGCTATCCGATCTGGTGTTGATCACCCCTCCGACAGGTCGGCCGGTAGATCCTGATGGAAACCGATTGGGCAAACCAGCGTTGGTTCTGATGAATTCCGCTCGCATCGCCCTTTCCACTAAAGAGAGACCCCTTCAGGATATTTCAGAGGTCTACGACACTGAGCAGATCATTCCACTTCTCAAAGAGAGAGTGAACAAGACGATCAGTGGGATGAATGATTCAGCTCCCTCTCAGCTGCTTGACTAGGCTGGGAGATACTGAGCTTTATGGAGACTCTTAAATGATTAGATCTGAGTTTAAGCGGTTTTATCTTTCCAAACCCTGTCTAGGAGAAGGTTGTTCAAGGCGGGTGGTTGGCAGTTTCTTGCTGGCACTGCTGTTAATGGGTATCGGTAATATCACTCTTGCTGATGGTATCCTAGGCACGGTCAAAGAGAAGTTTCAGGAACTCAACAACTGGTGTTGGGATGGATCGACTCAATCCATACTCGAACACTACAATGTGATAACCCCGCAATGCGACATTGCCGATTATGCCTGGGACAGAACCGACTGTTGTTCAATTAAATCTTTCGCTTCTGGACATGCTTGTAATCGGGGCAACTATCTTGCCGGCTGGGGGGGCGATTGGTGGAACAGTCGAGGGATTAAAGAGGCCCTAAAGAATTTCGGAAATGTAGAGAGCACCCACATCTATGGAGTAACGAGGCAAGCAACCCCTTGGGGCCCGATGGGTTGGTATGGACATCTAACCAAAAAAGAGATTGAGACAGAAATCGATGACAGTCATCCCTTTGTCATCGCCTGGTATTGGAATGGGGGTGGCGGACATGCCATGGTAGGAAGGGGGATCCAGGGAGACAACGTCTACTATATGGACCCCTGGCCTGGTAATGGTTACACCATTACCGCCTACAGTGGAATGGTTGACTCGTGGCGTCACTACTGGGGCCAGACACTCACGACCTATCGCAAGGACTACCAGATCACCATGAATGCGGTTGGGTGCGGATCAATCTCTCCTCCCAAAGGGTATCCTACGACAAATCAGGTCACTTGGGTGCCAAGCAATGACACCCCTGCCTTTGGCTTCTCACCCTCATCTGGCCTAAGAGTCAAAGAAGTTTGGCTCGACTATGAAGATCCAGACCCGGCAAATAGAAAATGGCTTGGTGCACCTTCGAGCTATACCTTTGATCCTGTAAAGAGTGATCATTCGCTGACTGCATTCTTTGAATTGGCAAATCGCAAATCGTACGCGTCACTCTCTGTGCCTGGCCGGGATAGTCAATTATTGGGTGAAAGCTGGTCTCGTCCTCTGATTCTTGCCATTCCTTATGGTGGGAAAATGTCGTCGGTAGCGGTTTATGGTGCTGGTTTCAATAGTGCAATAGATCCCGATTATGGTGCTGCTGTTTATGTCCTTGACCTCAAGGATGGTGCAATCCTGGAACAAATTAAGTTGGATGATGGTAGCGGGAGTAATGGTGTCGTCAATGCGGTTCCAGCGAATGTAATAGCCATAACCAGAGAGACTACTGATGTTGCCAACTATAAAGGTGCCATGGTCTATGTCACTGATCTTGAAGGGAGGGTTTGGAAGATCAACATGACTGATCAAGGAAAACTCTTTGACAAGACCATTCTCTTTGATGCCGAGACAACGGCAACAAATGAAAGGTTGAGTTTTCATCCCATCAAGGCGTCAACCAGTGGCGGGTCATGCCGGAGTCTCTGGCTTTACTTGGGAACAGGAGATATTCGAAGCCGACAGATGGAGAGTGTATCGGGTGCGATTGATAATCACGTTTATGGCATTAAAGACGTTGACTTTCCACTCTTTAAGAAGAGGTCTAAACCTTTGAAGAAGATCGATTTGAATGCCTCCAGCAAAACCTGTGTAGATGCCTGTGATCCAAATTATCATGGCTGGTATAAGCGGCTAAAAGCGGGAGAAAAAGTGACCGGAGAGGTCGCTGTTGCAGGAGGATGGATCTACTACAGTACATTCAGACCCAATAGCAAAAATGCCTGTTCCATCGGAACAGGTTATTTGACCATTATGAATATGGTTTGCCCCAAGGGCAGCGGCACGAATGACCAAGCTGTTGAGATTGAAGTCGGGCAGGGTGTACCCACAGCGCCATCAGTGGGTAAAAAGCGAATCTATGTTGGAATTTCAAATCCTGAAAAGACCAGTAACCTGGATAAGAAAATCAAAGGAGCTCGATCCAATGATCTAGGGATTGAAATCCCATCAGCTGCACCTTTGATTGGGGCGACAGATGTAAATTCCTGGCGTGTGGTTAAGTAGTCGTTCCACTATCCAAATCAAGTTGATCTGAAGGTGAATCAAGAGGTGAAACGGTCACAACAACACTCCTTCTCCAGATCAAAAGAGATTGAGATCGGACGGCGAGATGAGGGTGGGTTCACCCTGCTTGAGGTGATCATCTCCATGGTTATTGTGGCCATTGGTTTTGTTGGCGTCTATGGTCTTGTCGCGCTCTCCGATAGGGCTCTCCAAGAGACGGTCGATCGTGAACAGATGGTGTTGCGAGCGGGACAGATCATGGAAGAGATCGGAAACGAGCTCATTGTCAACGGCGATACTGTTCTGGCCAGCTTTGCTAACGTTAATCTCAAAAACGCAAGCTGTAACTTTGGAGGTGGATTTAGTGATACCCTAAAGCGACGCTGGTGCCAGAGGTTGAATGACTACCTCGGTCTTCCCAATCCGCTAAACCCAGGTGATAGGCGTACCATCAGGGTGACGACGCCGGCGGGCGAACCAAACCGGCGTTTGATCAAAGTGACCTTATCCACCAAAAACGGGACCAGCCAGGTCTCAGTGGCAAGAAAATACAATGTGCCTACCCCCTAGTCATAGATCTGCTAGAGAAGCAGGAGTCACCCTGGTTGAGCTGCTGATAACCCTGGTAGTGAGTTCAATCATGGTGGCTGCGATCTTTGCAGCCTACATGATGGTCGATCGACAATATGATAAGTTATCTGCTGTCGCCGAGTTGCATCAGAACGGTCGATCTGCACTGGGGCTGATGGTAAGGGATATTCGACAGGCGGGTTATCTTGCATTTGGCTCGTCCGCTCTCGATGGCGGCGTCAATGTGGTCGCAATCACCGACTGTGCTGGTCCGTTAGGGCCATCGGTAACCTCCACCTTCGGGTGTGGGCGTTCTGACCAAATTACACTGATTTATGATCAGGATACAAATGCCCGTTTCCGAATAAGCTACTGGGTTCAGGTGATTGGAGGTCGTGGGCAGCTTAGGACGACCAAGCAGACCTGCACCGATGCTTTAATGACAGTCTGTGCAAACATTTATCAGAATCAGTTGATTGCCGACGGTGTTGAAGACCTTCAATTTGTAGGTCGACAAGCGGGTAACTTTAATGCCAACAATGACCCGGTGATTGTTGATGTGGAACTTATTCTTAGAACCAATAACGAATATCAGTTAACCGCAAATTGGACAAGTCCTTCAAGTGCTGCCGGAAACGGAAGATTAACTGCCATTGATGGAGCTGTTCGAGAGGTCTTTCAACAGACCGTATTAGTGAGGAACCTTGCCTACCAGTGATCCGAACTGAATTGCCTGCAACAGAGGGAGTCAATTCTGTTGTATCGTGGGGAGAGAGATGGAAATACGTAGTCTGCTTGAGAGACTGATTGCTTTTGATACTACGAGCAGGAATTCCAATCTTGAACTGATCGAGTTTGTCCGTGGGGTTCTTGATGAAGAGGGGATTCCATCTGAACTGTCGTTCGATGCTTCAAGAGAGAAGGCCAATCTCTGGGCCACCATCGGGCCCTCTGATCGTGCGGGTGTTGTCCTCTCCGGCCATACCGATGTTGTTCCGGTCGATGGCCAACAGTGGAATACCGACCCCTTTGCCCTGGTCGAGGCCGATGGAAAGCTTTTTGGTCGGGGCACTTCAGATATGAAGGGGTTTATTGCCGTCTGTCTCGCATCGATCCCAAAAATAAAGCGCTGCAACCCGGAAAACCCGATACATTTTGCCTTTTCCTATGATGAAGAAGTAGGGTGCATCGGCGTTCGAGAGTTATTGAAGGCCCTCTCCGCCTTCAAGATAAAGCCTGCGATGTGCCTGGTAGGGGAACCCACCGATCTCAGGGTGATAAGAGGGCACAAGGGGGGGATGGCGGCACGTTGTCACTTCAAAGGTGAGCCCTGTCACTCAAGCCAGACCCACCGCGGGGTCAATGCCATAGAGATGGCCGCTGAAGGGATCACCTATCTGAAGAGAATGGGGATGAGGTTTAAGGAGGAGGGCCCTTTTGATCATGAGTGCACACCCCCCTTCACCACCATTCAGACCGGGTTGATTGAGGGAGGAACAGCGCTCAATATTGTTCCGGAGCACTGCTCTTTTGAATTTGAGATGAGAGGTATTCCCTCAGTCAATACGCTGGAGCTGGCTGATGAATTCTTCACCTACTGCAGATCAACCCTCGAACCTGAGATGAAAAAAGGCTCGCGGCAGAGTGGAATCAACTGGGAGATTAAATCGGAGTATCCCGCACTGAATCTCGATGGAGAGAGTGAAGCGATAAAACTACTCCAGAGCCTGACCGGTGAGTCATCAAGTGGAAAGGTAAGTTTTGGGACAGAGGCAGGGCTGTTTCAAAATGAGGGCATCCCGGCAGTAGTTTGTGGGCCGGGCAGTATAGATCAGGCTCATCGGCCCAATGAATATATTCAGATTAATCAGCTCGACAGGTGTGAGCGATTGGTGGATGGTGTTGTTCAACATTTTGCCCGCGGAGCAGATTAAAAGGATTATGGTGGCAGGTGTCTGGATAACCCTCAGGATCACCTTGCTCTGGAATAACAGACTTAAGAGAAAATATTGAACAAGCAAGAGAGAGCGACAACAAGAGATGAGAGTATTCTGCCTGGAATGCTTGAAGGGGTTCGTGTCCTTGATCTTTCACGTATTCTGGCAGGGCCAGCCTGTACCCAGCTGCTTGGTGATTATGGTGCAGATGTCATCAAGGTTGAGCGTTCTGGCAGAGGTGATGACACCCGAAGCTGGGGGCCCCCTTATGTTGTGGGTGATGAGGGTCTGCCCACTGGCGAGAGTGCCTACTACCTCTCAGCCAATCGCAACAAGCGATCGGTTACCGTCGATATTTCGACCCCTGAGGGGGCAGAGACCGTACGCAAAATGGCACGTCACTGTGATGTCCTGATTGAGAACTTCAAGGTAGGGGGGCTGAAAAAATACGGGTTGGATGCTGAGAGTCTGCTACCCAATCAGCCCGAGCTCATCTACTGTTCTATCTCCGGCTTTGGCCAGACTGGCCCCAATGCCCATCTGCCGGGTTATGATCTCATCGCTCAGGGCTATGGTGGGATCATGAGCCTGAACGGAGAGCCTGAGGGTGAGCCCATGAAGGTCGCTGTAGCCGTTGCTGACATAGTCTGCGGACTCTATGCCGCAACAGCGATTCTTGCTGCCCTTCACCACCGAGACCGAACCGGTGAGGGTCAACATATCGATATCGGGCTGGTGGATACCCAGATCGCCTGGCTGATGAATGAAGGGAGCAACTACCTGGTCTCGGGTGAGAGACCGGTCAGAAGGGGTAACCAGCACCCCAATATTGTCCCCTATCAGGTCTTTAAAGCCAGTGATGGGCATCTGATTATAGCCGTCGGCAACGACCACCAATTCCGGCAGTTTTGTCATATCATCGACAGACCGGCGTTGGCGGCAGACCCGAGATATGCATCCAACAGTGGCCGGCTTGACCATCGGGTGGAGTTGATCGGTCTGCTGGAGTCAGCAATTGCCTCCTTTTCAAGAGATGAACTGCTGTCCGCCATGGAGAGTCATGGGGTACCGGGAGGTCCGATCAACACCCTGGCAGAAGTTTTTGAAAGTGATCAGGTCAAGGCGAGGGGGATGAAAATTACTCTTCCCCATAGCCAGTCGTCATCGGGTACTGTCGATCTTATCGGCAATCCGGTTAAATTCAGCAAGACGCCAATTGGTTACCGTTACGGCCCACCCTGCTGTGGTGAGCATACTGAAGAGGTGTTGGAAGAGCTGTTGGGTGATGAGCAGATTAATCTGGATAAACCGGTAACCGATTGATTCAATGCTATACTGAGATTTATTAAGGTAAGAAGGATTGCCAAAGCGGCCATCTAGAGAGTAAGGTCTGTTCTAATGGATATCGTTCAGGAACAAAAGAAGCATGCATAAGTTTAAACCGTTAACTCTGATATTCGGGCTGGTCTTGATTTCCGCCTCCTGCGCACCCCATATCGATGAACGTTTCTATGGGAAACGTTATGGTGAATACTCTGTTACCACCAAGTCAACCTCAATCAAGGAACTTGCCGAAGATATTGGAACAGTGTTTCATGCCAGCAGGTGTAAGCGGGTATCTGAAGAAGAGGGCGAGCGATCTATTGAGTTGCTGAGGGAGACTGCAGCAAATCTTGAGCATCAGGGTTTCTGGTCGCCTTTTGATGATATTGAGGTAGATATAAGGGTATTAGCCCAGCAAGCCAGTGTAGGTCAAATATCGTGTCGTGTTTTTAATCAGGCAAAAGGGCGAGAGCTCCTTAAACGACTTTTCCCCTGGAAGTTCTGAGTCACCAGCCACCACCGCCACCACCGCCCCCACCACCGCCAGAAAATCCACCTCCTGAGCTTCCCGATG
>MPLX02219777.1_pt1 | contig 14159 bp, 12 predicted proteins | sample 1617341 | NCBI WGS metagenome assembly MPLX02 (sample SAMN05944804, study PRJNA350692) | marine metagenome | biome: marine; feature: ODZ; material: water; isolation source: 120 m water sample filtered on 0.2 um supor filter | place: Pacific Ocean | collected 2012-04-08 | depth 120m m | reverse complement strand
TAAATTCCTATTTTTCATTTTTTAACAAGGATTTTATTTTTTCTAAAGTAGATAACTTATTTTTTTTCTTTTTTCTTTTTTTTCTAATTTTCTCGTAATCTTTGTTAAAAATTTTATATGACTGTCGATACCATTCACTAGATTGATAATTATAACCCAATAATGCTGCATATTTTTTTGACTCATCAATTAAACCAATTTTATAATGAATTTCGACCAGTCTATGAAGTGCTTCTTCAACATAAATAGTTGTTTCAAATTTACTTAAAACATTTTTGTATCTATTAATTGCTGGAATCCATTTTTCCCTTTCTATATAATATTTAGCCAAGTACATTTCTTTTGAAGCTAAAATTTCTTGAATAAGCTCTAATTTAAATTCTGAATCTAGTGCAAAATCTGATTCAGGATAATTTTCTAAAACATATTTAAAATTTAGTTGTGCATCAACAATAGCTCCAAGATCTTTTTTTTCGTCGGCAATTTGCTCGTAATGGCACATTCCCAGTAAGTAGTAAGCATAAACTATTCTTCCATGGTTAGGATAAATTTCTTTAAATCTATTTAATTCTTCGATTGCATCAACATAATAAGATCCATAATAATAAGAATACGCAGACATTAAAGATGATCTTGGTGCCCACAAAGACTGTGGATACAAAAGTTCAGCTTCATTAAATTTTTTTGCGGCTTTCAAGGGGTAATTGTCATCTAAGAAATTAAGTCCTTCATTATACGCATCAATCATTTGAAGATCTAAATCTTTCTCTTCAATTATTGAGATTTTTTCATCATTGTTTTTACATGCACTTAAAAACACAATAGATGCAATTAGAATAAATTTAAGAAAATATTTCATTTTAAATTCTTAACAGAATTTAAAAAAAATTCTAATTATTATGCAATAGATTTTAGTATTGATTTGTCTATATATGTGTGAGGAAGAGATTTTTCTTTAATTTCAAATATTATATAATTTTTTTTATCAGCAAAAACTTTTCTTAAGAGCCTGTTTGTCAAGCTATGTCCACCTTGAGAACATTTTAAAGATCCAATTATCTTGTATCCTGAAAGATACAAATCTCCCATACAGTCTAAAATTTTATGATTAACAAATTCAAGTTTATTTCTTAGTCCATCAAGATTTAATACTTCATTATCTTTTACGACAACCGCGTTATTTAAACTTCCTCCTTTTGCTAAACCCATCTTTCTTAAATTTTCAACGTCTTCGTATAAACAAAATGTTCTTGAGTTATATATGTCTGAAAGTTTATTTTCATAAACATTTATTTTATTTCTTTGATTTCCAATGAGAGAATTTGAATATTTAATCTCAAAATCTATATCTAAACTTACATTAGATTTATCAATAGAAATATATTTTGATCCATCTTCTAAACTTACTTTGTTTGTAATTTTGATTAGTTTAATCGGCACTTCACTTAACTCAAAGCCTGTCTCTAAAAACTTTTCTATAAAAACTTTTGCTGAACCATCCATTATTGGAACTTCTTGGGAATTAATTTCAACTAAAGCATTATCTATTCCTAATCCGTATAGTGCTCCCATTAAATGTTCAATGGTAGAAACAGAAACGCCATATTCGTTCGTAATTGTTGTGCAAAGTGTTGCATTGGAAACATTGTAGATATTGGGTAAGATAATATTGTTATTTTCAAGATCTATTCTTTTAAAAATTATTCCTGTATTTGGTTCTGAAGGCAATATTGTTGTAGAAACTTTTTCCCCAGTATGGAGGCCAATGCCTTCAAATTTAACTGCTTTCCTTAAAGTCTTCTGGTTAAGAACTGACATGTAATACAAATACATGCTTACTTAATTCAAAAAAACACAACAAATGTTACAAGAAAATACAAATATTAGTTAAAAAAATGAAAAAATTTTTCAAAAAAACCTTTATTTTTAGATTTTTTTGGAAGGAAGTTGACTTCTTGAGATTTGCTCAATTGGTTAAAATTAAATCCAGAATCGCAAATTATAGTTGTATTTTCTTCAAAAAAACTAATTTCACTAAAAAAATCAAATTTTTCTTCTAAATAAATTGAGTTTTTATTTAATATTTTTGATCCTTCTCCAATAAAAATTAAAATACAACTGTCTTTATTTTGAAAGAATGCATTAAAATATTCATCAGCAAGGTTTAATTTTATTATTTCATCAACTCTAGCAAAAATAACTTGTCTGGATAAGTCTGGTAATTCTGTCTGATTATTTTTTTCTATTTTATTTTCAAATGTAGTTTCAGATTGATTTAAGCTTTTTTTCAGATTTTCTGCATCATCTTGATTAATTTTTAAAAGTATAGAAATATCATTTGTTATATGCCTCCCGCCAACAGGCAAAATATTAAAATATAATATTCTGTTATCTTGAAAAACAGTTATTGAACTTTTTCCATAACCAATATCTAAAATAACTTTTTTGTTAAAATCATTAAATAAAGAATTGTAGCTACTCGATCTTACATAGCTTGAGCAGTATAAATTATCTATGTTTAAATAATTGCTTTTAAAACTATCTTGTAGACTTCTCCAAATTTGATCAGCAAAGCAGATAAATTTTAATTCTATTATTAGAGTATTATAATCAATTTTTCTATTTGGAATTTCAAAAAATTCCTCATCATCAAAAATAAATTTTTTAACAATCACATGAATAATTTTTTTATTTAAATAATTTTTTTGAACTAAACCTTTGATCTCGTTTAATAAAGATTTAATATCGTTTTTAGAGTATTGTTTTCCATCAGAATTTTTTTTTATTGAAATATCTATAGAAAACATATCAGGAGTATCAATCATTAGATTGATATTTTTAATATGATTATTTATTTTTTTTTCAGCAGATTTAATTAAATCTTTAATAATTTCGTTTGAATTTTTTATATCAAAATTGTTTAAGCTAAAATTTGAAATACAATCCTTTTCTAAAATGATAATGTTTTTTGAAGTTTCCTTGTCATATATACCTAATCTTATTTTTGATGATCCAAAGTCAACAAAAACATTTAAGCTTTTTTCATTCATTTGATAAAATTATCTGATTTGAAATTCTTAAATCAATTACATTATTAGTTAAATTTTTATTATTAATTATTTTATTAGCAATTTCTAAAGATTCGTGTAAATTTTGCATTGGAAGTTTAATTAATGCATTGTCTTTATTTTTTATATCTATTCTGCCACTTGGATAAAAAAACATCTCTTTAATATTATTATAATTGAAAGCTGATTTATAAATAATTTTTTTAAAATTTATAAATTTTTCTGCTGTAAATTTTCCAAATACTATTGGTAAATCTTGATAATTGCTAAATTTTTCAATATTTATAAATTTACCATTTGATCCAATAATAAAAGTTTTGTTGTTTTTTATTGTACGTGCTAAAAATTCTGCTTGTCGTAATTCTAAAAAAATTTTTGAAGGATATAATTTAAAAATATTATAGTTTTCGATAAAATTATATTTAATAATTTGATCTTTTAAGATTTCTTTATCAATAAAAAAAATATTAGTATTTTTTAAAAAATTTAAGTTTTTTTCTATTTCCAAATTCATTTCATTATCTAAACCTGTAACTTCTATAGATTTTAAATTATAGAATGATTCTTTTTTTTTTATAAATAGTTGGCTATTAATTGATGATAAAAAAAATAGAATTAAAAAAAGAAATAAAATGTTTTTTTTTTTATCTATATATTGATGCATCTTTTATAATCCAATCAATTAAGTTTAAAAAAGAAATATTATTAAATCTTGCAATTTCTGGCACTAAAGAAAGTGAAGTCATTCCTGGCTGAGTATTTATTTCTAAAAGATAAAATTTATTTTTATAAAATTTAAAATCTGATCTGGTTATACCTTTGCATCCAATAGCTTTGTGAGCTTTTAAAGCAATATTTAATACTTCGTTCATTTTTTTTTTATTTATTTTAACTGGAATAATATGCTTTGTTTTTGATTTTACATTGTATTTTGCTTGATAATCATAAAATTTTCTTTTTGGGACTAGCTCTATTGCACCTAATTTTCTTTTTCCCATGATTGCAACTTGAATTTCTCTTCCTGGAATATATTTTTCGATCATTATTTCTTTGTATGGTGAAAGTTTATTTAAATTTTTAAACAAATTTTTTTCACTACATATATATACTTCTACACTTGATCCTTCATTAAACGGTTTAATTACAACTGGAAAACTTAATTTGGATTTAATTTTTTTTTTTAATTCAGATTTTTTTTTAAATTTATTAAATCTGAACTTAAAATATTTAGGAGTTAAAATTTTATTTTTTACAAATATATTTTTTGAAATTTCCTTATCAATTGCTATTGAAGAAGATAATGCGCCTGAATGAGTATATTTTATTTTTTCAAGTTCTAATAATGACTGAACATATCCATCTTCACCGTATCTACCATGTAGTGCATTAAATACTACATCGGGTTTAAATAACCTTAGATTTCTAATTAAATCACCATTAGGTTCACAAATTTTAACATGGTATTTTCTTTTAATCTGATTAAAAACTCCTTTTGCAGTTTTTAAACTAATTTCTCTTTCTTTTGAAAATCCTCCAGCAAGAATTAGAATTTTTTTTTTCATTTATTTTACTAAAATAATTTCTAAATCTAAATTTATTCCAGTTTTATTTTTTACATTTTCTTTTACAAAATCTATCAATTTTTTCATATCTTTATAAGTTGCGTTATCTTTGTTTATAAAAAAATTTGCGTGCTTATCTGATATAATTGCATCACCAAATTGAATATCGTTTGGCACAGATTCTTTAATTATTTCCCAAACTTTTTTATTAGTTTGTTTTATTGGATTCTTAAATGTACTTCCACCAGTTTTAATTCTGGTTGGTTGAGCTTTTTCTTTTTTGGTTTTTAAATTATTTGTTTCTTTCTCAATTTCTTCTTTTTTTTTTTTTATTTCCTTTAAAGGATGCACTTAAAAAAATCAGATCTTCCGCTAAATTACACGATCTATAACCAAATATTATATCTTTTGATGGTATTGTTAAAACTTCACCTAATCTATTAACAGCTTGAACTGAAATTAAAATATCCTTAAATTCGCTCTCAAAACATCCGGAATTCATTCTTATACCTCCTCCAACAGTGCCTGGTATACAAGATAAAAATTCAAATCCCCCTAAACTATTTTTCAAAGCAAATTCAGATAGTGATTTGTCTAAGGCTCCACTTCCAGCAATTATAGTATTTTCATTTAGCAATGAAATTCTTGAAAAATTTTTACCTAATTTTATTACTGTGCCTTCAAATATATCATCTTTAAATAAAACATTTGAACCAGCACCTATAACAAACAATTTTTCTTCATATTTGTATAGTTTTAAAAATTCTATTAAATCTTGAAGAGTGTCAGGTTTAAAATAAATTTTTGTATTTCCTCCTATATTAAACCAATTTAGATTTTTAAGACTATAGTTAAAGTATATTCTTCCACTAAAATTTTTGAATTTATTTTCAAGATTATTAATATTCATTATCTAATATATTTTGGCAGATCCCTCATCCAATTAGAGATTGAGCCGGCACCCATTCCTATGGCTATTTTATCACCATATATATTTTGATTTACATATTTTATTAAATCTAGCTTATTTCTAATTAAGATTAATTTTACTTTTGAATTTTTTATTATTTTTTTTGCAAAATTATTATAACTAAATCCTAATTTTATATTCTCACCAGCTTTATATACTGGACATAAAATTACAGTGTCGGCTTTTTTAAATGATTTGGAAAATTCTTCATGTAAATTTTTTAACCTAGAAATTCTGTGGGGTTGAAAAATACATATTATTTCTTTTTTTTTGTAAACTTCTCTTACACCATCTAGTACTTCGGTAATTTCTGTTGGATGGTGAGCATAATCATCGAAAAATGGAACATTTTGAAAAGAAAAAACTTTAGTAAATCTTCTTTGAACACCAGAAAATTTTTCTAATCCTTTTTTTATAATTTTAATTGGTATACCAACTGAAAAGGCAACTGCAGCAGCTGCGGTAGAGTTTCTTATATTATGAAGGCCAATAAGAGGAATTTTAATATTTTTAATAAAATTTTCTTTTGCTCCTGGTAAACTTATTTTTAAATCAAATTTAGAATAACTTTCTTTTTGTAAAACATTTAATATTTTAAAATTTGATAATTTGCTTATTCCATAAGTATTGTAATTTAGATTGCTAATTTTTTTAATTACTTGGCTATTATTTTTATCATCTAAACATATAAAGGTCTTTCCAAATGATGGAGTTTTTTCTATAAAATTAATAAAATTTTTTTTTAAAACTTCTAAAGATTTATAATAATCTAAATGCTCTTTATCAATATTTGTAACTATTAAATAAGTTGATGGTATTTTGGTAAAACTTCCATCCGATTCATCAGATTCTAAAATACACCAATCGCTTTTTCCCAATTTTGCTGAACCACTAAATGAATTTAAAACTCCTCCATTAATCACAGTTGGATCTATTTTTGCATGAGCAAAAATACTAGATATCAATGAAGTAGTAGTAGTTTTTCCATGTGAACCAGCAACTACAATATTTTTCATTAAGGAGACAACATTGGCCAACATTTCTCCTCTTATGTAAATTGGTATTTTTCTTTTTTTTGCAAATTGTAATTCAGGGTTATTTGCTTTAATCGCAGACGAAATAACTAAGATAGTTGATTTATTAATGTTTTGTTTTTTGTGTCCTATATATATTTTAATTTTCTTTTGTTTAACTCTTTCTATATTTTTATTATTTAAAATATCGCTTCCTTGTACTTTAAATCCTAGATCTTTCATTATCAGAGCTAAACCGCTCATTCCAATTCCACCAATTCCAACAAAATGAATTAATTCTGATTTTGCTAATTTAATTTTCATTTATTAAAGCTAATAACTTTTGATTTATATTATTCCAAGTGTTTTGATAAGAAAATTTAGTCATATTATTTTTTTTTTCGAAATAATCTTCAGGATTCTGTATTAAATTTAAAATAAATTCTTTTAAATTTTCTTTTTTATAATCCGACTGGTTGAGCAACCAGCAAAGTTTTTTATCAAAATAATCTTTAGCATTGTAAAATTGGTGATTATCTTTTGATTCGGGCAAAGGTATTGCTAAAAAAGGAACATTGAAAAAAGTTAATTCTGAAATTGTAGAAGCTCCTGATCTTGTAATTGCAAAATCTATCTGATTATATTTTTGAAATATTTCTTCATTAAAACTAAATAGTTCGTTTTGTATGCCAATTTCTATATATTTTTTTTCAATTATTTTTTTTTTCTTCTCGTCTGTTATTTGTTGAATTAATGAAATTTTATAATCTTTAAATAAATCAATCATCAGTTCACTAATTTCGTTATCAAAAAAATCTGCTCCTTGGCTTCCTCCTATAATTAATATTGTAAATGGTTTTTTAATTTTATTTTCAAAAATTTTTTTTTCTTGATAGATTTTTTTTCTTAGCAAGGGATCTATAAAAAAAATTTTATGTTTATATTTTTCTGGAAAATTTTTTAAATTTTTTGAATAAGAAATAATTTTTTCTGAAAATTTGAGAAAAAATTTATTTAATCTGCCAATTAAAATATTTGGTTCAAATAAATAAATTTTTATTTTTAACATTTTTGCAGATAGACATAGGGGCAAAGACATATATCCGCCTGTACTAATCAATATTTGAATATTATTTTTTTTCATAAAGAAAAATGATTTAAAAAAAGAAACTATTAAAAATAATAATATATAAGGAAATTTAAAAAAATTTTTTGAAATTCTTGGAATTTCAATTAATTTATAATTATAAATATTTTTGTTAATATATTTGGCTCCTCTTTTGTCTGATGTTAAAAAAATTTCAAAGTCATTCTTTAAATGTTCATATAAGGTAATTGCAGGAATAGTATGACCACCAGAGCCACCTGTGCTAATTAATATTTTTTTTTTCACTGACTTATTTTTCTTTTTGTTAAATTTAATATAATTCCAGACAATACAGATGTGCTTACAATTGATGAGCCTCCATAACTTAAAAATGGTAAAGTCATTCCGGTAGTTGGCAACAATCTTACATTAACCCCTATATGAATAAAAGTTTGAAATAAAATTATAGATGCTATTCCAACCAAAATTAGTTTAACCTTGTCATCGCTTTCATTGTTTATTTTTTTTAAAATGTTGTAAGATAATATTAGAAAAATTATCATTATTACTAAAACAATTATTACTCCAAATTCCTCAGAGATTACTGAAATAATATAATCTGTGTGTGCTTCTGGTACTTTTGAATTTAAAGTGCCCTCTCCAATTCCTTGACCAAAAAAACCTCCGTTTGAAATCGCTTCAGAAGCTCTTTCGGATTGATAATTATTACCTGAATTTGGATCTATAAATGAAAATAATCTATTTTTTATGTACTCGAATTTTGAGACATAGAAAATTAGGTAAAATAATATTGAAAAAGTTAACACAAAAAGTCCTAAAAAAAATAATAAATTAATTCCCGAAACAAATATCAATGAAAACCAAGTAAGAACTATTAATATAGTTTGACCTAAATCCGGTTGAGAAATTAAAAATAAAATCACTGGAAAAATTATAAAAAAACTGAATAGATATTTAAAATAAAGATGTTTTTGATTATTTAATGTAAAAACAGTTGCTATCATTACTATTAAAAAAGGTTTTAAAATTTCAATAGGTTGAAATCTTGGAATTAGAGGCAAGTTTATCCACCTCGTAGAACCTTTTACTTCGAGGCCTATAAATGGAACTAAAGCTAAAAATATAAAGAAAATTAAAAATAAATACTTTGAAACTTGAAATAATTTCTTTTTATCAATTGCGGAAAAAGTAATCAAAATAAACACACCAAGAATTATAAAAAGCAAATGTTTTATAAAAAAATAATAGGTATTAGTATTTAATTTGTCCGAAGCAATTATAGAGGTTGAAACTAATGAAAAAAACAAACTAAGAGAAAAAAGAAATAAAATTAAAAATAAAATAAATTTATCAATATTTTTCCACCATCCATAATAAAAATTAAATATTTTATTTAAATCAAGCATTGACTTTTTTTATAAATTTTATTTTTTTAATTAAATAGTTAAAATAATGTCCTCTATCTTCAAAATTTTTGAATTTATCAAAAGATGCTGCTGAAGGACTAAATAAAATATGAGAATGTTTGTTTTTATTTAATTTAATTTCTTTAGCTATTTTTTTTAAAATACTTTCTAAATTACTATATGATCTTGATGTTATTTTATTATTTAATTTTTTTTTAAAAAAATTCTTATCTTTTCCAAAAATATAACCTTTAATATTTTTATAATATTTAGATGGCAATTCAAGTTTGTCACCTTTTTTTGCTAATCCGCCTAGTATCCAAAAAATATTCTTATATGATTTAAGCAAATTTACACTCGACGAAAAACTCGTAGATTTTGAATCATTCACGATAGTAACAAATTTATTTTTATAAATAACTTGTTGCCTAAAATCTAAACCTTTAAATAAATTTACTGTTTTTAATAATTTAGATTTATTTAATTTATATACTTTTGCAAACCTAAGTATAAAAGTTAAGTTTTTTAAATTATTAATATTATCAAAATAACTATTAAAAATTAGTTTTTTTATCTTATTATCATTTTTGTTTATTTTGATAATTTTAGATCTGACTTTATACTTTTTGATTTGTCGATTTAAATATTTATTATTTTCAACAAAAGCATAAAAATTTTTATTCTGATTTAATATTAGTTTAAATTTGGCTTGTGTGTATTTTTGAATGGACTTATGTCTCTCCAAATGATCTGGGCTAATATTTAATATAAATGCATAATCTGTTTTAAAATATTGACTATAATCAATTTGATAAGATGATGCCTCTATAACAAAAATTGTACTAGACTTTATTTTATTTTTGGACAATACAGGTATGCCAATATTTCCCACTAGTTTAACATCTTTATTTTGATCTTTTAAAATCTTAAATAGCAATTTTGCAGTTGTTGATTTTCCATTAGTTCCTGTAATAGTGATTTTTAAATTATTTGGATTGTTTAAGTAAAAAATATCTAGATCCGTAATTATTTTTTTATTATTTTTTTTTAAATAATTTTTAAGTCTACATTTGCTAATATCAATTCCTGGGCTTAAAACTATGTAGTCAAACTCTGTTAATTTTATTTTTTTTAAAGAAATAAAAAACTTTTTAAGTTTTTTATTATCATCATAAATTAAAATTTTATTTTTTTTTTTTAGATAATTATATGAAGCTCGTCCACTTTTGCCATATCCATAAATAAGAAATTTTTTATTTTTTATATTATCATTTAAATTAAACATTATCTTAATTTAAGAGTGGCCAATCCAATCATTGCTAAAATAATTGATATAATCCAAAATCGAACTACAACTGTTGACTCGGCCCATCCTTTTTTTTCAAAATGATGGTGGATTGGAGCCATTTTAAAAATTCGTTTTCCAGTTAACTTATAGGAAATAACCTGCGCTATTACTGAGGTTGCCTCTAAAACAAATAGCCCTCCAGTTATAGCTAGAACAATTTCATGCTTAGTTATTATGCCAACAGCTCCTAGAGAACCTCCTAAAGCCAAAGAGCCCGTGTCTCCCATAAATATTTTTGCAGGTGGCGCGTTAAACCAAAGAAAACCAATACACGCTCCTATAATTGAACCACAAAATATAGCGACCTCTCCAACATCTTTAATGTAGGGAATATGCAGGTATTCTGAAAATACAACATTTCCGGTAACGTAGCTAATAAATGCAAAACAAGATGCAACTAGTATAATGGGAACTGTTGCTAGTCCATCTAAACCATCAGTTAAATTAACAGCATTTGAAGATCCAACAATTATAAATAAATAAAATGGAATAAAAAACCAACCAAGATTAATAACTAAATTTTTAAAAAATGGAAAATATAGATTTTTTAATTCAGACGAATTTGCATAATAAGTTAATATATAGATTCCAATTAAAGCTATAATAACTTGAGAAATCATTTTGAATCTAAATGAAACTCCACCAGAACTTCCGCTCTTTATTTTCTTATAATCGTCATATGCTCCAAGAATACCCAATCCTCCTACTATAAATATTAAAAACCAATTGTAGGGATTTGATAAATCCGACCACAACAACACTCCAGAAAAAATTCCAATTAAAATTAGTACACCTCCCATTGTTGGCGTTCCAATTTTTTTTACAATATGATCAGTGGGGCCATCAGATCTAATTGGATTATGAATTTTCTTACTTGCAAAATAATTAATTATTGGATTACCAATAAAAAAAACTACTATCATGGAAGTAAACATTGATAAACCTGTTCTAACTGTCAAATATTTAAAAACATTAAAAATAGGATAGTTCTCTACAAGATTTGAAAACAAATTATATAGCATAAATTTTTCCCTTTTTTATATTTGCAGCAACACTATTTAAACCAGTTGAATTAGAAGCTTTTATCATTAAATGATCATTATTATTTAAATCATTTTTAATCAATTGATATATTTCATTTTTATCTCTTAAAATTCGACCTCTTTTTTTTCTATCAATAGCATAAAAAGTTTCTTTTATATGTTTTCCAATAACATAAACTTTTTTTATAGAAGTTTTATTGATTATTTTAGACATTTTTTTGTGCAATATTTTTGAAAATTTTCCAAGTTCAAGCATATCTCCTAAAATGAGATATTTGTTATTATTATTTTGCTTATCAAAGTTTTCTATAGCAAATTTTAATGAAAGGGGATTAGAGTTATAACTTTCATCAGTCAGATAAATTACTTTATTTTTTAATTTTGTTTTTGTTATATCGCCTCTTGAAAATGGTAATTTAAAATTATAAAATAATTTTTCATCAATATTTTTTAAGTTATAAAATTCTGAAATGATAGCTACAGATGCTAAAATATTATGCAAATATGGGTGTAGATTTTTTTTAATTAAAAAGCTTTTTGTTGCATTCTTAATATTAATAAAAATTTTAGAATTTATTTTGTTTGATGTTATTTTTTTAACATAAATATCTGATAAAGAATTCTTTTTGCTAAAAGAAATAACATGAAGGTTTTTTTTTAATGCAATTTTTTTTAAAAAATTAAAATAATTGTCATCTCGATTAAGTATAATTTTTCCTCCTTCAACTATATTTTTTATGATCTCGGATTTAGCTTTTGCAATTTCGGTGAGATTTTTAAAATTTTTAATATGTGCATATGATATATTAGTAATAATTCCAAAATCTGGTCTTACTATTTTTGTCAATTCATCTATTTCCATAGCTTTATCCATTCCAACTTCGAGAACTGCAAATTTATCATTTTTTTTTACATTGAATAAACTCAATGGAACACCAAATTTATTATTGAAAGATTGAGTTGATTTTGTGGTTGATGCCAATTTATTTAAACAAAATGAGAGCAAATCCTTTAAAGAAGTTTTTCCTGAACTGCCTGTAATGGATATAAATTTTGCACTAGAAATTTTTCGTACGTCTTTAGATGCATTCGTTAAAACTCTTAAAGTATTATTTGTTTTTATTTTTTTTGATTTATTAAATTTTCCTAATTTATTTACTATTGCTAAAGAAGCGCCTTTTTTAATAGCTTCATCTGCATAATTATTGCCATCATTTTTTGGACCTTTAATTGCAAAGAAAATATCATTTTTTTTTATATTTTTTGAGTTTATCGATGCTTTATTTATTTTTAACTTTTTATTTACTAGACCTAAATTGCATTTTTCATTTAAAATATTTGCTTTCCAATTTTTAAATAATTTTTTATTTTTTGAATTAATTTCTTTTAAAATGTATTTTTTATCGGAAAAAATTTTTTTCTTACCTTTGTGTTCTTGATAAATTTCATGCCCTTTCCCTGCAACCAATAATATGTCTCCTGAATTTAAATTTTCTATAGCTGCTTTTATTGCTTTCTTTCTAGATGCAATTTCAACTAGTTTAGATCTAACTATTTTTTTTTTTATTTGTTTTCTAATTTTCTTTGGATTTTCATATCTAGGATTATCGTCTGTTAAAAATATCTTATTGCAATACTGATTTGCAATTTTACCCATTATAGGTCTTTTATCTTTGTCTCTATCTCCTCCACAACCAAAGACAATCGAGATAGAGCTATGACTAAACTGTTCTTTTATACTTTTCAAAGTATACTTTAATGCATCTGGTGTATGAGCATAATCTAATATTACTTTAGAATTGTTTTTAATATTGCCAATGTTCTCCAGTCTTCCTTCGACAGGTTTTATATCGCCTATAGACTTAATTATTTTTTTGAACTTAATTTTACTTTTACTTGCTGCTAGAATTGCAAATAAAAGGTTTTTAATCTGAATTTTTCCAATTAAATTTGTAGTAAATAAGTATTTTTTCTTTTTAAATTCAATTTCAACTTTTTGTAGATTTTCAACATACTCATGCTTCTTTATTATTAAATTAGAATTTTTTTTTCCAATAGTTAAAGATTTTAAATTTTTTTTTATACAAATTTTTTTAAGTATTTTTGATAGAGAAATATCATTATCATAAATTATATTTCCTCTTTTTTTTGTAAGTTTATTAAATAATATTAATTTAGAATTAAAATAATCTTTATATGTTTTATGATAATCTAGGTGATCTCTAGATAAATTCGTAAAAATTAAAGTATTAAATTTTATCCCATCCAATCTATGTTGTTTTAAACCATGGCTTGATGCTTCCAGTATTACATTATCTATTTTTTTATTTTTTATAGATGTAAAAGTTTTGTGAATTGTTATAGGATCTAAAGTTGTATTCTCTGTTGGCTTATTAATCTTATTTGCCTTTATTCCAAGAGTTCCAATGGCGGCAGCTTTTATCCCATTATTATTAAGTATTTGAAAATAAAAATTTGCAACTGAAGATTTGCCATTTGTTCCTGTAACAGCAATTAAATTATTAGGTTGTTTTTTATAAAATTTTGATGAGATTTCAGAAACTAACTTTCTAACATTATTATTTTTAATGAATAAAATATTTTTTTTTTTTTCTTGAAAATTTAGATTAGAAACAATTGT
>MPLX02085302.1_pt1 | contig 14181 bp, 7 predicted proteins | sample 1617341 | NCBI WGS metagenome assembly MPLX02 (sample SAMN05944804, study PRJNA350692) | marine metagenome | biome: marine; feature: ODZ; material: water; isolation source: 120 m water sample filtered on 0.2 um supor filter | place: Pacific Ocean | collected 2012-04-08 | depth 120m m | reverse complement strand
CGTTACCCACTCCAAAGCCACGGTACCCAGGTGTGCATCCGGTTCACGGAAAAACTCCACGGCGAAACGCATCACAGCATAAGCCACAAGAAAAAGCCCACTGACGCGGCCCAGGCTGCGCGGCCGGGCTGAATACACCCAGATCAGCAGAAACAGCACCACGCCCTCAAGACCCGCCTCATACAGCTGTGAGGGGTGCCTTGGCAGCGGCCCTGCCGCTGGGAAAGCCATCGCCCAGGGTGAATCGCTGACCCGCCCCCACAATTCCTGGTTGATAAAGTTGCCGATTCGCCCCGCGCATAGACCAGGCGCGCACAATGGTGCCAAAAAATCAGCCACCGACAGGAAGCTCTTAGAAAAGCGACGTGCAAAAAGAAGTACAGCGACACTGACACCAATCAAGCCGCCATGAAACGACATCCCACCGGACCAGACGGACAACAGCTCCACCGGGTGTAAAAAATAGTAGCCAGGGTTATAAAACACCACGTACCCCAGGCGGCCACCGACCACAGCACCAATGGCCACATAAAATACCAGATCCCAGACTTGTGATGAAGTCCAGTCGACATCAGCGTGGCGGGCACGGTAAAGACCCAGCATACCGCCAGTCATGAAGGCGATCAGGTACATAACACCGTACCAGTGCACAATCAGCGGCCCTACGCTGATCGCAACCGGATTAATGTCGGGATAAATTAGCATTGCCTGTCGAGATAATAAATAAAAGGGTGTTCAGATCAAAAACGGGTATCCGAGTATAGTCGTTCGCTTCCTGTGTTATCGTGACGTTGCTAGCGGAAAAATATGTATGATTAGACTACTCTTCCATGTCTTATCAATTACAGCAACCCGGGCTCTTGCGACCAGATCAACATACAAACCAAGCACGAGGACGACTGATGCATAAGATGTACAAAGTGCTGGCTGACATCAGCGCTTGTTGGATTCTCGCTCAGGGTGTGCTGCAAACCAGGCGCCGCATTAGCCAGATGGCGACAGCCACCCTGCTCGTCTTCGCAGTCCAGTCATCAGAGGCAGCAACCCGATTTCTGATCGACACCATCGATAACGGTATAGCCGGTAAAGCGCAGATACTGATCAGCGATGGTCGTATCCGGTTAACCCATTCCGCCACACCGCGCCAGGAGATACTATTCTCGGCCAGTGACCGACAGGTGCTCTTGATCCGACACGCCCGAAAGGAGCTTACCCGGGTTGATCCCGATGCAATACAACGCTCAGTCGATCAGGTCTCGGGCATTGCCGCGCAACTGCAAGCGCATCGTGACAACCTGACTGAAGAGAAACGCGCGCAACTTGACGCGATGCTAAAAAGCCTGGGTATCGACGACCCAGCCGGTATGTCCGCAACGGCTCTGACCATAACGGCTACGGGGCAAGCCGGCCAGGCGGCCGAGCGGGCATGTCAGTGGTGGGTCATCAGCCAGGGTGAAAAACGTACCGGCCGTACCTGTCTTGCCGACAATGAAACCCTGGCAATTGACAATGGGGATTTCGCCACTTTGCTGATCCTGGCGACTTATGTCCATGAGTTGCAGCGCACTGCAGGCACACTGCTCTCGACGCTGGGTTTCTCACTTCCCCCGATTGGTCTTGGCGACGGACGATCAATACCGATCCGCCTTGAGAACACGGCACAAGGTATTGTCGCTACCCTTAGCGCTGTGGATCACCTGGATGTGTCATTGCGCCTGCTGGCGCCGAGTGGCTACCGGGTTATCGAGATGTCTGAAAACTAAGACTTTACCAACTCCCTCAGTTGGCCAGATCCGCCAAGTTAGCGTAAAGATCCAGCGCTTCGGGGTTAGCCAGTGCCTCGCGGTTGGCGACCGGTTCGCCGTGAACCATTTTTCGCACAGCCAGCTCAACGATCTTGCCGCTCTTGGTGCGTGGGATATCGCTGACCTGGATCACCTTTGCTGGGACATGACGCGGTGTGGTGTTATTGCGTATCTCGGTGCAGATATGGCCACGTAATTCGTCATCCAGCACCTCACCGGCGCGCAAACGCACAAACAACACGATCCGCACATCTCCCGCCCACTGCTGGCCGATCACCAGGCTCTCAACCACTTGCTCGATCCGCTCCGCTTGGCGATAAATCTCGGCGGTACCGATACGAACCCCGCCAGGATTCAAAACAGCATCTGAGCGACCATAGACAATGATGCCGCCGTGCTCGCTAGTCGCGACGTAGTCACCATGGCACCACACCCCCTCAAATTTCTCAAAATATGCTGCGTGGTAACGGGCATCGTGCGGATCATTCCAAAAGCCAATGGGCGTTGACGGAAAAGCGTTGGCACAAGTCAGTTCACCTTTCTCGCCTGACCCCAGAAGCGAGCCATCATCGCTACGCACTTCGATTTGCATTCCCAGTAACGGACATTGAATTTCACCGCGCCACACCGGGAGATTGGGGTTTCCGCCGACAAAACAACCCAAGATATCGGTGCCGCCAGAAATAGAAGACAAACAGACGTTATCACTGACTGATGCGTACACATAGTCAAAGCCCTCGGCCATCAGTGGTGATCCGGTGGAAAGCAGAGTGCGGACACTAGACAGATCATGAGTTTCGCGCGGACACAGGCCCGCCTTGGCAATGGCATCAATGAACTTGGCCGAGGTTCCCACGATGTTGATTCTCTCCTGCTCAACAAAATCGAAAATGACGTTTCCGTCCGGAAAAAAGGGCGAGCCGTCATACAACGCCAGCGTAGCACCGCTGGCCAGCCCGGATACCAGCCAGTTCCACATCATCCAGCCGCAGGTCGTGAAATAAAAAAGTCGATCATCGGGGCGCAATCCCACATGCAACTGCTGCTCCTTGAGGTGCTGTAACAAAGACCCGCCAGCACCGTGGACAATACACTTGGGCACACCGGTGGTTCCTGACGAATACATGATGTAAAGCGGGTGATCAAAGGGCAGATCGACAAAATCGATCTCCTCCTCGGAAGAACTGAACTCATCGACTGCCACAGCGCCAGGTATCCGTGACAGGTCGGGATCGTTCGAGAAAAAAGGCACGACCACGGTGTGCTCCAGTGACGGCAGGCCTTGTTGAATCTTATGCAGCTTCTCCAAAGAGTCATGCGCCTTGCCGTTATAGAAGTAACCATCCGCACTGAACAGTACTCGGGGCGTGATCTGGCCAAATCGGTCCAGTACGCCCTGCACGCCGAAATCCGGTGAACAAGATGACCATGTCGCGCCCACGGACGCCGTCGCCAGCATGGCGCTGACCGTTTCGGGCATGTTGGGCATAAAACCACAGACCCGGTCTCCTGGCCCGATGCCGGCCTGGCGGAGTGCGCCAGCAAGTCCTGCCACCTGCCGATACAACTCGGCATAACTCAGCGTACGTTTTATTTTGTCTTCTGAACGAAAAATCAGCGCCGGCGCGTCATCGCGGCGACGCAACAGGTTGCGGGCGAAATTCAGACGAACATTGGGAAACCAGCGTGCCCCGGGCAAACGCTTGGGATTTTCGACTGCTGGATCAATCTTGCCAGAGGCAATCACACCAGCCATCTCCCAGACGCTGAGCCAGAACTGGCCGGACTCGCTGACCGACCACTGATGCAACGCGGTGTAGTCATCGAATACCCGACCCCAACGTAATGCCGCATCGCGGGCAAAAGCTGTCATGTTGCTGTCGGCAATCTGCTCGGAGGTAGGCCGCCATAGCGGCTGGTCGATCATAATTTACTCCCATTAAATGTGGTGCCTGAAAGGCCAGCAGAAATTATCTGTGCCTTAACGCGGTGATGGCCTTTGCATGCAACCGTATCCGTTCACATCAATCTCGTCAAAACAATTTAACCCTTCTTGGAATTCACGTATATTCCGACCTGCTTGCCCCCTTGCAGCAAAGGGCCGTGGAGGCCTCACTAGATGTCAGTCACACCGCATTTCACACTTGATAAGCTGATTCAACAGCTATCCGATCTTGCCCGGGAAAGGCTTCCAGCGAGACAGGTCGAGCGCGCAAGGTCCTTTTTCAAAGCCTATTACCACCGAGTACCCACCGAGGATCTGGAACAGGCTCCCTTGGACGACCTTTACGGGGCAGCCCTGGCTCACCTTAAGTTTGCACAGCGCCGAGTAGCTGGGAACGCCTGCCTGCGTATCTACAACCCCACGACCGAAGTTCACGGCTGGCAGACGCGGCACAGTGTGGTCGAGATTGTCGTTGATGACATGGCCTTTCTGGTCGATTCCATCCGCATGGCCCTGAACCGACTGGGTCATACCATTCATCTGACAGTTCATCCCGTGATCAGCGTCGAGCGTGATCCCGATGGCACCATGGTAGCTCTGAATAATCAGGACGAAGAAGCCTGTAAAGAATCGTTTTTGTCTTTTCAGTTCAGCCACCAGACTACGCCGGGGCGCCTTGCGGCAATCACGCAGGAAATTAACCGCGTCCTCGCCGAGGTCCGAGCCGCTGATACCGACTGGGAAGCCATGCGTGATCTGGCTTTGGCGACCGCCGAGGGTATCCATCCCGATCACCCCCCGCTGGATCCGGAATCCGCTGGCGAAGTGGCGGCCCTTTGCCACTGGATTGCAGATGATCACTTTACTTTCCTTGGGGCCATTGAATTTGACGCCCTGGCAGGCGAAGAACCGTCATTGGTCGCGCGGGCGGACTCGGCACTGGGCATCTTGCGCCCACAGCCCGACTCAGACTTGAACCAACGCCTTGTTGCGCTGCCTTCAGAACTACCGGGCTATCTTAACGAATCCGACCCGTTACTACTTACTAAATCCAGCAAACGCTCGCTCGTACACCGCCCGGCTTACATGGACTTGATAGCGGTACGGCATTTTAATGCACAGGGCCAGTTAACCGGTGAGACCTGCCTGCTGGGCCTTTTTTCTGCAGCTGCCTACACTCACAGCGTAGCTGATGTGCCTGTTCTGCGGCGCAAACTTAAGCACGTGCTACAGCGCAGCGGGCTTCCCGAAAACGGACATGGCATTAAGGTATTGCAGAATCTCGTTGAAAGTTACCCGCGAGATGATCTGTTCCAGATCGGTGATGAAGAGCTGTACTCGATCACTATCGGAATGCTCGAGCTACAGGAGCGTCAACGTACCCGCCTGTTTCAACGCCGTGACCGTTTCGGACGCTTTTATTCCTGTCTGGTTTTTGTTCCGCGTGACCTGTTTAACAGCGATCTGCGGCAGAAAATAGGAAACATTCTTCTGCAAGCCTATGCCGGCCACACACTTCAGTTCGATGTGCATTTTTCCGACTCGGTGCTGGCGCGGATTCATTACCTGATTAGCGTCGATCCCGAGGGTGCGCTCTCGCCAGACACTGTGGCCCTCGAGCAACGCATAGCGCAAGCCGCGCGGTCATGGCGAGAAGGCTTGCACTCATCGCTCGAAACCGAATATGCAGGGGAGGCTGCCCTGGCTCGCTTCGAAACCTGGGGCGATGGCTTTCCAACCGCTTATCAGGAAGAGTTCACTCCCCAGTACGGGGCCTGTGATCTGGAACAGATTGTCGCTGCCGAGCAAAGCTCGCAGTTGGGTATTGAACTATATCGCGAGCGCGACAGTCAGGCCAATCGCGCACAGCTTAAGCTTTATTCTCCAGGCGCCGCGGCTGTCCTCTCGGATGTTCTGCCGGTCATCGAGAATATGGGTCTTCGTGTTTTATCTGAACGCCCCTACCGGATAACAAGCCAGGAAGGTGCGCTGGTTTTCCTGCATGTGTTTGATCTGGAAGACCGTGACCGCAGCGACATTGATGTCGATAACGGCAAACATCATTTTGAAACTGTGCTGCAACGGGTCTGGTCTCGTCAGGCAGACAACGACGGCTTCAACCGACTGGTGCTGCGTGCTGGTCTCGACTGGAAAGAGATCACGTTATTACGCGCAGCCTATCGCTACCTGAGGCAACTGCGTTTTCGGTACAGCCAGGATTATGTGATTGAGACCCTGGCAGGCAACCCGCATATGGCCATCCGGGTCATCCGACTGTTTCGCGCCCGCTTTGATCCAGATCTGGCCGGTGATCGCGCCAAAACAGCACAGAACATAAGAGATGAAATCGCGGCTGGGCTTGAACGGGTTACCAATCTAGACGAAGACCGTATTCTCTCGGCTTTCGTTAATCTTATTGAGTCGATGCTTCGAACCAACTATTTTCAAGACCATCACCGCGAGCACCCGTGGCGACTCTCGTTCAAGATCAACTGTAGCGCAATTACCCGCATGCCCCGGCCCCGACCGATGGCGGAGATCTTCGTCTACTCATCCCGGGTCGAGGCGATCCACCTGCGCGGCGGTAAAGTAGCCCGGGGTGGCCTGCGCTGGTCTGATCGCCCGGAAGATTTTCGCACCGAAGTCCTGGGGCTTGTCAAAGCACAGATCGCCAAGAACGCTGTCATTATCCCGGTCGGCTCCAAAGGCGGGTTTATTGCGCGGCGCCTGCCCGAACTCGAACCCGGTGAGCGCGGCGAAGAAGTACGCTCTTGCTACCAGACTTTCATCCGCGGCCTGCTCGATCTGACAGATAATCGCCGTGGCGATTCCGTCATTCCACCGCCCCGCGTTGTACGCTACGACGAAGATGATCCCTACCTGGTCGTTGCCGCCGATAAGGGAACAGCAACGTTCTCGGATCTTGCCAACGACGTGGCGGCTGAATACGATTACTGGCTGGGGGACGCCTTTGCTTCGGGAGGCAAGACTGGCTACGACCACAAGGCCATGGGCATCACTGCCCGTGGTGCGTGGGAGTCAGTCAAGCGCTTGTTCCGCGATCTGGATATTGATACCCAGGCGCAACCTTTTACCGTTCTGGGTATTGGCGACATGTCCGGGGATGTATTCGGTAACGGCATGTTGCTTTCTCCTCATATCCGCCTGATCGGCGCTTTCAACCACGAGCACATTTTCATTGATCCGCAGCCGGATCCCAAAGCCTCGTTCAAAGAGCGCCAACGACTGTTTCGAATGCCCCGCTCCACGTGGGCTGATTACGACCTGACGAAACTCTCAGCCGGAGGCGGCATATGGCCACGTACCGCCAAGTCGATAGAGTTAACTGAGCCTGCCCGTAAGGCGTTAGGTATTGGTGTGCAACAACTCAGTCCAACCGAATTGATACACGAGATGATCAAAAGCCCGGCCGACCTGCTGTTTAACGGCGGCATCGGAACCTATATCAAAGCGTCAACCGAAAGTCATGAGTCCGTCGGCGATCGGGTCAATGACGCATTGCGGGTTGATGCCTCACAGTTGCGCTGCCGCGTCATTGGCGAGGGCGGGAATCTCGGACTCACTCAACTGGGTCGAATTGAATTCAGTCATCGCGGAGGTCTATGCCACACCGATGCAATTGATAACTCCGCCGGGGTCGATACCTCCGACCACGAAGTGAACATTAAGATTCTTCTTAGCGCGGCCCTCGAAGCGCATGAGATTGATATGGATGAGCGCAACACCCTGCTGGAGACAATGACCGAAGAGGTTGCGCTCCTGGTGTTACGCAACAACTATGCACAAACCCAGGCACTGGCATTGGCAGTAGACCGGGCACCGAGCCTGATTCACCACCACAGCCGCGCCATGCGCCAACTCGAGCGCAATTACGGACTCGACCGGGAACTGGAACACCTGCCCGGGGATGAAGAGATTGCCGAACGTATTTCCCGAGGCCAAGGCCTTACGCGGCCTGAACTGGCAGTACTTTTAGCCCACAGCAAGATCTCGACCTACCAGATTCTGCTTGAGTCGGACGTGCCTGAAGATCCCTTCCTCGGTGAAGACCTGCAACGCTATTTTCCCCAGGCCTTGAGCCCTCGCTTTGACCGCTTCATGGCGCCCCACCGCCTGCGCCGGGAAATCATTGCAACCCACGTGACGAACAGCATGATCAATCGCGTCGGATCCGGCTTCACGTTGAGAATGAATGAACTGACAGGCGGTCTTCCGGCGGACACGGCGCGGGCATACGCTGCGGTACGCGAAATCTTCCGGCTACGTGAGTTATGGCGCGAAATTGAGGCGCTGGATCATCGGGTCGCCTCGAAAACACAAAAAGAACTTATGCATGAGACTCGCCAACTGCTTGAGCGCGCCACCGCCTGGATGTTACGCCATCGGCAGCGGCCAATTGATATTGCTGCAACGGTGGCCGAATTTCGCGGTGGGGTAGATAAACTTCGCCGCAGTTTTCCCCGGGCGCTGGCCGCTTCAAACCGCCTGACACAAAAACGCCGGGTACGCCGCTATTTGAACGCAGACGTGCCGGCGACACTGGCCAACCACGTCGCAGCTCTGGCTGCTCTTACCAGCGCCCTGGACATCGCCGATGTGGCCAACAGTCGTGAGCATGATATCGCCCAGGTCGCGACGATCTATTTCGATACCGGTGATCGTCTCGGCTTGCACTGGCTTTCCGATCACATTCGTGACCTGCCGATCACTAATCACTGGCACGCCCTTGCCCGCTCAACCCTGCGTTCTGATCTGCATCTCAGCCAGCGTATGATCACTGCCAATATTCTTGATACCGAAGGTGGTCGCGGCAAGGCCGGGGTTCGCCAGTGGGTTGCTACTCATCGCGCTGACACTGAGCGCCTGGCGCAGATGATCAACGACCTGCAAAAATCCAGCAATCTGGACTTTGCCATGTTATCGGTGGCGGTCAGTGAAGTGGGTCAGATCTGCTCAGCGCCTTCTCACTAATCCCCGCACGGGTCGAAACTGCTCATGGAGTTGATCGCCTACTCTGCGGGCCTAAAATCAAAAGGGATTTTGCCGCTAAGATGTTGTTGGGGCGTAGCAAGCAATCCGGGCTTGAACTAACTCCATGAACCCAACTGCATCACTCTTTGTGTTTACTGGATTTCCTAGTGGGCTTAAACCTTGGATGAGTTGAGGGCAATTACATAAGGTGACAACAGAAACCATAGAGGCTCGCGTATTGCGTGAGATGCGTTTGATATTGACTGAGATCGCTCGCGAGACGGCGGTACATAAAGGCGCTCGCCATGTCCTGTCGAGCGGGGCCATCGTCAGGATGCGAGATTGTCTCTCTCTGATTAGCGCCCGGGAAAGGGAATTGAATGAAGCCCGCGGGATAGAAATGACGTCTCGGCCCACATTAGGCGGTGAGGAAACTGATTCTGTGCGGGTTCAGCTCAGAAAACCCAAGCCGGGGATTAGACAGTGAGCGACACGCAACCAAGAGTCGAGCCTGGACTGGCCAATTCAAAGATGAAAGCCCATCAGCACTACAAAACGCATACACTCCATCTTAATAACCGCTAATCCAGTCAACGATTTATGCGCACCTCCCGTTTTTTTCTTGCCACACTTAAGGAAATTCCTGCTGACGCCGAGATTATCAGCCACCAACTGATGCTCCGGGCTGGCCTGATCCGTCAGGTGGCCTCTGGGATTTACAACTGGTTGCCATTGGGGCATCGCATCCTAGGCAAAGTTGAGTCTGTAGTGCGTGAAGAGATGAATCGGGCCGGCGCCCAGGAAGTCTTACTGCCCGCCGTGCAGCCCGCCGAACTGTGGCGTGAATCCGGCCGCTGGGACGACTACGGTCCGGAGTTGCTGCGTTTTACCGATCGCCACCAGCGCGACTTCTGCTTTGGCCCGACCCATGAAGAGGTTATTACGACACTCGCGCGCTCGACGATCCGCAGTTACCGTCAACTGCCGGTCAATTTATACCAGGTGCAAACTAAGTTTCGCGATGAGATTCGGCCGCGCTTTGGGGTGATGCGGGCTCGGGAATTCATCATGAAAGATGCTTACTCCTTCGATCGCGACACCCAAGGCATGGCTGAAAGTTACCAAACGATGTACGACGCCTATACACGAATCTTTAAACGCCTCGGCCTCGAAACTCAGGCCGTCGAAGCGGACAGCGGAACCATCGGCGGAAATTTTTCGCACGAATTCCATGTCATGGCCGACTCAGGCGAGGATGCGATCGCGCTTTGCTCATCATGTGACTACGCCGCCAACGTCGAGAAAGTTGATCTCGCGCGGCCAGTTGGCTCGCGTGCGGCGCCTGGCGAAAAAATGAGTGAAGTCAACACCCCAAACCAACACAGCATTGCTGATCTTTGTGATTTTCTAGCAGTGAATGCTGAGAAAACCGTGAAAACCCTGGTAGTGCAAGGCTCTTCGGGAACACCGATTGCCCTCATTCTGCGTGGCGATCACGAACTGAACAGCGTCAAAGCCGAATTCCTGGACGAGGTCGCCAAGCCGTTACGGATGGCGAGTGCAGAGGCCATCCATAACGCCACCGGTGCATCCCCAGGTTCAATTGGGCCTGTGGGCCTGAAAATTCCTATGATTGTTGATCACAGTGCCGGCGTGCTCGCAGATTTTGTCTGCGGCGCCAATCGCGACGATGTTCACCTTACCGGCGTCAACTGGGGGCGCGACCTGCCTGAGCCTACAACCCAGGATATTCGCCAAGCCGTCAATGGCGATCCGTGCCCAACCGATTCCAAAAAAGAAATCCAGGTACGCCGGGGAATCGAGGTAGGCCACGTGTTTCAATTGGGCACCAAGTACAGCGAGGCGCTGGATGCGACCTACCTTGATGCCAACGGCCGAAATCAACCGCTGTATATGGGTTGTTACGGAATTGGCATTACCCGGATCGTTGCTGCCGCCATTGAACAGAATCACGACGACAACGGCATTGTCTGGCCGCCACCCCTGGCACCTTTTGATGTGTGCATTGTACCGATCGGACTCAAAAAATCACCAAAGGTCGCGCAGGTCGTAGCGGAGCTTTATGACGAACTGGTCGACGCCGGTTTCGAAGTGCTACTGGACGATCGCGAAGAACGCCCGGGAGTCATGTTCTCAGAAATGGACTTGATTGGCATTCCACACCGCATCGTTGTGGGGGAGCGTGGCCTGGCCAATGGCTCGGTGGAATACCGCAATCGTGCCAACGGTGAATCGGCAGATTATCCCCTAGACGAGTTGGTTACTACCTTGCAAACTATCGCATCACTATAAGAGTTGCTCACAAGGACTCTTGCTCAAGGCAGAGTAACCGTGCATGCAGTGCCAGGGCGAATCAACTGGTCACTGGCAAAACGAACCGCCAGCAGATACTGCGCATTCTGCTCAGACCCAGAAACTGGCTCGAGACCGATCGCGCTGGTGATCGCCTCAAACTCTCGACCGACTACCTGAACCCGAACGTCGCTTTCCACTGAGAACACGGCAGCGATTTGGGCATTGACTAATACCCGGGCAAGATAGAACCCTCGCTCAGCCAGTGTGATCACCGGAGGATCGCCCAAATCATGATTCACATATTGACCAGGCGCAAACGCCGAATCGATAACCCACGCTGAAAAAGGAGCTTTCAAGCGTGCAAGTTCGAGCTGAAACTCGGCGTGCTGACGTTCGAGTAAAGCACCAGCGTAGGCGGACTCGACACGCGCCAGTTCAAGTTTTTCCAGATCCAACTGCACTGCAGGTAAAGAGCCTTCGTCAAATAGCGTCTGTTCGCGATCAAAATCGGCGCGCTGTTGGTCTCGTTCCACGCGATACAGTTCCTCGGCATTACCCACTTTGCGCAATGCAATCTCGTAAACTGTTGCGTCAAGCCTCACCAAGATCTCGCCGCTATTCACTGCGGCCCCCGGCTGAACCAGTACGGTTTCCACTTGCCCTGACATTCCAAAACCCAAAGCCACTCGACGATTCCAGCCAATAGACCCTTGCAAGGTTTGTGCAAATGCATCCAGGGCAACAATCAGTAGCAGTACTCCAATAATTGGACGGATGAGGAATTTCATAGCGTTTAATTCTCCTGAATCAGGGCTGATGGCAGCCCAAGCAGACTATCAAGCTGCGTCCACAACAGCGCTCGCTCGAAATCAACCCGGATTGACTCCAGCATGGCTTCAGCCGCTGCGGCCTGAGCATCACCTAAGTCCGAGCGCAGCTCCAGTTCGTACATGGCGCGACTGCGATCCTGGTAATAGCCGCGATAAGTTTCCTGCGCCTGCGCCGCTGCTTCCTCTGCCCGGTTGACCTCAAGCTCGTGCAGCAGCATCAGCACCTCCTCACGTACCGCATACTCTGATGACGCGAGCGCAGCCTGTTTGTGCAAAAGTGTATTTTGCGCCAGCGCGACCTCAATATCACGACCACCTGTTCCATCAAATAAAGGCATGCTGAACTTGAGGTTGGCCCGGTACCGATCGCGGCTGGAACTTACGCTGTTGACGTATTCACGGGCCTCAAGCTCGGCACTTAACACCGGTGAATGAAGCTTCCGGGCAACATCAATGGCGGCCTTTGCCGCGGCCACATCGTGGCGCAGGAACTGTAACGCAGGGGATGACAGAATAACCCGATCCACTAAGTCTGCATATTGAGGGATCTCGCGCTTGCGGTAGACCGCAAGATCAGGCATCACCAGTTCGCCGGATAATTCACCTGGCCTACCCAGTGCGAGGGCGAGCTGGTGCCGGGTCTGGCGACGCTGTAAATCTGCTTGTAGGCGTGCAACATACTGCTGGCGATACGTTACCTCGCGCTCAGCCACCTCCAGATCAGAATACTGCTCAAACCGGGTCTGGCGCTCAAGCATGCGCGTGTAGCGAAAATAACTGATCGTCATACGCTCATCGTGCATCTGGTAAGCGTAATCGGCCAGGGTGACTGCAAAAAAACGCTGCATGATCTCAAGAGTGTGGCGGCCATGCCTCGCCTCGTAGATCGCCTGCTTGGCCTGTAGGGTTGCTCCTGCCACTTCACGTCGGCTGGCGCTCCGACCAAAATCGGTTAAACGTTTGCGCCACACTAACCCATAACGGCTATCATCTTGAAAATCGACACCAGACACAGAAGCCTTGCTTGCCGCACGCGGCTGTAGTTCAAGTAATACACTTGCCCCGAAACTTGATTCCACTTTCTGCAAGCGAATCTGGGCAGCCAAAACCCCGGCTCGCGCAAGACTAAGGTTCGGATGGTTTTCGCCAGCCAGCCGCAGGGCGTCCTGGAGTGTCAACGGTTGAGGCAGGGGCTCAACTGGTGCAATAGCACTGTCCGCCAGCGCTGGCAACTGTGCCAATCCGGCAGCAAACACCAGTAGGGCTAGCTGCGCAGTACGACGTATCATCAAAGATCTACTGCCAGGCCAAAGACCGCCTTCGCACATCGACTCAGGAGGATTCCTCCCGGCGCTTGCGCTTGTACCGGGAAAAACGCTCGGTCTTGAAATGGGCGCCAACGACATACTCGCCCAGCCAGATGAATTCCTGTGGATCACGGGTTGTACCGGTATAGCGGGTCAGCAATTTCCCCTGAGGATCGAAAAACAGGAATGCCGGAGTGGCGCGCACTCGGTTATGCCGAAGCGCAAACTCAGTTTCTGACACTTCGACCCCATCGAATCCTGTCACCAGAGCATCCCCTTCCGCGTTGATTGCGATTACCCGAAAATGAGCTCGAAAATAATCCTGCACCTGGGGCTGATTAAGCACGGTGTCCTTCATTCGCCTACACCAGGGGCAATCACCCGTTTCAAACATCACCAAAACACCGGCCTTACCCTCCTCTTGCGCGATTTCGGCTTCCTCAGACAGATCATTGAAACTGTCCTGGAAAAAATGTACAGCCGGATCACGGACCTCGCCAGCCATTGCGGGCCAAGCTACAAGAACCAAACCGAACATGAGAACTGCTCGGAGTGCAGCAGATAGTGTCATACCAAAAGACCTTCAGGAAGGCTTAAGAATAATTCGAATATTGTTACAATATAATAATATACTAAAACTTAATCAAGTTGTTTAAAATCTGAGTGGGCATAGCCCCCTGGCGTGCTCTTCACGGCAGGCTTATCGCTGCACCAGGTAGGAGTGGTCATGAAATACAACTGGCCTCCTCTTCGGCCACAAGCTTCATCGATTCTTGCGCGAGCGGTTCTGAGCTACATCAGTGTTTGATCCCATCACTGGACGCATCCGCGGCGCGGGAACGACTGCCGACGCCAACACCGCCATCTCTGCAGCCACACACGCCCCTAGTAACGTGACCAGCCAGGACACAAAAATCCAGACCAAAAACACCGGTATCGTCCAAAGCACGCCATAGATAATCTGATAGGTGTTGAAATTGGCAATG
>MPLX02225005.1_pt1 | contig 14182 bp, 13 predicted proteins | sample 1617341 | NCBI WGS metagenome assembly MPLX02 (sample SAMN05944804, study PRJNA350692) | marine metagenome | biome: marine; feature: ODZ; material: water; isolation source: 120 m water sample filtered on 0.2 um supor filter | place: Pacific Ocean | collected 2012-04-08 | depth 120m m | reverse complement strand
TGTTTTTTCGCGCACCCCCAGGGCTTCCAGGTAATCCGAGCCCAGGGCGATTACTTCAATATCGGCCAGCGGCCCTTCGACTCCCAGGATTTCCACTCCGGTCTGGTGAAACTGGCGCAGGCGTCCCTTCTGCGGCCGCTCGTAGCGGAACATTGACCCCTGATAGGTAAACTTCAAGGGCAGGGATTGAGCCAGACCGCCGGAAATAAAGGCGCGCGCGACACCGGCCGTATTTTCCGGGCGCAGTGTCAGCATCTCGCCGCCCTTGTCTTCGAAGGTGTACATTTCCTTGGTCACGATGTCGGACGTGTCGCCCAGAGTTCGGGCAAATACTTCCGTGCGCTCAAAAATGGGGGTTTCGATTTCATCAAAACCGTAGCGGCCGGATATTTCGCGCACTGCGTCGATTACCTTGCGATGACGCAGGCTTTCTTCCGCTAACAGATCGTGCGTGCCGCGTACCGGCTGCAACGTAGACATCGTTACCTCTTAAAACTTTATTTGCTTTTGGGCTTGTAGCGATTTGCTACGTAATCGTCGATTATTTTCTTGAATTCTTCGCCAATATTGGGGCCGCGCAACGTCATTTCATTTTTGCCATCAATAAACACAGGAGCGCTCGGCTCCTCTCCCGTACCCGGCAGGCTGATGCCGATATCGGCGTGTTTGCTCTCGCCAGGACCGTTGACGATGCACCCCATGACCGCAAGGTTCAGGTCCTCGACGCCCGAATACATCGTGCGCCAGACCGGCATCGAAGTGCGAACGTGGTCCTGAATGTTTTGTGTCAAATCCTGAAAGACGGTGCTGGTCGTGCGCCCGCACCCCGGACAAGCCGTCACCAGCGGCGTGAAAGATCGCAAACCCATTGTTTGCAGGATTTCCTGGGCGACGATCACTTCGCGCGCCCGATTACCATCCGGTTCCGGGGTCAGGGACACACGAATGGTATCGCCGATGCCTTTTTGCAGCACAACCCCCATAGCAGCGGTGGAAGCGACGATGCCCTTCGATCCCATTCCGGCCTCTGTCAGGCCAAGGTGGAGGGCGTAGTCGCAACGACCGGCAAGTTCTTCATAAACCACTATCAAATCCTGGACGCCGCTTACCTTGCACGACAGGATGATTCTGTCCGCCGCCATGCCCAGTTCCTGAGCCCGCGCCGCACTGTCGAGGGCAGATCGCACCAAAGCCTCACGGGTCACCTCGGCGGCGTCCAAGGGCGCCGCCAGTTTGTTGTTTTCATCCATCAGGGCGACGACGAGTTCCTGATCCAGACTTCCCCAGTTGACGCCAATCCTGACCGGTTTGTCATGCTCAAGGGCCGTTTCGATCATCGATGAATACTGACCGTCCTTTTTGCCCTTGAACCCGACATTGCCCGGATTGATACGGTACTTGGCGAGAGCCTGGGCACAGGCCGGATTATCGTTCAGCAGCTTGTGACCGATGTAGTGGAAGTCGCCAATCAGGGGGATGTTCACGCCCTGGGCGGCAAGTTTGTCCCGAATATGAGGGATCGCCCTGGCGGCTTCGTTGCGATCAACGGTCAAACGGACCAGTTCCGATCCGGCGCGCGCCAACGCCGCAACCTGGACGACGGAAGCATCAATATCGGCCGTGTCCGTATTGGTCATGGACTGCACGACGATGGGCGCAACGCCGCCGACCCTGACAGGGCCGATATCGACCGGAACGCTGGAGCGTCTGGACGGATGCGGAGCGTTCGCCACGTCTTTAATTCCTTGTCGTGATTATGTATTTTTTGCGCTATTGAGCGGCGGTTCCCTGGCGCAACAGATCAGGGTCCAGCGCGACGTTACGCCGTACTTTGCCAGCTTCACCCAGGTCCGGCACAGATACGCCATCGACCAGAATTTCCAAAGCCCCGGCATTCCCGGTCAGCAAAACAAGGCCTGTTTGGTCCGGCACCCGATAACTGTCGCCGGCGCGCATCAGGCGGGTCATCACCAACCGGTTGGAGTTATTGTCGCGCACCTGAATCCAGCTATTCTTGCGCGCCCTGACAAGAATTCTTGAACTATCATTTTCGGAACCATATACGCGGCTTGTCGACGCCGGTTCAGGCTCGTCAGGCGTACTGGCCGTTTCAACAGGGGCCGGAGTCTCTTCAGTCGTTTCAGACACGGATTGGGAACTGGCGGCTTCCTCAACGGTTTCCCGAGTTTGCGCGGCAATTTCAGGAGTTGTCGTTTCCTGCACCGCCTCTTCAACCGCCTCAGTCACTTCCTGGGTCGCCTGTTCCACCGGTTCTGGCTGCGCAGGTGTTTGCGCTGGTTCACCCGATGTTGTCTGGACCGGCGTTACTGGAAGAAGTTCGGATTCCTGCTGAACTTCCTGAACCGGTTCAGCCGGTTTTTCAACGCTTTCAGTTTCAACCGGTTCGGAATCGATTTCCGGTTCCTGAACCTGTTTTTCTTCACTCAGGCGTTCTGGCACCGGAGAGACAAGACCAGCCAGGAACCCATCTTTCGCCGTGCTCACATACCAGCCGCCGTAGGCCAGAATGGCGACAACGACGCCAACAAATATGATAGCCCCGCCCGGAATGCTCGATTCCGGAATCGGAACAGGGAACACCAGTTCAGGGTTGCCCAATTGGGGGGCGCTTTCAGTCTTGTAGCGGCGCACGACTTCTTCACTGTCCAGACCCAGATAATCGGCATAGGAGCGAATAAAGCCAATGGCGTAAGCCGCCCCCGGCAGATCATCAAAACGACCGGCCTCTATGGCTTCCAGATAGATGAAGCGAATATGCAGGGTTTCGGCGACAAAGCGCAAATCATCGCCAAGTTTGAGCCGTGAGGCCTGCAAAAGCGCGCCTACGCCGTTGACGTCGTTACTGTCGCCGTCAGGATTTTTAGCATTCGTACTCCGAGAGGCCATTTCCATTTCCCAAGGAAAGCGTCTGTCGGGCTTTCCTGATTTTCTTGTCACAAAGTGAAACAGAAAAATATTGGAGGCTCAGCCCTGTTCAATCGCCCTGCCGACACAAAAAAGCAAGCCGTCAGGACAACGTGTATTCTGACAAAAAACTGAGAATATTCAAGAGTTAAAGACCGATCTCAGGCAATGATGCCGTGGTCCTTGGCAAATGCCTTCAGATTGCCGCGCAGACTATGCTGGGACAGTCCGTAAAGAGTGTCCATATACTGGCTCAACATTTTAACATCCAGGCTTCGGATCATCGCCTTTACAGGTCCAAGCGCATTTGGCTGAATAGAAATATTGCGTAGACCGATACCGATCAAAGCCATCGCATCAATAGGATTCGCTCCCATTTCACCGCACAGGCTTAGGGGCACGTCAGCCTCTTCACAATGAAGGACGACATCGCGAAGCAGGGAAACAACGGGGGGCGATAAATTATCGTAACGTTCCGACAGACGTGGATTGCCCCGGTCGGTAGCGAACAGGAACTGGCACAAATCATTGCTGCCAATAGAAACAAAATCGACACGCTGCAACAAGGCGGGCAACTGAAACAGCAGGGACGGCACCTCCAGCATGACACCTGCACTGACGGTTTTGGGCATGTTCCCGCCGCGTTGTTCCTCGCGTTTCAATTCCAGGTCAAGCAGGGCGCGGGCCTGATCAAATTCGGGCACTTCGGCAATCATTGGGAACATGATCGACAGATCATGACCGGCGGCGGCCTGAATCAGGGCTCGCAACTGTTGACGCAGCATCATTGGCCGATCCAGCGAGACCCTGATCGCCCGCCATCCCATGGCCGGGTTTTCCTCGTCCTGGGCGCTCCAGTAGGGCAACATTTTGTCGCCGCCCACATCCAGGGTTCGAAAGATAACCGGCTTGCCTTCCGCCAGTTCAAGCACACGGGCGTATATCTGGCGCTGGTCGCCAACGTCCGGAAAATCAGCGCGCACCATGAAGGGGACCTCGGTACGATATAGGCCGACGCCATCGGCCCCCATATCATGAATATGCGGCAAATCTATCAGCAGGCCCGCATTGATGTTCAACTTGATGCTCACACCGTCCTGGGTAACGCTTTCCAGGTCGCGAAGCCGGGAAAACGCGGCCTTGCGTTCGGCGCGAACCCGGACGCTGTTTCTGAAACGCTGGCGAACTTCTTCGCCCGGACGAACAAACACCTGGGCATTGGAGCCATCGACAATGACGGGTTCGCCAGGCTCGATCATATCCAGAATGTCGCGAGCCTGCCCGACAACGGGAATATCCAGGGCGCGGGCAACAATCGACACATGCGCCGTCGCCGAGCCTTCCTCAAGAACAAGACCGGCCAGTTTCGAGCGGTCATAATCCAAAAGCTGGGCCGGTCCCATGTTGCGGGCGATCAGTATCACGCCATCGGCATTTTTAACGACGTCATCATCCGCCGTCGCGCCATTGGTCCCGTTTGGCCCGCACAGGTGCTGCAGCAGCCGCCCGCCCAAATCTTCCAGATCATGCACCCTTTCACGCAGGTATGGGTCCGTGACCTGGCTCATTCTGGCGCGGATGTCGTTGTGAATTTTCTGAACCGCCGCCTCTGCCGTCAGGCCACTGGAAATGGCTTCGTCGATACGCGCGAACCAGCCCGCATCTTCGGCTATCATGCGATAGGATTCGAGAATTTCCTGGTGTTCGCCAGCCGCCGCCAGATCCGACTGATTCATCATATCGTCCAGGGCACCGTGCATTTCCGAAACGGCCTTGTGTAACCGTTCGTGTTCCACATCGACGTCTTCGGCGACCAATTCCCCGATATTGAACTGCGGCGCGTGCAAGACCGCCACACCCAGACCAAGGCCCGGATTAAGGGATATGCCTTCGATACGCAGGGGCAGCAGAGCATTGCCGTCGGCAGGCATCAGCTCGGCGCGGTTGATCAACTCACCACTGCTGATCAGCTCCGCCAGGACCATCGCCACGGTCTCGAGAATTTCCACTTCCTCGTCGCCGTAGTTGCGACGGGTCCTGTTTTGGACCGCGATAACGCCGATCACCCGCCCGCTTCGCAGAACAGGTACGCCAAGCAGGGACTGGTACAGTTCTTCGCCGGTTTCCGGCCGGTAGGCGAAGTCGGAATGGCTTTGCGCATCAGCCAAAGCGACGGGGCGCGCCTGCGCGGCAATCAAACCGACGAGGCCCTCGCCTACGCGAAGCCGTGTATTGTGTACGGCCGAAACCTTAAGGCCTTCGGTTGCAAAAAGTTCCAGAACCTCGCCAGCGCGCATGACATAAATCGAGCAGACCTCGGCAACCATATCCGCAGCGATAATGGAAACGATCTGGTCGAGACGCTGTTGCGCCTCAAGCGGACTCGCCATAACGTCCCGAACCCGCGACAAAAGGCGTCGCGATACGGAAGATATCGGTGAATCAGGATGTTGAGATGGCGGGGGTGCTGTCATACCTGACGACATAGGAACAAAAAGACTTCCCTGCGACTCTTAAGATCAAATTGCATTTAATTAAACGCAGGTTGATCTGGGGAATACCTAAATCCTGTTAACTGTCCCCTCTTGAATCCAGCACATTGACCGCCTGAACGACGAGTTCATTGATGATTTCTTCGGTAGGCTGCTCTTCCTTGACCATGCCGACGCTTTGGCCGGCCATCAGGGAGCCATTTTTCACGTCGCCATCGATGACGGCGCGCTTAAGGGCACCCGCCCAGAAATGTTCAATTTCCAACTGCGCGTCCTTCAAGCCGACCTCACCGCGCTCTACCCGACCGGCGGCCTCGCGCTGGATTTCATTGAAGTGTTTGGTGCCTTCGTTCACCAGGGCGCGAACCGGAATGACCGGGAATTTAGGATCAATCTGGACTGTCGGCACCGCGTCGCGGGCGTTGGCGCGAATAAAGGTCTTTTTAAAATCGGGGTGGGCGATTGATTCCGTCGCGCAGACAAAACCGGTGCCAAGCTGACAACCGGAAGCACCCATTTCAAGATACGAAACCATAGCCTCGCCACGGCTGATGCCACCGGCGACAAATACGGGGACATCGGCAATGTGCGGCAGAATTTCCTGGGCCAGGACGCTGGTGGCGACCGGGCCAATATGGCCACCGGCTTCAGCTCCTTCAATAACCAGCGCGTCAGCGCCGTTCCTGATCAGTCTTTTTGCGAGCGCGAGCGCCGGGGCGAAGCAGATGACCCTGACACCCGCTTCTTTCAGTTTAGCTATCGAAGCACCCGTCGGCAGTCCGCCGGCCAGCACGACATGGGAAATCCCGGCGTCGATGCAAACATCGATAAGCTGATCCAGATCGGGATGCATGGTTATCAGGTTCACCCCGAACGGCTTGTCGGTCATGGCTTGCGTCGCAGCAACCTCGGACGCCAAAATATCCGGCGTCATGGCACCACAGGCAATAACCCCAAAACCACCGGCGTTGGATATAGCCGAAACCAGATTGCGCTCGGACAGCCACGACATGGCCCCGCCCATGATGGCGGTGCGACAACCAAGAAACTCGCAGCCACGCTGCCATAGCGCCTGGAGTTTTTCTTCGGGGGTCATTGCTGACATTTATTTACTCCGCATCCAGTCCATAAACGGTGTGAAGGGCGCGCACGGCCTTTTCGGTGAATTTTTCGGCGATCAGGACGCTGACCTTGATTTCCGATGTTGAAATAACCTGAATGTTAATTCCTTCATCGGCCAGGGACTTGAACATGCGCTGGGCGACACCGGCGTGAGAGCGCATACCTACCCCAATGACCGAGACCTTGACGACGTCGGAATCGCTGCTCAGATCCTGATAGCCCAGATCATCCCTGCATTGTTTTAGCACTTCGACGGCGCGATCCAGATCGCTGCGGGTGACCGTAAAGGTCAGGTCCGTCGCCTTGCCATCGTCTGACACGTTCTGGACGATCATGTCGACATTGACGCTTGCATCGGCAAGGGGGCCAAAAATCCGGGCCGCGACGCCGGGTTTATCGGCGACCTTGACCAGGGTGATTTTCGCTTCGTCACGCGAGTAGGCTATTCCGCTAACTAATTCCTGTTCCACGACTTCGTCCTCATCAACGACAAGAGTTCCGGGTTTATTGGTGAAAGATGATAGCACCTGCATGCGCACACCGTGCTTCATCGCCATCTCGACGGCACGGGTCTGTAGCACCTTGGCGCCGACCGATGCCATCTCCAACATTTCTTCGTAGGTGATTTTTTCCAGCTTGTGCGCCTTGGCGACAATTCTTGGATCAGCCGTATAGATGCCCTCGACATCGGTGTAGATATCGCAGCGATCAGCCTCCAGGGCGGCTGCGAGAGCGACGGCGGACGTATCGGAACCGCCGCGGCCTAATGTTGAAACGCGCCCGTCCGGCCCAATGCCCTGAAAGCCCGGCACGACGACGATCTCGCCCGCCTTCATGCTTTCGATCACGTCTTCACCGTTAATCGACTCAATACGCGCCTTGCCATGAGCATCATCCGTATGAATGGGAATTTGCCACCCCTGCCACGAGCGGGCCTTGAGCCCCAGCTCCTGCAAGGCGAGCGCCAGCAAACCCGATGTGACCTGTTCGCCGGACGACACGACAACATCGTATTCCCTGGCGTCATAAAGGGGTGATACGGCATTAACGTAACCGACCAAAAGGTTGGTCACGCCGGACATGGCCGAAACCACAATTGCCATTTCGTGTCCAGCATCCACTTCCGCTTTGACACGCTGCGCCACGGCCTTGATACGATCAACATCGCCAACCGAGGTGCCGCCAAATTTTAAGACAATACGGGCCATAGAAACCTATTAAAAAAATCAATGGGCTTGCCCTGGGACAATGGGCGCGTATACATACTCTACATCGTCAAATCTAAGCAACCACGAAGCAAGGTATATGTCATCACCGGGCGCACAAAAAAAAGCTGCTTTTTCAACCGCATCGGCGGATGAAGTCGCGCGTTTTACCGCCATGGCGGATGCCTGGTGGGATCCAAACGGCAAATTCAGGCCGTTGCACCAGATCAACCCGGTGCGCATCACCTATATTCGGGATTTCGTTTGCGCTCAGTATAATCGCGACCCGTTGGGTGACGAGCCCCTGAGTGGCATGAAACTGCTAGATATCGGATGCGGCGGCGGCCTGCTTTGTGAGCCTATGTGCCGTTTGGGCGCTCACGTAACAGGCATCGACGCTGGCGACAAAAATATCGCCATCGCCCAGATGCACGCCCTGCAAAGCGAACTTGCGATAGACTATCGCTATCAGTTGCCGGAAGATTTAGCCAGGACCAAGGGTTTTTTCGACGTTGTCCTGAATATGGAAGTGATTGAACACGTGGCCGACGTGGACGCTTTTTTGACCGCCAGCGCCTCGCTCGTGAAACCGGGCGGGGTAATGATATTATCGACCCTGAACAGAACCCTGAAAGCATTCGCGCTGGCCAAAGTCGGGGCAGAGTACATTATGCGCTGGCTACCCGCCGGAACTCACGACTGGCGCAAGTTCGTCAAACCGTCGGAACTGGCCCGCGCGTTGAGGCCCCAGGGAGTCGATATCAGCGATGTTACGGGCATGGTATACAGCCCCATTAAGGATGAGTGGTCCCTGTCCAGGGACCTGGATGTGAATTACCTGGTTTCCGCAGTAAAGAAATGATGGCGGAACTAAACAACTATCTGGTGTCCAATTGCCAATTTTGGCAAGTGCCTCACGTAACTTTGGTCCGGCATAGCCGCCATCAGCAAAAATATGTCGTAGTCCGATAAACTTTTCAGCAACCAGTTTCAACACTTCTGGTGCTCCGTTACGGTCCTGAATATCAACACTATGGATTATGAAATCTACTAATCAAGCCGATAGTGTCGGTAACAATATGGCGCTTGCGTCCCTTGATTCTTTTTCCCGCATCATATCCGCAAACCACACCGCTTTCAGTGGTTTTGGCGCTTTGGCTAGCCTTACTTAAAATTAAATCAGGCCTAGGGATTTCAATTCCTGCTCCATTTCAACCGGCACTGAACCAGATTTATTTCCGGCTTTCATATCCCGGGTCAAATCAGCCGGTGTTTCTTCTTCCCTAAAATACCGCCACCCCTGAAAGGCGCGAAATTCCTTCAATTCCGTTCTGGCTAAATTTGGATCAAGATGCAAGGCACAGGATGGGCGTCCTTCGGAATTGACGCCTCGTTCAATTCCCACCAGGCGTTGGCGAACGCGAATGAATTTCCTGATCACCCAATAGATGGACCCACCAGCCAGAATTTCTTCGGCCCTTTTTGGAGTGTTCCGGGTGACGTGGACAAGTACGCCTTCACGTTTCAAACGCGCCTTTTGAAGATCGGCAAGATGATCGACATCTTCTACGCCGACAGACAACTTGATAATGTGAAGGCCCATTAAAAACGATTTTCCTAATCAGCACTCATGGCAAGTGAAACCCTTGATTGGGAAGGGCGGTCCAAGGCGTCCGTAATGAAAGCACCCGCAGTGACCAACTTATTCAGATCAACACCGCTCTCAATGCCCAAACCATTGAGCATGTACAGAACATCTTCCGAAGCAACGTTGCCGGCGGCTCCTTTGGCATAGGGGCACCCACCAAGTCCGGCGACGGAACTGTCGATTACCGCCACGCCCTTTTCCATGACGGCGAATATATTTGCCAACGCCTGCCCATAGGTATCATGAAAATGAGCCGCCAGCTTTTCGACCGGAACGACTTTTGATACGGCTTCGACCATGCGTTGCGCCTTGGCCGGTGTTCCGACACCGACTGTGTCTCCTAGCGAAATTTCCCTCGCTCCTACCTCCAGCAACTGCCTGGCGACCCTGGCAACGGCGAGCGTTTCGATTTCCCCTTCATAGGGGCACCCCAATACGCACGAAACATAACCGCGAACTGCAATACCTTCCTTTTTGGCGGCATCGGCAATCGACCTAAATCGCTGGAAACTTTCTTCAATAGAGCAATTGATGTTTTTTTGTGAAAAAGTTTCCGAGGCGGATCCAAAAATAGCCACTTCCGTCGCACCCGCGACGACGGCGTCTTCAAACCCTTTCATATTGGGTGTCAGGACGTGGTAACTAACCCCGGAAACCGGTGGAAGCGCTGCCAAAACCTTATCGGTATCGGCCATCTTGGGCACCCATTTCGGAGAAACAAAACTTCCAGCCTCGATACTTGTCAGGCCGGCTTCGACAAGTAATTTGATGAGAGAAATCCGGGTTTCAACAGAGACTTGTTGAGGTTCATTTTGAAGGCCATCACGGGGGCCGACCTCGACTATGGTAACTTTGGTTGGCAGGGGCATTCTTGCGGTGTTACCGGTTAAGTGTACGTTTGTGCTCATCATAGTCATAATTATCGTCACGCCGCTCTTCCCCATCAATATCTAAAGGACGACGGCGACGATCCGGGCCACTCGCAGCATCGGATATTTCCTTGATGCCAAGGGCGTATAAAACGTTCCTCATGATGACCCGCATCGGCTGATAATCATCGACAATCAGAACGTTCAGACCGCTTAAATCGTATTCAGCCATTTACTTAGAGTATCCATATTGATCAAGTCCTGATTTCCTCCCACATCCTGTTATTTTTGACAAGGGTGTTTGCGAGTATAATGAGCTTTCGCATGACGGCGGTTATGGCGTCTTCGGCGTTGCTCATCTTTAGTGGACGGCCCAGGGGCTTTCCGGAGAACCGGATGCCTTTTTGACTGCTGGCCGTACCTGGGCCGGGTTGAAACCGATACTCGAACGAAAAAAACTGGAAAACGAGAACCCCTAAAATAAGGCCATCTGGTCGCCTGGGCGAGGTGGCGGGCTGAAAAAGTTACAGTCCAATTCTAATTTGCTGGCTTTGGCGGCGTCGATTCCCATTTTTAGGCAAGCCAAATGAAATCGTTTCGACAACAAAGCCGCCAACGGACCGCCTCCCTTCATTCGCTTGCCAAATTCCCTATCATTCAATTCACCGTCCCGGTTTTGCCTAATCAGGCTCAAGACGTGATCCTTTTTTCCAGGCGCATGAATATCGAGCCAGTCGGCGAACAAATCCTTTAGCTCCATCGACAAGCGCAGCAGGGTATAAGCCGCTGAGGTGGCCCCGGCCTCGGCTCCCGCCTGCAGGATTGCCTCCAACTCGGCATCGTTCAAAAACGGTATCATCGGCGAGGCAAAAACCGTCGCTGGCACACCGGCCTGTGACAACTGCTGGATCGTCTGCAAGCGTTTTTCAGGCATCGAGGCTCTGGGCTCGAGTTTTCGGGATAAATGCCGGTCCAGCGTGGTCACCGAAACCGCCACCGAAACCAGGCCTTTTTGCGCCATAGGCGCCAAAATATCTAAATCACGCAGGACCATCGACGATTTGGTGACAATGGCAAACGGGTGTTGGTGTTCACGCAGAACTTCGAGGACTTTTCGGCTTAGTCGATGGGTTTTTTCGATCGGTTGATAAGGATCCGTATTTGCGCCCAGCATGATAGGACGACAATGGTATCCGGGTTTTTGCAATTGCTTTTCAAGCGCCTCGACTATATTTGATTTGGCGAACAGGCGGCTCTCGAAATCAAGCCCCGGCGACAGCCCCATGTTTGCATGCGACGGCCTGGCAAAACAGTAGGTGCAGCCATGTTCGCAGCCCCGATAGGGGTTGATTGATCTGTCAAAGGGAAGATCAGGGGATTTGTTGAAAGTTATCGCCATGCGGCAGGTTTCATAGGTAACGGTGGTTCGCAGGGGGGGCAGGTCCTCGTCTTCGTTATTCCAGCCATCGTCGATGGCAACCCGCTGCAAGGGCTCATACCGCCCCGTTTGATTGGTTGTCGCACCGCGCCCTTTTAGGGCAATGTTGGCCTTAACGTCGATCATGTTTGACCGTAAATCAACAGTCAGAACATTTCAAGAACATACCTCGCCCAATATCCAATTCCTGAAGGCGTCAATGGCCGGATCGTCCGTGGTTTCAAGAGGCGGCATCAGGTAGTAGGCAAAATCCGACTCCATCGACAAATCAAAAGGCCGCATCGGCGTCAGCGTTTCCGAAATGATCAGTTCCGGGACCCTTCACGCCATCAATGCCGTCGAAAAGGGATGGATACGCATAAACGCCTTGCTCAAAGGGTAACGAGGGCCTTGCCAGTCTGCGGTCGGGATATGCTATGCATGATGAATGTCTAGTGTGATGATTCTGCGATATGCTTCCTACCCATTGGCAAAATTTTCCACGCGCAATGGATCGTTTTAATGGGTTTGGACACTAGCAAGGATCGCCCCATCCTGAGTATTGTCATCCCGACCCTGAACGAAGAGGCCAATATAGGGACAACCATCGACGCCTTGAAAAGGGCAGGCATTAAATACCGCTATGACATTATCGTCGTCGATGGGGGTTCTGAAGACGCAACCATCGAAGAGGCCCGTGTCCGCGGAGCCGAAATTGTCAAAAGTGAACCCGGGCGCGGCAAACAACTGGTGGTCGGCGGCATGCGAGCCAAGGGTGAATGGTTCTTGTTCCTTCACGCCGATACGGAACTTAGCCACGGTTGGTTCGACGAGGCGGAAAATTTCATGAAAGACGACACCAACTTTCGCCATGCCGCCGTCTTTGGTTTTCTTTTAGACGATGACACGCCGGCATCACACGTGCTGGAAAAAATCGTAAACTGGCGTACCCGTCTCCTTGGCTTGCCATATGGCGACCAGGGCCTTTTGATGAGCCGCTCATTCTACCGCGACCTGCATGGATACGCTCCCCTCGCCATCATGGAGGATGTCGAAATCATCCGCCGTATCGGACGCGACCGCCTGCATATTTTTAATGCGCAAGCCATCACCTCGGCTGACAAGTACCGGCGCGACGGCTATCTTTTCAGGCCCCTGAAAAACATACTCTGTCTGAGTCTCTATTTTTTGGGGATGCCCACCCGCATAATTGTTAAAATCTATCGATGAGACCAAATCGTCACCTCGTTGTTTTTGCCAAGTCCCCCCTTCTTGGCCGGGTCAAAACCCGCCTTGGACGCGACATCGGGAAAGTCACAGCGACCCGCTTTTATCGCCAAAATGCAAGCAAGGTCCTTGGAAGTTTAGGCCGGGATGGTCGTTGGCGATGCTGGCTCTCGATCAGCCCCGACACAGCCGTCCACGAGCGGCCTTTCTGGCCTTCTTCGTTTCACCCGATCAAGCAGGGGAAAGGAGACATCGGACAGCGCATGGACAACGCAATAAAAAAAATGCCGCCCGGTCCAGTTGTCATTATCGGAACCGACATTCCAACGATACGCCCTGATCACATCAATGCCGCCTTCAGGGAGCTAGGCCATCACGATGCTGTTTTCGGACCCGCTACAGATGGTGGTTACTGGTTGGTCGGCACCAGACGATGCCCAAGAACACCCGATCTTTTTTCGGACGTGCGCTGGTCCAGCGAACACACCCTAAAAGACACCTTGGGCAATTTGGAAAAACGCAAAGTGAAAGTAGCCCTTGTGGAGACCCTGGAAGATATCGATGACGCCGGGGCTTATGGCAGATGGCGAATAAACGATAAATGAGTTCAAAGTTGCGAATAAGAACGTCAAAAATATAAATTGCTCTTTGTCCACACTTGCCTGAAACTTCATAAATTATGGCCAGTCCAAAACCGCCCAGAATTATCCTGCTGTCGCCACTAGGGTCTAAAGGTGCTCTTTAAGACGGGGCATCAATTCGACAAAATTGCACGGCTTGTAGCGGGCATTCAGTTGATGCACCAGAATTTCATCCCATGCATCCTTGCACGCGCCGGGCGACCCAGGCAGGGCGAACAGGTAGGTGCCATTGGCCAGGCCCGCCGTTGCGCGGGATTGAATCGTCGAAGTGGAAATTTTCTGGTAGCTGATCCAGCGGAACAATTCACCAAATCCTGGTATTTCTTTTTCGTAAACTTTTGCGAAAGCTTCCGGCGTGATATCACGACCCGTTACCCCGGTGCCACCGGTGGCGATAACGGCATCTACATTATCGTCTGTAATCCACTCGTTCAATTTTGATACGATCAGATCGACCTCGTCCTTGACGATGTCACGCGCGGCAACGCCATGACCGGCCGCCTTGATGCGTTCGACCAGTGCCAGCCCCGATTTATCGTCTTCCAGGGACCGGGAATCCGATACCGTGAGGACCGCGATGTTAACAGTCAGAAAGTCCCGTTCACCTTCAATTTTAGACATGAATCAATTACCTGC
>MPLX02342107.1_pt1 | contig 14218 bp, 9 predicted proteins | sample 1617341 | NCBI WGS metagenome assembly MPLX02 (sample SAMN05944804, study PRJNA350692) | marine metagenome | biome: marine; feature: ODZ; material: water; isolation source: 120 m water sample filtered on 0.2 um supor filter | place: Pacific Ocean | collected 2012-04-08 | depth 120m m | reverse complement strand
GCGTAGGTGGCTAGATTGGGTGCGTTCGTTAGATCATCATAATCATTGGATGTTGCAACTGCACTCAGGTCAGATGTTATTGTATAACTAGCAAGAGTGTCACTTGTTAAATACGAAGATAGGTCTGGAGCATTGTCCAAATCATCGTAATCATTGGATGTTGCAACTGCACTCAGGTCAGATGTTATTGTATAACTAGCAAGAGTGTCGCTTGTTAAATACGAAGATGGGTCTGGAGCATTGTCCAAATCATTGTAATCATTGGACGTTGCGACTGCAGATAGGTCTGATGTTAGCGTATAACTCCCTAACGTATCATTAGTGGCGTAGGTGGCTAGATTGGGTGCGTTCGTTAGATCATCATAATCATTGGATGTTGCAACTGCGCTCAGGACTGATGTTAGTGTCTAACTACCTAACGTATCATTAGTAGCATAGGCGGAAACATCCGGTAAACTATCAAGATCTGTATATAGGTTGCTCGTACTAACCATAGCAAGGTTAGATGTCAATGTATAAGCACTCAGGCTGTCGGTCATAACATAGTAATTAAGTGTGTCACTCTGATCCAATACATTGAGGTCTGGCAGGTTCTGTAAATCATTATAATCGCCTGTGTATGCAACAGAGTCAAAACTCGAGCTGAGTGAATAATTGCTTAGTGTGTCCATTTTTGCATAAACAGATAGATCAGGCAAACTATCTAGGTCAGAGTAATTAGCATGTTGAGCATATTTAGCTGTATCTGAAACCATTGCATAGAACACGGATGTCATCTCCTGCCGAGGCGATAATGTGGTCCCATCAATTTCAATTTCAAGGTAAGCTTCTGATGGGATGGCATCTATTGGCACAGTCTCCCCAAGGGTCACACTGATAATACCATCATCAATATCCACGTCCTGAGTCTCTTCCCAAAACGGTGTTTCGCCATCTATCTCTGGGTATAGCCTGAATATAATCTGGTATGTACCATCTTGTACTCCCTTGCCGTTGGCCTTGGTTAGAAGTCCCTGATAGGACAAGTGCTTGGGCACATTACCATCACCGGTTTCAGATTTGTTATTGATTTGTCCCACATGATTCGAATGATTGAACAGTTGTTGTCGTTTCTGTCCTATAACCATCGTGGTCATTAAAATTAGGATGTAGAGTATTTTCTTCATGATCAACTCCTATAGCGATCTATTACAATGATAATTGAATTTTTGTTAAACCCTATGGTAAGGGTGGAAAATCCGGTGGAAGGTCTGATGCCCCTCCTCCATCTATACTTGCAGATATACCCTGATTTATCAGGATCAGAAGCAAGGCGAATAAAATCGGGCGTTTCTTAATATAGTCAGATAGCCGTTGATTCTTTTCCTTCAATTTTTCCACAATTGTTTTCTTATCGTCAGGCATAGTCAGTTTTTCTTTCAAAACAGTAGAAACGGCTAAGCCAATTTCAGATTCCAGACCATAGACTCCATTTTTTTCTATAATGTATTTTGGACTATTTATTTTAGTCTCTGCACGCCAAGGGAAAACACGATCTAATGAAATTCTCTGGATCTGATGTTCCAAAGGTTGTGATATAAAAACATCCGGATCTGGGCCCTTAGATACCCGCAAGTCACCCATACTATCAATTTTATTATTTATTCCAAACAAGGTAGTAATAATTCCTAGGCTATCTACTCTGCGTAACAATCCAAACTTGTTATCTCCAATATATAATTGATCAGCACTATCAAAATCAATTGCCACAGGTAACCCTAGGAATGAGTCAGTGGCTTTAATATTATTCTTTACCATGCCATCTGTTTTGTCCATACCGGCAAAGGGGACTACGGTAGAATCATTGATAACCTGGTATACTATATTGCTTGAAGGACTTAGAACAAAAACACTATCCTTATTGTTTACAGCAATATCTCTGATTCCATTCACTATACTTGGTTGCAGAACTATACTGATATCCTTGTTTTTGTCAATCTTTACAACACTGTCATTTCCTTCATATAACACATAAATATCACCACCTGGTCCAACAGTGATCTTTGTTGGAGAAGTTGCCTGTCCTTTACTAATGCTTCCATCTTTATTTTTTCGGGGGCTTAATAAAGATTCAAAATAATTATCCAACACAGAAAACAGGCGATGATTATCTCTATCTGATACGTAGACTATACCTTTGGGACCAACATCAATTCCAGACGGGTGAAGAAGTTTTTCTCCCAAAACTTTATTTTCTACAAAGGTGGACGCATCTTGATTTAAATTTAATTCATACACAGTTTGATCATTTGCTGCCGCTACCAATATTGTACCATCATCGGTGATTGCGAGCGCTTCGGGATAATGGAATTTTTCAGACACATCAGGACTTAGTACCACAGGCGATGATGTCCAAACCCAGAGTGGATCATTATTTAAATGGTTTAATGCATCAAAAAAATGAACTTCAAGTTCGGAGAATTCATTGATACCCCAGGTAAGCACTTGACCTACCCCTTCTAATAATGCATTCTCTGCAGCACAGGAGTCATTTATACAATTAAAATTATAATACAAAACAGTATCAACTGTTTCACTATACATGAGCGTGTCCAAGGTAATTGATGTGTCGATTGTTTCATAGACAATCATTGAGTCTATAGTAATCGACGTATCAATTTCCATACGTTTCATATATTTCTGATTATATTTTTGATTGCTTTCAGAAAGAATATCTCCTAACCTTTTATTTTTGCCTTCCAAAGTATCGGCTAAGGATAGAGTATCATCGGTTAAGGAAGTACTATCATCAGGTAAAAAAGCGCTATTATCTATATTTAAACCTGATGTATCAATATCTTCAGCTTCACCCGTTTCAGGATCAAAGACGGGCATTGCATTAATATCGAATGGAACCAAACTGGAATTGATTACAGTATCAGCTTTAATCAATGTATCTAGGACTATGATATTTGATGCAGAAAGATCAATACCTGGCCTGGATGATTTTTTTTCAATATTGATCAGCGTGTCAATATCAAATCTTACTCGTTCTACTAGTTTAAGGGTTTGTATTGAGTCAGGTATAAATCGATTAGGATTAATTACTTTATCAAATCCTAATTTTTGAGTTTCATTAAAGAGAAAAGCATTTATTATTTCTACTTCCATGGCCTTTAAAAGGCCCTTATTTGTAGGTTGAATTGAGATATAGTCAGAATATACTTTTGATAGTAAATGTTTCTGCTGCTGATTCCCTGTAGAGTCTATGAGAGCTTCAGCAATGGCGTCCGTAACATCACCATCTTCCAAGACCACATCAGTTTGTGTGTAGTTTTCGTCATACTCATTTAAGCCTCTTATTCTTACCCATACTATATCAGAATCGTGATTACCTTGTATATCTATGACTTTGAGAATAACAGGAAATTTTGACCCACCAAGCATATCGGGCAGGCCTACCTCAATGAATTTATTTTTGGTGATTACTTTTTTTATACTTATTCGTTCATCTATCCCCAATTCAACAATAGGTTCACCTGTTTCCGGATCAAAGACGGGCTGTGCTTGTGTCTGGCCTGTATCTGTTATCCCAACTGTATCTTGATTGAATTCATACAGAATCACTGAGTCAGTTTCGTTAAAGGTATAGTCATTCTGGAAGATTATGCCTTCTTCGAAAGACCATTCATAACTATGTATCCCCTTTTTGGGAGTAGAACGAGACGCATCTAATAAAATAGTTGTACTGGGCGGGGCTTGAATATCTTTGCCGGCATCAGCTTTTATTTCTTTGCTCATACTACTGAAAAGTTCATAGGAAAACCGAGTTTCTTTTTGTGCACTCAAAACGCTAAGTGTGAAGGCTAGAATACAGCACATTGGCTTTACAGCCATATATATGTTTTTAATCATTTAAGTCTCTCTTCTTGTAAAAAATATTGAAATTAATTTCAAAATAGTGATTTAATTAAAATCTCACTAATATAATACTACGAAATTTTTAGCGATTATACTCTACGCTGTTACTACTCAGTTTTTATATATTAATATTTTTGATCAATATAACAAGATTTACGCCATTGAAACGGCTAAGTTTGATTACGATAATAAATTACATGCTTTTCGATCAGGTAGTGTGGGCGATGACGGAGTCGAACCGCCGACCTCTACGATGTCAACGTAGCGCTCTAACCAACTGAGCTAATCGCCCTAACAATAGTCGAAAAAGTTACAAAGAGAAATAAATAATATACTTGGAGAATTGCACTTGGAAGAAATTAGTCACCAGTAACTGTATCGGATTCTAATTGGGGTAAGAAAACATTTTCAATTGCGACTGGATCGTGTAAAATCATCATTGCTTTTTGGATATCTTTATCTTGTGTAGCAGACTGTTTTACCCGTCCTTCATCTCCATGAAAATAATCAGCGAATTCTACAAGGAGCCAATGGTAAAGTTTGTCAGATTCTGTCTCAAACTGGGTAAGAGATTTTTGTTCAAAGTAGGTATCAATAATTTCTATAGCACCCTGGATTTGGATATCAGTAGAGTCTAATTCCCACAGCATATCTTTCATATCCAGATAATTTGATTCACCTTTCATAAAAATATCCAGGTCACTGGAATAAATATATTCTTCAAATTGTGACATGATTGTTGTGTCTGCTTCAACCTCATCAAATGAATTGTAATCTATTTTATGTTTCTGAACATAATTAAAAAATAATCCCTGTCGCCAACTAGCAGATAAAATAGGAGAACCTGATCCTAGCTCGACTTCATGATCCGGAGTGATTCCACCAGCACCGGAAACTTCACGTCCGCCTTTGGTATAGAAAAGACTGTCTTGTTTTGTAGTATCTGCTAAAATATCATCTGGTAAATATCCAGGTTTTTGAATAAGGCGTCCACTAGGGATATAATATTTTGCTGTAGTGATCTTTAAAGCACGATTTTTGTCTAAATTAAAAACAGTTTGGACCAATCCTTTACCAAAGGTGGACCGGCCCACAACCACAGCACGATCAAGATCCTGAAGAGTTCCTGCAACAATTTCACTGGCTGATGCACTTCCCTGATTCACCAGTACAGTAATGTTCAAATCATTGGGTACAAGTGGAACAGTTTTACTTTCATATTGCCGTTTCGATTTTTGAGTTTTACCTTCAGTCCAAACAAGCATCTCACCCTTATCAATGAACAGGTCAAGAATATTCACAGCTGCATTCAATAAGCCGCCTGGATTATCTCTAAGATCCAATACCAATCCAGTCATATTATTTTCCAGTAATTCTCTCAATGCTTGTTTCATTTCCTTATCCGAATTTCGAGAAAACCGTGTTAATCGAATATAGCCTGTGTGTTTATCTAACATACCGGAATAGGATATGTCTTTAACCTTAATATCTTCCCGCGTTAATTCAAATTCAATAAGATCTGCTTCTCTAAATCGTTCAACGCTCAAAACCACCTGAGATCCCTTTTTCCCACGAATCAATTTTGCTGCATCATCCATAGAAAGGCCTTCTGTTTCCTGATCATCAATTTTGATAATCTTGTCTCCACTAATAATTCCTGCACGTTTAGCCGGTGAATTTTCCATGGGTGAAATAACAGTTAATACCTTTTCTCTTCGACCAATTTGAATCCCGACACCGCCATACTTTCCCTTTGTGAGCATTTCAATCCCGCTTCTCTCTTCATTTTCCATATAAACTGTATAAGGGTCAAGATCGAGAAGCAAATTATTGATGCTCATTTTTGTAAATGCGTCCAGATCTATATCATCTACGTAATTCGTGACCAAATGACGATACACATCATTGATCAAGGATTGATTTTTGCGGACTTGTTTGTAAATATCTTTTTTTTCAGCGCCTAAAAAAACCAAGGAGACGGACATCAAGATTAAAAATTTTATATTTCTTTTTCTATTTTTCATTTTTCTTGTATTTTTTTTATCTCTAGCCGAATTATTTGATGGATTTCTTCTGCTGTCTTTTCACCATCTAAAACAATGAATCGATCAGAGTAAATACGCGCCAATTTAAGATATTGTTCTCGGACTTTTTCCTGAAATATTTTTCCGGCACCTTCAATTCTATCAGGATTCTTTGAATTTAGACGTCTATGCCCTTCATCTGCAGTAACATCTATAAAAAAAGTAATATCAGGATCAAGTTCAAAAGTGGCAAAATCATTTAGTTGTAGCAAATAGTTAATATCCAATCCCCTTCCACCACCTTGATAAGCCAAAGTTGAATCCTTAAATCGATCTGCAATTACAATTAATCCAGAGTCTAGACTCGGAATAATAACATCATGGGTAAGTTGTGCACGGCTTGCCGTCATAAGAAGCGCTTCAGTTCTCTCGGCCATATTCTCATTACGATTTTTTAAGAGAACTTCCCTGATTTCTTCGGAGATCTGTGTACCACCAGGCTCACGAACCAATAACGAATCAATTCCATCCGACTCAAAGCGATTCATAAGCATCTTTACTTGTGTGGATTTACCACAGCCATCAATACCTTCGAAAGATATAAATAATGATTTATTTGAAATAGACATTTGGGTCATCTTTTCCTACGAGAATAACACATTCTCCTTTTGGTGGATGTTTAGTAAAGTACGTCAACAAATCAGAAAGTGTTCCCCGTTTTATTTCTTCATATAATTTTGTTAATTCTCGAGCAACTACTGCTGGACGATCGCCTAGTCCTTCCAGTAAATGTTTCAAGGTTCGTTGAATCCTCTTGGGTGATTCATAATAGATTAACGTGGATTGCTCATTTTCTACACGTGAAATCCGCGCTTTACGCCCCTTTTTTGGCGGTAGAAAACCTTCAAAAAGGAATCGATCAGTTGGGAGACCAGAAGATACTAATGCAGCCAGAGATGCTGAAGCTCCAGGGATGGGTTCAATTGTAATATCATGCAGCAATGATTCCCTGATAAGTTTATATGCCGGGTCTGAAATACCAGGAGTTCCGGCATCAGTAATTACAGCCAAATCTTTTCCACTATTTAAATGATTGATTATTTTTGGAATCCGAGTAAATCGATTATGCTCAAAATAGCTAATGAGTGGCGTAGAAATTTCATAATGAGATAAAAGTTTCCGAGAATGACGTGTGTCTTCTGCTGCTATCAAGGGTACATTATTTAAGGTTTCTACAGCTCTATATGTCATGTCGCCCAGATTACCAATAGGAGTGGAAACAATGAATAGTTTACCTTTTGCTTGTTCCACTTTTATAGCTTTGCCAGCGCCTTCTTTATCATGGATATTCCAAGATCGATTTCATCAGGAGTAATTATCAAATGAGGGCGAAAACGTATAGATTTAAGCCCACAGCCTAATATTAATGCGCCTTCTTTTGCTATGAGATTAGCTAATACATCTCGGTCATCTCCACTCGGAAGATCAAATGCACAGAATAGCCCTTTTCCGCGAACATTCGTTATGTTTGAATATTCTTCAGATAATTTTTCTAATTGGCATAAAAGATAGGTTCCAGTTTCTAATGCTTTGGCAACAAGATTTTCCTTTTCAATGATTTCTAGATAAAGGGTAAACCTTACCATATCTACCAAATTCCCTCCCCAGGTGGAGTTTATACGACTGGATTCGTGGAACACATTGTTTTCTACTTCGTCCACTCGATTGCTGACAAATATTCCACATACTTGGGTTTTTTTGCCGAAACTGATTATATCAGGCCTTGCCTTTTCACCATAATATTCGTGGGCCCACATTTTACCTGTTATCCCCACACCTGACTGAACTTCATCGTATATAAGCATTATATCGTTTTCATCGGATACGGTGCGTAAATATTCCATGAATTCTTTTCTAAAATGATTGTCGCCTCCTTCTCCTTGAATAGGTTCAAGAATAATTGCTGCAATATTGTGAGGGTTTTCTGCAATAGCATTTTCAATTTCACGTTTGGCTTTTTCTTCCAATGCTACAGTAATTGCAATATTATCTTCAGTGAGTGGAAAGGATAATTTAGGTGTTGTTATTCTTGGCCAATCAAATTTAGGGAAATAAAGAGTTTTCCTTGGATCGGGAGAATCAGTCAATGATAGAGTGTATCCGGTTCTACCATGAAAACATTCATCAAAATGGATTACTTTTGTACCTTTTTCTCCATTCCCTGCTTCAAGGTTCTTTCTGACTTTCCAGTCAAAGGCTACTTTTAAAGCATTTTCAACGGCCAAGCCGCCTCCTTCTATAAAGAAAGCGTAAGGCAAGTAATCTGGCTGTGCTACTCGTCCAAACGTGTCCACGAATTCAGCCATTTGAGTAGAATAAATATCTGAATTAGTTGGTTTATTTAAAGCTGCTTCTGCTAAACGATCCCGATTTTCTAATATATGTGGATGATTATAGCCAACTGATAAAGATGCAAACATAGAAAATAAGTCTAAATATTCTCTTCCATCCTTTCCATCTACCAGCCATGAACCATGGCTAGATTTTAAATCAATCACAGGATCCATTCCGTCAGCTAGTATATGCTTCCCAAGTGTTTCGTGTACTTTTGTTGCGTGTATCGTCATTTATTTTCCTTTATAAAAAAGTAATAATTGTTAATTCAAATCAAATTTAATACCCTGGGCCAAAGGTAGGTCTGTGCCCCAATTTATCGTGTTTGTCTGCCGTCGCATATACTGTTTCCAACTGTCGGAGCCAGATTCACGTCCTGCGCCCGTTTCTTTCTCACCGCCGAATGCCCCACCAATTTCAGCACCTGATGTGCCGATATTAATATTAGCGATTCCACAATCAGATCCAACAGAAGATAAGAATTTTTCCGCATGTCTCATATTTAGCGTAAACATAGCTGATGATAATCCTTGTGGGACATTATTGTGCATTTCAATTGCTTCATCAAGATCAGAATAAGTCATAATATACAAGATACATGAGAATGTTTCTTCTTGAACGATCTCCCATTCATTTTCAGCTTTAATAATAGTTGGATTAACATAATTCCCATTACCTTCGATAGATGATCCTCCATAAAGAATTTCTCCACCAGCAGCTCCTGCTTTTTCTATAGCTTTTTCAAAATCCGAAACTGCATTTTCATTCACCAGTGGACCCATGAGCGTTCCATCTTCTAATGGATTGCCGATATTGACTTGATTATATGCACTGACCAAGCGATCCCTTAATTCTTCATATTTAGAATCGTGAACAATAACTCGGCGAGTACTGGTACATCTCTGTCCAGCAGTTCCCACTGCGCCAAAAGCTATAGCAGGAATAACTAGATCCATATCTGCAGTTTCATCCACAATAATGCAATTGTTTCCACCTAGCTCAAGAATGGTTTTGCCAAAACGTTTTGAAACGACTTCGCTCACATGACGCCCCATTCGCGTGGAACCCGTAAAGGATACCATTGGTACCCGAGAATCATTAATCATAGTTTCGCCCACACTTGAACCAGGACCGATCACTGTACTGAAAATATGTGGTGCATCATTAGTAGAGAGAACTTCATTGCAAATATTTTGAACCGCAATTGCACAAAGTGGTGTTGTGGAAGAAGGTTTCCAAATAGTTGTATTTCCACATATTGCAGCCAGAAATGCATTCCAGCTCCATACTGCCACAGGGAAATTGAATGCACTAATCACACCAACGATTCCCAATGGGTGCCATTGTTCATACATCCTATGGTCCTTTCTCTCAGAATGCATGGTATTTCCATAAAGCATTCTGGATTGACCCACAGCAAAATCAGCAATATCAATCATTTCCTGAACTTCACCATCGCCTTCCTGTTTTATTTTTCCCATTTCCAGAGAAACCAAACTTCCTAAAGGATCTTTATAATCCCGAAGCGCATTGCCCATTTGACGAACTAATTGACCTCGTTCCGGTGCGGGGACTTTCCGCCATTCTTTATAAGCTTCAAGTGATTGTTGAACTACAGACTCATAATCATCTGTGGAGCAATGATAAACCGATGAAATTAACTCATCATTTGCAGGATTAATTGAATCAATTTTCCCTTCTTTCGTTGTGGCATTCCAGTGTCCGGGGCCTGCGCAAGCACCAAAGTTATTTTCTTCTATACCAAGTTGTTTTAAAATATCCATTAATTATCCTTAACTATGATTATCATTTTTCAAAATTCTATATATTGGTTAACAAACTATAAACTTTTTACAACAGATCTGATGGCTTCTGATAAAATATCTATTTGAGATTCATTAATTGTTAAGGCCGGTGCTAGCCGGACTGTTGAATGGTGTGTTTCCTTCGCATAAACGCCATGATCCAATAAGCCTACAGAAACGGCATGTCCATCTAAATATGGTTCATTATACATTTCAAATGCCGTGAGTAGTCCACGACCACGAACTTCTTTGATCTTATCTGGATAATCACCTTTAATAGCATTCATATTTCCAACCAATCTATCACCCATTTTTGTGGCATTTTCTGCAAGTTTTTCATCAATAAGAACTTTGATAGCATAAATTCCAACCACGGCAGCTAATGGATAACCACCAAAGGTAGAGCCTTCAGATCCCGGCGTTAAAACATTTATTACTTCATCCCGTCCTGCAACAAATGAAACCGGAAGAATGCCACCGCCTGCAGCTTTACCACAGCCCATTAGGTCTGGTTTTACACCAAATAGTTGGTGCGCAAAATTCTCTCCCGTTCTTCCAAAACCGGTCTGCACTTCATCCATAGCTAAAAGAACATTGTGCTTTTTACACAATTCAGAAACCCGGGGGAAGTAATCATCATCAGGCACTATAACACCAGCCTCTCCTTGTATTGGTTCTACCATGAAACTTGCGATTCGATCACCTTTTTTTTCAAACAATTCTTCAAGTGCATCATAGTCATTGAAGGGAACCAATTCTATGCCAGTCAAAAAAGGTCCAAAATCTTCTTTCGATAGATCATCATCTGATAATGATATGGCGGTCATGGTTCGTCCGTGAAAATTCCCTTTTGCTGCAACAATAATAGCTTCACCCTTAGGAATTCCCTTAATTCTGTATCCCCACCGACGGGCAATCTTAAACATAAGTTCCGGTGCTTCCACACCAGCAACCTTGGGAACGACTCGATCCATCCCTGTGATGCCTGTCGTAGCAAGAAGAAAAGCACTCATATATTTATGACGTATAGAACGGGGTACCGTGGGTAATTTTTCTTTTGTAAGATGAGTGACAACGGCGTCAACAATTGTTTGATTGAGTTGCCCCTGGTTGACTGCAGAATAACAACATAACCCATCAATAATTTCTGATTCGATATATTTATCAATATCTTTCGGGTCAGGTTTTCGCACTATTAAAGTAGAAGAATCTTTTACATGGGAAACAACTGCATTTTCAAGTGGAGCATAATTGCGTCCACCTTTTTCTTTTTCAATAGATTCGTGGGCTGCTGGAGAAAGATCACCAATTCGAATTCCATTAACAGATAAATCATCACCGTGACCTATAATATTCACTGATGGCATATGTGGACTTCCTTTAAATATTATGATTAAAAGCCAGCAAATTTAATCATGAAATCAGCAGGTTTCGATGAGAATAAGTGCAGGTAAATCTAATGTCTATCTAGGCAGTGGTTCGTCTAAATCTGCCACAACATAGGCCATGATTGCCATTGCAGCAATACACCGATTGAATTCATTGAAATCAATTTTATCAAATGTATCTGCATTGGTATGGTGATACCAAAAATACTTTGATCCGTCAACCTTAAGCGACATGACTGGCACACCTTCGTCATTCAGGGGTGCTACATCTGCCGCCCTACCTCCTTCTGAGATCGTATTTGCACCAATGGGCTTCATAAGTTCGTGTATTTCTTCAACTATCTCTCGCGCAGATTCATTTCCCGAAAATCCAAAACCTTCAGGAGAGAATACCCCGCCATCAGATTCAATAGCTAATACATGTTTATCCATTTCATCCATGTGCATATCGCGATAGCCTTTGTTTCCTTTTCCTCCATTTTCTTCATTTGTCCACATGACGCATCGTATGGTTCTTTTTGGTTTTAGACCCAATTCTTTAATCAGGCGGAGAACTTCCCAGGAAGCAATACAGGCTCCACCATCATCATGGGCACCCTGCCCCACATCCCAAGAGTCAATGTGTCCACCAACAACAACTACTTCTTCTGGGTATATTGAGCCTTTAATCTCGCCTAAAACATTGCGAGACCACCTATCAGCAACCATTCGTGCATTCATGTCTAATTTTACAATAATCTTATCATCGCGATCATGAATTCGGCTTAACATCATGGCATCTTCCATAGTTAGTGCAGCATGGGGAATTTTTTGTACATCATCTTTGTAAGCCATCACGCCAGTATGAGGTGTATTCATTGACCAAGGACCGATAGATCGAATTAAACTCGCCACAGCGCCATGTTTTGCAGCTGCACTGGCACCTGAATAACGATATGCAACCGTCTCACCATAGGATGTGAAAGGTGCATTGAATAATACAATCTTACCGGGTACTTCATTGGATCTTGATTCCAATTCATCCCAATCATTAACTACAATAACTTCTGCTTTTAGTCCTCCTCTTGGTGTAGCAATGCTACCACCCAAACCGAGCATAGATAATTCTTTCTTAAATGGACTTAGCAATGTGGCAGACTCTTTACCTCGTATCCAAGTTGGTACTGCAACTTTTTCTCCTTTTACATTCTCAAGACCATCATTATTCATTTCTTTCAAAATCCAATTAATTGCGTTTTCAAGATTTTTTGACCCGCTTAGCCTTGGTCCAAAAGTATCACACATATAACCCAGACGATTGTATGCCGTGGAATCTGTTAACGATTTGGAAATAATTTTCAATGATGTTTCTACATATTTAGATTTGATTGATTCTCCAAATGATTGTGAGAGCATTACTGCTATGATAAGTATAATTTTCATTATATTCCTCTAATTTAATTATTTGAATGGTTATCCTAATTTAGTGAATCACATGCTTATAAGATGATTAAGAAATAATAAAGAGAAGTAACCCATTTCTCTTGACGGTCTCCCCTTTTCAAAGGTAATTCTTTGCCCCTATAGCAGTCCAGTAACACGCCACCCCACAAACAAAAAACCCCACGAATGTGGGGCTTGATGTTGTGAAAAGGGTAGAATTATTTAAGAAGTATCATCTTCTTTGTTTGTCTAAAACCTCCTGCTTCAATAGTATATAAATATACTCCTGCTGATATTGGCTGCCCTCGATTATTCGTAGCATTCCAAATAACTGATTTATAGCCGGCATTTTGTTGGTTGTTAAACAAAGTCCTGACCTCACGACCCATGATATCATAAATCGTGATCCTTACCTGTGTGTCTTCAGGTAAATCATAGCGCAGTATTGTCTTTGGGTTGAATGGGTTAGGATAATTCTGATGCAGAGCATATACATTAGGAATAACATCTCCATGTATCGATAGAACACCACCTGCATCAATAAGAATATTCCAAACATCATTTGACATTGTTGTGTCATCACTATCTGTTGTAAACACCGTCCAGTTTCCACTTATGCTGGTCTGACCTAACATTCCTATAAGTTCAGCCAGATCCTGATATGGAATGATTAACGCTGTATCTGACAGCACTGTATCAATTAATACCTGTGCAACTGTACCATCGACTCCAAGTAGAAACTGATAGATTAAAACATCACCATCTACATCAGAGCTGGATTCCCATCTCATCATAAGGTTCATTTCCTGACTGATATCATTGGGTGTTATCACTAATTCCGTACTATCTGTAGGACTTAAAAGGCCAAACTCTGTTGGTACATCATTTACAGGCAGGATAGTAATGTGAACCGTATCATTTGCAGTCAATCCAATCAGGTCTGTAGCTGTAACAATTATATCCGTCTCGCCATTGCTATTTTCTAAAAACACAAGCATGGGCACACTATTTGAATCATAATCCACTGTTACAAGCGTATCAGCCAATGATATAGCAGTGATGGTCAGACTGTCACCGATAGCAATATCAACATCATCGAACACACCATTGATATTTAATGTTATAGGGTCACTGTCTTCGTCCACCTCAATATCAACTATGGGATTAATTACAATTGGAGCATCACCAATGTTTCCAATCGTCAGCCTTAACGTATCCGCTACAGACATACTGGACATATCGCTGGCGATAATGATAATATCAATGTCACCTACAAAGTTCTCCG
>MPLX02175354.1_pt1 | contig 14219 bp, 14 predicted proteins | sample 1617341 | NCBI WGS metagenome assembly MPLX02 (sample SAMN05944804, study PRJNA350692) | marine metagenome | biome: marine; feature: ODZ; material: water; isolation source: 120 m water sample filtered on 0.2 um supor filter | place: Pacific Ocean | collected 2012-04-08 | depth 120m m | reverse complement strand
CCACCACTCGATGTACCGTTTGTGTAGGTCGATAAATTTCATTAGGCTCTTCTAGATCCGCGAGTATCTTACCTGTACCCAGAGAAAGATGGAAAGCAAAACGTTTAGAGAAGATTAGAATCTGGCGACAAGGTTCTGCTTACCAATACGCTTTCGGTTTAAGCGCTATTTTCACTGTTTTTATGGCCTTTTCTAAACCTGGGATCATCGGATAATACCCCGCAACCGATCACCGGGTCGGGAGAGCACCGGTGATTGAAGATGACAGTGCTGCTGGCGAGATGAGTGCATTACCACACGAGGGCGGTGAGTTAACGCGTCAATTGGCCGGCATCACCAGTAATACAAACGGAGGTGGGTGATGTTCCTGATCTTGGTTAGCTTGTTTGCGACCCTAATCCGGGGGAAATAAAAAGCCCCGCTTCAGGTCGTGAGCGGGGCGATAAAAGAGATTAGGAGGACACGACGATCCTGGTTTTAGTTCTTTTGAGCTCAGTGTTCGCCCGGGTTCACTCCCCCATCGCTTTCGCCCATTGCTGGGAATCGTCAAAAGCGTGGAACTGGCGGATCTTTCCGTCCTCGACAACAAAATAGTGGCCGAAATAGCCATCTAGGCCCTCACCCGAGGCGCGAAGATGACAAAAAACATCATTTCCCGATTCAAAGCAATGCTCCATTTCGAGATTAAAATCCGGGAAAACACTCGGAATCTTGGCAAGAAAGTTGTTCAGCCAGTTACTGAACCCTTGATACTCTCCTGACAAACTGTGTGTGCCGTTCATTTTGAAAACGAAATCCTCATGACACAAAGCGGATAACCCTTCAATGTCACCCTCTTTGAAGCAGCCATAGCCTTGCAAAACTATTTCTAACGCTGACATATCTATCTCCTTTCTAATTTAATGACCTGCGAGACCAGTTTAGCGCAAATGGCTCGGAGTTTTTTCGGAGTGCCCGCTTTAGGGTGCATTACTGAGACCCACTATTTCGAGCTGTGAAATTCCCCCGCGGGTCGGTTGGGGCAGGTTAACTTGAGGTTGCTTGGGGTACCGCGGACTTAAATGAAACTGATCTGGCGGATACAGGCTTTGATTTGGGAGGAGCTCAGCTCGAACCAAGTGGCTTTACCGGTTTTTCGTCTGATTTACCCCAGTGGTAAGTGTTATGTTACCAGCCAGGGTTGTCTACCCGACCCGCAACTTTGTCGACGATCACAGGTGTTTCAAAATATCGAAGGCTTGGTGGGGAGTAACGTTCGGTGATCCAGGCGATTCGTTCCTCATCGAACCACTCTTTTGCACTCGCTAAATCTTGAAATGTGTAGCACCCGCCTGCTTCCGAAGTGGTCTTATCGTAAATATAGTTCTTACGGATTAAACCTGGCGATTCCAGGTAAGTTGGCGCGGTCTCGAGAAACTTTTCCTCTAACAGTTTCGTATTAATATCCGCCGGTACTGAAAAGGTTACTACGACTGTGATCACTTCGACCTCCGCATTACGCTATTAAACTGTTATGGAAGTGGCTCCTAAAACGCCACACAGAAAAATCTCACCGAACCCAGCGCTGCAGGAAAACACCAGAACAGCACGAAGAACATGGGGCGTGCTACGAGAGCACGCCCCAAGCCTTAGGGCAGTTACCGGAGTTGGCCTAAACTCGCGACCGATCTCCAATATTATTCGTCCCACAAACCCCTTTCGGTCAAGTAAGCTTTCCATGCACTGGGGATGTCATAACCGACCTTCGCGACTCGCTCGCGCCACTCATTCGCAAGACTTTTAGCAGCCGGCTCTATAATCGCCAACTCTTCAGGAGTCGGGAAAACAATTACGGCCCCATCTGCGCGGGCTTTGTCGATAACCTTCTCTGTCCATCCCACGGTGCCCGACTCATACTCGGCTTGAAGTTCATCAAACACCTGCTGCACCTTTGGTTTCAAGTCGTCAGGTAATGCTCTCCACGCCTCCCCTGATACCGGGAAAATCATAGTAGTGGCCCCACCGAGTTCGCCGTAGAAGATGTTCTTCCCTTTGTCATGAAAGTTGCTGCCGACCCCAGAAACTAACCCAGTGATCGCACCGTCCAGCAAGCCCGTCTCGAGCCCTAGATACACCTCGCCCCACGGAACATTGAGTGGCGCCGCGCCCAGGTGCTCAAGGACGACTAACGTATGGCGGCCAAAGGCTCTGATCTTCTTGTCCTTGAAATCAGCGAAAGTACGAACTGGGTCAACAAAGAACACAGCGTCATAGCCCATTTCGAAATTCAGCATGGTCTCGACATCAAACTGTTTCCGTAGCTCGTCCTTAATAATGCCGTGGTAGCCCGATTCATTTATCCACTTTATCCGTGACGCTTCGTCATCGAACATGCCTGGAAGGTCTGTTACGTCAGCCGGAGACATACCACCGACGTAAGCCAAGGGCACTGATCCCCCTTGCAGCCTTCCATCACGGATCGCATCCAATATTTGCGGATACTTAACCAAGCCCTTCGCTTCTATTATCTTGAGTCGCCCATCTGTTGCCTGCTCCATGAGTGCCGGCAATCTTTCGAAAAGAATAACGTTCGGGAGCGACCCTGGAACGAAGATGTTCTCGACACGCCATTCTATTGTCTCGGCTTTTGCCGGGGTCAACCCAAAACTTCCTATCGTTAATCCCAATACTGCAAACACACTTAGTAAGGTCGATCTTCTGCTCATTTCTTCCTCCTGCATCGATTAGATGTTTGTCATCACGTTCACATTACGAACTCATAACCTTGCCAACTAACCCTATTTACTCTATGAGTTCAAGCCCTTTATGCGTTATCAATAAGTGCGTGTACCGACACCGTCATTGTGTTTCCTTTAATCAGTAGTTATGAAGTGCTTACGTTTTCCGATCTTGGTTTATGATTTCTGGCGGTCAGCCATGCGCTCTTCTCGCAGTCGTAGACTCTCACCCTCATCGACTTGCATGCTGGTTTCATCTATCACTACGCCATAGGCATCTTTGGCCCGACCTATGCTTATTTTTTCCTTAACCACATCATCGAGCACCATATCCATCGCGCGCTCAAAAGGATCGCCATATCCACCGGCTCCTGCCACTACCACTCGAAAAACATCGCCTTTGTTCAGGGTTATGGTCGATTTTCCCACATCACGGTTCTCAGTGTCTGGGTTAATGGTTGCCCGCGTTGGAGTACCGGATTGTCCGCCGCGGACACCAAACGGGGGGAATTGCTGGCGGTCTACTCGGAGTTGCATCGCGGCAGGCTCATCCCCGACGAATTCGATCTCGCGGATTAGACCCAGCGAGCCTCTATATTTACCTGCACCTTCGGTATCCTCTGCATAGCCATGCTGTCTATACATAATCGGATATAGCTCTTCATTGGATTCCACTGGCTGGTTACCGCCGTTGAGGTATGGCGGCGTGTTGTAGTCGACGCCATCAGCGGTAGACCTTCCTCCCCAGCCACCCCAGATGGTCTCCGAAAAAATAAATAACTTACCGGTTTTGTCATGGCCGCCTACATTGAGCAACGTATCTACCCCCGTGGGACAGCCCATCATCTTGTCTGGGGCTATTTTGTTCTCAGCACCCAACATCACATCAACCAGCCGCCCTATTGTTACCCCTCTGGCGGCAACAGCAGCAGGCAACTTGGGATTCAGCACGCTCCCCTCCGGTATGATGGCCGTGACAGGACGCCATGTCCCGCTGTTTTTAGGTATGTCATGACTGATCATGAACCTAAGGGCAGAAATGATACACGCCGTAGAGGATGCGTAAGGGTTGTTTATTGCCCCCTTCCTTTGTGGCGACGTGCCGGTAAAATCATAGGTTATGGTGTCGTCAGCAACTGTAATCTTGAGTTGTAACTTAACTGCGCCCGGATCGACACCATCATCATCTATATAATCGGTGAAGTCATACTCACCGTCAGGCATCGCTTTGATCTCAGCCCGCGTTAGCCTTTCAGCGTAATCGAGTAACTCATCGAAGTAGACGTTGATAGTCTCCCAACCGTAATCCTTTACGAGCTCTAAGAACCGGTTTTCCCCTGCGTGACAGGCCGAACGAAATGCCTCTATATCGCCTGTAATAATGTCAGGTACCCGTGAGTTCGTCTTAATAATATCCAACAGAGTCTCATTGGGGACGCCTCTATCGTATAACTTCATTGGGGGATACCTTAATCCCTCTTGATAAATCTCTGTAGATTCACAGTCACAGCTTCCAGGGGTGCTCCCACCTACGTCACGTAAGTGGCCGCCGGCCACTGACCATGCCACCAGTTCATTCTCTACGAAAATCGGCTTCATCAGGTAAATATCAGGAAGATGGGCCGCGCCGGAAAAAGGATCGTTAGTCGCAATGACATCACCAGGATAAGTAGAATCCCGGTTGGACTTCAGCCAGTTCTTAATAATGCCCGGGTAAATCAACGAGTGGATAAGTGTTCCTTCTCCCTCTAATAGCATCTCGCCATCGGCATGACAAAAACCGCACTGAAAGTCGAACGCATCCCTTGTGAGTGGAGAAAAAGACGTACGTACTGCCGCCATGGTCATCTCATCTACCAGGGAGTACAAGAAGTTGTTAATCAACCCTAAGGTGATAATGTCAACCTTTCTCTCTTGTGTCATATCAGGCCTCCCCCCCATTGATATTGATAGTGACGTTCCCCCAATCTCCCATAGCGACAGTGCAGTCCGGTGGAATCACAATGGTAGTGTCATAGCAATCCACTAATATTGGCCCCTCTCGCGTGCTTTGCCCTATTTGTTCCAACCCCAGAACCGGTGTATCGATAAAGCCATAGTTCTTACCCCAGTAGGCCGTCCTCATGGCGTTGGCACCCTCAGGGGTGGCCGCTGGATCTGCTTTTTCACCCACTGTTGTGCGCGAGGGCACCTGCTTCGTAGGAAGCATCGCCATCAGCCTTAGATTGACGGCCTCCAGAGCGTAGCCTGGCAAGCGGTGGCCATAGACCTTCTCATGTTCTTCCTCGAAGGAATCAGCTAGCGCTGCTAACTGGGCTTGACCTATCTCTCCCTCAGGAACAGGGATCAACAGTTCTGACGCCTGACCTTTATATCTAAGATCAATATACCGGTCGATCCGGGGGATGGCCTTTTGGCGCCCACCCCATACTTCTACCGATGAGATAGCTTGATCACTCATCTTCTCAAAGGTGGCATTTAGATCCTCTAACTCCGACTTTTCCCACATATGGGAGAAAGACTGGGCGTAATGGCGCTCGATATCGGCACACAGGAGTCCAAACGCGCTACACACCCCAGGAACAGGGGGCACAATTATTGTCTTTATTCCCAATCCTTGCGCCACCCCAACTGCATGTACAGGCCCAGCTCCTCCGAAGGCGTAAAGGATAAACCTACGTGGGTCTCGACCTCGCTCTGAGGAGACCGCCCTAATAGCTCTCAGCATATTCGCATTCGCAATAGAATATGCTCCAAAGGCTGCCTCAATAGGTTCCATTCCCAAGGGTTTAGCTACTTTCTCTTCAATTGCTTTTAAACCTTTCCCTGAATCCAGCTTGAGCTCCCCGCCTACTAAATGATCTGGATTAAGGTAACCTAATGCGACACTGCAGTCGGTAAGAGTAGGCTCTACTCCCCCAAGGTTGTAGCAGGCTGGGCCGGGCATCGCCCCAGCACTTTGGGGCCCGATCTGAAGGCCTCCACCTGCATCCACACGAAGAATGCTTCCCCCTCCAGCTCCGATCTCGGCAATGTCGATGGATGGCACTCTAACGACATAGCCATTACCCTTGAGCAATCGACTGGCCCTATGAATGCCCCCTCCCACCTCGTATTCCTGGGAGCGGGTAAATTGACCGCCCTCTACAATCGAGGATTTAGTGGTAGTCCCCCCCATATCAAAGGTAATAATATTTGCTATGTCTTGCTGCTGAGCCAAATAAGCAGAGCCAACCACTCCAGCTGCAGGCCCGCACTCAATTATCTCGATTGGCCTTTCCGCGGCGACCTCGGGAGTGATCATGCCACCGCTGGATTGCATTACATATAGCGGTGCCTCGATGCCAGTGTCTGTTAACCTTTGCCGTAATGATTTCATGTAGGTCATTACCAGAGGCATAACATAGGCATTCACTGCTGTTTCGGAAGTCCTTTCATACTCCTTTAACAACGGCATAACCTCTATGGAGAGGCTGGTGTAGATTTCGGGCGCTCTTTCCCTTAACAACTGCCCGATTTTTTGCTCATGAACTTGATTCTTAGGGGAGTTAATCAAGCATACCGCGATCGCCTCCACACCTTGGGAGACGAGCGAGTCAATGACCGTTTTAACTTCTTCAACATCCAGCGGCCGAAGAATTTCCCCCTCTGTATTAATGCGCTCATCGACTTCAAGCCGCAAATACCTTGGTGCGAGCGGCTCCGGCCTGCTCCAGCTCAGGTTGTACATAATCGGCATTCTTCCGCGCGTTATCTCGAGAACATCGCGGAATCCCTTGGTGGTGATAATGCCAATCTTGGCGCCTTTTAGCTCTATACAGGCGTTAGTGACAATAGTGCTGCCATGCACAACCTCTTCGATATCTGAAGCGTTTAAGCCATGTTCTTGAATAACTTCTTCAGTACCGGTAATGATTCCCTGGCTATAGTCGCCTGGGGTTGATAACGTTTTTTTTGTATAGACTGTTCCATCATCACCGATGAAAATAATATCGGTGAAGGTACCGCCGATATCGATCCCCACTCTAAATTTCTGAGACTTTTCCTGGTCCATAAATCCCTCTATCTCTTTTCATTAACTGATGAAGATTCAGTTTAAAAACTCGCTTATTCTTGAAGACTTAAGTAATCCTGTTGGTGTAGGCGTTAACCCTATTTTCTGATACCGGGAACGCTTGTTCTATCGCCTATTTTTTCTTACTCTCAACAACCGCCGAGATCAGTCTTAGGTGGTCCAAAGATGCGCCACAACAGCCCCCTACTATTGATGCACCCGCATCGATCCAATCTGAAATCTGCTCGGCCATCTCTTCCGGGGTAACCGGCCAAACTATCTGATTGTTAATCAATTCAGCCATGCCAGGATTGGGCTTCATAAGTAAAGGTTTGTCGCAAGCTTCTCTCATCTCCTTAACCGTATCAAGCGCATCTCCGATCGGACTCACATCCCCACAAACAGCACCAATGACATCAGCCCCCCCTTCCGCTAGTCTCGCCGTCGCTGTCTTAACCTCAACTCCCATTAAAGTCCTGATTCCCCTTTTTCCCGGATAAAAGACATTCTGCCCAATCACAGGAAGGTCACAAAGATCTTTGGCGGCTTTGATGGCGATGACCACCTGCTCGGTATCATTCTCAACGATTCGGATTACGTCCACCCCCCCGTCGATCATTGGAATTATCTGCTCTTTGAAGCTGTCATAGGCTTCATCAAAACTCATATCGCCCGCGGGCTCCAGGAAACGACCACTGATGCCGATAGTCCCCATCACATAACAGTGCTCCGGAGTAACCTCCTTGGTAAGTCGTGTGGCTTCAAAGGTCGTTTCGTAAACCTTATCCAATACCTCCTTCTCACTACTGATACCGAGTTCCTCTTTATAGACGTCTAACCTGTACTTGCCGTTTCCCTGAGTTCCAGCATGCGCAAGATCACAGCCGGCTTCAATTGTCTGCTTAACGACCGCCTGAAATTTGTCCTGGTTATCAACAATCCACTGCCCCAACTGCCCTTCAAGAGGGCGTCCTTGCTCCTGCTCCAATATTGTGTGCACTGGTCCATCGGCGACCATCAACTCGCCTTTTTTCAGTCTTTCTAAAAAGCCACCTTGCATAATTGTCTCCTCTTCACAACTTCCAGATTCGGCCCATTTAAGTCAAGTTATTCCCAGAAGCTCTTTTACCTTATCGACCGCAGAACCTGCATCTGGCGCATATCCATCAGCGCCAATTTCGTTCGCGTATTCTTGAGTCACTACAGCACCACCTACCATTATTTTCACCTTTCCCTTCAAACCCGCACTCTCAAAAGCGTCGATATTAGTTTTCATGACCATCATGGTGGTTGTGAGAAGCGCGGACATGCCCACAACCTGGGCACCACGTTCCGCGGCCTCAATAAATTTTTCTGCAGAAACGTTCACGCCTAAATCTTCTACTTCGAAACCCGCGCCCTTTAGCATTATCCCTACCAGGTTCTTGCCAATGTTGTGGACATCCCCTGCTACCGTACCTAAGACTACCTTCGCTCCCTTTTCCTTCCCGCTGTGCTTCACTAGCAGCAACGGCTCCAGAAGTTTCATTCCTGCATCCATCGCTTTTGCAGAAAGCATCACTTCAGGCAAGAACATCACGTCATCCCGAAATAGGATGCCCACTGTAGTCATGCCGGCAATAAGTCCTCCATGGAGAACCTCATCTACATCAATTCCATCATCCAACGCCTCTTGAACGAGTTCCGCGACCGCCGCAGCCTCGCCAAATCTCAGGGACTCCGCGATTTCGTTAAGAATTTCCATTTGATCCGCCAATTTTCTAGTTACGGTATTTTGTTGTCGGGGTTAAATGAAACTTCCCGGAACATATGTTTCCACGCATCCTCATCCATTTCGATTTTGAAGTTGTATTCCTGTTTAAGAGCTAAGACCTTTGATGCGGCTGGTCGGGCACTGATTTCTTCATGGTGTCGAAGTAGCTCAGGAAAACCAGACCAGCCATCTTCACCCATTGTCCGAGGAACAAGGGAAGTCCACCCCCAGACGGCCATATCCGCAATAGTATAGACATTCCCCAGAACATACCGCTGGTTACTTAACTGGTCCTCGAGGATCCTGAAATGCCGCTCTGCCTCATACATATAACGATCAAACGCCACACCCCGGGGACCCGGCGCCATGTGCTTGAAAAAAATCGCTTGCCCCGCATAAGGCCCAACACCACTTGCGACGAATAACAGCCATGAGAGCAGTGCTCCTCGCGCAACGGGTGAATCTTCGGGCAAAAATCGGCCAGTTTTGTCGGCGAGGTAAAGAAGAATTGCGGTGCTATCGAACACAGTTACATCACCATCGACGATAGCCGGGGTTTTCGCATTCGGATTAATCGAGAGAAATTCCGGCGAATGCTGATCGCCTTTCTTGATATCGATTGGGCAGATTTGATACGGGAGTTCCGCCTCTTCGAGGAACAACGCCACCTTGGCCGGGTTGGGTCCTGGGTGGAAATAAAGCTTAATCATGCTAAGGTTTCATCTCGTGAATGGCGGATCCCGCTGGGCAGTAAGAAACAGAAGTATAAAAAGAATCGAGTCGTTGTCAACTATAGACTACATGTTATATGATCATTCGACCCAGTGGTTGGCTGGGCCTAAATCATTTTCCTGGAGGAGTTTTCAAGAGCGCGGATAGCCAAGTGATGGGGCCATTGTGGAGCTTCAACAGCGCCCACGAGCTGTTACCCGAGTTGTTATCCAAACTGTCATAACCTGATCGGCATCCATCCCATTGATGGCGAACGAAACGCCTCTTCATTGATTGCCTTCCCTCTTCAAGCCAAGACTATGAGCCATTTCTTACACCAAACTTCTAGTTCTCAGGAGAACGTTTATGTTGCGACCTACATGGATTGAGATCGATCTTCGCGCGCTTAGTGGCAACGTCCGGACCGTTCGGGAGAAAGTTGGGCCAGACGTTGAACTTGTCGCGGTGGTAAAAAGCAACGGTTTTGGCTGTGGCGCCGGGAAATCCGCTATTGCTGCTCTTAAAGGAGGGGCAGATGCGGTAGCCGTTGGCAATCCCGAAGACGCAGTAGAGATCAAACGGAACGATAAAGAAATCCCAGTGATTCTTTATGGCTCAACAGTGCCCGAAAGTGCAAAGGAAATTGCCGAAACCGGCGCAATTGTCACTTTGCACGACCTGGAAAGCCTAAGAGCTTTCGCTGCCTTAGATTTTCCGGTGGACGCCTACATGAAAGTTGAGGTCGGGCTAGGGAGGCTGGGCATTGAGCCCGAACACTGGGATACCGCCTTCGATGAGATCAAGGGGTCGACGACGCTGAGACTAAAGGGAATATATACCCATTTGAATGCTCCAGAGAATCGCGACTGGATCGACGCCCAAATGCTTCAATACTCGGTAGCTTGCAAAAAAGCAGCTTCATACGGATTCGATGATTTAACTAAAATGGTCGCCAGCAGTCATGTCATGATCGCACATGACGATCTTTATTGTGACGCGGTAAATCCCGGAAGATGTCTATTCGGCCTTCTGGAAGGGCCGTGGAAAGAGCAGCTTGATATGAGCCCGGTTATAAGCAGAATTCGAAGTCAAATCATCCAAGTAAAAGAATTCTCTCCAGGCGATGTGGTGGGGTATTTAGGCACATCGCCCATAGATCAGAAAAAAAGACTCGCGGTAGTGCCCATTGGATTCGGAGAGGGCTTTAACCATCTGGTTCCGCTTGGTGAAGTCTTGGTCAATGGCGCACGCGCACCCGCAATAGGGCGAAGAGGCATTGAGCACACCGTTATTGACGTTTCTGATATTCCCTCAGCCTCAGTAGGCGCTGAAGTTGTGCTACTTGGCAGTCAAGATCAGGATGAGATTACACCCTCAGAGTTAAGTGAATGGCTTAAGCTGCCAATCCTTGAACTGCTCCCGAGACTGGCTCGTTCGCTTCCGAGGAAATATATTGAGTAAGCAATAATGATCAACGCTTGCTATCCGCGACACAAAACGTGCGTCATAATGTCTTAAGGAGACCATGTCGGATCAGGGGCGAAAGGATTTGGTCGTTATGAACGGTATTGGCAACCTATCTTTATAGGGGAGGCAGATGGGTGACTGGGACAACTAACGAAAGACCGGGTAAGCCAAAGCGCGGCTTAGGCCAACAAGTAGAGAAGTGGGTTAACCGAACCGGCGATTTCTTCGGTTGGGTCGTGTTCGCTATGATGCTTTTGGTTGCCTTTAATGTTGCGATGAGATACATCGTGGGTCGGCCGCTGGTGTGGGGAGAAGATGTCGCTGCCTTCTTGTTAGTTGCAATTATATTTGGGAGTCTAGGCTATACCGCTTTGCATGGAGGGCACATCCGTGTTGATGTCCTTATCGTAAAGCTTTCTCCCAGAAAGCAAAAGGTCGTGCGGTTAGTCGTTGACGTACTGAGCCTTGGTGTCCTTGTTGTATTTACATGGCAAGCTTATTCGTATGTATTGGGAAGCTTTCTCAATGATAGGGTGATAAGGGCGCTTTACGAATATCCAGCTTATTTGCCCCAGGCAATGATCCCTCTTGGGCTTACCCTTTTTTGTCTAGTAGTCGCGTATCAGGTCTACGAGCTTGCCAAGGAACTGCTAGGGAGATGATGCACAGATGAGCCCGATGGTAACTTTCGGGGTAATGGCGGTTATTTTAATCGCTGGTATTTTCAGCGGCTCGATGGTTGCTCTGGCGATGGGATTAGTTGCAGCGCTCTCGATGGCGTTCTTTCTCGGGGTTCCTAACCTGGCCGGAATCGGTCCCTCTCTGTGGGGCACCTCATACTCCTTTATTTTGACCTGTATTCCGCTTTTTATACTGATGGGTTGTCTATTGAGCGAGAGTGGCGCTAGTAAACGCCTTTTTGACGCTTTGTTTCTTCTGCTAAGGAGACTACCCGGAGGCTTAATGCTCTCCGTGCTATTAGGCGGCGGCGTTCTGGGGGCAGCGACAGGGTCTGCTGTGGCGGATACCGCCACTATAGGCGTCGTTGCCTACCCGGAGATGTCAAGAAGAGGGTATCACCGGGGCCTGAGTGCGGCAGCGATTGCTGTCGGGGGAACTGTTGGGATATTAATGCCCCCCAGCATCATTATGATTATTTTCGGCGGAATAACCATGACATCGATAGGCCACCTATTTATTGGGGGCATCGTGCCAGCCATACTGATGGTCGCATTGTTGATGATCTCAGTTATGATCATGGTGAAAATTAACCCTGCCTTGGTTCCCCCCGTCGAGAGCGCACGCACACCGCTAAAGGAGGACCTGCTTACCTTCGTTCGTGTAATCCCGGTGATCTTGCTTATTGTCTTTGTGCTGGGAAGCATCTATGTTGGATTGGCAACACCGACTGAGGTTGCTTCTATAGGTGCCCTTATTGCGCTGGTCTTGAGTTTTGTCTATCGCGGTTTTTCGCGCAAGATGTTACGTGATGCGCTTCGCACAACAGTGAAACTCAGCTCCTTTATTATTTTTATCGTGTGTGCGTCTTCGTTGGTAATGTACTCTGTCACCTACCTTAACGTAATCCCGATGCTGACGGAAAAAATCGTCGCTGCGGAGTTATCGCCCTATCTCCTGATCGGGCTCACCTTTGCTGCCATCATATTGCTCGGCTGTATCATAGAAACCATGTCCCTTACAGTTTTAATGGTGCCTATTCTTTTTCCGCTTATTACAAGCCTGGGTTTTCATCCGGTCTACTTCGGTGTGATGTTTGTTATATGTATCCAAATCAGTCTGGTGACCCCCCCTGTTGGACTCTGTCTGTACACGGTACAAGGGATAGCGAAAGAAGTTCCGGTGATAAGCATAGCTAAATCTAGTATCCCCTTCATCATTGCGCAGGTGGCCGTATTGGTAATATGCACGATTTTTCCCGAGTTGGTGTTGTGGCTCCCTGGCACAATGTTGACACGGTAAGGCAGCGATTTTCTGTCAGTGACAAACAGGCAAAAAGACGCGCCCGTTTTCACCCATCCTCCTCCAGGACGTGAAGCGATTGCGGCTGTTGGTAGTCCCTTAGCTATCTGATTCGGTTTTCTTACTGGCCAGTAACGGAGCAGCTGGGTTGCTTGAAGTGGGCGGGTGTCTGAGATAGCATGAGAAACTTAACGTACTAATATAAGGGAGTAGAGACGATGCCGAGATATGTCACTTTAGGAAGCTACACCAACGAAGGTACTGCAGCACTCGTTGATGGCGACTCTGACCGTCGGGCGGTGATGGAGGTTATGCACAAAAGCGTTGGCGCGACTTTGGTGGACTATTCCATTACCCGTGGCGAATATGACTTCTATGTTATATCTGATGCTGACTCATTCGATCAGATCGCCGCGATGACCCTGAAGGCCAAAGGGAGTGGAACTGTTCTTAATCCGGTCATTTTAGAGGCCGTTGATATCGACGAGATACGCAACGTTGCAAAGCGTGTCCAATTTACACCACCAAGCGGTTGATCACTGTGGGTGCCTTACGGTGTAGGGCGCTCGCTTACCCATCATCATCTACGGCTTTTCCTCAGCACGCTCTGCGTGCGCAAGGAAAAGCCTTGCCCCTGTGCTGCCTTTAGGGCGGTGTTATCCGCGCTAAAGCGTTTAAGGTTGTAGCCAGGATTTACGACCAAGACCTAATTTAATCTTGACTGTTATCAGGGCAAAGGGCGTCCAAAACGCTGATCCGCTATACCCAGTTAAGGTTGTAGGGTTTGGAAAGAAGCCTCACATGCCAGCAGAAGATTTACGTAAGTCAATCTGGATTGCAAGGCCAATGCTCAAAAAGACAACACCCTGCCAGACAACGAATAGGGGGAATTCCTCAAAGCCAAAGAAATCCGAAACTGCAAAAGCCATGCCACCTAAACCCCCTGCTACTGCAGTTTGCACAATCGCCACCCAAGCCCTTGTAAGCTTCCATCCAATGGCGAGGCCAGTGCCAACGAAAAATCCACCGATAACGCCGGACTCGAGGGGCCAAAGATACAACCCCCCATTTGCACCGTGTTCGACAGCCAGAAACCATCCGATTAGGCAAAAGAGGATCAAAATCACAGGCCCAAACCAGGTATTACGGGGAGCAATGCCACTGATATAGCGCCCGGAAAATGTAATCATGAGGCCTAGCACCAATGCGGGGCCAACATATTCCCATATCTCATCGTTGGTGTAGGTCAAACGGCAAAGAAGGCCAGAAGCGCCCCCTGCCAGAAGATACATTCCAAGATGCTTGTAGTTTGGCTTCATTAAACTTGCTCTCAACACCTCACTAACGCAGCGGATCCTTCCGGCTATTGTGCCACTTCGACAATATCGCCAGTAAGCGGTATTGCGTGTCGGTCTACTTCATTGAATTCCTGAAGCAGGTGACGCACGGTATCCAGCCAGTTGGTATTACTAGCATCTGACGCAAATTCCTCCAAGTCTCTTATCACTACCCGAATGATTTCGTCATCTTTTGTAAT